>FWPU01001101.1_pt1 | contig 40202 bp, 31 predicted proteins | sample 2228361 | NCBI WGS metagenome assembly FWPU01 (sample SAMEA103939777, study PRJEB20133) | metagenome | reverse complement strand
TGTTTCAGACGCAGGGGTGGTTCGAGACAACCCAAAGAAAGGATGGGCTTTCATTGATCGATCACGAGCGAGTGGGGAATGTCCTCGACACCTCCAATTGACGCCCACCCCGTCCCTGTCCTATAACCACCTCGCGCTCGGGACCACGGCACCGGGCGATCCACGGAGGACCCCATGAACCGGGAGATGATCGTCTTCTCCGGCTCGTCCCATCCCGGCCTTGCGGGCGCGATCGCCGAGCGGCTCGGCAGCCCCCTGGGGCGCAGCCGGGTCCTCAAGTTCTCGAACGAGAACCTGATGGTCCGCATCGAGGACAACGTGCGCGAGAAGGACGTCTTCGTGATCCAGACGTCCTCGTCGCCGGTCAACGAGACGCTCGTGGAACTGCTCATCTTCCTGGACGCTCTCCGCTACGCGAGCGCGGCGCGCGTGACCGCGGTCCTGCCGTACTTCCCGTATTGCCGCTCGGACAAGAAGGACGAGCCACGCATCTCGGTCGCGGCCCGCCTGATGGCCGACCTGATCCAGACGGCCGGGGCGGACCGGGTCCTGACCATGGACCTCCACTCCCCGCAGATCCAGGGATTCTTCCGCATCCCGGCGGACCAGTTGCTCGCGGCTCCAGTGTTCTTCGACTATTTCAACGAAGTGCTTTTCATGGAGGAGTCCAAGGAGGACTTTGTCCTGGTGATGGGCGACCCCGGGGCCGCCAAGCAGTTCTCGTACTACTTCGACGAACTGCAACTTCCGGTCGCGATCATGGACAAAGTCCGGCCGGACCACACCGAGAAGCCGGTGATCCGCCAGGTCATCGGCGACGTCCGGGGCAAGGCGGCGCTGATCATTGACGACGAGGTGGCGAGCGGCGGGACCATGGTCGAGGCCGCGAAGTTCCTGCAGAAGGCCGGGGCCAAGCGCATCCTGGCCGCGGCGGTGCACCCAATCCTGTCCGGTCGCGCGGTCGACAACCTGGTGAACTCGCCAATTGAGCGCATCATCGTGGGCAACACGGTCCCCGTGCGGCAGAAGGTCAAGGAGCATCCAGAGCGTTTCGTGATCCTCGACCTGTCCCCCCTGTTCGCGCGGGCGATCCAGTGCATCCACAACGGCGACTCGCTGTCGGACCTGTTCCCGCCGTCGGTCAAGAGGCGCGCGTGATCCCCCGCCGGGAACCGACATGACCCCGAACGCCGTCCTCATCCGGTACGCCGAAGTCTTCCTGAAAGGGGGCCGTCGCGGCTTCTTCATCCGGCGGCTGAAGGAGGGGCTGGCGCTCCAGGTGTCGCGGGCCGGCCCCTTCAAAGTCCGCGAGGTCCACCCGTTCCTGATCGTGGCCGGCGAGACGTCCCGGGGGGACGAGTTTTCAGACCTCGGGTCGTGCGAGGGCCTGTTCGAGGCGGTGGAGAGGACCTTCGGCGTGGTCGGGTACGCCCCGTGCCGGCTGGTCCCCCGCGAGGTCTCGGTCCTCGAGCGGGAGGTCGCGCGCATCGCGAACGAGGACGTGGCCGGCGCGGCCTCGTTCAAGGTCGAGTCGTCGCGCTCCGACAAGGAGTTCCCGCTGGACTCGATGGAACTGAACCGGCGGCTCGGGGCCGTGGTCGCAGAGCAGACCGGGGTCCCGGTGCGCCTGCGGGAGCCCGCGGTCACGGTCCATTGCCACATCCTGCGCCGGCACGCGGTCCTGTCCCTCGAAAACCGCAAGGGTCCGGGGGGGCTGCCGGTGGGGTCGTCGGGGCGGGTGCTCCTGCTCCTGTCAGGCGGCATTGATTCGCCGGTGGCGGGATGGCTCGCGATGCGCCGCGGGTGCGAGGTGGACGCGGTGCACTTCGAGGCGGTGCCCTACACGACCCCGGAGGCGCGGCGCAAGGCGGAGGACCTGGCGCGCATTTTGGCGAGCCACGAGCGGTCCCTGCGCCTGCACGTGGTCCCGTTCGGGGCGATCCAGGCGACCCTGCGCGACGCGGCCCCGGCCGCGCTCCTGGTGGTGCTGTACCGCCGGATGATGCTGCGGATTGCCACGAGAATCGCGCTCGCGAGCGGGGCCCCGGCCCTCGTGACCGGGGACAACCTGGGCCAGGTGGCGAGCCAGACCCTGGAGAACCTCTGCGTGATCGAGGCCGCGGCGGGGTTGCCGGTGTTGCGGCCCCTCCTGACCTACGACAAGATGGAGACCGTGGCCCTGGCGAGGCGGATCGGGACGTACGAGGTCTCGATCCGGCCGCATGACGACTGTTGCTCGCTCTTCGTGCCCGCGCACCCGGAGACCGCGGCCGACCCTGCGCGAGTCGAGCGGGTGGAGGAGCGGCTCGACGTGGAGGGCATGGTCGCCCGGGCCGTGGCGGCCGCCGAGACACGGACCATCGAGCCGTGAAATGGCCTCCTACGGCGAGATCCGGACGGACTTGTTTAGCACCTGATCGGGCCGCGCGCCCGTGACCTTGGCCCGGCAACGCGTGGCAGACACGGAGTCCACGCTGAACGGGAAGCCCGCGACGCTCCCGGTGGCCCCGCGCCGGACCCCGTGGCTGGAGCCGCGGTTGATCAGGATCTCGACGGTACCGCCCTTCTCGGTGACGGACAGGACCGTGCCCGAGATCGCGCCGCCCGCGCCCTCGCACTGTCGGGTGGCGGGGTTGTACGTCTCACCCGAGGCGCAGCGGGGGGTCTGCGGTTGTGGCTGGGGCGTCGGGGGCCTGACCCCGCGCCGGGACTCGCGCACGCACGTCCGCGAACTCTCGTCGCAGCGCCACCCCCTCCGGCACCCGCCGGGGCAGGCCTCCTCGCACTGACCCGCGACGCACACGGACCCGGGTCCGCAGGCGGGCTCGCAGAAGTCGGGGCGCACGCAGGCCCCCTGCCGGCACACGGTCCCCGCCTCGCAGCACAGGCCCGTCGGGCGGCAGCAGACGGTGCCGGCGGCGCACGCCGCGCACGGGTCGAGCGGTTCGACCTTGGTCTCGACCATGTAGGCGGTGGACCCGTCCGTGGCCACGACCTGGAAGAAGTAGTCCTTGTCCTTCTGGGCCGTGAACACGAACGCGTAGTCGCGCCGCTCCGGGACGATGGGCTGGCGCTGGAGGACGTTCGCATCAAACGAGAAGAGGGTGATCTCCCCGGTGACCCCGTGGGGCTGGTACGGCTCCCCGAACGCGAATGTCACGGTCGCGCGCACGTCCTTGAAGTACGAGAAGTCCTTCCAGTCCTCCCGGTCGCACCGGGACTCGATGAAGTCCTTGACCAGCACCCCGGGCGAGATGCGGAGGGCCTTGGGCTGCTGGTTGTCCGTGTCGAGGGGGCACTTCGTCCCGCACCCAAAGGACACCCACGCCCCCATGGCCACGCCGGCGAGCAAGGCCAATGCCGTCAAGATGTGCCGTCCGTTGGGAGTCCTCATCGTGGTCCTCCTTTCGATCTCCTACCGGGTCGCCGGATGCGACTTCCGGTGTTCCAGGGCCGCCCCGACGAAGCCCGCGAAGATCGGGTGTGGGGCCCTGGGCCGCGACTTGTATTCCGGGTGGAACTGGCAGGCCAGGAAGAAGGGATGCGCCGGGGCCTCGATTACCTCGACCAGGCCGGGCCGTCCGTCCGGCAAGGGGTCATTCCCCGCGGCCCCCTCGCCCACGTGCACCCCGGACACGACCAAACCCGCCTCCGCGAGCCGTGGGATGTACCGGTTGTTGACCTCGTACCGATGGCGGTGGCGCTCCGAGATGCGCGTCGTGCCGTACAGGGTCGCGACCATGCTCCCAGGCACCAATTCCGCTGCGAAGGCCCCGAGGCGCATGGTGGCCCCCTTGGCCTGGACGCCGCGCTGGGAGGGCATCAGGTCGATCACGGGATGGGGCGTGGCCTCATCGAATTCCGTGGAGTTCGCGCGTTCCAGGCCGCAGACGTGCCGCAACGTCTCGATGATCGCCAGTTGCAAGCCCAGGCAGATGCCCAGGAAGGGGATGCCGTTCTCGCGCGCATGCCGGATGGCGCGCATCTTGCCCTCGATGCCCCGCGCCCCGAACCCTCCGGGCACGAGCACGCCGTTGGCCCCGGCCAGGAACGCGCCCGCGTCCTCGGCCTTCTCGAGGTCCTCGGCCTCGATGAAGTTCAGCAAGACCTTGCAGGAATTCGCGATGCCCCCGTGCATCAGGGCCTCGTTGAGGCTCTTGTACGATTCCACGAGGTCCACGTACTTGCCCACGACCGCGATGTGCACCGCGGGGTCCGTGACCTTCAGGGCCTCGACGATGCGCCTCCAGTCGTCCAGGCGCGTGTCGCGGGCCCAGATGCCCAGGAGGTCCGTGATCCGCGCGTCGAGCCCCTCTTCGTGGAACGCGAGGGGGATCTGGTAGACGGACGGCGCATCGACCGCGCTGATCACGGCCTCGGGCGGGACGTTGCAGAACAGGGAGATCTTGCGCTTGACCTCCGGGGGCATGGGCCGCTCGGACCGGCAGACGATCACGTCGGGCTGGATGCCGATCTGACGCAGGGCCATGGCGCTGTGCTGGGTCGGCTTGGTCTTCAGTTCCCCCGCGGTCCGGATGTAGGGGACGTAGGTCACATGCACGAACACAGCGTTGTCGCGCCCCACCTCCAGGCGCATCTGCCGGATGGCCTCGAGGAACGGGAGGCCCTCGATGTCGCCGACCGTGCCTCCGACCTCGACGATGCACAGGTCCGCCCCGTCCGCGGCCTGGAGGATGCGGGACTTGATCTCGTCCGTGATGTGGGGGATGACCTGCACGGTCCCGCCGAGGTAGTCCCCGCGTCGCTCGCGCGAGATCACGGCCTCATAGACCTGGCCCGACGTGACGTTGTTGGCTCGCGACATCGTGGAGGACGTGAACCGCTCGTAGTGACCGAGGTCGAGGTCGGTCTCGGCCCCGTCGTCCGTCACGAAGACCTCGCCGTGCTGGAAGGGGTTCATCGTCCCCGGGTCCACGTTCAGGTACGGGTCCAGTTTGACGAGGGTCACCTTCAGCCCCCTGGCCTCCATGATGGCCGCGATGGACGAGGCGCTGATCCCCTTGCCAATGGACGACACGACCCCCCCAGTCACAAAAATGAACTTCGTGTGTCGTCGCTTCGGAATCATGGTCCTCCGCGGGGTCCTGGTCTGTTGGTTGGCCGAATTCTTGAGCCGGCCGCTGTAGTCTAGACACCGCCCAGAGGGGATGTCAAACGGTTTTGACCCCCGTCTCACGCCTCGACGCCCAGGACCTGCCGAACCACGAAGCCGATCCCGAACGAGACCGCGGCCACCCCGAGGCTGATCATTGCCATCTCGACCGCCGACTCCCGGAACGGGCGGTTGCGGGCCACGGATAGGTAGAAGGTGAAGCCGACCACAAGGGCCAGGGCCAGGACAAGCGTGCAGCCGAGCGCGTGGAACGGGCTGGAGAGGACCAGGTAGGGCGCGATCAGGACAGCCACGGCCAGGACGTACGCGACGCCGGTGTACAGGGCGGACTTGCGCGGGTCCCGGCCGCTGTCCGCCTCGGCCTTCTGCGACAGGTACTCGGACGCGGCCATGCTCAGGGCCGCGGACACGCCGGTGATCAGGCCAGCCATCGCGATGATCCGCCCGCTCCCCAGCGCGAGGGTCATCCCGGCAAGGGCCCCGGTCAACTCGACCAGGGCGTCGTTGAGCCCGAGGACGACCGAGGATGAGTACTTGAGGCGTTCCTCTTCAATCAGATCCAGCAGGGCCTGCTCGTGGCGGTCCTCGTCCTCGGCCAGGCGCGCGAGGTCCGGGATGCCCGCAGCCACGGCCCGGTACCCGCGTTCGGCGAGGACCTCCCCACGCTCCATCAGGCGCAGCGCAAAGGTCAGGCCGAACAGCCGCGCGAGGCCCGTGTAGAACCAGACCTGCAACCGCCGGGCGCGGGGATTCGCGCCGGTGTGGCGAGCCAGCAGGGCCGCGTGCTCCCGCTCGTCCGCGGCGATCCGGGCCAAAACCTCGGCGTTCGGGCCGCCGCCGGCCGCCCGCGCGAGCCGCCGATAGATCGCGTGTTCGGTGACCTCGACCTCCTGGGCCCTGAGGAGTGTCCGCTTCAGTTCCGCGTCGTCCATCGCGCCACCTTCCTTTCTCGCCCCGCGCCAGCGGGTAGCGCAACGTCTCATCCTGGCCTCGCGCCCTGTGTCGGGGCTTCTCTGCCTTCTGTCGGTGCTTGCAAGCCGGGCGCAGGGGTGAGGGGCCTTCCCCACGCAGTGCTGGTCGCGTGAGATGCCATCGGCGATGGCTCTGCGTCGGGACGTGTGTGTCTCGGTCTTGTCCACACGGCAAAGTCAGTTCGCCTGCCACAGCCGCACGCGGAAGCAGGCGCCGCGGCCCTCGCGCGCGCGGTCCACCGAGATGTCCCCGCCGTAAATCCCGACGATCTGGGCGCAGATCGGGAGCCCCAGCCCGGTCCCCTCGCCGGGGGCCTTGGTCGTGTAGAAGGGGTCGAAGACGCGCTCGCGGTCGCCGGGCGGGATCCCCGCACCCTCGTCCTCGACCTCGAGGAAGACCTCGCGCTCCCGGCGCCAGGCCCGCACTGTGACGCGGCCCTTTCCCTTCATCGCGTCCGCCGCGTTCAGGAGGAGGTTCACCAGCACCTGCTGGAGTTGCGACGCCCGGATCTCGGCCCACAGGGGCCCTTCCGCCAGGTCGGTCCGGACTTCGACCTCCTTGAACCGCTTCTGGGGCCGCAGGAGTTGCACCGTGGCCTGAAGGACCTCGCGCACATCGGCGCGGGCGTCCTCGTCCCGGCTCGGCCTCGCGAACTGCAACAGGTCCCGGATGATCGCGTCCACCCGGCCCGCGGCCTCGCGGATCTGGCCCGCGAACTGTCGGGACTCCTCGGCGCGCACGGCCCCGTCCTTCAGGAGGTCCGCGAGCCCCAGGATGATCCCGATGGGGTTGCCGATCTCGTGCGCAATCCCCGCGGCCAGTTGCCCCACCGATGCGAGTTTTTCGGCACGCAGGAGGGTGGCCTGGGCCCCCTTGAGGTCCTCGCGCATCCGCCGGATCTCCACGGCCAGGCGCTCGGCCTTGCGGTTCGCCTCCCGTTCGGCCCGGGCCAGGGCCTCGACGTGGTCGCGCAGGCCAACGATGTCTCCGCCCGGCGCGGCCGGACCCGTCCAGGTCGTCCGGCGCGCCGCGGCCACGGCCATGGCCACGGGACGGACCAGCAGTGGGTACGCCACGACATACGCCCCGGCGCCCGCGACCGCGAAGGACAGGGCCACGGACCACAGCCACAGGGACCACACGGGCGCGCTCCCCGAGGCCGCACCCCGGGCAAGGGTCACGGCCAAAAGCGCCCGCTCGCCGCCCGGAACCTGGAGACGCGCCAGGGCCGCGAGGGTCCCGTCCTGGACCACGAGCCGCTCGCCCTCGACCAGGGCGGCCAGGGCCTCGTCGTGCCGGACGCGCGCCGCCTCGCATCCGCGCCGGAACTCGGGGGTCCCGGCATCGCCCCTCACGAGCGTGACCACGTGGCCAGGGAGCAGCCCGGCCAGGTCCCGGGCCCACGGCCCCCACGCCTCGGGGTCCGCGGGCGCGGTCGCGACCGCGACCCTCGCAGTCTCCAGCGCGCCCCGCCCCGACCGGTACTCGAGGTTCGACAGGACCAGGGGCCGGAACACCCCCAGGAGCGACACCGCCGCCACCAGTCCCCCGGCCGCGAGGACCGCGACGATCCTCGCCCTGACCCCGAGTCGTCGTCTCATCCGGACCCCAGCAGGGATTCCCCGTCCGCGACGTCCCGGGAAAGGTCGTCGGGCCCGAGCCCGTCGCCCACCAGGGCGTTGCACCCGATGACCCGCCCCGGGGGGATGCGGGTCTTTTTGCCCACCACGGCGAGCCCCCCCCACAGGTGCGTGGGGAAGCGGGCGTTGCTCCCGCCCGGCGCATCCTCGCGCCCCACCCGCGCCCGCTCGCCCACCTCCACGTCCTTGTCGAGGATCGCCCGCGCCACCACGGACCCCCGCCGGATCCGGGCGTCGTGCATCACGACGCTTCCGACGACCCGCGCCCCGGCCTCGACAACCACCCCGGGCGAGAGCACGCTGTCGAGGACCGTCCCCGCGATCCGGCAGCCACGCGAGACGAGCGAGCGCTCCACGCGGGCCGCGCGCTCGACCCGGGCCGGCGGGTGATAGACCTGGCCGCGCCCCTCCTGGTTCGTGCGCGCCCGCCACGCGCGCAGGTCGAGGCCGCTTGCGGGGTCCAGGGCATCCAGGTTGGCTTCCCAGTAAGAATTCAGGGTTCCCACGTCACGCCAGTACCCGTGGAAGCGGTGGGCGAACACCCCCCGGTCCACCATCCCCGGGATGACGTGCAACCCGAAGTCGTGGCGGCCCTGCGGGCAGTGGCGCATCAGTTCCTCGACGAGGGCCGCGTACCGGAAGACATAGACGCCCATGTTCGCGAGGTTGCTCACGCGCTCGGGGGACTTCTCGACGAAGCGCACGACCCGACCCTGGCTCCCCGTCACCACGACGCCGAAGCGCCCGGTCTCCTCCCACGGGACCTCCATGGTCGCGAGGGTCAGGTCCGCGCGGGCCTCGATGTGCCGCGCGACCAGGGGACGGTAGTCCATCGAATAGACGTGGTCCCCGGACAGGATCAGGACGTGCTCGGGACGCAGGCGGTCCAGAAATGGCAGGTTCTGGAAGACCGCGTCCGCGGTCCCGCGGTACCAGTCGGACTGGGCGTGCCCCAGTTGTGGCGGCAAGAGGACCAGGCTCGACCGCGGGCCGGACAGGTCCCACGACTCGCCGTCGCCGAGGTGCTCCATCAAAGAGGTGGGCCGGTACTGGGTCAGGACCCCGACCCGCCGGATACCAGAATACATAATATTGGTCATGGTAAAATCTATGATCCGATACACCCCGGCGAAGGGGACCGCCGGCTTGGCCCGTCGCGCCGCGATCAGGTTCAGGCGGGTCCCGCGGCCGCCCGCGAGGACCATCGCGACCACCCGGTCCATCATCCGACCCGCTCCCGGTCCGCGCGGACCATGTCCCCGGCCGCCACGTGCCCCCCCTTGCCGATCGCGACGAGGTCCGCCCCGCCGTCCACGCAGGCCCCCTCCCCGACCTCGACGCCCTTGTCAAGCACAGCGCGCTCCACGCGGGCCCCACGCTGGATGACGCACCCGTGCAAAAGGACCGACTCGCGGACCACCGCACCCTGCTCCACGCGCACAAACGGGAAGAGGACGCTGTCCTCGACGCAGCCCGCGACCAGGCACCCCGGGGCCACGAAGGCGCGACGGACGCGTGCCGGGGACGCGAAGAAGGCGGGCGGGGCCTCACCGAGTCCCTGCTGCTCCAGGTTGGTGCGCACCCGGTCCATCGGGACCCCGATCCCGCGCGGGGACAGGAGGCGCATGTGCAGGTCGTACCAGGCCTGAAGCGGGCGCGCGTACTCCCAGCCCCCGCGATGGACGAACCCGAACACCCTGTCCTCGGCCACCATGCGGGGAATGACCTCGTCGTACAGGTGGAACGTGCGGCCTGTGGCCGCGTTCTCGCGCAGGCGGGCGACCAGGGCCACGGTGCGAAAGACATACACGGTCAGCGACACGAGGTCGCTCGGGGGGTCCGCGGGCTTTTCGCGGTAGTCGGTCACGCGTCCGTCCGGCCCCAGGACCCCGATCCCGAAGCGGCTCGGGCGGCCGGGGTCCATGCGCTTGAAGACCAGGGTCAAGTCGGCCCTGCGGCGGCGGTGCAGGTCCAGGACTGGGCCGTAGTCCATGCGATAGACGTGGTCGCCCGCGAGCACCAGGACGTCCCGCGGGGCGTGGCGATCGATGAAGTGGAGGTTCTGGAAGACCGCGTCCGCCGTGCCCCGGTACCAGTCGTGCGCCCCCGCCCCCTCGTACGGGGGGAGGAACGAGAGTTCGCGGGTGCGGCCGTTGTAGTCCCACGGCCTCCCGATCCCCACGTGGTCCATCAGGGACTGGGGCCGGAACTGCGACAAGATCCCGACCTTCTCGACCCTGGACTCGGACAAGTTGGTCAGGGGGAAATCTATGATGCGATAGATCCCGCCGAGGGGAACCGCGGCCTGGCTGCGGTGAGCCGTGAGCACGCCCATCGAGTCCACGCGCCCGCCGGCCAGGACCATGGCGACCACGTCCTTCATGGGCCGCATTGTATCGCGAACCGGCGGAGGCGTGCGCCGCTCGCGTGGCTCTAATCGTCGGCTGTCCACGAACGGATCCTCGTCGGCCACGAATCCAGGACAGCGGTCCGCGTGGACCCGACGATCACACCCGCTGGCAACCTCCTTGCGTGTCAGGTATGTGGATGCCGGCTGGTGGCTTTTCTTCGGGAGGGAACCCAGGCGTCTCACCCACTCGAGGTTCGCCGCGTGTCCGCTCGCGTTTCTGGTCGCCTGCCCCGAGGGAGGCACGGTGCCGAGGAGCGACACGACCGGTCAGGACTCGGTGGTCGAGGTCCCGGACGGCGACACTGGGGACGCGCTCGACGGAGTCCTGGGAGAGGAGGCGGGGGAAAACGCGGTGCCGGACGACTCTGGACCAGCGGGCGACCCCTCGGAGGGTGGTCCGGACACCGCGGGCACCCCATCCGCGGACGTCCCCCGCGTCCCCTGCACGACCGACTCTTGCGACCCGGCCTCTGGCGAGTGCGTGTTCACGCCCGTCCCCAACTGGCCGCCGGTCCCATGCGACGGCCAGTGGCACTTCTGCTGGGACGGCGAGTGCGTGGGCCTGCCCGGCGGGCCGTGATGGCGCACGACTCGGCGTTTCCTCCACGTCCGCGGATACGTGCACGTCCACGACGGCGGGGAGGGCCTGATTGCCCGAGGATCTTCCTCCCGTTTTTCCTTGACACCCTCGCGCCCCGCGTGTGACAACTCCCCCGATGGTTGTGTCTGGGGGGACCTCCCGATGAGACGGCTTCCATGGGGCGTGGGCATGGCGGTCCTCGCCTTCGCGTGCCAGACCAACGAGGTCTATCGCCTGGACTTCGGCGGCCCGGAGGCGGGCGACGGGCTGATCGGGGAGGCCGGCGACCGGCCAGGAGAGGGCGAGGCGGGTCCGTCGCTCCGCTTCACGGGCTCCCCGTGCACCGAGGACGAGGCGGACCAGTGCTACGGGGGGTTCTGCCTGACCACGGACTTCGTGAAGGCCCTGGACCCCAAGGCAGAGGTCCCGGGCGGGGCGTGCTCGAAACTCGGGTGCGGGTCCGACGACGAGTGTGGCCCCGGGGCCTTCTGCCTGACCGGGATCCCGGACCTCCCGCTCCCCCTGTGCCTGCCGAAGTGCGCGACCCTTGCCGACTGCCGGTACTCCGAGGGCTACGCCTGCTTCGAGGCCGAGGAACTCGGGGACCTCAAGGCGTGTCTCCCCGTGTCGGTCATCGCGCTGCTCCTGTGCGGCGACGGGGTCTGCGACGTGAACGAACAGGCCAGTGCCGGCTCCTGCCCGGAGGACTGCCCATGAACGCGACGAGGTGGACGTTCACGCCGGCGATCCTGGCCGCCGGGGTTTTGGCCTGGGAGACGGCGCGGGCCCAGGTCGTCCCCGGGGTCCTGTCCACGCACCCCGAGGGCGAGGAGGTCTCGCCGGCGGAGGAGGAGTACTTCGACCACCCGATCTTCGGAAAACCCGGCCCCCCGAAGGAGGGCGAGGGCATCTTCAAGCGCTACGAGCGCTACATGAACCGCCAGATCCAGCGCGTGTCCAACATGGACCTGTACGGGGTGACCGCGCAACTCCCCAAGGGCTACCTGGCAATCAAGTGGGATTGGGGCATGGTCAAGGCGAACCGGCGCTTCGATGACCGCCGCCACATCACCGCCGGGGTACCGCCCATCGAGTTCAGCGACGGGGAGGGGAACAAGCAGGTCTCGCTGGACCTGGGCCTGACCGGGCGCGGCGGCGGCCACACGATCCAGGTGTCGTACGGCATCACCGACCCCCTGGACTGGTACATCGAGATCCCGTTCACGTACATGGACGTCCGCTTCGACCCCATCGCCCTGGAGGTGGACGAGGACGGGAACCGGATGCAGCCGATGCTCGGCAAGGTCTTCGGAATACAGAACACCAAGAAATATTCTGGAACAGATTTCCTGAAATACACCCTGCCGGCCCTGGGCCGCGCCACGCCCGCGGTCCGGTACAAGGGGAAGTGGGTCCTGGGCAACATCAACACCGGCTTCTCGTGGAACATCTACCGCACCCATCGGATGTCCGTGGCCCTGACCCCGCGCGTCTATCTGCCCACGGGCCGAGTCGCGAACCCGGACAACTCGCTCCTGTACGGGACCGGGCCGGAACTGGACGTGAGCGTCGGGGGCTGGGGCGTGGGGTTCACCCAGGGCTACGACTTCCGCATCTGGCAACTGCCGGGGTGGCTCGACTTCATTGCGAGCAGCGAGTTCACCGCGGCCTACTGGTTCCCCCAGAAGCGCGAGTACCCCTCCAACTTCGTCAAGCCCGCGCCCGCAGTGGCGCAACTGGACCCCACGGGCTCGATGTTCCCGGACCTGACCGGGCTCAAGGGGAAGTTCACCTACTGGCCGGGGTGGTCCGTAGACTGGACCGCCTCGCTGAACGTCCAGCTCGCCATCCTGGCCGTGGGCGTCGGGTACGGGGTCCACTTCGCCCAGGAGCCCGAGATCCACGCGGACCGCGCCTTCGTGACCATGGTGCGCGGGCTCGAACTCCTGGGCGAGCAGCAGTACCACATGTTCCAGGCCGGGGTGTCCACGAACCTCCTGGCCGTCTATATCCCGCTCGAGATCGCGTTCCAGTACAAGAAGATGGTGGACGGGTACAACGCGATCATCTTCGACGACTTCTACCAGATCACGTTCAAGACGTTCATCCCCATCAATCCGGATTGACTCCCGTGAGCCGGAGGGACCCATGAAGACGCTCGACTGGGACGAGGCTCTGACCCTGGCGTCCCCGCATCCGTACGCCCTGGTGTCCACCCTGGACACGCGCGACCGGCCCAACCTGATGGGCGTCGGGTGGTGGACGATCGTGTCCTGGCAGCCCAGGATGGTCGCGATCGCCATCGGGCACCGGCGCTACACCCGAGAGTGCCTGGACCACTGCCCGGAGTTCGCCCTGTGCCTCCCGGGCGTCGAGGTGGCCGAGGGAGCGTGGCTGTGCGGGTGCGAGAGCGGGCGCCACGTGGACAAGTGGGAGAGGGGCGGCTTCCGGCCCGTCCCCGCCGAGACGATTCGCCCCCCGCTCTTCGAGGGCGCGGTTGTGGCCTTCGAGTGCCGGGTGGTCCAGCGCGTCGAGTGCGGGGACCACATCCTCTACCTGGGCGACGTCCTGGCCATCCGGGGGACGCCAGACAGGCCCATGCACCTCTACACCATCCACTACCGGCGCCCCGTTGGGATGGACAAGGACCTCCGCGTGCGCGACGACCTCGGGCTGTCGCGGTAATCCCCGCTGGCGTGGTAAGATCCATTCGGCTGGGGAACGGGCATGAGCCGCGAATCTCGCCGGCCGAACTTCAACCGGCGCATGGATTCGGGCGTTGCTCCCGACACGCTGGAGCGCTGGCGACGATTGGTTCGTTACGGCGGCAACCCGGAACACAAGCGCCTGCCAGGGGATGTCGGGTTGCAATCGCCTGCGAGTCCCCGTCCTGACAAGTCCCTTTGCGACGAGGTCGAAATTACCCGGCGAGAGGAAGCGCTCGGTTTGTTGCGAGAAGGCCTTCGGCGCAGACTCGTGAATACCGCCGGCGCCGGGGATTTCCCGAAACTCGTCTGGGCGGTGAAGGGTGACCGACCGCTCGAAGCGCACATCGAGAACCAGGCGACCGGGACCTATCATGGCTATCCACTGCCCGAGACCGATTTGTTCGCGAAGAAGGTCCTGCGGCGATGGACGGAGTCCAGTTGATGGCCCCCTTGAAACTTCTGGTCAGGCAGTGGCTCGAGCGAGATCACGGCGACGACACGGCAACGAACTCCCGCGCTCGGTGGTCGAGGACGTTCGGGCCAGAGGGGCGTGGATGGGCAAGGCCGCCCTGGCAGAGGTGCTCGGCGAGGTCAAGCATGGGCGGGCACATGCGAGGCTTGCTCTGCTCGAGAAGCGCAGAGGCGAGCCAGATGCCACTCTCGAGGTCCCCCTCGTGGACGGCCTGGCCGAGGGTCTCCCGCCCGGACCCCCTTGGGAGCGCGGTCGTGAACTGGCGAGGCGACTTCGCGAACAACTCGGCCTCGGCTCCAAGCCGATCCTGAATGATCGCTTCGGGGCCCATTTTGGGGTGGACCCCTCCAGACTGGAACCGACGGAGGAGGCAGTGGTGGCGGGGTTCTCGGAAGACGGCGCGGGCCGCGTCGGGATTGTCGTCCGAAGGGGCGCCCCGACGACCCTCCGGTTCGCGGTCGCTCGTCTGCTCGGAGATGCGATGGAGCGGCCGCCCTCCGACCGCGTGATGCCCGCCACGGACCTGGCGACCGCTCGGCACAAGTTCCAGCGGGCGTTCGCCCAGGAGTTCTTGTGCCCTGTCGAGGTGGTGAGCCAGCGGGTCAGCCTTCCGCATCCATCGGATGAAGAGGTCGCGGCAGTGGCCTGGGACTACCAGGTCTCCGAGTGGCTGATCCAGGCGGCTCTGATGAACCACGGCCTCGTGGAACGCCGATATTTTCCGCATCTGCTCTAGGCAGGCAGGCGGCAGTGGTGGAATCCGAGCCGAATTGAGATGCTGCTGACCCAGGATGACCTGGCCCCGCACGACCCGTGCTGGCCCGACAGCGCGGAAATCTTGCATCAGGTCCAACACACCCTCAGAGGCGAGACCCCGGACCCCTGGCGGCCCGGTTGCGCGTCGCTGCGCGTGGGCGGGGTGATGGTGTGCTTCGGGCGAGGGGGGAGCGGGCCGGGGGCGCGTGGGGACCGCGGCTGGGCCGGGGCGGCCGTGACGGAGGGGCGGCGCCTGCTCGCCGGATGCACGGTGACCGGCGAGGCCGGGGCACCCTACGTCCCGGGGATGCTGGCCCTACGGGAAGGCCCCCTGCTCGAGGCCGCGGTCCGCGCCCTCGACCTCATGCCAGATGTCCTGATGGTCAACGCGACCGGCCGGGACCACCCGAGGCGGGCCGGGCTCGCCGTGCACCTCGGCGCGGTCCTGGACCTGCCCACGGTCGGCGTCACGTGGCGGCCCCTGTTCGCAGCCGGGGACCCGCCCGGACCGGAGGCGGGCGCGACGAGCCCCCTGCTCCTGGACGGCGAGGTCGTGGCCGCCTGGCTGCGCGCGCGCCCGGGCGTTCACCCCCTCGTCGTACATCCGGGATGGCGCACCGACCTCGACACCGCGCTCGCCGTGGTCCGGGCCTGCGTGGTCCGCGCCGTGACCCCCGAGCCCCTGCGCCAGGCCCGCCGCCTCGCCCGCACGGCTCGTGCCCGCCAGGCGGCCTGAGCACCCGGGCCCCTGGATCACGCCGCGAGCGGCCGCGTCATCGGTGGGGAGGGTCGTTTGACGATCATCCAGGGCTTTCCTACGCTTGTTCGTGGAGGTCGAATCATGAAGTTGAAGGTCATCGTGCACAAGGCGGAGGAAGGCGGTTACTGGGCGGAGGTTCCCGCGATCCCGGGCTGCGCGACTCAGGGAGAGACCTTTGAGGAACTGCTGGCGAACCTCTACGAGGCCGTCGAGGGGTGCCTCTCGGTGGACGTTCAGGCGCCGAAGCCCGATGAAGACGCTGTAGTGCTGGACATCGCCGTATGAAGCCGCTGACCGGCCGCGAGTTCACCCGGCTGATCGAACGGGAAGGGTGGACCCTTCTTTGGATCCACCGACCCCATGCATTTACGGCAAGCCGGGATCCCCGGTGCGACTCTCGATCCCGATGCACGGCAACCGACCTCTCAAGGCCGGACTCCAGCGACACCTGCTGAAGGTCGCGGGCATCGATCCGGACTCATGAAGGAAAGACCAGGAGCGCCCCGCCGAACACGGCGAAGCCCACCGCGAACGAGATCACGCAATACCCCATGATCTCGCGGACAGACAGGCCGGCGACCGCCAGCAGGGGCAGGGCCCAGAAGGGCTGGACCATGTTGGCGACCTGGTCCCCGAAGGCCACTCCCATCGCGGTCGCGGCCTGCGAGGCGTGCAACGCCCTCGCGGCCTCGGCCACGATCGGCCCCTGCACGACCCAGTGCCCGCCCCCGGAGGGGACGAAGAAGTTCAGCAGGCACGAGGCCACGTACGACCAGAAGGGGAGGGTCCCGGCCGACGACAACCTCGCGAAGAACCCCGCGAGGGCCGCGGCGGCCCCGCTCGCCTCGAGCACGCCCTGGATCCCCCCGTACAGCGGGTACTGGATCAGGAGCGGCCCGACCGTGCGCGCGGCCGCGTTCACCGCGCGCACGTAGTTCATGGGCGTGCGGTGCAGCCACAGGCCCAGCCCCAGCATCGCGAGGATCACCGCGTTGATGTCGAGGGTCCCGCCGGACGACACGCGGGCCACAAGCCCGGCGAGCGCGAGGGCCCCGAGGAGCCACGACACGGGCCTGGCCTCCTCCAGGCGGTGGGCCGGGGTCATGGCCTCGCGGGAGGATGGCGGCGGGTTCTCCGTCTCCCCCGCATCCGGGGCCGGGCGGACCCGTCCCGCGCGGGGCTGCATCCCCACGAACACGAGCGGGAGCGCGACCAGCGTCACCGCGACCGGCACGAGGTTCAGCGGGGTCAGGAGCGTAGCGGAAAGCGGCAAGGCCGCGCCGCTGATTTTCTCGACGAAGTTCATGGGGCTTCCCGGCGTGGCCGAGATCAAGGCGATGGACGACGACAGCCCCGACTCCCAGACCATGAACCCCGAGTACGCGGCCGCGACCAAAAACCCGAAGTCCGCGGCCCGCACCCTGGCCCCGACCCGGCGCGCCAGGACCGCCCCGACCACCAGGCCGAAGCCCCAGTTCAACAGGGACCCGGCCGCGGCCCCGAGCAGGACCACGACCACCGCGTGCGCTGGCGTCCGCGGCCAGGCCGCGAGGCGCCCCAGGGCCCGGTGCACGCTCGGGGCGTTCGCGAGCGCGTGGCCCGTCACCAGGATCAGGACCATCTGCATCGCGAACGGCAGGATGCGGAAGAGCCCCTCGGCCCAGGCCCCGAGCAGGCTCCAGGACTCGCCGGGGCGCAGCCCCACGCTGGCCCCGATCGCCACAAACGTCAGCAGGACCGCGAACAAAAATGGGTCCGGCATCCACCGGAGCATGAGTCCGACGAAGAAGGCCGCAACGCGCTGGAGCATGGGTCGGATTCACTCGGCGCACGCATCGAGCGTGCTCTTCGGGCCCAGGGTCCCGGTCGGCTGGGGCCGGTCCGCGAAGACGTCCCGCACCTTCATCTTCTTGCACGTCGGGTCCTTGGTGACGTCGAACCCGCGCTCGGTCAGGGGGAACTCCTCGGTCCCGGACCACTTCCCCTCGTCCGTCGGGATGCCGATCGTGTACTTGTAGCGCAGCAGGGTCCCCGGCATGAACCCGAACACGCCCGACCAGACCCCGTCCCCGGCCGCGAGGTCCGGCGCCACCCCGTCGTCCCGCAACGCGATCTTGTTCGGGATCCAGTTGGCCAGTTTGTCCTGGTTCCCCGCGATATAGACGATCCCCTTTCCCTTGGGCGGCGGGGGGTTGTTGATCGGGCCGTAGGTGTCCAGGGCGACCTGCGAGCCGGTCACGTCCACCTCGAACGTGACATAGACGAGGTTGGTCACGTCCTCGAACACCATCTTGCCGGTCAGGTTGGGCGCTCGGTCGCGGCCGCCCGAGGCGTCCCCGGTGACCGCCAGGAACTCGAGCGGGTCCCCCAGCGCGAGCCCGAGCGACGCAAACGGGATCGAGAACTCCAGGGCCTTCCCGCCGCTCGCGGCCGGGCCTCCCAACTGGACGCCGCCCGAGCCGGCCGCGACCCACCCGCCCGATCCGTTCGCCTCGAAGACCCCGATGACGGGGGGCTTCTGCGAGAAGTCCACCCGCACCTCCCGGGCCGCCCCGCCGGTCAGGAACGACAGGTCCTGGCCATACCGGTCCGTCGCGTTCATCGGGTCCTGCTGGAACTGCCCGGTCTGCGGGTCCAGGATGTGCTTGTGCGAGAAGTACAGGGACACCGCGTAGGGCGTCTGTATCTTTGTATTCAAATCAAAGTTGAACACGAGCGCGCAGTAGAACCGGTCCGCCGTGTATCCGTAATGGACCGATGCGATGTCATCCAGGGGATTGGCCATGCTTCCGGAATCATTGTCGTGGAACAGCCCTCCCTCGGACACCCAGGCCTCCGATGGCGCGACCTGCCCGTCCAGGACCGGCGGGGTCGTGAAGGGGCCGGTCGGGGCCTTCGGCTTTGCCTGCACCAGGGGAGGGAAGTCCGGGACCGTGACCGGGGGCTTGCCCTGCAAGGTCAGGGCCGCGTTCATGGCCTGGTACATCCCGACGAGGTGCGAGCGGAACGCGGCATCGAAGGGCGTGTCGTCGTTGGCCGGGCTCGTCATGTCCGCGCCGTACCACCAGAACCAGTCGCTCCCCTCGGCCGCGTACATCTCCTCGTAGGCCCGCCATGCCTGGTACGCGAGGGACGCCCCCTCCTCGGGCTCGGGGGCCGCAGGGTCCGGGCGCGGAAGGCCGCTCGCGGCCAGGGCCTTGCGGGCCTGCAACAGGTATCCCCACGCCGCGTTCTCCTCGGGCTCCCCGATCCAGATCGCGAAGTCCCCGCCGATCCACGACCCGGGTTGCAGGGGCTCCAGTTCCGGCAGGTCATGTACCGGGTGCGCCGGGATCGCCCGTGCCGGGTTTCCGAGCAGGTACTCCGCGACCGTGACCGGGACGACCTCTCCCAGGACCGCCGCGTCGTTCAACGCCCGGTACAGGGCGCGTAGGAACCCCTTTCCGTCGTGTTCCTTCACGTACGACTCCCAGGCGTTTTCGCCGTCCAGGACCACGGTGACCAGGCGGTCCGGCCCCCCGAAGGCGGGCGCCATGTTCAACAGGTCCTTCAGGAAGTCCTGGGCCGCGACCTGCCCCCACATCGGCTGGTAGGACCACCCGAGCTTGTTCGACAGCCCCGTGTCCCGGAACACGATCGCCATCTCGTCGCCCTGCCCGCCCCCGTCCCCGGCCACCGTGTCCCCGTCCAGCCGGTAGGGCCGGCAGTGGGCGCATGGCGGCGCCTGTTGCCCCATCTTGTCCAGGCTGTTCAACAGAACGTCCTTGTCCGTGGCCACCCATCGCACCCCGGCGTCCACGAAGGTCGAGACGACCTCCTCGGCCACGCTCCCCTCGCCGGGCCACATCCCGAGCGGCGGGGCCCCGAACAGGTCCTGGAAGTACCGCACCCCCTTGACCACGTGCGCGCGGGCGTCCTCGGGTTCCCGGAATCGCTCGGGCATGGCGTCGAAGGGCTGCACCTTCTTCGCCAGGTCGGAATCGTGGATCAGCGGCAGGATGGGGTGATAGAACGGCGTGGTCGTCACCTCGATCTGCCCGGCGCACGACCCGCCCGAGGCGCACGCCGCGGGGTCGAACCGCAGGGCCTTGTGCAGGGCCACCACGTTCTTCATGATCTTGAACTCCTCGGCGACCAGCCGGTTCGCGAGGTCCTCGGAGGGCGGCACCGCCAGGGTGAAGCGCCCGGCGGCGTCCTTCTTCACCACGTCCGACAGGTCCACCACGCTTCCGTCCGGCATCGTCACGGGGCCGTTCAGGAAGTCCGGGTCAAACCACGCGATTTCGAACAGGATCTTCAGAAGCAGCAGGTCGTCGTGCGTGTAGGTCACGGGCGCCCGGTCCCGCAGGGCCTTGTATTCCGGGAAGAAGGCCATGAGGGCGTCCGACGTGGACAGGCACGACCACGGGGCGTTGTAGAACAACTCCAGTTGCCGGTCGGTGGGCTTCGCCGCGACCTTCCCCTCGGGGTCGGGAGTGTCGTCCAGCAGGAGGTCCACCCACGGGTCGGTCCGGCCACGCCACGCCGCGAGGAACGCGGTCTCGTCCACGCGGTTCGCCGTCGTGTCCACGAAGGGCCCGAGCCGCGCCACGTAGTAGTCGAGCAGTTGTGTCAGGAGGACGGCCGTCAGGTTCACCGTGACGTGCACTTCGGGGTAGTTCGCCAGGATCGCGACCATGTCGTAGTAATCCTTGGTGGCGTGCTTGCGCACCCACGGCCCGGACAACTCGTCCCTGGCCACGTCCAGGTAGGTGGGCTGGTGCTGGTGCCAGACCAGGGCCACATAGATGGACCTCTTGATCTTCGCGGACTTCGCCTTGGGGTCCACCTCGTGGCCCGCGAGGTCCGTCACTCCCGCCACATAGACCGTGTACGTCAGGGCCGGGTTGATCGGGGCCTTGGGGTCGAGCGAAAGGGTCACGAAGGCCCCGGACGCCGCAGCGGCCATCACCGGCAAGATCGAGTTGTCGCTCCCCTTGACCGTGTAGTGCCCGGCCTGCGACGCGCTCCCCGGGTCCACGGGCTCCGAGAAGCGCACCGTGACGCCCTTCCCGTCCGCGGAGAAGGCTGACACGACCTGGGGTGGCGTCAAATCCGGGCCGATGTCGGGGCTCGTGGTCGCGTCCTCGATGTCCCTGCCGGGGTCGGGTGGCGGGACGGGGAGGTCCGTGCCGACCAGGTCGTCTGCCGGTCCGGCATCCAGGCGGACCTCCGTCGCGGGATCGACCGGGACCGTGCCATCCGGTCCGGCCACGTCAGGTCCATGGTAGTCGTGGACCCCCTCGTGGACCCCGCTGCCTCGGTCCCCGCCCGTCACCCCCCATTCGCCCCCTCCGCACGCGATCGCGAGCAGTCCGGAGACCGCCAGGGTCCAGGAACTCGTGATGGGAGCCATCCGCGCTGTTGCGCGGAGGGCGACGCGACCGCAACGCGGTCGCCGTGGGGGGTGAATCGGCACGAGAAATCCAAGAGTTCGAGTGCTAAGAGGGGGGCGTACGACGCCCCCCTCGAATGGTGTCCGGTCTCTTTGAAGATGCCGAGAATGAACACTCTCATGGGGTACGTCCATTTCCAGACCCCCTTGAAGACCGCATCAATGCTGCCTCTGCCGACATCGCGGATCGGCCGATGGATGAAAGCCATCCCGGCACGAAGTGCCCTCTTGTCAAAATCTCTTGCCATTATCTACAATGGGTCCGCGGATTGCCAGGGCCGGTTGGGGGTTCGTCCGCCTGGAGGCCGAATCCATTCGGGCAGGAAGGAAGTCGCGATGCTTGGTGAACCACTCGCTTCGAGGTACGAGCCGTCGGACTCGGTGACCGAGGACAAGTACGGCCGGCACACCACGGGCCGCAGGGTCCAGGACGGGAAACCCGTGGTCCTCAGCGTGCTCGACCCCCAGTTGAAGGCGGGCGTCCCGGAGGTCGTGGCCGTGGCCGAGACCTCGCGACGGCTGGCGGAGGCCCGGCTCCGGTCCATCCTGCACTGCCTCGAGGCGGGACGGACGGACGGTGGCAACCTGTACGTGGTCTTCGAGGCCGCGGGGACCGACTCGTTGAAGGCCCTGGTGCGGGCGCGCAACGGCCTGCGCCTCGAGGCAGCCCTGATTGTGGCCAGACACATCGCCGCGGTTTTGAAGGCCGCGTCCGACCGGGGCGTTCACCACCTGGACCTCACGTCGTCCAACCTCTTCGTGGACCCCGAGACCCTGCACGTGCGGGTGGCGCGATACGGGTTCTCGCACCTGTTGCCCGGGTATGCGCCGGCGCGGCGGAACGAGCCGTTCCATGGGACGGCCGAGTACCTGGCCCCGGAGGTCTGCGCCGGGCGGGCCGGGGACGCGAGCGCGGACCTCTACGCCCTGGGCATCCTGATGTACGAGATGGTCGCGGGCAAGCCCCCCTTCGTGTCGTCCAGCCCCTCGACCACCATCAAGCGCCAGGTCTATGAGAAGCCGTTGCCCCTGCGCGTGGCCAGGCCGGGGATCCCCGGGATCGAGGGGTACGAGCGTGTGATCGCGCGGCTCCTGGCCAAGGATCCCCGGGGGCGCCCCGCCGATGCCGCGGAGACCCTGGCGGACCTGGAGGCCCTGCGGGCCTCCCTGTTCCCCGAGACGGTGTACGAAGAGGAGCCGCTGCGCGAGGCCCCTGTCGAGGTTGAGTGCTCCCTCCAGGCCGAGGTGAAACGGCAGCCGGCCCCCGCTCCCGAGGCCCGGGAGCCCGAGTCCCGCGAGACGCGTGTGTTCACGGGGCTCGCGGCGGAGGTGGCCCAGGCCGCCACGGTCGCGCCGCCCGCCGCGGCCTCCCCGGTGGAGCGCGGGGTCGAGGTATCGCGCCCCACCGAGGCGTTCGACCCGTCCCTCGTGGAGGCCGCGCTCCGGGAGGAGGCCGCCCACCGGGCCGAGGCCGAGGCGGCCCCCGCGACGACCGAGCAACCGACGGCCGCGATGCCGGCCGTGGCCGAGGGAGGCCCGACCGCGGACGATGCGAGGGAGTCGGCCCGCAAGGCCGCGGAGTGGTTCGTCGAGGGTTCCGAGGCGTTGCCGGAGTCGGTCTTTCCACCCGAGGACGAGGAGCGCAAGGAATCCCGGATGTTCTGGGTCATCGTCGGGGCGGTGGCGATCCTCTTGATCGTGGGTGCGGTCGTCTATTTCGAGGGCGCGAAGCCCCCGCCCGTAGAGCCTCCGCCACCGGTGGTCGTGGCCCCGACGCGGCCCGTTCCGCCTCCGCCTCCCGCGCCGGTCCCGCCGGCCGCGATCCCCGACCCCGGCCCTGCGGTGGCCGCAGTCCCGGACCCCGGGCCGCCGCCCGAACCGCCTCCTCCCCCGCCCCCTCCCTCCGAGCCGTCGCCCGAGGAGGTGAAGGCCCGCCAGGTCGCGGACCTCCTGGCGGCCGGGCGGCAGGCATTCGAGGCCGGGAACCTGGACAAGGCAAGGAAGGCGGTCGAGTCCGCGCTCGAACTGGACCGGCGCAACGCGGAGGGCAAGGCCCTCCTGGCAGACATCCGCAAGGCCATCCGGGCGACGGAGCCCCGGCGGCCGCGAGCACCTGCGCCCCCGCGCCCGGCCCCGGGCGACCTCACACTGAAGAGGACGCCGCCCGCGCCCCCCCCGGCCCCGCCGCCCCCGCCGGACGAGGAGGCCCAGGCGCGGATCAAGCAGCACCTCCGCGCGGGACGCGACGCTTACAACCGCGGGGACTACCAGAAGGCCATCCAATCATACAACCAGGCCCTGCAACTGGACCCAAACAACGCCCTCGTCAAGAAACTGCTCGACCAGGCCAGGGCCAAGGCCAACCCCTGATCGTTGCTCGGCCAGGGCTGAATCCTCTTCGGCGTAGGCGTCTCCTGTGCGTGTGACGGCGCGTTCACTCGGAGGGGGATCCGAGGCGCGGGTTTCGTCCACGCTCACGACCACGACCACGAATCGGGCCAAGAATTCGTGCAGGAGCCGACAACTCGGAGCCAACCCGTAGGCTTGCCTCCCCCTCGCGCCTTTCCTACAATCCGCCGGTGACGGACTGCCGTTGACGAGTTCCCTGTTCCAGCGAGGTCGTCTATGAGCGCGCATCGGACCGAACCCGCTCGGCTCCCCGCACACGTGGCCTGGCCGTGGACCCTGGCCCTGCGGACAGGGGAGGGAATCCACGCAACCGCCCTGCTCCTGGTTGCCGCGCACCGCCTCGCCCGGCTCGCGCTGATGCTGCGCGACAGGGGCAACGCGGTCCGCCTCGCGCGATTCAAGGACCTGTCCGCGGCCCTCCTGGCCGGTCCGGGCGGCGAGTCGCCCGGTCGCGCGCTTCCGGCCCTGGCGGACGAGGCCCTGCGCGCGTCCTTGCAGGACCTCCTGGCCGCCGGGGAGATGTTCCTGGAACCGTACCTGGCCGGACGGCCCGAAGAGGCGCAGTCCCTGGCCGGGGAGGTCGAGGAGTTGCTTCGCGCCGTGACCGAGACTGCCCTGTTCGAGGGGCGCGTCGTGACCGCGGACCCGGCCCGGCCCGACCTCGTGGACCTGTGGGCCGGACCCCGAGGGCTCGGAACCGTCCGGGCCGCGCACTCCGCGGGGGCCCGCGGTACCCTCTGGTGGCCGGACGGGGCCGAGGCCCCTGTGCCGCTGGGACCCGCGACCGACACGGACCCGCCCCGACCGCTCTTGCCCTTGCCCGGGCCCGACTGGTGGGAGGACCCGGAGGGCGCAGTCTTCGGCGCGGACGGGCGCAGGGCCGCCCCCTCCCCGGGGCTGTCGCCCCTGACGGCCCTGGGCCGCCTGCTCGCCTGGCACCTCCCCGACGGGGGGGACCCGCTGGCGCTCGCGGCGGCCCTGGCCGAGGCGCGCCTTCCCGAGGCCGGGGCCGAGGTTGTGCTCGTGGGTCGGGGGACGCCCCTGGCGGACCTGTCACCCGAGCAGGTCGCGGAGGTGCGGGGGTTTTTGGCCGACCACCATCTGGACGCGCACCTGGCCGCGACCGACGCCCACCTGACCGCGGCGCTCGAGGCCGAGGAGGCCCGGCGGCGCGACGCGGAGGACTGGAAGGGGGTCGCGGACGCGCTGTTGTTGCGCCAGCAGGTCGAATCCGGCCCGGCAAGGACCGTGACCCTCGTCCGGCTCGCCAACCTGTTCACCACGCGCCTGGCCGACGCCGATGCCGCGTTCTTCTGCCTCCGGACCGCGGTCGAGGCGAACCCGTCCGACCCGGACCTCGTATCCGAGATGGTCGAGGCCGCGAAGGGGGCGGGCCAGACGGCCCAAGCGTCCCGGCTCCTGATCGCCCTGGCGCGCTCGGCCACGGGGAGGGTGCGGGGACGGCTCGCGCGGGAGGCCGCGTCGCTCCTGGCGGACACCGGGGGCGACGACCGGGAAGCCCGGGAAGCCCTGACCCTCGCCCTGGAAGCCGATCCCGAGGACCACGACCTGCTCGGGCGGGCCAGCGAAGTCGCGGCGCGCCTGCGGGACGACGCCTGGCTCGAACGGATCCTGCGCGCCCGAAAGGCCGCGGCGCCGGACCGCGCCTCGCGCATCGAGGCCACCCTGGCCCTGGCGGTCCTGCTGCACGAGCGGTTGGAGCGCGCGGACGAGGCTGCGGCCGAGTATCGCGAGGCCCTCGCCCTGGACCCCGGAAACGCCGAGGTGTTCGAGACGCTCTGCGCGCTGTACGGGACGCTGGGACGCCACGACGAGGTCCGGCGGCTGTGCGAGGAGACCGCCGCGCGCGTGCTCGACCCCTCGATGAGGCTCCGGGCAATGAAGCGCCTCGCAACGCTCCTGCGCGAACGCCACGCGGACGACCCCGAGGCCGAGGCCCGGGTCCTCGCCGAGGTCGTAGCACTGGATCCGGGCGACCGCGAGGCCCTGGAACGCCTCGCCGAGCGGGTCGAGGCCCTGGGCGACCACAGCCGGTTGCTGGCGGCGAGGCGGCGCCTGGTTGAGGTAGATCCTGATCGGGCTGTGGCCCATTTGCTCGCCATGAGCGACGCGGCCCTGAAAGGGCTCCAGGACCCGGTGGCCGCGATGGGCTTTCTGGTCGAGGCGGCCCGGCGCGACCCGGACCACCCGGACCCCCCGCGCCGCCTCCGGGAGGTCCACGAGGCGCTGGGCCTGTGGGCCGAGGTCGCCCGAGACCTCGAGGACCAGGCCGGCCGCCTGGAAGGGGACGCGCGGACCGACACGCTCGTCCGGCTGGCCGACGTGTGCCTGGAGCGCCTGGCGCAGCGGGAGCGCGCGAAGGCCGCGCTGTGGAAGGCCCTGAACAGCGCCGCGCCCGCGCAGGCCGCGGATCTGGCCCGGCGGGTCGCGGCCCTGCACCGCGAGGACGGCGAGAGGGACCGGGAGCGCCGGGCCCTGGAGGTCGCGGCCCAGGCCCTGGGCGACGACGAGGCCGCGGCCGAGGTCCACGCGGCCCTGGGGCGTCTGGCCCTGGCGCCCCCAACCCCCGACCCGGCCACCGCGCGCGCCCACCTCGAGCGCGCCGTGGCCTTGAACCCGGTGCACATCGAGGCCGTGGAGAGCCTCGCTGAACTCCTGATCGGTGCCGGGGAAGCCGCGCCGGTCGTGGCCCTCGTGGACCCGCTCGCGAAGAGGGCGGCCAGCGACGACCCGGTCCTGGAACGCCGTTTGCGCCTGACTGGGGCGGCGGCCGCATTCCGGGCGGGAGACCTGGGGACCGCGGCGGAGTGGTACGCGCGGGCCGTGGAACTGGACCCGACCGACGCGCGGACCCGCGTGGTGCTGGGCCGGGTTTTCGCCCAGGTCGGGCGGGACGCGGAGGCACTGAAGGCCCTGGACCCGGTCCTGTCGGGGGCGCCGGACGCCCTGACCCCGATGGACCGGAGGGAGGCACTCGAGACCGCCGCCGGTTGCGCCGCGCGTCAAGGGGACCCGGGGCGGGCCCTTTTGTACCTGGACCAGGCGTATTCCCTGCGCGGCACCACCGACCTCGCGGCCCTGCGCGCGCTCGTGAAGGCGGCCGAGCAGGCCGGCGATGGTCGCCGCATGGCCCACTACTTGGAGAGGCTCGTGGGCCTGGAACCCCAGGGACCGGAGCGCTTCGCGGACAAGATGCGCCTGGGCGACCTGTACCGCGAGGTCTGGAAGGACCCGACCACCTCGCTCCACTGGTACCTCGAAGCCGCCTACGAGGGCACGTCCCCCCGCGCGGCACTGGTCAAGGCCCTGGAGGTCGCGGTCGAGGCCTCGATGCACGACGAGGCCCGCGAGACGCTCGAGCGCCTGATTGACGTGGAACAGGACGGTCGCAAGCGCGCCCGGTACCACTTCGCGCTGGCGGCCCACCTGCGCGACCACCTCCAGGACCCGAAGGGCGCACGGGCCCACCTGTGGGCCGCGCTGGAACTCGACGCGGACCTCGAGGAGGCCGTCGCGGCCCTGGAGTCCCTCCTGGAGTCCGAGCAGGACCACGAGGGCATCGCCACCTTGTACCAGTTGCTCGCGCGGCGCGACCGGCTGACCGGGCGGGCGGACCGGCTGGTCGAGACGCTGCGACACCTGGCCGTCCTGTACATCGAAAAACTCCACAACCCGGCCCTGGCCGCCGAGACCCTGAACGAGGTCCTCCAGGCGATCCCCGACGACGCGGAAGCGGCGACGCGCGTCGCCGACGTGTTGACGCGGATGCCGGGCCGCGAGGCCGATGCCCTGAAGGCCCACCGCCGGGTCGTCGCGCTGGACCCGACACACGTGGATTCCTACCGTGCGATCCGGGACCTGTGCGTGCTCACGAACGACCAGGACGGGGCATGGTGCGCGGCCTCGGCCCTCGTGGCCCTCGGGGTCGCGACCGACGCCGAGCGCGCTGCCTTCGAAGCGGGCCGCCAGCCGTCCCTGACCCTGCGTCGCGACTCGTTGGCGCCGGACGTTTTCGAGCGCCTGATCCGCGACCAGGCGGCCGATGTCGGGATGGCGCGGGTCCTGGGGATCCTGAAGGCCCCCCTCCTGCGCATCCTGCCCCTGAAGACCCTGGCGGACTTCGGTCTGAGCGAGTCGGACCGCATGGACATGACGGTGCGCGGGCCCTTGCAGAACATGGCCGCTGCGGCCTCGAAGGTCTTCGGCATCCCCCTCCCCCGCCTGTACCGGGCCACGGGCAAGGCCGGGATCGCGAAACTCCCCATGAACCCGCCCGCCCTCGCCGTAGGCGACGACGTGGCCATGGCCTGGCGCGGGAAGGAACTCCGGTTCGGCCTGGCGCGTGCCCTGGTCACCTTCGCGCCGGGATTCGAAATGGCCGGGATGTTGGACGCAGCCTCGATGAGGCTGTTCTTCCTCGCGGGCCTGCGCGTCGCGTTCCCGGACTTCCCGCTCCCCGAGGACGCCGTGGGCGTCGAGGACATGGCCCGCGAGGTCGGGGCGATACTCTCGCCCGAGTCGCGCGCCGCGCTCGTGGCGGTCCTGACGGAGTTCCGCCGCGCCCGCCGGGCCATTGACCTCCAGGCGTTCCTCGAGGGCGTGGACCGCACCGCGAGCCGGGCCGGGCTGTTCCTTGGCAACGACCTCCAGGTCGCGGGGGTCCTGCTCCAGGAGGACACCCTGTCCCTGAGCGACCTAGAGTTCGGGGACCGGATCACGGACCTGTGCGCGTACGCGGTGTCCGACTCCTATGCCGAACTGCGCCGCCTGATGTTGAAGGTGTGACAACCGCCCCCACGTCAGTAGTTGACGCTCTCCCCCAGGTCGTAGTTCACGGGGTCCGGGAACAGGTCACGGTACAGCGCGGCGCGCTCCGCAGGGGCGAGGTGGAGGTAGGCATAGCGCGTCAGGTGACTCGCGACCATCCGGCAGTAGTTGCGCGCCTCGTTGTACGAGATGTGCTCGACCATCGCGTCGAATGAAAGGCCCCGGTGGGTCGCGAGGAACCGCTTCAGGGGCGGCGCGCCCGCGTTGTAGGCCGCGGAGGCGAACACGACCTGGCCCTGGAAGTCGCGCAGGAGCGCGCCGAGATAGTAGTGCCCGAACAGAAGGTTGCGTCCGGCCTCGAAGAACCCCTCGACCTGGAAGGGGACGCCCAGGGCCGCGGACACGACCTTGGCGGTCTTGGGGATCATCTGCATGATGCCGAGCGCCGCGGTGTGCGAGACCTGGCGCGGCCGGTAGCGCGATTCCTGGCGCATGATCGCGTAGGCCCAGTGCTCGGGCATCTTGAAGCGCCGCGACAGGACCCGGACGAGCTCCCGGTGCGCCCGGGGGTAATACAGCATCCAGAACACGGCGTTGGCGCGGGTCGGGAGGCGTCCCAGTTCGCGGCCGAACTCCCGGGGTGCGCGCTCGTACAGCGCGTGATAATCCTCGATGGCGTCGTACACGGTCAGCAGGAGCCGCGCCTTCTCGACCCCCCGGAACCGCCGCTCCACCACGCGCGCGATGGGACGGTACGCGCGGCGCGCCCGCTCGACCTCGCCCACGTCCGCGAAGTCCTTGACCCGCGCGAGGGCCCGCGCGAGTCGGGCCGGGAGGCGGTCGAAGGGCCAGAAGGGCTCGGGCTCGGGCAGACCCACGGCGGGGCCGACCATCCACTCCGGCAGCGGCTCGCCGCCCCACTCGTGCAGGCGCCGGGCCGCCAGGACCGCGTAGTACGTCAGGGGGTAGCGCCGCACGGCCTCGCGCATCCAGCGGGCGGCCTCGGCCACACGACCCAGCGCGTGATGCGCCATCCCCCCCCAGTACCACGCCTTGCCCGCGACCAGGGCGTTGCCCAGCCGGGTCATGTCCTCGAAGACCCGCAGGGCCTCGTGGTGGCGTCCAAGTCTGTACAGGGACCACCCCTTCGCCCACACGATGTACGAGCGCAGGCGGTCCCGCTTCACCGACCGGAGGAAGGCGTCGAGGTCTGGCAGGGCCTCCTCGTAGTCGCCATGGTCGTAGGGGAGCCAGCCGATGTAGTAGAGGGCCTGGACCCGGTTCGGGCTGCGCGGCGAGACCTTCAGATACTCGCGGTAGAGCGCGCGGGCGCGGTCGTATTCCTCGAGTTTGGCGTGGGCCCTGGCACGCCACCAGAGGGCCTCGGCCCGGCCCATGGCCCCGCCCTCCTCGGCGATGGCGATGAGGTCGAGCGCCCGGCGCGGGTCGTCCCGCACGAGGTTCAGGTGCGAGAGGGCCAGGTCGCGGGCCAGGGCGGGGGTTCGCCGCCCCGACGCCCACAGGGCCTCGCGGATGCGCTGGGATTCCTCGTAGTCGTACGCGTCGTGGAAGGCCCGGGCGCGGCGCTCCAGTTCGTCGGGCGCCAGGTCCGCCTCGCGCATCCCGGTACGGGCCGCGGCCTCGGTGGAAGGCATCTCGATGAACAGGCGACGCAGGAGGGTCGCCTTCTCCGCGTCACCGGACGCCTGTGCGAGCAGAAGGAGGGCCAAGGCCTTGCGGGCCTCCCCCGCGCCCCCGGACAGGACCTCGCGGGCCAGGCGGGCCGCCTCGTCGCGGGCACCGGCCTCGAGGGCCTGCCGCGCCAGGAGCAGCCGCGCGTCGTCCGCCCGGTCCGAGCCGCCGTGCGCCACCAGGAATCGCCGCAGGGCCTCGGCCGCCTCGGGCCGCCGCATTGCCGCGAGCGCCCGCGCCCGCTCGAACGCGTACAGGTCACGCAGGTGGCTTGCAACCTCCCCAGGCGGGACCGCGTCCAGGACCGCGAGCGCTGCTGCCGGCCTCTCCGCCTCGACCCTGGCGCGCGCGAGCAGGAGCGCTGCCCTGGCGCGCTCCGCCCCGTCTCGCGCCCCCTTCCATGCCTCCTCGAGGCGCGCCAGCGCGCACTCGAGGTCCGCGGTCCGCAGGCAGGCGAGCCCCTCCCGGAGCGGAGGGATGGCGCCACCGGCCTCCGCGCGCGCCGCTACGGTGACGACACCCGCAGCCGCGAGGATCCCCGCGATGAGGTTGCTCGAGCCCACGGGGTTCTTCTATAGCAGATTGGTCGCGCAATCGGGACGGACGCGACTCAAGGGGTCCCGCTTCCAGGGAGGCGGTGACGCGGGTTGGTCGCGATCCGGCCTCGGGCGTTCACGAGCCCAACAGCCCTCCCACGTGGTAGTCCACCAGGAGGGGGACGCGGCGCCTCGCCTCGCCCGCGTCCATCCGGCCCCGGGCCAGGGGCTGCAGGATCACCTTGTGGAAACTCCCCCAGATCGCGAGGGTCGCGACCTCCAGGTCCAGCGGCCGGATCAGCCGGAATCGGACCCCTTGCGCGAGGGCCTCGCGGATAACGGCGAGCATCCGTTGCTCCAGCGCCTCGACCGCCTCTTCCTCGATCCCGGCGGTCCAGCGCCCCCCGCCGAAGAGGACCCGGAAGAGCGGCAGCGACGCCTCGAAGACATCCACCACCCGCAGCATGTTCGCGATGACCTCGGACTCGACTCCTTTCCGGTCCGGCAGCCTCCGGATCGGGACGATCGCCGCCTCCACCCTCTTCGCGACCTCGGCCACCATGGCCTGCAGCAGGTCCGCCTTCCCCTTGAAGTGCTTGTAGAAGGTCGTCCGGCTGACCCGGGCCACTCGCGACAAGGCCTCGACGGTCATGCCCTCGTAACCCTGGTCCTGCACAAGGCGCGCCGCAGTGGTCAGCAGGCGCTCCCGGTTGAGCTCGCGCCTCCTCCGCCCCGCCGCCGCGCGCCCGTCCTCTCCCCTGGCGGTCGGTCCGCCCCGCCCGACCGCCCCCCGGCCCGACGAGTCCGTTGTCGGTCGCACCTGCCCTCCCGATTCCAAATCACCGAAAAATAGATATCAGACTCCGACTTGACATGGAAAGGGCAGTCCGTGTAGAGTAAACACAATGTTCACTTTATTGGGGGGCCGTGGAGCCCCTGAAAGGAGGGTGTCATGATCGGGCTTTCTCACTGGCACGCCTTTCGATCCGGTGCCCTGAACACCTTGACCGAGGCGGTGATGCGCATCCCGGACCCGGTCCTGTTCGGGGTGATGGAGCGGCTCCTCCAGCAGGGGGTCGCGATGCCGGAAGGCCGCCGGTTCCTGGTGAAACTGGCCCGGGAACTCAAGGCGCAGTGGTCCCGGTTCCATCCGAACGTGCGCCGCCGTTTCGTGAACAACGTGTTCGGGAATCTGATGCTGTTCAGCGGGGACAAGCACGCAGCGGTCACGAGGCGGCTCGGGGACTGGCCCTGCATCATGGTGGTCAGTCCCACGATGCGCTGCAACCTGACCTGCGAGGGGTGCTACAGCGCGAACTACGACCGCGAGGACGCCATCTCCACGGAGCGCTTCGACCGCCTGTTGACCGAGTGCGAGGAACTCGGCATCTACTTCGTGGTGGTCTCGGGGGGCGAGCCGTTCATCCGACGCGACCTCCTGGACATGTTCGAGAAGCACTCGGGCATCGAGTTCTTGACGTACACGAACGGCACCGTGATCTACAACAAGCACCTGGCCCCAAGGCTCGCGGAACTCGGCAACGTCATCCCCTGCATCAGCGTGGAGGGCTTCGCGTCCGAGACCGACGCCCGCCGGGGAAAGGGGGTGTACGAGAAGGTGGACCGCGTGATGGACGAGTTGCGCGAGGCCGGGGTGATGTTCGGGTTCTCGGCCACGCCCATGCGCCACAACAACGACGTCGTGGTCAGCGATGCGTTCATTGACCATTATATCTCAAAAGGGTGCTTCGTCGGATGGTACTTCAGTTACATGCCGGTCGGGCGCGACCCGAACCTGGACCTGATGCCCACGCCGGAGCAGCGCCTGCACCGGATGCGCCGCATCCGCGAGATCCGCCGCACGAAGCCCATCGTGGCGGCGGATTTCTGGTGCGACGGGGAACTGGTCGGCGGATGCCTGTCCGGGGCGCGCGTGTATTTCCACGTCAACGCCTCCGGAGGCGTGGAACCGTGCGTATTCCACCAGTTCTCGGTGGACAGCATCCTGGACAAGCCGCTGATCGAGTGCCTGGACAGCGCGTACTTCCGGCACGTGCGAGGGAAACTCGCCACCTTCGACAACCCCCTGAGGCCCTGTCCCATCATTGACCGGCCCGAGGTCCTGCGCGAGGTTGTGAGGACCCACGGATCGCGACCCTCGCAGCCCGGCGGTGACCGCCTGCTCGAGGGTGACCTCGCGAGGGGCCTCGACGACTACGCGGCGCGGCTGAAGGAGGTCATGGACCCCGAGTTCGCCACGCGCGCCCACGAGTTCCGGTGGTCCTACATCCAGCGACCGGATGACCGCGGCCGGCTCGACGTCCCGACCGCTTGACCTCCGCGGTTTCGAGACGCTGGATTGCACGGGTTCCCCGTATCGGGGATATGATGCTCCCTGCGTCCGGGAGGCCGTGCATGGTCGGGTCGGAGGTCGGGGACGGGGCGGGCGGCCCCACGGTGTCCATCCTGGGTCTCCGAGTCCACAACGCCACGAAGGACGAGGCCCTGGACCGCATCGAGTCCCTGCTCGCGGAGGAGCGCGGGCACTCGGTCTTCTTCGTCAACGCCCACTGCGTGAACCTCGCGTGGGACGATGACCGCTACCGGGGGCTCTTGAACCGGGCGGACCTCGTGCTCCCGGACGGGACCGGGATGCGCATGGCCGGGTGCATCCTGGGCCGGCGCCTGCGGGACAACGTGAACGGGACCGACCTGTTCCCCTTGCTCTGCGAACGCCTGGAACGACTGCGGGCCCCAGTGTTCCTGCTCGGGGCGCTCCCGGGACTGGCCGACAAGGTCGCGGACTGGATCCGCCGCACCTGTCCGGGCCTGCCCGTTGCCGGAACCCACCACGGCTATTTCACGCCCGAGGAGGAACCGGAGGTCGTGGCCCGCATCGCCGCGTCCGGCGCGCGGGTCCTCCTCGTGGCAATGGGGGTCCCCCTCCAGGAGCGCTTCGTCGAGCGCCACCTCGCCGCGACTGGAGTGCGCGTGGCCCTGGGCGTGGGCGGCCTGTTCGACTTCTACTCCGGCCGCATCCCCCGCGCGCCCATGTGGATGCGTCGCGCCGGGCTCGAGTGGCTCTTCCGGCTTCTCCAGGAGCCGAGGCGCCTGTGGCGGCGCTACCTGATCGGCAACGTCGTGTTCCTGGCCCGCGTCCTGCGGGCCCGCTGGCGTGACGAGTGACGCCGGTCACGGACGGGACGCCCACTCCCCCAGAAACTCCGCAAGGACCGCGTTGAAGGCCTCGGGGTTCTCGAGGTTCGACAGGTGACCCGCGGCCGGGATCTCCCGGAACCGGGCGTGCGGAAGCGACCCAGCCAGGTTCCTCGCCTCGTCGGGCGGCGTCAGGGTGTCCTCGGCGCCTACCAGGACCAGGGCGGGGACGCGCAGGCCGGACAGCAAGGGCGTGGAGTCCGGCCTGTCGCGCATCGCGAGCAAGGCCCGGGCCACGCCTTCGGGGTTCGCCGCGAGGATGCGGCGCCGGACCTCTGCGACGAGGTCCGGCCGCTCGCGGCGCGAGGTCTCGCCGAGCAGGGCGGGCAGGACCTCCCCGGCCAGGAACGCGACCCCCTCGGCCCGCACGCGAGCCGCCAGGGCGGTCCTGCGCTCCTGGGCCGCCGGGGCGTCCGCCGCGGCCCGGGTGTCCGCGAGCACGAGACCCGCCACCCGCTCCGGGGCCAGGGCCGCGACGCGGAAGACCACGTATCCCCCCATCGAGAGCCCGGCGAAGACGGCGCGCCCGATGCCCCGGCGGTCGCACTCCGCGAGGACCTCTCCAGCCCACCCCGCGAGGTCAGCGCCCGCCGGAGGGCGCCCCCCGAACCCAGGCAGGTCGGGAGTCACGGCGGTCCATCCGAGGGATTCCGCGACGCGGGCCTGGGCCTCCCACATCCGGCCATCGAACGGAAAGGCATGGACAAAGACGACGGCGTCCATGGCGCCGATTGATGACAGGGGCACCGAGGGAAGTCAAGAGACACGGCCGTCTGTGATAGGATGACTGCGACTCGGGCGGACACCGCTTGCGGGATCGACCCTCGAGTCCTCCAGGGATGGGGTGGGTAGTGGCGCTCCGAGGCATTGCAGCCGCGCTCGCGTTCTTCTCAACAGCCGCGGCGGGCTTCCTCCTGTCGCGAGCCGGCCTCGTGGACCTGAAGTTTGCGGCCATGAACCCCATCCGAGACCGTGCCGTCCTCGACCGCATCGCCGGCGGCACGCAATCCCTGGACGAGGCCCGCCAGCACCTGACCCGGGGCTCCGAGACCGCGGCCGAGACCCTGTACCTCCCCCCGCTCGCGGTCCTGAAGGTCCTTTCGCTCGGGCACCGGACCGCGCTCGCGGACCTCCTGTTCGTGCGCGCGCACGCCTACTTCCTGTCACACTTCTTCGCGGACCGCATCTTCGCCTGGCTCGACCAGTACTACGAGGCCATCGTGGGTCTCGACCCCGACAACCCCAAGGTCTATCTGTGGGCGGGCCAGGTCGTGAAGTACGGCCAGCACATTGACGATGCAACCATCCGCCGGGCCAACGCGTTCCTGGAGGCCGGGCTGAAACGGTTCCCCCTGGACTGGCGCCTGCACATGGACCTGGGGTTCAACCTCCACTTCGAGTTCCGCGGAACGGACGAGACGGAGCGCAGCGCGGCGCGACTGAAGGCGCGGGACCACTTCGCGAGGGCCGCGGGCCTCCCCGGGTCCCCGGTGGACCCCAACTTCATCGCGGAACTCTTCGAGCGCGGGAACGAGGAGGGCCTGGCCATCGCCTACGCGCTCGAACGCTACTACGACGCGACCGAAGAGCAGCGCACGCAGTTGCTGCGCCGGATCTCGGCCCTCTCGGACGTGATGGCGGCGCAGATCCGGGCCGAGGAGGAACGGTATCGCCGGGATTTTCCGTTCATTCCGGTCGCGCTCTTCTCGCTCCTGCGGGGGCGGCCCCCGGCCCCACCCGCGCCGGCCATTCTCGGCGCGCTGACGGAGGGAAGCGATGACTAGCGGGCCGGTCCTGATCACGGGCGGAGCGGGATTCATCGGGACCTCCCTGGCCCTGAGGCTCCTGGACTCGTGCGAGGTGGTGCTCCTCGACAACCTCCACCGCAACGCCCTGGACCAGGCGGGCCTGGCCGGCCGCGCGGGGGTTCGGCTCATCCAGGGGGACGTCACGGACATGGAGGTCGTGCGGCAGGCCGTGCGAGGGTGCCGCGCGGTCGTGCACTTGGCCTCCATCGCGGGCGTGGATACGGTGATGCGGCAGCCCGTCCGCACCATGCAGGTCGCCCTCAAGGGGACCATGAACGTCCTTCAGGCCGCGTTCGACGCCGGCCACGTGGACCGGTTCATTGACTTCTCGACGAGCGAGGTCTTCGGCCAGTATGCCTACAAGGTGACCGAGGGCCACGTCTCGCAACTCGGGGCCGTGGGCGAGGCGCGCTGGACCTACGCGGTCAGCAAACTGGCCACCGAGCACCTGGCCTTGAGTTACCATCGAGAATACGGGTTCCCCGCCTGCTCGATCCGGCCTTTCAACATCTACGGCCCCCGCCAGGTCGGGGAGGGGGCGATTCACCACTTCATCGTGCGGGCCATCGCCGGCGAGGACCTGCTCGTCCACAACGATGGAAGCCAGATCCGGTCGTGGTGCTACATTGACGACATCGTGGACGGGGTGATCCGGGCCATGGAGCGACCCGAGGCCGTGGGGCACGCCTTCAACATCGGAAACCCGCGCAGCACCTTGACGATCTACAACCTGGCGCGCGTGATCGTGCTCCTGGCCGGGTCGCGCTCGGGCATCCGGTTCGTCCCGTGGGACTTTGCGGACGTGGAACTGCGCATCCCGGACATCGGCAAGGCCCGCGCGATGCTCGGCTTCGAGCCGCGCGTAGACCTCGAGGAGGGGCTGTCGCGCACCATCGAGTGGTACCGCGCGCGGGCGGGGACGGGGGGCGGATGAGGCATGTCGGGCGCATCCCTTTGGCCCGGCCGAGGGTGGGGCGGCTGGAGGCGCGGGCGGTCCTGCGCGTGCTGGGCTCGCGCCACCTGGCCCAGGGACCCGAGGTCCTCGCTCTGGAGGAGGCGGCGAGCGCGGCCCTCGGCGGGAGGCCCGTAGTCGCGGTCTCGTCCGGGGGGAGCGCCCTCCTGCTGGCCCTGGCCGCGTGCGGGGTGGGCCCCGGGAGCGAGGTGGTCGTCCCGGTCTTCACCTTCCCGGCCGCGGCCCAGGCCGCCTTGTGGCTCGGGGCGGACCCAGTGCCAGCGGACGTGGACCCCGAGTCGCTCGGGGTGACCGCGGCGACCGTGGCGCCAAGGCTGACCCCGAGGACGCGGGCGGTCGTCGTGGCGCACGCCTTCGGGATCCCCGCGGACACCGAGGGCGTCGCGGACCTGGCGCGCCCGCGCGGGGTCGCGGTGATCGAGGACGCGGCGTGCGCGTTCGGGGGACGGACCGCGCAGGGGCGGGTCGCCGGCGCGGCCGGGGAGTTCGGTTGCTTTTCGCTGCACCCGCGCAAGGTCGTGACCGGGGGCGAGGGGGGGCTCGTCGCGTGCGACCCGAGATTCGAGGCCCGCGTGCGCGAACTGCGCGACTACGGTCGCACGGGACGGGGGTTCGGGGACGTGTTCGGGGCCACGGGGCTCAACTTCCGGCTGGCGGACCTGTGCGCGGCGGTCGCGAGGGTGCAGATGGGTCGGGTGGCGGCGTCCGTCCGCAAGCGCGAGAGGCTGGTGCGGCGCTACCTGGCCCGCCTGGCCGGGTGCCCCGGCGTGCGCGTGCCCGGCGGATACGCCCGCGCGGGCCAGACGTGGCAGTCGTTCGTCGTGAGGGTCCAGGGGGCGCGGGACGTGGCCCGGGCCCTGGCCCGGCGCGGAATCGAGGCTGGCCCGGCGGCCCACGCCCTGACCGACCAGACCTTCTTCTGCTCGCGGTGGGACGTGCGCCGCTTCCGCTGCCCGCACGGGGAGGCCCTGGCCCGCGAGGCCCTGGCCCTCCCCCTGTTCGACGAGATGACGGCCCGTGAGGTGGACCGCGTGTGTGACGCCCTGGTCGAGGCCGTGGAGGAGGTGAGGACGTGACGCCCGCGATCGCGGTGGACGGGCTGAGCAAGACCTTCCGCCCCCCGTTTCGCTTGAAGAAAGTCCGGGCCGTGCGTTCGGTCTCGTTCACGGTCAACCCCGGGGAGGTCTTCGGGTTCCTGGGACCCAACGGGGCGGGCAAGACCACGACGATCAAGGTCCTGACCGGCCTGATCCGCCCCACGGCGGGCCGCGCGACCGTGCTCGGGGGCCCACCGACCTCCATCGAGGTCAAGGCCCGGGTGGGGTTCCTCCCCGAGCAACCATATTTCTACGATTATTTGAAACCAACAGAACTTCTCGACATCTTCGGCCGCCTCTTCGGGATGGACCGCGGCACACGGCGGAGGCGCATCCACGAGTTGCTGGACCTCGTGGGGCTCGCGCACGCGAAGGACCGGACCCTGCGCAAGTTCTCGAAGGGGATGCTCCAGCGCGTGGGCCTGGCCCAGGCCCTCCTCAATGACCCGGAACTGTTGATCCTGGACGAGCCCATGTCCGGGCTCGACCCCATCGGGCGCAAGGAGGTGGCCGACCTCATTGCCTCCCTGAAGGCCGGCGGCAAGACCATCTTCTTCTCGTCCCACATCCTAGCGGACATCGAGCGGTTGTGCGACCGCGTGGCTATCCTGGACCGGGGCGAGATGAAGGCCCAGGGGCGGCTCGATGACCTGCTGGCCGGGGGACGATGGGAAAAGGAGGCCGTGGTCCGGGCCCGGCCGGGGAGCGATCCCCCCCGCGTCGAGACCTGGCCCGGGGTGATCCGGGTCGAGGAGATGGACGCCGTCACCTTCCGGGTCGTGACGCCGGGCGAGGCGTTCGGCTCGGTATTGCAGCGGCTGGTCGAGGCGGGATTCGAGGTCATGGGTGCCGGGGACCGGAGGCTATCGCTCGAGGCCCTGATCATGGGCCTGACGCGCGGAGGCATGAGTGCGTGATGGCGCGGAAACCCGTCAGGCCCCGTGGGCATGGGCGAACCAGGATGCAAGGCCACGCGCGCAGGGAGACGGAGAAGGGGGTGGCGTGATGACGGCATCGGGCGCGGCACGTCCGCGTGCGTCGTCCCTCGGGTCGTCGTGGACCCGCGTCCACGCGGTGGCGCTCAACACCTTCATCGAGGCGTCGCGCAACCGCGCCTTCGTGGGCCTGGGGATCGCGGCCGTGGGGCTGGTCGTTTCGGCCATCGCCCTGTCGCAACTGGCGATCCGCGATCAGGCGGCGCGCGTCCTGGTGGACTTCGGGCTGTTCGCGATCTCGCTCCTCGCGGTCGTGATCGCGGTCGTGATGGGGGTCATCCTGATCTTCAAGGAAGTGGACCGCAAGACCTTCTACTTGGTGCTGCCCAAGCCGGTGCGGCGCTCGGAGGTGGTGGCGGGGAAGTTCACGGGGCTGCTCGCGGTCCTGGCCGTGGCCGTGGTGGTGATGGGCGCAGCGTGGTTCCTGTCCCTGTGGGCCCGCGACGTGCCCGTGAATCCGGACATGGTCAAGGCCCTCGTCCTGGTGTGGCTCGAGGCGGCCTTGATCACGTCGGTCGCGCTGTTTTTCTCGTCCTTTGCCACACCTGTGATGAGCGGGGTCTTCACGTTCGGCATCTTCCTGGTCGGGCGGTGCGTGCCCTTCCTGGACGAGTTGCTCCGGGCGAAGAAAGGGGTGCTGGTGCGAAGCCCCCTGGCGCGTGTCATCGCCGAGGCCGTGACCGACACCTTCCCGGACCTGTCCGTGTTCCACGTGGGCAAGGAGTTGATCCTCGGGGTGCCGGTGGGCTGGGACTACGTGGGGGGCGTGGCCCTGTATTGCGCGGGGTACTGCGTGTTCTTCCTGGCCCTGGGGATGCTCATCTTCCGCCGGAGGGACTTCGTGTGACGGGGTCGGGTCGCACGGCCTTCTGGCCCTTCCAGGTCCTCGGGGCATTGGTGCTGGTCGGGGTGGCGGTCTGCGCGCGGGTGGCGGTGTCGGGGTCGGAGGACCTCGCGACGGCGCGGATGGCGCGGGAGGCCGGACTGCCCGCGACCGCGGTCGAATACTACGGGCGGGCGGCGCGCTGGTACCTGCCCCTGGTGGGGCCGCACGGCCCGGCACGGCGCGAGATGGCCGCCCTGTGCCGGGAGGTGGAGGGCGCGGGGGACCCCGGCCTCGCCTTGCGGTGTCACCGGGAGATGCGGGGGGCCATCCTGGCCACGCGGTGGCTCATGACCCCGGACAGCGACCTCCTGGAGGACGCGAACCAGGCCATCGCCCGGCTGGTGGCCCGAGAGAGGGGTCCCGACGGGCGCCCGGTGCTGCCCGAGGCGTTGCACCTGGACCTCCTGCACCGGGACGAGACGCCGAATCCGTGGCTGTCGGCCCTGGCCGTGGTCCTGTTCTGCGCGTGGATCGGGGTGGCCGGGTGGGGCCTGTGGTCGTCGGTCTTGCCGGAAGGCGCGGTGTCCTGGCGCCGCCTGGGGGGCTTTTTGCTCCTGTCCCTGGGCCTCGCCGCGGCCTGGCTCACGGTCCTGCGGTTCGCGTGATTCCCCGTTGCCTGCCGGCACCCGGGGCCATCGCATTCCACCTGAAACGGGCGCAGGTCATGCCGGGGAGGCCCGGCGGCATCCGGGGCGCCATGACGGAAGGAAACCGCGCGGCGGCGGGTCGGCAAGACCGCAATCGAGGGGTGGTGTTCCGGTGAGGTGCCCCGAATTCCGGGAGGAGGACCCCCGCTGCGTCAAGTGAAAACTTTTGAGGACCTTCCCCACCGTGGGTGCACGCGTGGGCGTGGGCGCAGACGAGGGGAGGTCTTCGTTTTCGATCACGTCCACGTCCACGTCCACGTGCACGTGAACGAGGAGGAAACCTGGACCT
>FWPU01003407.1_pt1 | contig 40207 bp, 42 predicted proteins | sample 2228361 | NCBI WGS metagenome assembly FWPU01 (sample SAMEA103939777, study PRJEB20133) | metagenome | reverse complement strand
AATATATTTTTAAAAGTTAGGTAATTCATTCTCAAAAAAATATAAAAAAGGAGTTAAAATGAACGAGGTTAGAAAACCCGCTGTGGCAAGTATGTTTTATCCTGATGACAGTGTTAATTTAAAAAGAATGATAAATGGTTTTATTGCTGAGGTTCCAGATGTTATCACAGATTACTTTAAAAAAAATGAAATAGACGATTTCTTTTCTATCATCGTTCCTCATGCAGGCTATATTTATTCGGGTAAAGTTGCTGCATATGGTTATTCTTTGTTGAAAGATAAGAAATTTGACACAGTAATTCTTATTGGTCCAAGCCACTATAGTTACTTTGAGGGTTTTGCACTTGCGTACTACAAAAGTTTTTTAACCCCCTTTGGTGAAGTTGAAATCGATATTGAATTTTCAAACATTCTTACCGAGAAGGGGAAGGGACTTTTTGAATTTCTTAAAAATGCACACCTAAGAGAGCATAGTCTTGAGGTTCAACTGCCTTTTTTACAGACAGTTCTTGAAAAAGGATTTAAAATTGTCCCGATTCTTATGGGGGAACAAAATATTAAATTTTCTGAAGAGGGGGCTGAAATATTATCCAGTGTACTGAAAAGCTATGAAAAAAGCTACATTATAATTATCTCTTCTGACTTATCACATTATCACAATGCCATGATGGCTGAGACAATGGATAAAAAGTTAATAAGCATTATGAAAGAATTAAATCCAAGAAAGTTAATCAGTTTCTGCGAATCAGGCGAAATAGAAGCCTGCGGTATTGGTCCCATCGCAACAATGTTAACCACTGCAATAAAGATGAATAGAAAGAACCTGAAGGAGTTAATTTACACTCATTCGGGCAATGTTTCAGGTGATTACGAAAGAGTGGTTGGATACACTTCTATCGTAGTATGGTAGGTTCTGATGGAAAAGATTTTTAATCTTGAACTTGTCGGAGTACTTAGAAACATTTTTGATATATGTGCTGTTGCTTATGTGTTTTATTTTCTCTATAGTATTTTTGAAAATACAAATACCATAAGTATTCTGAAAGGTTTTATAGCAATATTGATAATCAATGCACTCTCAAAAATTGCTGGATTAAAAACACTTGAATGGATATTCCAGTATGTGATGAACAATTTTGTATTACTTATTGTGGTTCTTTTTCAGCCAGAAATCAGAAAAATACTTAACAGGATTGGTCAGAGAGGTATTGCTGGTATTCGTACATACCTTCCTCGAGAGGTTGTAAAAGAAATAATTGAGGCAAGCCTTGAAATGTCAAAAACCAACACTGGAGCACTTATTTTGATAGAGCAGAATGTGGGATTAAAAAATCTTCTGGAAAATTCAGTAATTTTAAATTCAGAGGTTTCAAAAGAAGTTTTAACATCAATCTTTTATAAAGGGAATCCGCTGCATGATGGAGCTGTAATTATTTCAGAGGATAAAATAATAGCTGCAAGGATCATGATTCCTTCCATAGCCTCTGACGAATTAAACGGAACAAAAGTTGGCACAAGGCACAGGGCTGCCATGTATGTCTCGGATGAAACTGATGCAATTGCTATTATTATTTCTGAGGAAAAAGGCTCTCTCTCAATTGCCTGCAATGGAAAATTTGAATTTGATTTGACTGAAGAAAATTTTATAAGGAGAATAAATGAACTTCTCGGTTTTTCAAAAAACATCATTCAAGCTAAGAAATGAATGGAAAAAGATTTTAATCTCTATTTTTTTAGCTCTTGCTTTCTGGTTTTTTATTTCAAGGCTCAATTTCATTGAAAAGAAAGTGGTATTGCCAATTTCCTACAAAAACCTTCCACAAAATTTTATGATTATCAAAGGAATTGAATCCAATGTAAGTTTAATTATAAAAGCAAAGGAGGAATTTTTTCAGACCTCAAACCTTACAAATCTTATAAAACCAGTAGTTTACCTCGATAATGTAAAAACTGGAACTTTCTCATATCCGATAGAAATTATTCTTAATACACCTATTCAGGATGTTTCTGTTAAGCTTTTGAAAAATGAGGTTAGATTAACAATAGACGAGATTCATTCTTCAGAACTGGAAATAAAACCTCATATAACAGGAATCCCCGCAAAAGGTTATTTTATTGAAGAAATGATTACGGACACAAAAAAAATTAAAGTAAAAGGGGCAAAAAATACCATCCTCAATCTTGATTATCTTACAACAAAACCTCTATCCATAGAAGGTATAACAAATAGCCTTGAAACAAATCTTTTTATAATCATTCCAGAAAATATATCAACTGAAGAAAAAACCAATCTTAATGTCCAGATAATAATAAAACCCTTGCAGCAATAGACATTTTCCCTTCGAAATAAGTTTTACCTAAATTGAGCAAGGTTATTTTATTTATGAAATAAATAATAACACAACGTTTCTGAAACTGCTGTTTAATATCTATCGATATTGCTCCATTAAAAATTCGCTTAATTCAGGTTTTACTTTCCTATGCAAAACTTTGAAAATATTTTGTCAAGTATTGCCTCATCTTTTGAAATACCTGTTATTTCTTCAATGTAATTTTTTGCCTTTCTGAGATCGCTTGCTATAAATTCTTCTGACAAACCTTTTTCAAAGGACAAAATTGCCTTTTCTGTAAACTCGAGGGCTTTACAAAGCAAACTTTCCTGTCTCGTATTGACTACTAAAACCTCATTTTCCGGTGAATGTCCCAAGGAAAAGTAAAATTTTTCTATCTCCTCCTCAATCTTAGCAATATCTGGTTTATTAAGTGCAGAAATTTTTATCACTTTCCTTTTAGTAAGTTTTTCTACCTTTTCAATATCTACTTTGCATGGCAAATCAATCTTGTTTACCACTGTAAAAAAATCCCTTGTTCTGATACTTTCAAAAATCTCTCTGTCGCTTTCAGAAAATTCTCTTGAAGCGTCGACTACAAACATTATTAAATCCGCCTCTTCTATAATTTTTCTTGTTTTCTCCATACCTTTTTTCTCCAGAAAGTCATCCGTATTATGTAGTCCCGCCGTATCAAATAACCTTACAAGAATTCCACTTATTGAAATTTCGTCAATAATTACATCCCTTGTAGTACCTGGCAGCTCAGAAACTATAACTCTATCTTCATTAAGAAGTGCGTTCATTATGCTCGATTTTCCTGCATTTGGAGAACCAACTATTGCAACCCTAAGCCCTTTTGATGAAATTATTCCCGCTTTCGAAGTGGAAAGAAGCTCTTTTATCTTTCTTCTCAATGAAATTAGATACTCCCTCAATTTTTCAGGGGATATATACGTCTCATATAAATCACTATGGTCAATCGCTGCCTCAAGTAATGAAAGTACTTCAATAATAGATTCATCTATTTCATTAAGCTTTTGTGAAAGTTTACCTGTAAGCACAGCTATACTTGTAAGATGAGAAAATTTTGTGTGGGCTTTTATTAGATCATTTACGGACTCAGCTTTGATAAGATCAATTTTACCATTTAGATAAGCTCTCATTGTAAACTCGCCGGGTTTTGCCAGCCTGGCACCATTCCTCAGTGCTAGTTCAAGAATCATCTTCAAAATAAAAGGATTACCGTGGGCTGAAATTTCAACTATATCCTCCCCATTGTACGAATAAGGAGCCTTAAAGACTGTAATTACAACCTCATCAATAACATCTTCATCAACAATTTTTCCAAAAAAAACCTGGGGGGATTTTGAATCCAGTCTGGCTTTTTTAAATCTTCTCGAGTCAAAAATTTTTGTAAGAATTTTTATGGCTTCTTTACCACTTATTCTAACCACACCAATGGAACTTTCACCAACCGGCGTTGCAATAGCAACGATTGTATCGTTCATAATCAAACTTTTATCTGTTTATCCAGATTGATTATCTCCTGTTCAGCAATTGAAAATAAGTTCTGAACAGTCCAGTAAAGAACGAGACCTGAAGGCATATTCCAGAAAATAAAAAGGAAAAAAATCGGAAGAATATATGTATTAACCATCTGTTGTTCTTTTGCTGCACCCGGCGTTCTCATACTCTGAAATTTCATCTGGAATATCTGTACAATCGTCATTATTATTGGTAATAAATTGAATGTGGCTAAAAATGGGAGATTAGTTTTAAATAAAGCATCGGGCATTGTCAGATCTTTAATCCAGAGAAACCCTGCTCCCTTCATTTCTATGGATGTAGATAACACACGATAGAGAACAAAAAACACTGGAAATTGCAATAGTATTGGTAAACAACCTCCAAGTGGATTTACTCTCTCTTTTTTATACAATTCTGCAATCTTTTGATTTAACATCTGAGAATCATCCTTATACTTTTCCTGCAGTTTCTTCAATTTTGGCTGTAAGAGATTTGATTTCTTTATTGATATTGCCGCTTGCACTGAAAGAGGGGCCAGAAGCAACTTGATTATCAAAGCAAGCAGAATAATAGTTATACCCCAGCTTTTCACAAACTTTGCAATTGCATGGGCAAGATAGTAAAATCCCATTTCAAGTGGTTTCATAAACCAGTTAAAAGCCAAAGGCCATGAAAAAAGTTTTTTGTATGTTTTATCTATCCTACTTAATATTTTTTCACTTTTTGGCCCAACATAAATTTGAACTTTATAAAATTTTTCTTCCCCAGGAAGCAGACTTAAAGAGGATAATTCTATTCCATAAGCTATCTCTGAATAAAGCTTTTCCTCTCTCACAAGAAGAAACTTTGCATTAAAGTTTGTAAATTGTGGGTTTGCAATGGCAATGAAATAATTATTGTGAACGGAAAACCAATCTGGCGAAGGAGTAAAAAAGCTAATTTCTCTTTTCTTAAAAAGCCCCCCTCTCAAAGTTTTTCTTAATTTTTTATCAAAATAATCGGCATAAAGGAGATTTTGAGGATTTTTTTCATCCGCACTACTGAAACCATAAGAAAAAGCTACAGAAACTGAATTGCCTTCAAAATCTAAAGAGATTTCTGAATTTTCTGCATTACTGATTGAAAACTCATAATTCAACAAATAATCTTCTAAAATCTCGTACTTTTTTGTGATTACAAGCTTCTTTTTCATATATTTAATCTCAGTTTGCAATAAAACCATATTTGACTTTTGTTCCACAAGCCTGTAAACAGGGCGTTCTTTAATCTCTGAAATTTTCTCAAGACCTCCAAAAAACAAATCTCCCGCAAAATAATCATTTTGCTGCCAGTAAACTCTCAAAGGCTTCTTTGCTTGATTCCACTTTCCATCAATATAAAGGTCTACAATTCTTCCACCATAGGTTTCAATATCTACAATGGTATTACCAGTAGATACTCTATTAGTTTGAATGATATTTCTTGAAATCAAATCAATATCTTTAAGAAAATCAACTTCTATCTTCTTCTCTTCTTCTACTTTTTGAGACTCATCTGTTTTAACAATACTTTGATTCTTTGGCATAAAATAGAAAGAAATCAAAATAAAAATAGAAGAAACCAAAAACGCAAGAAACATCCTTTTCTGAAAACTATCATCCATAAATTTCCCCTCCAACAAACAGGATATTTTGAGTGATATAAGTTATTTTAAAGATAAAACAAAAAAAAATCAAAGTAAATGTAGAAATGATTATACCTAACCGGAGTGATGATTCTTCTTTTTGTTTACAAGAAATAGAAATAGCCCCAGATCACAACTCCAATGATGTTGTGGTCCGAAAGCTATCTCTATCAATTATCTTAAATCCAGAATATAGTTAAGTTTTCCTAAAATTTTTTCAAGTTCCTATGGTCCTGAAAAGGATTATGCTATTTTTTCTTAGTAGAACATGTATTAATACCCAGCAAAGCATATATACCACAGAAGCCAGTAATCGCGGTGATTAATAGAATTATACCAATAATAACAAGTATAATCCTGATTATCCCCGATAGCAAAATCCCAACTACAACCAATACCACACCAAGGATGAACCTTATTATCCTATCAAGTGTCCCTTCATTTGTTTTAAACATAGTTTTACTCCCCCTTATTTTACTATAAACTCTCTTCTCATATCACCAAATATATTGCACTTGGCTAAAATTGTTATTTTGTCATTCTCTTTTAATTCGGGAATTAAATAAATCACTTTTTGAGCTTCTTCATTCAGTTGTGCAGCACAATTTTGTTTGATAATCGATTTCCCATTCAAAAAGACTTCGACTAAGTTAATGTAGTGACCTTTCCCCTTAACCGTGTGTTCTACATCGACAGTAACAGTCTTTTCTTCGAGTGAAAAAGTAACCTGAATCTTAGAAGGTGGATGAGCAAAAGAAATGGAAGAAACAAGAAGAAAGATAGCCAATAGGTATTTCATATGGTCCTCCTTACCTCAAATATGTTAGATAAACTACAATAGCTCCATGAATTGCTCCAAAAATGAGAGTCAATATAGCAAATATTTTATGAAACAGCACTCTATTTTTTATCTTTAATCTAAAAATTCCAAGGCAAAATGTTAGAATCAAAAAGATTAAAGCTAAAAAACCAACAATCTTCATTACAAGATAAATATCCATACAATCACCCCTCTTTAAGATTCATGCGTGGAGCAATTTATAGCTCCACGCATATTATCAGTAATTCTCTTCCTTTATAGCAAAATATGCCCTTGGGTGAGCACATGATGGGCATTTCTCTGGAGGTTCTATGCCTTCATGAACATAGCCACAGTTAAGACATTTCCATCTCACAGGGGTAGATCTCTTGAAAACTTCACCCTTTTCGATATTTTGTGCAAGTTTTCTATACCTTTTTTCGTGTTCAACCTCTACTTTTGCTATTGTTCTGAAAAGTGTTGCAATTTCGTTAAAACCTTCTTTTTCTGCTACATCTGCAAACATTGGATAAAGCTTTGTGTGTTCTTCATTTTCCCCTTCTGCGGCTGCATAAAGGTTTTGTAATGTATTCCCAATTACACCAGCAGGATAGGCAGCTTGAATTTCAACCATCCCACCTTCAAGATAGCTAAAAAATCTTTTTGCATGCTCTTTTTCGTTTTCAGCTGTTTCCATAAAAATCTGTGAAATTTGCTCATACCCTTCCTTTTTAGCGACTGACGCAAAAAAGGTATATCTTGTCCTTGCCTGAGATTCACCAGCAAAGGCTTTAAGCAAATTTTTTTCTGTTTCTGTCCCTTTTACACCTGCCATTTTTATCCTCCTTAAAATTATTTTTCCAGTAAATTTGAAATTTCAACAACATGTTCCTCTTCGTCCATTATTACATGTCTTATCTGATGCTCGAGTCTCTCAAACTCATAAGGAAATTCACTTTTGTTTTCCAATAGAAATTTATAAATTTGCCTGTAGTAATCTATTGCTTCCTTTTCACCCTTGAGATTAATCTCAAGAATTTCGTTTGTTTCATCGGTATCAAATGTTTTTTCAATCCCCATGGAAGGTTTCCCTCCTAAATAAGCTGCAATGAGGGTCCTGAAAATTTCTTCATGTTTCTGTTCATCACTGGCGATTTCCTTTAACCTCTCAATAATAGGCTCTGAATTTAATCCTTTCACCAGTTCAGCGTGGGCCAGATACTGAATTCTTGCAGCGTGCTCAAGCTCAAGGGCTTTATTTAACATGTCAATAAGTTTCTTTTTTACTTCACTCATTCCACACCTCCATTAATTTTTATTTTGTTGCCCACAAGCCATGGATATTACAAAACTCTCTTACAAGAAAGATGTTACCACCATCAACATTAAAATAAGCCTCCGGTTTATCACCCGGGGAGAGTTCTTTCCTTAAGACATAACCGTCTTTCGTAATAACTTCTATCATCTGTATCCAGTGAGTTGACTCCATCGGATGTGGAACAGAACCAACCTTAACAAGAACTCCCGTACCAACCATCTCCACTACAGGCAGGTGTTTTTCTCCTGCGCCCTCTCTGTTTTTTTCATCCATAAATGTCATTGGTTGCCCACAACAAACAAGTTCACCATCTCCCTCCACAAAAACCTCCACCACGTTACCACAAATTTTACATTTGTAAATTCCCATTTTTACAGCCATTTTTAACCTCCTTTATTTAAACATTCATTACATACACCTATAATGTAAATATGCTCTTCTAAAACCTCACCTTCTTTTATCTTTTCCCTAAAAATATCTTGCTTTATATCAATATCAAGAACTTTGCCGCATTTTATACACTTAAAATGCCCGTGTGAAGTTGTATCTCCATCATACCTTATAACCCCTTCATCTATTTTGATAGCAGTTACTATACCTTTTTCAACAAAATTATTAAGTGTATTATATATACTTGTAATTGACAAAGTTGGAATATATTTTGAAATCTCTCTATAAATCATGTCTGCATCAGGATGTTCTTTTGTTGACCATAGATATTCAAGAGTTTTTATTCTTATCAAAGTGGGTTTTATATCTTTTTCAAGTAAAAAACTTTTTATCTCTCCCTCAGAGAAATTTTTCTTTCTCATTTAATCATCTTCTCTTTTGCTTAATCTATGGTCAATCATCATTATACCATTCTTTGAATCTGCGGCCATCTTTAGATGTTCAACAACAAGCTGTGTTTGAGCCTCTTCCTCAACCTGTTCTTTTACAAACCATTGTAGCATCTCGTTTGTTGCATAGTCTTTTTCAGATTGAGCAAGTTCAACAAGGTTGTAAATAAGAGATGTAACCTTTTTTTCATGCTCATAAGCATCACTAAATGCTTCAAGAGGAGATTGCCATTCTATTTTTGGCTTGTCAATCTTTTCAAGCTCCACTTTTCCTCCTCTTTCAAGAATGTAATTGTAAATTTTCATAGCATGTTCAACCTCTTCCTTTGCTTGAAGTCTCAACCATTTTGCAAAACCAGTAAGACTGGCAGATTCAAAATATGCAGCCATAGAAAGATAAAGATAAGCAGAATATAATTCTGCATTCACCTGAGAATTTAATGCCTTCTCGACTTTCCTGGAAATACTCATATCTCCTCCTTAAATTATTTCAAAATTGAAATTATTACAATTTTGAAATAATTATACATAGCTAAAATCTTTTTGTCAAGAAAAAATAAAAATTTTTTTATAAAAAATTATTTTCAGATTTTAAAGCAAAAAAAATTTATTAATATTATTGACATGATGTTATAAAATAATCTATAATATATACTACGCACTGTAGTGCGTGTATAATTTTGAGGAGGAGTAATTATGAAAAGACTTTCCATATTTTTTCTTTTTATAGCCTGTGCTTCTGTTTTTGGCAACATAAAACTTACAGAGCCATCCTTTACGAATTTTCAGGCTAAAAACATTCCATTGTCAATGGAATTAAATTTCTGGAATATTGAAAGCTATCAGGGTACTACCTATCTTGAATATCAACCTGAAAAAGATTGTGTAGAATTTTTTGCTAGCATAAGTAACATAAAGCAGAAAGACCCATCAGGCTGGGTTCTGGGATATCCTGAAGTCTTTTATGGATTTAAGCCCTGGCTATCTAGTGGTTTTTCCTCAAAAAAGTGGGAATTACCCGCAAAGGTAAAAAACCTTGCCGAGGTAACATTTTCATTTAACTACGAATTATGGTATAAGGATAATTTGCCCGTTAACCTTGCAATGGAAACATGGATAACAAAAGAAAAATACCCACCAATGGTAAAAGAAGGTGAAGTCGAAATAATGGTATGGCTCTATTTTAACATTTTAAATCCAGCTGGCTTTAAAACGGGAGAGGTAAAAATTCCTGTTGTAATTGATGGGAAAAATGTTGATATGATATGGGAAGTATGGTATGCAAAGATGAAATGGGATTATATTGCCTTTAAAGCTGTAAAGTCTTTTGAGAAGGCCAGTGTTGAAATCCCGATTAAACCATTTGTTTCAAAGGCAAGAGAGGTTATAAATAATTTTTCCGAGAGAGTGAAAGATTTTGATGAGATGTATATCGAAGGATGGGAAATAGGTATGGAATTTGGCAGTCCTGCGACAACAAATGCAAGTATGGGATATAAATTTTTTGGTTTCGATATAAAAAAGAGATAATCTTTTGACCTGAATTAAGTGATTTTTTAAAGTAGTAATATAGAGCACGAGACAACAATGTCCTTAGATTACCTTCTGGTGTCACTATAAATACCACATAATTTAAGTTTTAGGAGAATGAATGTGTCTGTAAATTTTATTGAAGTTAGGGGAACAGATTTTGTATGTGAAGGAAAGCCCTTCTTAGTCAAAGGTTTTGCTATAGGGAGTTTTTTAAATATTGAACATTTCATGCTAAAACTTGTTGGTATCGAGCAAAATATTAGAAAGGCTTTTTTTGAGATTTATGGTGAGGAAGTTAGCAAAATTTTCTGGCAGAATTTTGAAAAGGCTTTTTTCAATGAAAAAGATGGAAATTTCTTGAGAGAAATGGGTGTAAATACCATAAGACTCCCAATTAATTATCATCACTTTTATGACGACTTTAAGGATTGCATAAAAGAGGAGGGTTTTTCATCACTAGAGCGAGTAATTAAGATTTGTGAAAAGAATGGTATATATTTAATTCTTGATTTACATACTGCTCCCGGAGGACAGAATCCTGACTGGCACAGTGATAATCTTACCGGAGAAGCTCTCTTCTGGCATTATGGAGTTTTTCAAAAGAAAGTATTAGAAATATGGAGAATCATAGTCGAAAGATATAAGGATAATCCTATCATTATAGGGTACGACATACTTAATGAACCAGTTATCGAAGATAGAAAAACCTCTGGCAAAATTGTAAATGAATTTTACAAACAGATAATAGCTAACATTAGGCAAATCGACAATAACCATATAATATTCCTTGAAGGAGATTTTTACGCAAATGATACATCAAGTTTCGATATTTTAGAAGATGATAAAATAGCATATTCCATACATTTTTACCCCTTCTTCCATGTAGAGAAAAATTTAAAATCCTACTTGAAAATGAAAAGAGAAGAAAGGATAAATTTTCTTTTCTCGAGACTTAGAAACCCGCTGGATGATATAAAATTGAGGTTGAAAAAGCCTGTCTGGTGTGGTGAGACTGGCGTTCCTTATAAAATAAAACATCTCGATATTCTTGAAAATTTATTAGATGAAACACTTGAGGTATTTGAAAGGGAGAAGGTTTCATGGAGTATCTGGACATATAAGGATGCTGGCTCAATGGGAGTGCTTTTCCCGGACAAAGAAGCAAAATGGAATAAATTATCAGACATTCTAAACTGGAGTTTCTTTGATGAATTTTCCTCTTCAGATGAGATGGCAAAAGAGTTCATAATGAAATCTGTGGGTTATAAAGAACCGTCTAATGAACTGATAAGAAAGGTAAAATTTAGATTGTTATCAATTAAGGATCTTATCCTGGTAGAAAAACTAAAGGATACTCTAAGGAACATACTTACCAGTGAAATAATAAAATACCCAGAATCTTTCTTATTCGAAAGGTGCAAAAAATGCGATGCCCTTATAAAAGTGATAAAGAAATGGTTATGAAAAAATGTATTAATTGTGCAATGGTACACCTATTTAATTGAAATAATTCTTCAAATTAATAGTTTACATTCTACTGCTGTTGTGCCGGACCCACAAAAACAATCAAGAATAGTGTAATTTTTATCAGATATCTTAAAATTATATTTCCTGAAATAGAGAGACCATTTGCCTCTATTATTCCCATCATAAGTTCTCAATTACTTTTTGATTTTAAACTCTAAGAAGAATTGGTTTCAAGAGAAAAGTCTTTTGATGCCAGTCTATAAATATTTTGTGTTGTTTGTAGTTTTGAAACAATAACACCTTTCTCTCAAATATGCAGAAAGATTAAAAAATGTTAATTTTTATTTTAGCTCCTTGACATTGTTAATAAAAAGGAATATAATCATATCAATTCCGAGTAAGAAATAAAAAATAAAGTAAAAATAGGATTTATAAATGAATAATAAAAATATTCTTCTGGTAGAAGACGAAGCTATTGTTGGAATGGCTGAGAAACAGGAACTTGAAAAATATGGTTACAATGTAACACATATAACAAGTGGTGAAGAGTCGATACATCTTGTATTGAAAGGCGATACATCCTTTGATATTATTCTTATGGATATTGGTCTGGGAAAAGGGATTGATGGAACTGAGGCAGCCGAGAAAATATTAAAGGCAAAAGAAATTCCCATCCTTTTTTTATCCTCTCACAGTGAACCAGAGCTTGTTGAAAAAACTGAAAAAATAACATCCTATGGCTATGTATTGAAAGGCACCTCTATAGTGGTTCTTGATGCCTCCATTAAAATGGCTTTAAGGTTATTTAAGGAAAAAATGGATCGCAGGCAAGCTGAAGAAGAGTTACAGAGAGAGCGGGCACAACTTCTTTCAATATTCAATAGTATTGATCAAGCCATTTATATTTCCGACCCCAAAACCTATGAAGTTCTTTATGTCAATAGCTTTCTTGCTAAACTGTTAAAAGAAAACCCTATTGGAAAAAAATGTTATAAAGTTTTCCATGGACTGGAGGCGCCATGCCCCTTCTGTACAAATGACATTATAATGAAACAAAAACCTGATCCCTACCATTGGGAATTTTACAATTCAAATTTAGGACGGTATTATCAAATTGTGGATCGCATCATTCGCTGGCCCGACGGGCGTGATGTAAGGTTTGAAATAGCTATCGACATTACAGAACGTAAGAAGGCAGAAGAAACTTTGCGCGAGAGTGAAAAAAAGTATCGCGATTTAATAAATAGTATGAATGATACCGTGTGGGTTATTGATTATGACACAAGCATTCTTGATGTTAACAATGCAGCAACAAGAGTTTTGGGCTATACCAGAGAAGAGCTTTTATCAATGAAGATTCCGGATATTGACATCAATTTGCGTCCTGAACAGATTCAGGAACTTGCCAGTAAAATGCCAAGAGATCAGATTCAGGTTTTTGAAACATCTCACAGGACAAAGGATGGTCGGCAGATACCGGTCGAAATTAGCTCCAGTCTTGTTTCTTATGGTGAACGAACAGTGATTCTTAGTATTGCCCGCGACATTACAGAACGTAAGAAGGCAGAAGAAGCTTTCCGCGAAAATTATAATCGTTTTCAGGCATTGGTTGAAAGTATGCCTCAATGTGTTTTCAGCAAGGATTTAGAAGGTCGATTTATATTTGCCAATCAGAGATATTGTGCCAGTATGGGAAAACAACTATCAGATATTCTCGGTAAAACAGATTTTGATTTGCATCCACCTGAATTGGCACAAAAATATCAAGCAGATGACCTCAAAGTCATTCAAACAGGTCAGGTTTTAGAGCAGGTCGAGATTCATCAAACTCTGGATGGGAAAAAGTCCTGGGTCCAGGTAGTAAAGGCTCCTCTTTATGATGCCTATAATCGTATCAAAGGAGTACTAGGTATTTTCTGGGATATTACAGAGAAAAAACAGATGGAAGAGGCAATAAAAAGGGAACTCGAAGAAAAAGAGGTCCTTTTGAGGGAGGTTCATCATCGTATAAAGAACCATCTGGCAAATGTAATAAGTATTTTATCCTTACAGGCTAATGCTACCAGTCATCCAGAAACAAAGTTAGAATTGGAAAAGGCTATATCAATGGTGCGAGGGTTTCATATTCTTTATGAAAAACTTTTATCAAAAAAGGGTTATCAGGAAATCTCGTTTAAAGATTATATTGAAGACCTTATTGATTCAATTGTTTTGGTTCAAACGATGAATGCTAATATTAAACTGGATGTACAGAAAAATATAGTTGATTTCAATATTTTTTCCAAGAAGGCTATTGATATTGGAATAATTATTACTGAACTACTAACAAATATTTTTAAATACGCTTTTAAAGATAGAACTGAAGGCAGCGTATGGATTTCAACAGAAAAATCTGATAAAAATATAACCCTTACAATCAAGGACAACGGAATTGGAATTAATAAAACGGAAAATAACCAATCTCAAGGTCTTGGACTAAAAATTGTCAACATACTTATCAGGCAACTCAATGGAAGTTTTAATTTAACATCTGATAGTAATGGTACAACATGTGTAATGAATTTTGAATTATAGATAAATAATTTTTAAATAGCTCTGATATTGATAAGCAACACCTCAAAAGTTAATTTCCAAGATATTTTTATGCTCAGAAATATCATTTTTCAACTAAGGAAAGACTTATACTAACAATCATGGTTTGAAGTTGTATCATACCGAAAATGCTTATTACTTAAATTACGGAGGATTTCTGCGGCATATTCAGGGGTAATATCTCTCTGTGGTTCAGCCAGCATTTCATATCCAACCATAAATTTCTTTATAGTAGCTGATATTAACAATGGCGGGTAAAAGTGCATATGGAAGTGCCAATCTTTATCATTAATAGGAATCTGATGAATGCCAGCAGAGTATGGAAATGATGTCTTAAATAGATTATCGTACTTAACTGTAACTACTTTCAAAGCATCCGCAAAGTCTTCACATTCACTTTCACTTAATTCAAGTATATTTGGGACCCTTCTTTTTGTCATTAAGAGGGTTTCGTAAGGCCAGATTGCCCAGAAAGGGACAACAATTACAAATGAATTATTTTCATAAACGACTCTTTCATTTAGATGTAATTCCAGCTCAAGATAATCTGATAAAAGACTTTTTTCTTTTCTGTTCTGGTATGCCTTAAATTGTTTTCTTTCTTTCATAACTTCAGCGGGTATACTTTCCTGAGCCCATATCTGACAATGAGGATGTGGATTACTACATCCCATCATACTACCTTTGTTCTCAAATATTTGAATGTATTTGATAAAGCTGAGTGAAGATAATTCTTTATATTCTTTTTTCCAGGTTTCAATTACCTCTTCTATTTCAGATTCTGTCATTTCTGCAAGTGTTAAATCGTGTCGAGGTGAGAAAACTACCACTTTACAAATTCCCCTTTCCCCCTTTATTTTTAAAAGTTCATTACTTAAACTTAAATTCTTCTTCAATGGGATATTTTTTAGCAAAGCTGGAAAGTCATTTTCAAAAACATATGTGCCTGTAAAGTTGGGATTTATTAAATTGTTCGCCCGTCTGTTGCCCGGGCATAGATAACAATCTGGATCATATGATTTCCTAATCTCTTCCGATTGCTTTTCTAATTCACCCAACCATGGTCTTTCTGTCCTTTGTGGAGAAACAAGTATCCATTCACCTATAAGTATGTTTTTTCTTCTATGTGGATAATTCAGAAGGCTGGAAACATTCATTTTAGTTCCTTTATATGTGTACCTGAGTTTATCGATGTTACGTATACGCCGGGTTTTTTGCCAAATTGTTTTTCATATTTCTGAAAGACATACTCACTGATTCCTTTAACCGAATCACTTTTTATTAAATTGATTGTGCATCCCCCAAAACCTGCACCCATCATTCTCGACCCATAAACTGCTGGCTCATCCCTGACAATATCCAAAAGAAAATCAAGTTCTGGACAGCTAACCTGATAATCATCTCTTAATCCCAAATGTGATTCTTTCATATACTCCCCGAAAGATTTTAAATCCTTTTTCTCCAGTGCTTCACATGCCATAAGGACACGATTGTTTTCCTCCACCACATATTTACATCTTTTATATACAACTTCACTCATAAATGCTCTGGCTTCCTTTATCATTTCTATAGTAACTTCTCGCAGTGAACTTATATATGGATACATTTTTTTTATGATTTTTATCCCTTCATCACAGTCTTCCCTTCTTTTGTTGTATTCAGAAGAAGCTAAAGCTCTTGAAACATTTGTATTAAAAAGGACTATTGAAATATCCTGAAAGTCAAAGGGATAATATTCGTGCTTAAGAATACGGCAATCAATTTTTAATACTTTTTTATTTTTCCCGAAGATATTTACGTACTGGTCCATAATTCCACATTTTACACCAACAAATTCATTTTCTGCCTTTTGAGCAAGTTTTACTAAATCTAATTCGCCTATGCCAAGATTATATATATAATTTAAACCAAAGGCAAGTCCGGTTTCAAGCGCGGCAGAAGAAGAGAGACCTGCCCCCACCGGTATATCACCACCAAAGACACAATTAAAACCCTTAATCTGATAGCCACCTTTTTTTAACTGATCAACTACACCCATTATATAGTTGGGCCACCCTTTTTTCGAAAAGTGCAAATCGTCAATGTAAAACTCATATCTCTCATTTTTATCAAGTGCATGAACGCTGCACTTTCCACCTTCAGAGGGAAGTATCCCAAAAATGATAGATTTATCAATGGCAGCAGGGAGCACAAAACCATTATTGTAATCTGTGTGCTCGCCTATTAGATTTACTCTCCCTGGAGAGCAAATAATTAAAGGCTTTTCCTTAAAAAATTTTTTAAAAGATTTTAGAACATTTTCAAAGACATTCATTTAATTATACTCATCGATAGAAAAATTGTAGCCGATTCGGTGGGGAAAGTCAACATTTTGACCTGAATTGTGCGATTTTTATTTTATTTATTTATAGAATATACAGAAAACTTTAGAGAAAAACTGTCTATATACCATTGCTTAATTTTAGTTTTGACTAAACTTATTGACATAAAATATCTTTTGTTTTATAATGTGCATATGCACATTATAAGGTTGAAAAATGCCAAGGTGTAAAAAGAAAAGATGTTGCAGGCTTTTAGATTCGGACAAGATATATAAACCCATTGCTATTCCATTTGATGAACTTGAGATTGTTGAAGTAAACATTGATGAGTTTGAGGCTGTGAGGTTATGTGACCATGATGGGTTAAGTCAGATTGAAGCATCTGAGAGAATGGGTGTTTCAAGAGCAACCGTGCAGAGGTTACTGGATTCTGGAAGGGTTAAGATTATTGATGCCTTGTTAAAGAATAAGGCATTAAAGATAAAAAACAAATAATGGAGGACAATATGAAGATCTGTTTACCAACTATTGGGAATAATGGTTTATCTGAAAAGGTTTATAACCATTTTGGGAGTGCTCCTTATTTTACAATTTATGATACTGAAACAAAATCAGTCAAGATTGTACAAAATGATAATATTCATCATAGTCATGGGAATTGTCATCCCTTAGGGGTTATCTCAAAATACAATGTTGATGTAGTGATAACAAATGGAATGGGCAAAAGAGCTGTTCAATTATTAAATGATGCTGGAATAAAGGCTTATTTACTTAACGGGAACACAGTTGAAGAAGCTATAAAAAAGTTTGAGTCAAATGAACTAATAGAATTGACTTTTGAAAATGCCTGTGGGCAACATGGATGTCATTGAGGAAAAAAGTGTTAAAAATAACAACACTTATAGAAAATCTGGTTTATGACAAAAAACTGTTAGCTCAACATGGTTTATCGCTTCTCATTGAATTTCAGGGGGAAAAGTTACTCTTTGATACAGGGCAGGATTCTTCTTTTATTAAAAATGCTAAAATTTTAGGTATAGATCTGGCAACAATTGATGCATTAATTATAAGCCATGGACATTATGATCACGCGGGAGGACTTAAATATTTTTGTAAGATTAATTCAAAGGCTAAAATTTATATAAAAGAAGGTTTTTTTAACCCAAAATATAAAAATGAGAAAAATTTTATAGGAATAAAGCCTAACAATTCTCTTTATGAAAAAAGGATAAAATTTGTAAAAAATCTAACAGAAATCTACCCCAATATTTTTATAGTTCCAGATATTAGTATCAAAAACAGCTGGGATACTCATTTTGAGGGGATGAATCTTAAAGTGGAAAATACAATTAAAACTGATGAGTTTTTAGATGAACAATTTCTTGTCATAAAAAAGGATGGTAAATTAAATATCATAAGTGGTTGTTCTCACAGAGGTATTTCAAATATAATAGAGTCGGCAGTTAATCACTTTAAGTTGCCGCTAAATCTCGTGCTTGGTGGTTTCCATACGAAAGATAGCAGTGAAGAGCAAATTGAAAAGCTATTAAATGAATTATTAAAATATAATATAGAAAAACTCGGTATCTGTCACTGTACAGGAATTGAAAAATATTTTAAAATAAAAGAAGTCTTTAAAGATAAAGTTTTCTACAATTTTACTGGTAGTAAGGTAGAAATATAGGCTGGAGAAAACGAATGGGTTTATATGATGAGATAACATGGGCAAGGAAGATACTTGACATTCCAGATAGAGCAACAATGGAATCTATAAAAGAGAGATATAAAGAAGAAATAAAAAAATGGCATCCAGACACATGTAATGAAAATAAGGCACTCTGTGAGGAAAAAACAAAAGAAATAATAAAGGCTTTTAAAATTTTACTTGATTATTGTAATAAATACAATATTTCTTTTTCAAAAGAAGAGGTTGAAAAATATATTTCTGAAGCTGAATTCTGGGCTAAAAAGTTTGGTGATGATCCATTATGGGGGAACAGTGGGAAGCGTTGACATATTTAATAGCTATTATGAAGAATATGAAGCATGGTTCGAAAAGAATAAAAATCTTTACCTTTCTGAAATTAATCTAATAAAAAGTTTTATTCCTGATAATAATTTAAAGGGTGTTGAAATAGGCATTGGTAGTGGTAGGTTTGCATTACCTCTTGGGATTAAAATAGGAGTTGAACCTTCAGAAAAAATGGCTGAAATAGCAAGAAAAAAGGACTTAAAGGTTATAAAGGGTTTTGCAGAAGAACTGCCATTTGAAGATAATAGTTTTGATTTTGCATTAATGGTAACAACTATATGTTTTCTTGATGATCCACTTAAAGCCTTAGTGGAATGTAAAAGAATTATTAAACCTCATGGGTTTATCCTGGTGGGTTTTGTCCCTTTAGATAGCTTTCTTGGTAAACTTTATGAGAAAAAGAAAGAAAGTAGTAAGTTTTATAGAAATGCCTACTTTTATACCACTACGGAGGTTATAAATCTTCTTACTAAAGCTGGCTTTAGTTCTTTTGAAATTGGTCAAACCCTCTTTGATATTGATATTGACAAAATCCAGCCTTATGAAATAGGTTATGACAGGGGTGGATTTGTAGTTATAAAAGGTTATAAAGCTTAAGAAAAAGTTCTGCGGTTCAATATTTACCTTGAAGTAAGAAAATACCTTTCAAAAAGAATAGCATTGAGTTATTAAAAATTTCCTCGAGTTTGATAGATTAAGCAACAAAATAAAGATATTTTTTTAAAACTATGTACCAGTAATTTTAATTTTTCGATAAAAAGTATGAAATCTGTAAAACTCAGCAAAAAGACTCTTGACAAATTAAATAATAACATTTAAAATATGTGCATAAGTTTTAAAATAAAGCTCTTACAAAAAAATGGGTAATGCCAAAATTCTTACGAAAATAAGTGGTTTTTTTGAAGTCGCAGAAGTTTTAATTTGTACTGAAAAAAGTTTAATTCTAACTAAGTAGGAGGTCGTACCAATCTTGCAAGGCTTAATATGGATGGATCTATTGATAGTAGTTTTAATTATAATAATCTAATTCAGGATACGAACTGTTTCGTTAAAGTGGTAAAGCACAACCCTGTTAGTAAAAAAGTTTATATCGGCGGTAACTTCACAAATTTCGGTGGAACAGGAAAAAATGGAATAGTAAGACTTAATGTGGATGGCTCAATAGATTTAGACTTCAACCCGGGCAAAACGGGCCTGCAGGGAGACTACTTTTCTATATATGATATTGCCATACAAAGTGATGGGAAAATAATCATAGGAGGAGGAGGTTATTATGAAAATAAAATTTATTTTTCTGTTTCTTTTAATTTTTAAGCTTTCTTTCGCTCTTGAAGATTTCTGGGATGAAAGAAATACGGCTGAAGGTGCAAAAAAGGGATTTGATTTTCTTTCAAGCGAATTTCAGAAAAATGACAAAAACTTTGAAGTTGCATGGAAACTTGCACGTATATCTCATTTTTATGCCGACAATTTTGTAAAAGGAAATGAAGAAAAAAAGAAAATTTTAGAAACTGGTAAAAATGCTGCAGAAAAGGCTACCACTTTAGAGCCAGAAAAACCTGAAGGATGGTACTGGTTTGCTGTTTGTCTGGGAACATGGGGAGAGGTAAACGGTATAATGCAAAGCCTTTTCGCAGTAAAACCAATAATGCAGGCCTGCAACAGAGGTATAAATATTGCACCAGAATTTGATAATGGTAATTTCTTCATGATAAGGGGGAGAGTATATCATAAGGCTCCAGCAGTTATAAGTGTGGGCGATACAAAAAAAGCAGCTCTTGACTATAAAAAAGCCATAGAGTTAAACCCGGAAAATAGAACTGTTTATAGATTCTATGCCGAGTTACTTGTGGAACAAAATCAGAAGGAAAAGGCAAAAGAGCTTATCGAAAAAGGGCTTTCAATTTCTATCAGCAAAGAAAATATCCTTTCAGAAAATAAAGAGATAAAACTCTTAACCAAACTGAAAGAAAATTTAAAATAACTTGCCAGTTTTCTTTTTCTTATTTATATTTTGAGTAGTATAATTTTTTTGAAGAATTGGTTGGGTAGTATCCCAGGTTGAACAGGGGCTTTTTATTTGATTATAGGCTATAGATAAGAGCACCAGGTCACAATACCGAAGGTGTCGTAGCCTGGTACATATCTAACAATCCATCAAAAAATCATCTTTAGTTAGTTGGAAAAATAAGGAGTTTATATGCAGAGTGTAAACAAAAATTTAATTATTACTCTGGGAGTGGTTCTGCTAATTTTTATCGGTGGTTGCAGTATTTTCGTTGGAAACTACAATAAACTTGTTTCCCTTGAGGAAGGTGTTAAATCCCAGTGGTCACAGGTTGAAAATGTTTACCAGAGAAGGGCTGACCTAATTCCCAATCTTGTTGAAACTGTAAAAGGCTATGCAAAGCACGAAAGGCAAACCCTGGAGGCAGTTGTTGAGGCAAGAAGCAAGGCTACATCAATCAAACTTGATTCTTCAATAGTAAATGATTCAAAGAAGCTTGCCGAATTTCAGAAAGCACAGGGTGAGTTATCCGGTGCCCTTTCAAGATTGCTGGTTGTCGTAGAAAATTATCCCCAGCTTAAGGCAAATGAAAATTTTCTGGCTTTACAATCACAGCTTGAAGGTACGGAAAATAGAATTGCAGTTGAAAGGAAGCGATACAATGATCTGGCAAGAGAATTTAACACTTTAAGAAGGCGTTTCCCTTCAAACATAATTGCCCGTATATTTGGTTTTTCTGAAAAGGCATATTTTCAGGCTGAAGCTGGTGCGGAAAAAGCTCCCGAGGTAAAATTTGAATGAGTTTATTTAAAAAGTTTATTATTTTTCTCTTTTTGCTTTATCACACCATTGGTCATTCTTTTCAAATTCCAGATAAACCAATTGGTAGAGTTAATGATTTTGCAAATATTTTCTCTAAAAATTTTATTTATTCAATGGAAGAAAAACTTGCCAGCTATGACGAAAAAACGGGAAACGAAATTGTAATTGTAACAATCCCTTCGCTTGAAGGTGAAGATCTTGAAAGCTTCTCAATAAAACTTGCTGAAAAATGGAAAATAGGCAAAAAAGGAAGGGATAATGGTGTAATAATTCTTGTCGCCCTTGAAGATAGAAAGATAAGAATAGAGGTAGGTTATGGCCTTGAAGAGAAATTAACCGACGCAGTAGCTTCAATAATAATAAGAAACTACATGGCTTCAAACTTCAGGGAAGGAAATTTCGAGAAGGGTGTTTCTATTGCTGTTGAAAAGATAATGGAAGTCATTTCGGAGGGAGAAGAAACATTTTTAAAGAAGGAAGATAATTCTAACGTTAAAAGCTTTCTATATACACTCTTAATATTATTAGCTTTCTTAATCTTTATCGATTTGATAAGATACTTTATGTATCTGTTTTCTTATAAGAAGGGCAGATATTCTCTTTTTGAGTGGGTATTGATTTTTAGTTTCACCTTTTTTATCTTTAAAGTGATATTCTCATCAAGCAATGGCAGGAGAGGTTATACAGGTGGAAGTGGTGGCTTTTGGGGTGGGAGTTCAGGTGGTGGGTTTTCCGGTGGAGGAGGAAGTTTTGGTGGAGGAGGTGCAAGTGGTGGTTGGTAAAAGATCAAAAAACCCAAGATTTTTTCTTTCAAAATCGGAGCAGGATTCGATAGTGAAAGCCATAAAAGAAGTGGAAAGTTTTTCTACCACAGAAATCAGATTACATATTGCAAAAAAAATAAAAGGTGATATAATAAAAGAAGCGGAAAAAGTATTTTATTCCCTCGGGATGCAAAATACACGGGAAAGAACTGGAGTTTTATTCTTTTTTTCTATAAAAGATAAAAAATTTGCAATATTAGGAGATGAAAATATATATAAAAAGGCTGGTGAAAACTTCTGGGTGGAAACAGCAAAGAAGATGGAAGAATTCTTTAAGAAAAATTTATTTGGGGAGGGAATAGTTTTTGGAATTTACGAAATAGGTAAGATTTTAAAAGAGTATTTTCCATATAGGATAGGTGATATTAACGAATTACCTGACGAAATTTCCTTTGAATAAAAAAGTCTTTATCCATACTTTTTCAAAAAAGGTTTTTCATAAAAGACCATGAGAAAGAGGAGGTGCTTATGGATAGAACTACAGAATTTTTCAGAGGAATATCAAGCGGAGTTGGCAAAGGTGGGGGTAGTTCTCTTGATTTTCTTCTCTTTGTTCTTATAGTAGGACTTGTTGCCTTTGTAATCTGGTTAATCAATGATTATTACCAGAAAAATATAAAAGGCAAAAAAATCGGCTTCACAAAAAGAATTGCTATGGTTCTTCCAGATATTGTAAAATCCACAACAACACTTAATGCTTTTCAGAGAAAGATTTTAAACGATATGATAATAGACTTTAAAAAGAGAGAGCTTGTAGCTGAGGGAGTCCCAAATTCTATCTTTGAAAAGTTTGCCGAATATCTTTATTATAACGTGAATAAGCTTAAAGTAAGCGATAGAGAAGCAAGAGAATTTGTAAAAATTAACTTTCCTCTCCTGAAGGGCTACAACATTGAAATTGATCTGCAAAAAGAAGGGATTTTTAATCTTATTTCTACAAAAGTAATTGCCGTAAATGACAGGTATATTGAAGTTGAATATCCTTCTGGAATAAACGTACAATTTGTCAAAGGAATGCCTCTTTACATAAATTACAATGTCAGTAAACATTTCTTAAGAGGTTATTCCACAATAGTTAATGTGAAGAAAGATGTCTCTTTAATCCTCAAAAGGCCACAGAGCTTTACTTTAAGTTATGAAAGAAGATATCCGAGATTAAACCTGACAAATGCTATTGGTACAATTTACAACCCTAAGATCGGGCAACCCTATGAAGTAGAAATAGCAGACATAAGCTTTGAAGGAGCAAAAATATCCACAAATCATAACTTACAAAAAAATGTTATTTACCTTCTCTCATTTGATTATAAAGTAGATGAGAGGGATTTTTCATTCTCAAATCTTGAATGTTCTATCTCTAAAAGTTTTGTTACTACAGGGGGTAAAAGAGAATATGGAATTGTTTTTCTCTATCTAAATAATCAGACTCGAGGTAAACTTTCATTAATGATAAAAGAAATAGCCTTAAAGTTACAGAGAGAAAAGGGACTTGTTTAAATTTTTTCTTTTCGATAACAATATAAAGATGCTCAAGACATTCCAATTTTTTGACTTTTAGCATATTTTATTTTATTCTAATAAGCCTTTTTAAAAGGAATAAAATAGAGATGACTATAAGCCCTTAATGTCAAAAACTCACTGTTAGATGGTTAATTCTATATCTATGAAGAATTAATTTAACAAGAATGGCAGAAATTTTTAATATAGAGGAATCAATATGGTTGCTTTTTTGTTTCCCGGACAGGGGTCACAAAAGGTTGGAATGGGAAAAGAGCTTGTTGAAAAATACGAAATAGCAAAAAATATCTATAAAGAGGCAAATGAGATACTTGGTTTTGATCTGCTGAAACTCTGTCTTGAAGGTCCGGAAGAAGAGCTTACAAAGACAGAAAATACGCAGGTAGCTATTCTTACATACAGTTATATTGCATCCTCTCTTCTAAAAGAAAAATCCATAAAACCAGATTTCGTAGCAGGGCATTCTCTTGGGGAGTTTTCTGCCATCCTCTGTAGTGAAATGATTGATTTCGATGTGGCATTAAAACTAGTTAGAAAAAGAGGAGAGCTTATGGCAAAGGCTGATCCCGATGGAAAAGGAGGTATGGCTGCAGTTCTGGGACTGGAGGATGAAAAAGTTAAAGAGATCTGCAGGGAAATTTCAAAAGAAAAATACGTCGAGCCTGTTAATTTTAACGCACCAGGACAGATAGTAATTTCCGGACTCAAAGATGCAATAGATATTGCAGAGATAAAACTAAAAGAAACTGGTGCAAAAAGGGTGGTAAAACTTAATGTCAGTGGGGCATTTCACTCAAGATTGATGGAAGGTGCTGCTCAGGAGTTCAAAACATATCTTGAAAAAATAAACTTTAGGAAGCCCCTATATAAGATAGTGTCAAATGTAACTGCTCAAACAATGAATGAAACAAATGTAAAGGAGCTACTGTATAGACAAATGAAAAGTCCGGTATTATGGACTGAAAGTGTAATTTTTATGAAAAAACAGGGAATTAACCTTGCAATAGAAGCTGGTTATGGCAGTGTCATAAGTGGACTTGTAAAAAAGATTGAGCCCTGTATAGATATAAAAAACTTTATGGAACTTATTGATTAAGATTTTTATAGAGAGGGAGAAAAATGGATGAGTTAAAAAGGGAATATGATGTTACAGAAATTATTAAATATCTGCCCCACAGATACCCTTTCCTTTTTGTGGATAGAATTACTGAAGTTACAGAACAGGGAGGAAAGGGATATAAAAATGTTACAATGAACGAGTGGTTTTTTCAAGGGCATTTTCCTGGAAAACCAATATATCCGGGTGTGCTGATAATAGAAGGCATGGCACAGTGTGCTGGCTTTATAGCACTAAAAATTTATGAAGCAAAAGAGCCAGAAAAGGCAAAAAAAGAACATCTGATGTATTTTATGATGATTGATAAGGTAAAGTTTAGAAAAATGGTTTTGCCGGGAGATAAACTTGAGTATAAAGTTTCGATAATGAAACTTAGCTCAAAGATTGCAAAATTTCAGGGAATTGCAGAAGTTAACGGTGAAATATGTGCCGAGGCAGAAATGACTGCAATGATAGATGAAAAGAAAGATTTTTAAAATTACAATTTATTGGTTTTTCTGGAGTATTGTTTTAATTTTATATCAGCAGATTGTTACCCACAGGTTTATCTTAAAAAAACCTGATACTGCTTTGAGCTGGACAATTTTTGAAACACAGGAATTTTCATGGAATTACAGGCCATATCTTCTGGAAAATTTTTTAAATCAACATGTGGCGTGGGATTCTGAATTTTATCTTGCTATTGCTGACAAGGGATATGACAATAAGTCTGTGCGTGTTACGGGTGGACGTGGTGAGCAATATTCCCTGAATTATGCCTTTTTCCCGTTTTATCCTCTCCTGATAAGGCTTTTTTATTATCCATTAAAATTTTTTGAAAATTTAAAAGTTTTAACCCACATTGAAACAATGGTTTTATCAGGAGTTATTGTGTCTTTATTTGGAACCCTCCTTGGCTTTTTATCATTTTATTTTTTACTCGAAGAGTACTTCTCAAGCATAGAAGCATTTAAAGGAGTTTTCTATTTCTCAATTTTTCCATCAGCTTTTTTTATGGGTGAGGTTTATACCGAGGGTCTATTTTGCGGATTATTTTTTTTAACACTACTTCTTGCAAAAAAGAAAAAAATATGGCTTTCTGCAATAACAGCATCCCTTCTTTTTCTTACAAGGCCGGCTGGAATTATGGTTCTATTTTATATTTTTCTTGAATGCTTTAAACAAATAGGGTTTGAGGAATTTTCCCTCGAATTAAAAAATTTTAAATCCGGTAGAATTTTAAAAAAACTTTTTATATTCCTACCCCTCTTTTTACCAGTTTTAGTTTTTATTGTATGGAAATTTTCACCGCTTGGTTATAGATTCCAGTTTGTTCAATTCGCATTCTTTGGAAGACAGGAAATAAACATTTTTGACTCTCTAAGAAACTGGAAAGAGGCTCTATTTCTGGTTCTTTTTGGTGGAAATATGCCAACAAGAATTTACTATTCCATTGAATTTTTTGTTATTCTATTAGCTTTTATCTCTTTTTTTACGGAGGCAAAAAATTTTTTATCTCTTTCAGTACTTGGATTTTTGATGTTTTTATTTTCTTTTTTCAGTGGGGTTGCTCAGGGAATGCACAGATACCTGCTCTTTACACCCACAATTTTTACAATGTTAATAAAAGCTGGAAAAAATGAAATATTTGACAGGATCTGGAGTATTTTAAGTATACTTCTTTTTGGAATGCTCTCTTTATTATTCAGCTTTGATATGTGGGCTGGATAAAAATTGATTTAAAATTTCTTTCATTTTATAATAATTTATATTTTCTAAATTCTGCATTTTTTTTAAAATGATAACAGGGATAACCCCAGAAAGGTAACACTTAGGCTTTTTTATTTTGAGGGTATTTCATATACTTTTAAAAACTTTCAATTTAGGTATTAACTGGTTTTATGGAAAAGTATAGACCATTAATATTGGGACTATCTTTTTAGAAATTTTCAGTTCAGGATTAAAACACATGAAACCTGAAAGGCGTTTTTTTCACATAATTGAATCCCAGCAATTTACAAAAGACGACCTCGAGCTTATTTTTTCAACTGCAAATGAAATGGAAAAGCTTTCTCATCGGGAAACAGTTTTAAAAAATAAAATTTTGATCACACTTTTTTATGAACCCTCTACAAGGACAAGGCTCTCTTTTGAAGCAGCAATGATAAAACTGGGTGGGAGTGTTATATCCACAGAAAATGCGGCCAGTTTTTCCTCTGCTGCAAAGGGAGAAACCCTTGAGGATACAATTAGAGTATTAAATGGATATGGTGATGTTATAGTGATAAGACATTACGAAACCGGTGCGGCAAAGAGGGCAGCGTCTGTATCAAATATACCTATTATAAATGCCGGAGATGGAGTGGGACAACATCCCACCCAATCTTTGCTCGATCTTTATACCATAAAAAAGGAGCTTGGAAGAATTGATAATATAAGTGTAGCACTGGTTGGCGATCTTGCCAATGGTCGAACAGCAAGATCACTTGCATATTTGCTTTCAAAATTCAACAATGTTAAACTATATTTTGTTTCTCCACCCAATGTAAAAATGGGGGGTGACATAAAGGAGTATTTGCAAAAGCATAATGTTTTTTTTGAAGAAAATGAAAATTTAAAAGAGATTGCAAAAAAGGTAGATGTGATATATCAAACCCGAATTCAAAGGGAAAGATTTTTGAATCCAGAGGATTACGAAAAAGCCAAGGGCATTTACATTATAGATAAGGAAATAATGAGTTGCTTACCTTCAAGTTCTATTGTTTTACATCCTCTACCGAGAGTTGATGAAATAAAATACGAAGTGGATTCCGATCCAAGGGCAGCTTACTTCAGACAGGCACACAATGGTCTTTATATTCGAATGGCTTTGCTTTCTCTTGTGCTGAATCATAGTTGAGACATAAATTGTGCAATGATTTTTTTAAAAATAATTTCACATTCGTTTTTCTGCAATTTTCTATATTATACAGGAAAAGTGGTCTGATTCACAAACGGATATTTTATGGAGATACCAGATGGAAAAAAAGATTGATTTCGCAAAAAATTGGAAAACTAAAAATATCGATTCTACACTTGTAGAAGAGCTTAATAAGATTTTTCTCTTTCCTGAAATTGTAATTAAAACACTTTTAAGTAAAGGTTTAAATTCGGAAGAGGCTATACATAATTATATTAATTCTCCAGTTTACTCCCTTTATTCCCCTTTCTTTTTTAGCGAAATAGAAAAGGCAGTTACAAGAATATTGAGTGCAATCGAAAAAAAAGAGTTGATTTTAATCTTTGGTGACAGAGATGTAGACGGAGTTAGTGCCACTGCGATACTATATAGATTTCTTATGAAAATAGGTGCTAATGTAGTTTATAGAGTTCCTGAAGGGCAAGACTATTATGGTTTAACAAGAGAAATAATAGACTGGGCAGTATTGAATGAGATAAATCTCATTATCACTGTAGATTGTGGAATTACAAATATTGAAGAAATTGAAAAGGCAAAAAATTTTCAAATTGACATTATTGTAACAGATCATCATGAACCAAGAGAAAAACTTCCTTTAGCTTATGCCATAATAAATCCAAAAGTAAAAAGCGATTCATATCCTTTCTTTTTTCTATCGGGTTCTTCCGTAGCACTAAAATTAGTACTCGCACTTGCAGAAAAACTCTATTTAAATGGCTACCATAATGAAGAAATTGTATTTTTTGATTTAGAAACTACAGGACTCAATCCTGCAAAAGATGAAATTATAGAAGTAGGTGCAGTAAAGGCAAAAAATGGTATAATTATAGACAAATTTGAATCTCTTATCAAATCTACAAAACCAATTCCAAAGGAAATAGAAGCCATAACAGGTATTTCAGATAAACTTCTTGAAAAGGAAGGGAAACCTTTAAACTATGTTATGGAAAAATTTTTAGAATTCATAGGAAACAGAAAACTTGTAGCTCACAACCTTTTAGAATTTGATATAAAATTCATTGAGAGCTATTTAAGGAAAAATTCCCGGCAACAGTTAAAAAATCCACTTGAAGATACTCTCAAAATGGCAAGAATAATGCTTAAAAATTGCAAAGACCACAAGTTAAATACAGTAGCAAGAACCCTTGGAATTTATGTAGATTCTAAAAAACTTCATAGAAGCCTTGAAGATAGTAAATTATGTGCTGAGATTTATAGAAGGCTCATTATTTACAGAAATCAGAGGTACACAGAATTGTTGGAAGAATATCTACCATATGCCGCTATTGGAACAATAGCTGATATAATGCCTCTCATTGATGAAAATAGAATCATTGTGAAAAATGGCATAAGATATATAAAAAGAGCACCAATTGGGTTGTTGACTCTGATACGGGAGTTAAAATTTGAGCTTGATAATGTAAGATCAAAAGATTTAAGTTTTTATGTTTCTCCAGTAATTAACTCTCCAGGTAGACTGGGTGATGCAAGTCTTAGTGTCGAGTTATTAATATCCAACAAAATTAATGAAGTAGAAGAGCTTGTAAAAGAAATTTTAAGAAAAAATGGGGAAAGAAAAAGTCTTGTTGAAAATAGTACGGAAAATCTATTTGAGAAGATTGAAAAAGAAGGTATTGAGGGGAAAAAAATTTTATTTTTTGCCTCAAAAGAAGTTACAAAGGGTACTATAGGGCTCATTGCAAATAAGTTTTGCAATACCTACAATATTCCCACTGTCGTAATTGCCATCGATGGAGAATTTGCCATCGGTTCAGTAAGAGCTACAAACGGATTTGATGTCCCACAATTTCTTGAGGCTTTAAAGGAAAATTTTATTCAATTTGGTGGTCACAAATATGCTGGTGGTTTTGTAACAAAAACCGGACAGCTTGAAACTTTAAAAAAAGAAATTGAGAGATACGCAGAAGAACAAATCTTTTATGAAGAGAATAATGAAATAGATTTTGAGGTTTCTTCCCTTGAAGAACTTAACATAAATTATATAAGATATCTGGATAACATACTTCAACCCATCGGTTACAAAAACCAGATGCCAGTCATTCTGTTAAAAAATATTGAGATAATGAATTTACGGCAAATAGGGAAAAAACAGGAACATATTATATTTACGATAACTAAAAACAATAATTTTAGTAACAATACTTTATCTATAAATGTAATTGGCTGGAAGTATTCTGATAAACTAAAAGAAAAATTAAAAAATTGGGAAAAATATGATATTGTTGCAAAACCAGAAATTAATACATTCAATGGAGAGGAAGAAATAAGGCTTGTTTTATTAGATATACGGGAATCTACTTAATCCACCAGAGGTTTTATGGAATCATTTTATGGACATAATAAAATTATAAGGATTGTCGATTCTCTCATTGAGAAAAATCTCTCTGGAAGAGCAATAATATTTGAAGGTATAGATGGGATAGGGAAATTTTCTCTTGCCACTAAAATCGCAGAAAAATTACTGGGGATAAATCCATTCTTTTCAAGAGACTTTCTATTTTACAGAAATGACAATTTTCTATTAAAAACAGAGTTTATTCTTAAATTTTCACAGGAAAAAAAGTTAAACCCAGAATTAATAAAAAACTATCTTTCCTATCTTTTATCAAGAGCTTACACAGCAATAAACCTTGGTGAAATTTCAAACTTCAAAGTAAATGGCATTAAAAGCAGGACTGATTTAACTGAATTTCTAACAGAGTTTGAAAATTTTTTACTGGGAAAAGAAGAGATAGAAAAAATTCTTGCCATTGAAAAAATCAAAGTAAGCTTACTAAAAATTTCTGAAGAACTATCCAGAAAAAAAACTATTCCCATTGATTTCATAAGAAAATGGAAGGAATTTGAATCTTTCAAGAGCATAGGTGGAAGAAAGGTAATTTTAGTTGGAAATTTTGAAAATGCCACCATTGAGGCTCAAAATTCTGCTTTAAAAATTCTTGAGGAACCCTCAATGGAAAGCCTGGTCATTCTCACAACATCTGATATTTCAATGATTCTACCCACCATAGTCTCAAGATGTATAGTGCTTAAATTCGACATTTTAAAATCATCAGAAATTAGAGAGATTTTAGGTTTAGAAACAGAAGTGAAAAACTTTCATAGTACCGTTGATTTTATGAAGGAGTATCTTTACAAATATTCTGATAAAATAACAAGATTAATCAACATATTTCTTAGCGATGTTGCTCCTAATGTACAATATAAGGGAAATATAATTTTTGAATTTATTGAAAAATTATTAAATGAAAATAAAGATTTAACTATAAGCTTTCTTGCAGAGCTTGTTGAATTTCTTAGAGAACTACATATATTAAGGCAGTGTTATTTGAGAGGAAAAGAACCTGAAAAAAATAAATATGAAGAGATATTAAAAAGGATAGTCAAAAAAGCATATGTTTCAGAGATTCACAGAATAGGAATAGAATTAATTGAGACTATAAGTCTTCTTAAAAAAGGTAATTTTTCTGCACACCAGATATTACCTGATGTTTTTATTAACCTATCTAGATGGTACCAGAAAACACTGCTTAGAGCCTGAATTGTTTTTTAGATAATCAAGTGAGCGAAAGAGGTAACGTTCTTGGTTTTGCTTATTCTGTTTACCTATTATAATATCTTACAAACAAATAAATAATTATTGCACAACCCAGATTTAGGTATAGAACATTTTTCAAAAAAAATTTTAAATAAAACTTCACTTTTTTCATAGATTATATGTAAAATAATATGTAGATGTATTTATGCTCTTGGCCTCCTATTGGCTAATGAGAAAGTCAGACGGTGTCCCTTTTTTCGGTTGAGAAAGGGATACCGTTTTTTTTCTTCTGCAAAATAAAAGAAACAACAAAGCCAGCCGTACTGATTAAAATTGCAATAATAAAATATAAATTTCTGTATTTTATATACCTTAAAAACAAGCTAAATGGGTAAATGAAAGGTTTTATCCTGACTTCGCTCTGAAGAGGGATAATTTTTATTATATTATCTACTAATCTTGAATTGCAACCCTCAAAACTAAAAAATTCATTTATTAATTTTGGATTTAACTTAATTATACCCTTATCTGTATAGAAATTCATAGAAGTGATTTTAACCTGATTTGTATTAACATCACAAAGAAAAACCATATTCATCTCAAGTATATTATGTAAAAATGGATTCCTTGGGAAGGTTATTTTATAATTTACAAATGCATCCTCTAATAAAAGACGATTTAGTTTTATCCTGTCTGTAGGAGTTAAAAACTTCCTTCTATTATATTCTTTTATATATTTTTCTGTTAATTGCGAAAAAATCACATTATTTTTTAAAAGATGGGATATATATAAACTTTCATTCCTCAAAATATTATTTAAACCTTTTATTGTTTCCTCAAGAGAATCTAACTGCAAATTATATTTTCTAAAAATTGAAATAAAATTTGTATTATAATGATAAGCTTTTGGTTCCAGATTTAGCTTTAAAACATATTCAGTCAAAAAATCATAGGCTTTTTTCTTTTCAAATTCATTAAATAGAAAGTTTGTAGAGTAATCTGAAAAATCAAATACAATATTGTTATTTTTATCAACATTGGTAATAAAATAATCGATATTTTCAAAATTTGACCATGGAAAAGGCTTTCTTCCAGTAAATAAGTTTAACTTTACAATTTCAGAAAAATTATCTTTTTCCAGGACGATTTCTATCTTTTTAACTTTCAAATCAATTGGTTGAAATACAAAAATCAAGCCAACTATTAAAAATAGAAATAAAGAAATGAAAAAAGAATTAAAAATCCTTATGATACCATCAAGGCCAAATTTCATCTCTCCTTCAACATTTTCTTTCTCTTTATTCACAAAAAGCACTGACGTAAGAATCATCCCCAAAATCGCAATATGATTCCAGACATATATTCTTAAAATATTCTGATTGAAAGAAAGAAGGAGCCATTGAAGCAACAGTCCAAAAACAACACCATATATAATCTGTTTTTTATATGACGAAGCTTTCTTTAAAGCTTTTCTAACTGTAAAAAATAAACTTACTACAAAGCCAGTAAAAAGTGCACTACCTATGATACCACCACCCGCAAGAATTTCAAAAAATACATTTGCAGCTTCAAAGGGTTTTGCTTCCTGATTATTTATAGGAATAAGTGAATCTCTATTAAAACATATTGCTGGAGCAATCCCCCCCAATCCCACCGCTTTAAATGGATTTTGAAAAAACACTATCAATGCCTCTGCAGACTTTTCCATCCTATCAAAAAATGATATTCCAAAATAGTTAATTAATTTTTCCAAAACTTTCTTTGACAAAGGAGATATGAAAAATATTGTGATGGATGTTAATAAAAAAATAACAAGAATTGAGATTAATATTTTTATTCCGTTTCTATTCAGGTGCTTTCTTAAAAAATATATTAGCTCTACAAAAATAACCCAGACAAAAAATAAAGATATTCCTATCCAACCCATTCTGGATGTGGAAAGAAAAATCGTAATTATACCAATTATTAAAAATAAAATTCCAAAAACTCTCTCAATCTTTAAGGTTGTCTTTATCCAGCTCCACAAAACTGGTAACAGGGGAACAAGATAAGTGGCATAATAAGATGGTTCATAATTAAACCCATTTATCCTATGAATTGAATAATATTTAAAGAAACTTAAAGCTCCCTGAGTCTTAAATAAAAAAGAGTTCGAAAACATAAAAGTTGGTACATAAAACTGAAGTAAGCCAAAAACCACTGAAGGTAAAAAAGATATTATATATAAAAACAAAACAAATTTTAATATTGAATCGCTATAATATAAGGCAAAATTAGAGCTTGCAATACACCATAATATGAGGGTTAAAAGCCATATACCATAGCCAGCACCCCTCAGGATTAAAAGACTGTTGGCACCAAATAAGAACATGAGAAATCCCCAGAGCAGAAGAATCTCAAATGATGGCAATAAAAATATTTCTTTCTTTATCAAGATATTTATGATAAAAATGAGGTCCAATATGATTATCAATAAGTGCGATAGCCTTATACTGAATCCACCAAAAGAGAAATTAAAAAACAGGTCCATAGAAGATGTAGAAAAAATTAATGTTAATAAAGCAAAATAGAAAAGATTAAAGTGTCGACTTTTCATCATTCATTCTCTCTTGAGACCCATATTAATAAAATTGTAACAGCGATAAAAAAACTAAAAATTAAAATGGTAGCTTCCCTTAAAATAGGATGCAACTTTTTAATTACCCTAACATCAGGACCCCCGATTAACAACTTAGGAGCAACATTAGTAAAAACATTTTTATAATTTGACTCTTTTATCATTTCATTATAAACCTGTTCAAATGAAAAACTCTCGTTGGTTTCTGCAGTTACATAAAGCTTCCTTAATTCAAGATAATACAAATGAGTCTTAGTTGCAAATTCATAACATTCAATTAAACCATTTGTAAGTTTGTTGTTTAGCTCTATAATTTTTTTTTCTTCTGGAATTTTTTCGCTAAAACCAAAATTTATATAATAAATTTTTTTATCCCACTTCATATCCCCTTTGAATGAAATCCCATACTCCTTAAAATCTGAAAAAATATTTTTTAAAATATATCTCTTTAACTCTATCTCAAATAACTCTATATAAATTGGCATTTTTACACTGTAGCTTATAGAACAAAACCTCTTTTCTATACCAGTTATTAACAAGGAAACCTTTGATAAAAAATAAACAGCAATAAAAATTACGATGAATAAAATAAACTTCAATAGCAGATTTTTAAACTTTGTGAATTTTAGAATCATCCTGCTCCCCTAACAAATAATTGAATAGTTTAAAATAATAACATATTGCTTCAAAATATTCAATTTTTTTTAGTCTTTAACAATTTTCCTAAATTGGGGGGTGATTATATCCATTAATTAAAATTTTTTGACTTGAAAAGAATTATTATTTATAATTAATGGATATTTTTATTTTCAATGGAGGAAAATTATATGAATTTTGGATTGTTTTTACAGAATGCTCCAGCATCCGGCTCTTCACCAGCAGGGGCAGGTATCACACAACTTCTTCTTCTGGTAGGAATATTTGTGGTTTTTTATCTTGTACTTATTCTTCCTGAAAGCAGAAAAAGAAAAAAACTTCAGAAGGAAATAAGCGAACTTAAAATAGGTGATAAGGTTTTATTAAGTGGCGGTATTTTCGGAACAGTTGAATTTATTGGAGAAAAAACCCTCTACGTCAAAAGTGCCGATTCCAAAATTGAGGTTTTGAAAGCTTCCGTCGTAGAAGTAGTAAAAAAATAAAACCCTATCTTAAAATCTTCAGGAGGTTTTTATGGGCAAACTGGGTAAGCTAATCGTTTTACTTCTGACAGTGGTAATTTGTTTGTGGGTGTTAATGCCTACAATAAAATGGTATTTTTTCATCCCTGAAAACGAAAAGGATTTACTTAAGCTCTCTCAGGATGAACTGGATACAAAAAGCGTGGATATAAAAAAGAAAGTTATGGAACTAAAAAAAATAAGACAAAATTCCATAAGTTTGGGTCTCGACCTGCAGGGTGGTGTAAATCTTACCTTACAGATAGACGAAGAGGAATTGAAAAAACAGCTATTAGAAAAATATGAGTTTGATGAAAAGAAATTGGAGGAAAACTTTCAAATTGAATACCAGAATGCAGTTGATAGGGGCCTTGAGGTTTTAAAAAACAGAATGGATCAGTTTGGAGTGGCTGAGCCTGTAATAAGGAAGACGTTTGAAGGTAGAATCTCTGTTGAATTGCCCGGGCTTAACAATCCTCAGCTTGTCAGAGACGCTCTCAACAGAGTGGGAAGACTTGAGTTTCATATAGTAGATGAAAAAGCAATGGAAGAGTTAGAAAGAATGGGAGTAGAAATGAGGAATGGTTATTTACCATCAAGAGAGAAGGTTCCTGTCGAATTTAAACTTCCTGAAGATTCAGACTGGTATTCCTACTGGGAAAATGATCAGTTTGGAATACCGAGACTAAAAGGCTGGTATATACTAAAAAAGAAGGTTGAACTCGACGGAACTATGATTAAAAGTGCAAGAGCAGATGCTGACAGCTTCGGAAGACCTATAGTAAATTTTGAGCTTACCCCCGAGGGTGGAGATGTCTTTGCAGAAGTTACAGCTGAGAATGTACAAAAGAGGCTTTCCATAGTACTTGATGGAAGAGTAAAAAGTGCTCCTGTTATCCAGCAGGAAATTACTGGCGGTAGAGGACAGATAAGTGGAAGCTTTACAGTTGATGAAACGATTTTTTTAGCGAATATCTTAAAATCTGGAGCTTTGCCTGTAAAACTACAGGTGGCTCAGGAGAGAGTTATAGGGCCGGGGCTCGGAAAAGATTCTATAATTGAAAGTGGTAGAGCTATGCTTGTGGGTTCAATACTTGTACTTTTATTTATGTTGTTTTACTATAAACTTGCAGGATTTGTTGCCACCATTGCACTTGTATTTAACCTGTTTTATCTACTCTCCATGCTTGCAATGGTTAAAGCAACACTTACTCTTTCAGGTATAGCTGGAATTGCACTTACTGTCGGTATGGCAGTAGATGCAAATGTAATAATTTATGAAAGAATAAGAGAGGAAATGAGGGCTTCAAGAATATTCAGGCACGCCCTTGATAATGGTTTTACCCATGCGAAATCAACAATTTTAGACGCCAACATTACAACAATAATAGCAGCTGTGGCTCTTTATGTTTTTGGAAGTGGTACAATAAAAGGTTTTGGAATTACTCTGCTCTTTGGTATTTTAGCAAATATCTTTGCAGCTTTATTCATTACAAGATTTTTATTTGACAGCTGGATTGATATTCTTAAACCTAAAAAGGTTTCTATTTAAATAAAGCACAGGGGATTAATATGAGTTCTAAAAATGCTGACATAACGGTAACAAAAGCCGCATTTGAAAAGGTTATTCCTTTTAGCAAATTGTTTAAGACTGCCATGATTTCATTAGTTCTTATTTTTGCTGGAGTTGTCCTTTACTTCACAAAGGGTGGATTTGAACTTGGTATTGACTTTAAAGGTGGAGTAAAGCTGGAATGTGGAATAAGAAGCGCGGATATTGACATAAAGAAATTAAGAAATGTTTTTGCATATTCCTCAATGAAGGCTGAAATTAATTACGTGGGGAATCCTTCTGCAAAAACCTTTCTTATAACTATCCCGGTAACTGAGGCAAATCCAGAAGAAACAATTACAAAAACTCTTTCTTTCTTAGAAGAAAAGTTTGGGAAAGAAAATATTGAGATAAAAGGAAGAGAACTTGTTGAACCAAAGATAGGTAAAGCATTTGGTTTGAAAGCCATTCAACTTCTTGTTATTGTATGTATACTTTTACTTTTTTACATACTCTTCAGATTTGATATATTTTATTCAATTGGAGCAATTGTTGCCCTCATTCATGATGCCCTGATGATGCTTGCCTTTACGTTATTCTTAAACATTCCGATTGATATTACAATTATTGCTGCAACATTGACAGTTCTGGGCTATTCTATAAACGATACAATTGTTGTATTCGATAGAATTAGAGAATTAAAGGAACTCACACCACAGGAAGAATTTTCGCTTTTGATAGATAAAGCTATTACTCAAACGCTCAATAGAACAATAATTACTTCACTTACTACAATTTTTGTCTCTGTAGCACTGTATCTATTTGGCGGTATAGTGCTAAGGAATTTTGCTTTAATTCTCACAATTGGCTTTGTTTCAGGAACTTATTCTTCTATCTTCATTGCAGCCTTTATTACATATTTGCTTAGAAAAAGATTTTTAAAAAATCCATAATTAAAAAGGCAAAATTTTATTTTAAGGTTTTTATTGAAATTTTCTCTTTTTGTGTTAATATATTAATGGTAAAATTAGGTTATCTCCAGATTGTGCTATAATTATTTTAATAATATGTACGTCCAGCATAAACATAGTTTTTTTTGTAAGCCTAATACTTTAATAAAAGAGGCCCGCATGAGTCGGATAAGATTTTTACTATGTTTTTTACTAATTGTATCTTTTGCTTGTTCTTCTGTAAAACCAGAAAACACATCAAGGCTTATTGAAACATCAAGCCCTACAAAACCTGAATGGATTTTGAAAAAAAGAAAATCTGACGAAAATTACTACTTTGTGGGAATCGGGAAAAAAAATAATGAACTACAAAATGCAAGAAAATCTGCAATAAGTGATGCGGCCTCAAGGCTACTTGAATTCATTGGATTTAGAGCCACTACCAGATTCAAATCCACAAAGGAATTTAGGGACTTTGATGATTCATCAAGCTTTAGAGAAGAAATTTTACAGACCATTGAAGGGAAGGCAAGTGCCAGTGTTATCATAGAAATTGAGGATACTTATTATGAAAAATATACCGATGGTTATCTGTTTTATGTGTTACTGAAATCCCCGGTGAAATGGGTAGAAAAGGAAAGAAAGAGATTAAAAAAGCTTCTTGAAGAACAGAGAAATCTTGCCATTTTAAACCTTAATGAAGCAAAACGTCAGTTTGAAAATGGAGAAGTGGTAAAAGCCATTGATAACACTATTTTAGCGATTGAGATTTCAGAAAAAGCCGAGGAAAACTCTGATATATACGAGGAGGCAAAAGATTTTCTCATCTCTATTATTTCCTCTTTAAGATTCTCTTTAAAAAATAAACCTTTATATGTATATAAAGAAGGGGGAAGTGACGAAATTCAACTTATGATCACAACCACTAAAAATTATAAACCTGTAACCGGCCTGCTCATTGAATTAACAGGTAATGACAAAAACTTAACCTTTACAGCAAAAAAAGGCCTTCAAACAGACGAAAGTGGTATTGTTTTAGTTGAAATAAACCAGTGTACACCTGACGAAGAGGTGGAAATAGGCTTCTCTTTCTCATTAAAAAAATTTGAAAAATTAAAAGAAATAGATGAGGAATTTTACTCAAGGATAAAGAAATACAATGAAATTCTAAAGCTTTCAGTAAAACTTTCTATTAAGGAAAAGTATAAAGCTATTCCATCTGGAGTTGTGATAATTGATACAGAAGAAGATAAAGGTTTTTCTTTCAAGTTTCAGGAAAATGTTACGGGCTTTTTTGCAAACAGGGGATTTAACGTGAGTTCCATAGAGATTTCAAAGATTGCAAAAAGTACTGATACACCTGAAAAAGTGAAAAATTCTGTAATCAGTCTCATAAGAAAGGAATACAATTCTAAAATAAAAAATCTAATTATCATCTTCAGAAACTTTAATTACATTGGAGAAATTGGAAAGGATATTAAATTTACTGAATACGATCTTAATGATTCCGGAATTAAGGTGTATGAAATTCTGTGCTCCATATTTATAATCAATTTAGAAACAGGTAACACAGAAAAAGCCTTTAATTTTTCTGTCAAAGGAAGTGGACTTAATAAATCCCAGGCATTACAAAACTCAGAGAAAAAAATTCTTGAAAAGCTTAAGGAATTTTTTATTTAAGTTTCTATTTTTTTGTCTTATGTAAAGTATATAAATTATGAAATGGGTAAAAAGAGCTATTATAACTTTTTTTTTAGTCATAACTTCCCTATACTTATTGCTATCTCTGGGTTCAAGTATTTATTTTCAAAGTAATAGAAAAATCATTGAAAGTTTTCTTTCTGATAACCTTCCCTTTAAAAATGTGAAAATTAAAGGATTTCTACATCTCCCGTTTTTTTTTGTTGGGTTTAAAGAGGTTACTATCTCTAATGACAGCGAAAACTATTTTAAGTTTAATAACATCTGTATTTATTACAATTTTTTTAAGCTTCTCAAAAAAAATCAGATTGAAGCATTTTATAAAATCAATATTGAAAAAGTATACTTTAGCTCATCATACAATTTTGCAAAAAACTATTTAATTGAACTATTAAAAAAATTTCATTTGATCAACATAACCTACGAAGAAACACATAAAATAAACATAAAAGAAATTTCTTTTATTATAGGATTTTTTTCTGGGGCAAAGGCAAATGTTGACATAAAAGACTTTTCCTCTTTTATTTCCCATCAGTTAATTAATCTTGATGGAAGTTTATCCATTAAAGCAAATCAATCGGATAAAATTAATCTATTGGAAACAGCTTTAGCTTTTGGAATCAATCTTGGACTTAAAGATGGGAGTAGAATTGTTAATCTCTCAACAGGTTTAAATATCTCAAACTTTAATATTGGTGGAATACCTCTGCTGGAAAAAAAGAGTTTTGGTTTTATAACTACAAATTTTACTAATATTAAGAAAGATGTTTTGAAAAATCTTGTGGATATCAATTTTACAAATGATTACACTTTTTTCAAATTTAAGAAGGATTTTTTAATTTCATTCTCCGATGTTTACAAATATTATTTTCTTGAATATATTATGCGAGAAGGAAAATATAATTTAGAATTAAAAGGCACTATGGAGAAGGAAGATTTTTCAATCAATCTTAACATTTCAAATTATGAAACTCAAGATAATATGAAGTTGACTTTTTCAAGAAAAAAAAAAAAAAAAAA
>FWPU01003406.1_pt1 | contig 40225 bp, 31 predicted proteins | sample 2228361 | NCBI WGS metagenome assembly FWPU01 (sample SAMEA103939777, study PRJEB20133) | metagenome | reverse complement strand
AGATTAAAAAAACTTTTAACTTACTATCAAACAAAATCTAAATTTTAAAATATAGAAAGAAGTTTATATAATAAAAATAATGTTGCCATGTGGTAAAAAGGAATGCAAGTTTGAAACGTGTTCTCTTGATACATTTTGTATATATGGTTTTTTTAAAAGCAGGAAATGGGATTTTAATCATCATATAGTTCCACCAATTTCTTCTTCAATTGCCTTCAGATTAGAATCGACTAAAAGAGGTTATAAAGGATTTGAAGAATTTTCAGAAGCAAAACAATACCGTCCGATATACATTTATGATAGGTTGGGTGAACCCACCAGATGTATCTTAGAAGAAAATCTCGCTCACTTAGAAAGAGGTGAGGTGGCAGTTTCTTTTTCTAGTGGAATGGCAGCAGTATCTTCATGTATCCTTGCACTTACAAGTTATGGTGATGAGATAATTTCGCACAACACAATATATGGGTGTACATATAGCTTAATGACTAACTGGCTCCCTCGTTTTGGATTACATACAAAATTTATAGATTTGACAGTTCCAGAAAATTTGAAAAATAATATAACTAACAATACAAAAATTGTTTATTTTGAAACACCTTCCAATCCTTTATTACAGATCATAGATATAAAAGGAATTGTTAATATTACAAAGCAGAAATCAAAAAATAGAAAAATCTATGTAGTGGTTGATAATACATTTGCTACCCCACTTTGTCAGCGACCACGCGAATTTGGAGCAGATTTTGTTATTCATAGTTTAAGTAAAAATATCTGTGGGTTTGGTACTGACTTAGGTGGAGTAATAATATCCACAAAAAAATTTTGGAAAGACCTACTGCTTGTGAGAAAGGATTTTGGTGGTGTCCTATCTTCTAAAAGTGCATGGTCAATCTTGGTGTATGGATTATCATCATTACCCACAAGGATAAAAAGGCAGCAGGAAACTGCCTTGGAAGTTGCAAAATTTCTTGAAAACCACAACAAGGTTGAAAAAGTTCTATATCCCGGTTTATCCTCATTTCCTCAATATGAACTTGCAAAAAAGCAAATGCGCTCGCCACAAGGAGAATTTGCTCCCGGCATACTTATATATTTTTTATTGAAAGCCACACCACAAAGCACACGCAAATTCCTTAATACAATCGCAAGAAAATCCTACTCAATGACATTAGCAGTAAGTTTAGGACAGGTAAGAACTTTAATTGAAAGTCCTTATCTTATGACTCACGCAACCTTATCAAAGAAAGAGAAGGAAACCATGGGAATAGATAAAAATGGTATAAGACTATCAATTGGTTTGGAAGATTCTCGGGATATTATTTATGATTTAGAACTGGCTTTTAAAACTATATAATTGTCACCATATTGTAATAAAATTACTCACAAGTATCATCTTAACCACTTTGAAAAAAATAAGTAAAAAATCTATTTTTTGAAAACTAATGGAAGAGTTCAGCAGAAAAAGATATAGAAATTTTGAGATACTACAAGGAGTTATAAATTTCAACTCAACACTTGAAGGTTTAGAAGAAGTATCGAGAAAATATATACGATACAAATTCCAAATAGATATAAACATCACCCTACAATTAAATAATTAAAAAATAGTTTTCTTATTACCCACAGTCTATAAAGGTATGTAACAATTATATAACTATATGTAGAAATATTTTGTTCCACATAATTAAAATATAAAGCTTTATGCAGGTAGTGCAAGACACAATGATTTTATAGGTGAGTTTATAGGACCTTCATTTGTAGAAATAAGACAGAGAACTCACACAAGAGGTAATGAATATATACTTAATAAAAACATTGTGAATTCGAGAAACCCTCCTGTTTATAAATTTGCCTTTAATTATAGCTTATAAGGATACTACTAATTTAGAAACGCCAATGTTAAATTAGGTAAAGATCGCTGTAATACCTGAAAGTATTCAATTTAATATTCCTTCACAAGATATATGTATACAATTCTAATACCATTTGCAATTTAAGTTTTCATTTATATATGGAAATAACATTAATTTGGATACTATCTCAGAATTCTCATAATACTTCTTCATTACATTTTGTGATTCATTTTCCACATCATCTGAACTACCATATATCTTGTTAGATAGTTTTTTTGAATTTTTCAAAAACTCTTTTACAAAAGTAAGAAATCTTGTGCTTTCTACCTTTATAATTCCATTCCAGAACTTTGTTCAAATCTTCTTGAATGTATCTTTTTCGTAGATTCTGTAAACTCCTGTATGTATATGTTACTATGATTGTTAATTGTTTTAATTAAGTTTATTTTCCAGATTTAAGTGGTTTAAAAGCCTTAAGTTGAGACGCTCTCTTAGTATAAAGTTCTTGTGTTTCCTTTATAACATTGCTAATTTTCTTTACATCTTCTTTTATCTATTTTAAAAATTTGCTACTCTCATATTTACCCTACTTGTCCAGTAATATATTGTTTATACTGCTAAATAAATAAGGTATCGTGTTTTTTTATCATTGTTACTGAAAATAAATAAATTTTTATCGTAAAAATGGTAAGTTATTTACTTACTTTGTAGCTGTTAATTTTATTGTTTAAAAAGTATGAAGAAATTTAATTCATTTTTCTTCTAATATATGTTTTATAATTTTTTATATGAGTAATCAAAATGTTTTAAAACGAATTGAGGAATTAAGAAAGCTTATAGAGTATCACAACTACAGATATTATGTATTGGACTCACCTGAAATTTCTGATCAGGAATACGACAAACTATTTAAGGAATTATTAGAACTTGAAAATAGATATCCTGAATATAGCTCACCGCATTCACCCACTCAAAAAATTGGTTACAAAGTTCAAACAGGATTTAAAACAATATTACATACTGCTCCCATGATGAGTTTAGATAATATATATAGCGAAGACGAACTATACGAGTGGCTACAAAGATTAGAAAACTTATTAGGTGACAAGTTTAAGGGTAGTTTTGTAGTAGAGCCTAAAATGGATGGTGTATCAGTTGAGTTAGTTTATGAGAACGGGTTATTTATAAAAGGGTCAACTCGAGGAGATGGTTTTATTGGAGAAGATATAACGGAAAATTTGAAAACCGTCAAAAATATACCTTTAAGATTGTTTGGGGATAATAATAACCAATATATAGAAATAAGAGGAGAGATAATTATAACCATTCAAAACTTTAAATTATTAAATGAAAATAGATTGAAAAGTGGTGAAGAACCATTTGCCAATCCGCGTAACGCTGCAAGTGGTAGTTTAAGGCAATTAGACCCTAAAATAACCGCTCAAAGAAATTTGGATTTTTTAGCTCATGGTTTCGGTGAAATAAAAGGAATAAAATTTAACTGTTATTATGAATTTAAAGAATTCATTAAAAAAAAAGGTTTAAAAACAGTTGAGCCATCAAATATCTGTATTAGTTTTAATGATATACAAAAATTCTACAAACATATTTTAAATATACGGGAATCATTTAAATACGAAATTGATGGGATTGTTATAAAAATAAATGAATTAGATACTTGCAGAGTTTTAGGTGAAAAATCTCGCTCTCCACGGTGGGCAGTTGCATATAAGTTTCCTGCACATGAAGAAATCACTACATTACTAAATGTAGAATGGAATGTAGGTAAATCAGGTGCTATTACCCCAATTGCAATTTTAAAACCTGTGACTATAGGAGGTGTTGTAGTAAGTCGTGCTACATTGCATAATGTTAAAGAAATTCAACGAAAAGGCATAAAGATTGGCGACTCTGTCGTTGTGAGACGAGCTGGTGATGTAATACCAGAAATAGTGAAATATCTGGTATCAAAAAGAAATGGTTTGGAAAAAGATATTGAACTACCATCAAACTGTCCAGTATGTCATGAAACCACACAATTTTTGGAGGATAGTGATGTTGTATTATACTGCTCAAATCCCCAGTGCCCAGCACAATTTAAACGATTATTAATTCACTTCGCCAGTAGGAACGGTATGAATATAGAAGGATTAGGCGATAGTATTATTGAACAATTGGTTGACAAAAAAATAGTTAGAAATCTTGCTGATATTTATTTTATTACAAAAAGTGACCTACTTAGATTAGATAGGATGGGTGAAAAATCAGTAACAAACTTAATTAACGCAATTGAAAAATCGAAAACTACAACACTATCAAAATTTATATATGCATTAGGCATAAAACATGTTGGAGAATCAACTGCAAAAGATTTAGCAGAACATTTCAAATCTATTGATAAACTCAAAAACGCTTCTCTTGAGGAACTACAAAATGTCTATCAAATAGGCGAAAAAACTGCAAAAAGTATATATAGATATTTTCATAATCCTCAGAATTTGAAAATTATTGAACAGCTGTTGAGCAAAATAAAATTTATAGAAAAAAAAGAATGTGGAAAATTGGCAGGGTTAAACTTTGTATTTACAGGCGAACTAGAAGTTTTTACAAGAAACCAAGCAAAAGTAGAAGTTGAGAAAAGAGGCGGAAAGGTTTTAGAATCTATAAGCTCTAAGGTAAATTATCTTGTCATAGGTAAAAGTCCTGGTTCAAAATTAGAAAAAGCAAAAAAACTCGGAATAAAACTTATCTCAGAAACCGATTTTATCAGGTTGTTATCAGACGAGTGATTAAAAATTGTAAAATACTTTTATTTTTTACTTCTTGTAAGATTTTTCAATGTTCAAACCTACTTTGGCATACTACAATAAAAATTGAAACTTCTCTAAAGAATATGTCAGTTATTTAAATGAATGAAAAGTTCGATTTAATAATAGGACATGCTTTGAAAATCTTTTGTCAGAGCTGGTGGTTCTACCAAATGCAAAGCGGTTATATATTTTCAAGAATCATTTATCATATACTTCCTTTTATCTTAACTATAATATTTTCTCATTGTTGTTACTCAGAAAATAACGAATATTACATAGATTTAAATAAACGCGTAAAAATAGCTATTGATAAAGCAGCGCAATATATTGCAAAACATTATCATAAGAAGCAGATTTTGCGTGATCCTTATATCTTATGTTTAAAACAGGCCCCAGGATGTGACCCTTTTTATAGAAGACATGATATAGCAATGATGATGACATATACAATCGAAGAGCCCGAAGTTGTTAATCATCCTGCTTTAAAAAAGATTAAAAAACATTCGGAAAAAGTTTGTAAGGAAATTTATGATAAATGGTCAGTAAGCCCAGTTGGAGATATTGCCCCTGAATCCTATGCTTCTTTTGCGTACTATCACTTAGAAAACAAAAAGATGGTGGAAGAATTAAAAAAAGCATATAAAAAAGAATATATAGGTTGGATACATCCAAAAAGATATAGTGGTAATTGGTTTTGGAGGAAGGTTTACGATGAGTCATGGCCTGTTATGGCGCTTGCCAGACATAAAGTGGACTTCAACTTCTTTAAACCAACTTTAGACAATCATATAAAATTTGCTAAACAGATTTTGTCAGGTAAATCGATGGGACCTAAAAACGATGGGGCAATTACTACAACAGTTTTGGTAGAGTTAGTAAAAATTTATGAAACGGGATATTATAAGAAAGAAATGAGGAAATATTTTCTGTTTATGAAAAAACTATTCGTGCACATTGTAAAAAATGACCTTATTTCTTTTAAAAAGAAGGGTGAGGGTGGTGCAACAGCGGTGTTATTTTATCTGAATTATGGTAAGCATTTCAATTATCCTAAAACTGAAAAAATATTTTTCCCAATTATAGAAAGATTTTTAAGTTTACAAAATGATAATGGAAATTGGTATAATGAACAGATAGGTGATAAATATGAAAAAGCTGGATATCACAGGAAAACCGCTATAGTTTTAGGTGCGTTAGGAGGAATGCAGCTACTAGTAAAGTTCAAAAATAGGATACTTTCAAAATACCTTAACCTACAAAGATGATTTTGGGTTTCTTAAATAAATAGATAGATATAATAGTATTTTGTGAATATACATGAATATCAAGCGAAAAGTTTATTAAGAGCATATAACATACAAACATTAGAAAGTTTCTGCCTGACTAATTCTGAGCAGATAAATACTGTTGTTGAAAAATTAGGATTGCCTGTTGTTGGGAAAGTTCAGGTTCATGCGGGTGGTAGAGGTAAAGGTGGTGGCATTAGAATTTTGAAAAATAGAGATGAAATTGAACAATTTGTTAACCAATTTTTAGGTAAACTGTTTAAAAGTTATCAAACCGGTTCCCAAACTATTCCTGTTTCTGCGATACTTTTTGAAAAACCTGCCGAGATTAAAAAAGAACTATATTTTGCTATTACTTACGATAAAAAAAATGCGAAAATAGTTATTTTAGTTTCAGAGTTTGGTGGTGTGGATATAGAGAAAATTGCCAAAAATAATCCAGAGAGTATATTAAAAAAATATATATCTGATGAAGAAATATTACGCTATCAAACTCTTGATATGCTAAAATTTTTGAATTTGGATCTTATAAGATATGAAGAGAAATTTTCGTCTTTTGTAAAAAACTGTATAAAGTTGTATATAGAAAAAGATGTTACTTTATTAGAAATTAACCCCTTAGTTGAAACTAACGATTATGAATTAATAGCACTTGATGCAAAGATAAGATTTGACTATAGAGCAGTTGAAAACCATCCTGAAATAAAACAATTTTTTGACCCTACACAAGTGAATCCCAATGAATTAAAAGCGAATGAAATAGGCATAAATTACATAGAATTAGAAGGCAACATAGGTTGTTTAGTTAATGGAGCAGGTCTTGCAATGGCAACTATGGATTTAATAAAGTTTTATGGTGGGAATCCAGCAAACTTTTTAGATGTTGGAGGTGGTGCTTCTAAAGAGCAGTTGTTAGAGGCATTTAAAATATTACTAGCAAATAAAAGCATAAAGGCAATTTTAATTAATATTTTTGGAGGAATTTTAAGAACAGACATTTTGGCTGAAAGCTTAGTGGAAAGCGTCAAGCAGGTAAAACCTACGGTTCCAATTATAATAAGATTAGAAGGAACAAATAGCGAGATTGCGGCAGAAATTATTAAAAAGAGTGGTTTAAGGTTATATTCATTTCAATCACTTTCCGAGGCTGCTAAAAAAGCTATTGAACTTTCTAAACTTAATTAAATAATAAAATAACAGCAAATGTAATTGAGAAAGATATTTTTCATTGTAAATGATATTATATAATGAAGTTAGCGATTAGTGCAAATTTATTTAAAAATTTTCCTCTTCAGGACGCATTAAAAATAGTAAAAACAATTGGATATGAAGGTGTTGAATTTTTAACAGATATCCCCCATTTTTATCCTCCGCAAGTTTCGATAAAAAATATTTATGAAATTTTGGAATTGATGACGAAATTAAATCTAAACATTTCGAACATCAACGCTTTTATGTTTTTTGCAGTTGGCAATTCTCATAATCCGTCGTATTTGGATAACAATAGTTTCAGGCTCAACTTTACAAAATGGAGTATTTTCATGGCGAGTATTTTAGGTGCACAAACTATATCAATTGAACCTGCGGGTAAAAAACTAACGAATTTTGAGGAAGATTTAAACAAATTATTAAGATTTTTACAGCAATTTGAACCTCTTGCAAAACAATTCAACATAAAAATCTTAATAGAACCGGAACCAGAATTGCTAATAGAAAATGTAGACCAATCTCTTAAACTTATTTCAGCGCTCAATGCATCATCATTATCTACAGATTTCTTTGGCATTAATGCCGATTTAGGTCATTTTTACTGTGTCGGAGAATCATTTGAAAATGTCTTTACAAAATTGAAAAATTATATATACCATATTCACATTGAAGATATAAATGAAAATAGAAAACACTTCCATTTAGTCCCTGGTGACGGTGTAATTGATTTTCAGGAAATTTTGTATTGGATAAAAAAAGTAAATTACAACGGTTGGATAACAGTAGAATTATATCCTTTTCAAAATGAGCCACTCTCAAGTGCAGAACGTGCTTTTAATTATCTAAAAAAGATAGGGTTTTAGATATTAGTATTTTATAATTCCAAATATATGAGAATGAAATGTTTACAAGGTAATAAAAAGTTGAAGAGGAGTGTTGCTTATATCTGTAGCATAATGTGTTTGATATAAAGAAATATTCGTTTGCTTATTTTAGATATGTATTACATATAAACTATTAACTGCAATTGAAAAAGTATATGATAGTAAATTTTCCTTTTTCAGATTTAAAAGATAAAATATTTCATACCATAAAGGAATCATATCTTGTATGTAAAAGTAAATCTTCCATTACCTATTTTTGAAAGTTTTACTTACAAGGTTCCGCAAAATTTAAAAGGAGATATAAAAAAAAGGACTCGAGTATCATTAACTTTTAGAGGGAAAAAGTTTTATGGATTTGTAACTGAAATAATATCTCAAAAAAACTTTGAACTTGAGTGTGAACCAAAAGAGATTACAGGGATAATAGACAATCAACCTATTGTTAAACCCCATTTATATGAGTTAGCTAAATATATATCAGAATATTATTTGGTGAGTTTTGGAACTGCCTTAGAAATTGTAGTTCCTCGATGGGTAAGATTAAGCAAGGATGAGGAATATAAAGCGAATGAAGAAGAATTGGTAATTCGAGAACCAGCTTATGAACTTACCCAAATGCAAAGGAGCGTTGTTAGAATATTACTTGATAGATATGCCAAAGAGGATTCTTTAAGAAAATTTCTAATCTGGGGTATTACGGGTTCTGGGAAGACAGAGATTTATTTACAAGTTATCAAAGAGTTATTGAAATTAGGGAAAAGTTCTATTTATATAGTTCCGGAGATAGCTCTTACACCTCAAATTGTTGAACGTGTTACAGAACGGTTTGGGACCAGCGTTGTGATAATGCATTCTAAACTTACTGAAAAACAGAGAAGACAAAATTGGCAGAAATTATTTTATGGTAATGTGAAAATTGTTGTTGGAGCTCGTTCTGCAGTATTTGCTCCTCTGGATAATCTGGGCGCAATAATAATAGATGAAGAACATGAAAATACTTATAAAAGTGAGCAATCACCACGCTTCAATGTAAAAGATATCGCTATGAAATTATCTGAAATTACAGGTGCATTTCTGATTTTGGGCAGTGCTACCCCATCTTTGGAAAGTTACTATAAGGCAAAAAATGGTGAAATAACTCTGATATATATACCTGAACGAATAAATAAAAGACCGCTTCCAAAAATTGAGATTGTGAATATATCAAAAGAAAAAACTAATATATTTGGAATATCAGAAAATCTTATTTCTACTATTAGGAAAGCGATCTTAAATAATGACCAGGTTTTGCTATTTATAAATAAAAGAGGATATGCAACTTTTGTAAGATGTGCGAAATGTTTTTATGTATTAAAGTGTCCTAAATGCAGTGTTGCGATTTCTTATCATAAAAAAGAAAGTAAACTTTTGTGTCACCACTGTAATTTTGAAATTGAACCTTTTACTAACTGTCCATCCTGTGGATTTGGAGCTTTAAAAATGTTGGGGTTCGGTAGCCAACGTATTGAAGAATTTGTTAATAAAATGTTTGGTATTAGTTTAATAAGAATGGATAGTGATCAACACTGGAATTATCAAGAATATAAAAACGCGTTTGAGCTATTAAAACAGAAAGAAGTAAAAGTTCTTGTAGGAACACAGATGGTTGCAAAAGGATTTGATTTTCCAGATGTTACAGTAGTTGGTATTTTAGGTATTGATGTGTTATTATCTTTGAAAGATTTTAGAACAGCAGAACGTGTTTTTCAATTGGTGATTCAAGTTGCAGGTCGATGTGGAAGAAAGGAAAAAGAAGGATATGTATTTGTAGAAACTTTAAACCCTGACAATTACGCACTAACCTTTGCTAAAAATTATGACTTTGATGATTTCTACACAACTGAATTAGAGTTAAGACAAAAATTATCACTACCTCCATATGTTTTTTTAACTACAATAACCGTTGAAGGCAAAATATACGAAAATGTGGTAAAAAAAATTAACTCAATAAAAGAAGCGTTAGAAAAATTAAAAAAAGAAAAATCCATAGATTGTGAAATTTTAGGTCCTGGCCAGCCACAATATAAAAAATTAAAAAATATGCACAGATTTTACCTTATGCTAAAAACGAATTCCCATGCCGACGCTAAAACATTACTTCATTCGCTGACCCCAAAGTTTAGCTACTCTTCAACATTGCGGGTAATAATTGACTTTGACCCTGTTGATGTCTTGTAAAGTAAGTTCTTACGCACTTTTCATGTTATAGTTATGTATACCAAGAAAAATAGAGTTACCTAAACTCATTGTGATTTTTTTAAATGTAATCTAATATGTTTTTCACTTTATGAATATTGGATATATCTTTGCTTTAATGTATGAATAAAATAGTTATATGTGTTCCTCAAATTTATTAAAAAAGTTTTCTTACGACGCTATTATAACGATATAAAAAATAATATAGCTATTATAAATTTTCTTAAATTTACTTAATAGTCTCAGAATTTTTAAGATACCAGAAAAGCCATGCTTGAGCATCAAGTCCAAGTTTTTGTTTAGTTAAACTCTCTAAAACATACACTGCCTCTTTTTTACCAAGAAAAGATGGTTCGTTTATTTTGTAGATTAGCTCTTTTACTATTGACTTATCACCAATACGGGATAATGCTATCGCTGCATTTGTTCTTATGAATGTAATTGGATGAAATAAAAATTCATCCATCAATGTTTTCTTAAATTGTCCTAACTTATACTTAGCAATTACTCTAATTGATTGATTAGCTATTAAGGGATTTCTATTTTTTAGAAATTTTTCTACTATACTTTCTAATCTATCAACATCTACTACTACATAATGTTGTAAGATAACTTGTAGTGCGTTAAGTATTACCATTTCATCAAATTCATTTTCGAGAAACCATAAGACCCTGTTCAAACTAAAATTACAACGGTTAAGTTTTGATATTCCTAATAATGCATTAGCTAATAATCCTTTATCGTCAATCAATAGATATTGTTCCAATATAGACACAAAAACGCAATTATTAGTGAATCCTGCCAATACTAATCCTACATATGCAAGTGGTTTCAAGTTATCATTCCTCTCTTTTATATATTTAGTCAGGAGTTTCTCAATCTCCCTTTCTTCTTTTTTAGCAATAGAAAGTAATTTGGTAGCATAATCTTTTGCAGTTACATCGTCCCCTTCTTTATATGCTCCAACCCACTTTGAAATAAGTTCATCATATTGTTTATATTTAGTAATATTAACACTTGAGATAATATTATTTTCGGGGGGGATAATATTTCTACCGCTTGGTATTGTTCTCTTGCATCCAAAAAAACTACCTATTGCTATTACTATAGCAACTTTAATAAATAAAAAATTTCCCATCCTGTTCTACCAAGTGTATATATAATAAAAATAATTAGCAAAAATTTTAAAAATTTTACATTAAATTTATGTGAAACAATTGCACCAAAAACTGATGATAATGTAGCAGCGATTGCAACAACAATTAAATAGTTGAACTGAATTTTATGTTCTAAAAATCTGACAAGAAAACCACATAGAGCGGATATAGCGTTGAAAGCTAAACTGGTAGAACTTGCTACAAATATATCCCACCCTTCAATATAAGTATTAAAAGCCATAAACATAAATCCACCACCTAAGCCAGTTATATTTGATACAAACGGTATTAAAAATGACATGATTATATACAGCAACCTCAATTTAACTCTATTATTAATGGCAGAAATTTCCTTTTTTAGCAAAAAAGATATAAAAGCAATGGATGTCATTATAAAGAGAGTAATATACACAAAAATATTATCACCTTTTAAGCCAATCAGTGTGCCAAGTATAGAACCAGAAATTACAGGGAGTATTCCTAATTTTATAGCGGACAAATTTATTTCCTTATATATTTTTTGATGAATAACTGCGCCACCACCAGATGCAATAAGAGAGTGTATTATTGTTATATTAGTGATATCTTGAACAGATAGTGGGTAAGTGGCAAAAAAATGTGGATATATGTATAATAATATAGGTGCAAGAACGATACCGCCTGCGAAACCAATTATAGAACAAAGTCCTGAAAGTAACGATACTAAGAATAGAAATAAATATACAGCATACATTTGAATTACTACTTTGTTTTATCAATCATAGTCGTTTATTATATTAGAAACCATAGTGGTAAAAGCAATGGCACACTCTACTTTTGTTTTAAGACCCTGAGTTTAGAAAAATTAACATGCATAAGAAACTTTAAGATAGCAAAAACTCAAGTGGAAACCAATGACAATTTGTTTTGAATAATAGCAATTCCATATTTTGTTTTAAGAAGAATTAAATGTTATTTTTGAATTTTTATATTTTTTTTATAAAATACTACTTATGGGTCAAAAAGTAAATCCTGTTAGTTTCAGAATTGGCAACACCGAAAATTATCGGGCAAAATGGTTTGCCTCGCGTAAAACATTTTCAGGTTGGTTAATTGAGGATTTTAAGATAAGAGAATATTTCAAAAAGAATTTCGGCAAAGGTCTTATTGAAAAAATAGAAATAGAAAGAATACAGGATACTTTAACTTTATATGTGCATACCTCAAGTGCAGGTATATTGATAGGTAAAAAAGGTGTAACCATTGAAAAGATAAAAGAAGAGATAGAAAGATTAACAAAAAAGAAAGTAAATGTTAATGTTAAACAAGTTGAAAAGGTAGAACTATCTGCTCAACTAGTAGCAGAAGCTATTGCACTTGAATTGGAGAGAAGGGCATCACATAGAAGGGTAATGCATAAAGCAATTGATAGTGCTATGTCAGCTGGAGCCAAAGGTGTAAAGATTAGAGTAGGCGGAAGAATTGGTGGCATAGAGATTGCTCGCTCGGAAACTTTACAGGCGGGCAAATTACCACTTGGAACCTTAGATGCTATTATAGATTATGGATTTGCAGAAGCCGATATTGCAAAAGGAAAAGTTTCAGTTAAGACCTGGATTTTTAAAGGATACAAAAACGAACAACAAGGTTTTCAATCTCAGGAACAAAAGGATTCGTCCAATCCAAATTAAAATATAAAATGCTTCTTGCGCCAAGAAAAAGAAAGTATAGAAAAGAGCAAAGAGGAACAGTAAAAGGTGTTGCAACAAGATGCAATAAAATTAGTTTTGGAACCTATGCATTACAATCATTAGAAAATAAATGGGTAAGTGCACAAGAACTTGATGCGTGTAGGGCAACAATATTAAAAATCGCAGGTAAAAATGCAAAACTTATTATAAGAGTATTTCCTCATAAACCTGTAACTGCAAAACCATTAGAAACAAGGATGGGAACAGGTAAAGGAGAACCGGAATATTATGTTGCGGTGATAAAAAAAGGTAATATACTTTTTGAATTAGATAATGTTTCTCAAAATATTGCAAAGACCGCATTTTACAACGCAGCAATCAAATTATCAGTAAAAACGAGAATGATAACAAGATATTAAGTCATGGAGTTCAAAAGAACTGAAGAGTTAAAAAATCTGGACTTAGAAAAAGTGAGAGAAGAACTAAAAGTAGTTCAGAAAAAACTTGTGGAACTAAAATTCAAAAAATCCATAGATAGAATAACAGATACTTCACAATTTAAAAAATTAAGAAGATATATAGCTAAATTATTAACATTTTTACATATGCAAGAAAGAGCAAAGGTAAAAGAAGGTGCCGCGAAAGAATAAAAAAAATGTATCAAAAAGGGTAAAAATAAAGAAAAGGAAGAACTTATTAAAAAAATCTCGTAAAAAAAGAATTATTTCAAAATAAGAAGATAGAAATAAAAAAAACATAACGAACAAACAAATTGTTAAGAAAGATAATAATATTGAAAAAATTAAGAATACAACATATTTTAGCCACGCTGAACTTGAAGAATTTAAACTATTGCTTTTAAATAGAAAAAAATTTATAGAAGAAATTTTAAAAAATAGAGAAGGTGATTTGATGAAAGGGAGTTCGAAAGAAGAATCTGGTAATTTATCAGGTATCCCTCAACATCTTGCTGAACTTGGCAGTCAGGAATCTGAAAAAAATTTTGCATGTATTATACTGGAAAGTGCTCAGAATGAATTAAAAGAGGTCATTATTGCGTTGGAGAAAATATCCTCCGGTAAATATGGTATCTGTGAAAACTGCAATAAAACTATAAACAAGGAAAGATTAAAGGTATTGCCATACACCAGTTTGTGTTTAGACTGTAAAATTTTAGAGGAGAACTCCTTAATCAATCAATAGTCAAGCAAACCCTGTAAAGAATATTTTGCCAATAACATTCTTATAATAGAGCCGTGTTTAATATAATACTATGGTTTATAGGTATATAGCGTTTATTCAACTGCTTATAATATCGTGTATAATAACAATTATAGACCAAGTTTCCAAAAAAACAGTATTCAATGTTTTAGAAAAAACTGAAAGAAGAGAGATAGTGTTAATATATAAAATATTAAATTTAGAGCATGTTACAAACACTGGTGGATTTTGGGGAGCATTTCGTGGACATAACGAAATCATAACAGTTGTTAATATAATAGTTTTTCCCTTCCTACTCGTTATATTTAATAAGTTTATTTTTGTTTCCTTATTTACACGAATAGGATTGGGATTTGTGATAGGAGGCGCATTGGGAAATATTTTAGATAGGTTATTCTTAGGTCATGTCAGAGATTTTATTCATCTTGTTTTTATTAGATGGCCTGTTTTTAACCTAGCTGATACCTTTATATCAATAGGTGCAATTATTATGATACTTTCATTACTAAAAGAAAAAAAAGAACCCTAACAAAAGAAAGATATTTTCATACTATATACAACTACTCAAAGCATTCTTACATTAGCGATGGTGAACATTTAATATTCTCATTAATATATAAGAAAAGACATTGATGTTAAAAAGGGATTTAAATTCGCATGCTGCTAATGAATAGTTGTGTCTAAAAAAGTTGAGGTTACTTTGCTAATCCGTAGGAGTTTAATCTTTTAATGAATGGGAGAACAGCGAAATCACAACTTGCCCTATTCTACTATGGATAAGTTTCTGGCTGCCTGAACTTCATTTACTCTTTTTGTCTTTGTATTAACAGGTGCTTTGTGAAGAATCTCAGAATTTTTATTACCTTCATCAACTATTTTTTTCATAATATCAATAAAATTTTGGAGTGTTTCCAAACTTTCCGTTTCCGTTGGTTCAATCATTAGTGCTTCTTCAACTATTAGCGGGAAATACATTGTAGGAGGATGTATTCCATAATCTATTAGTCGTTTTGCTACATCCAGTGCTTTTACATCATATTTTTTTAATTTTTTTGAACTAAGCACAAACTCATGCATGGGTAAACCGTTGTATTCTAACGATAATACTTCTGCTAATTTTTTATAAAGGTATCGTGCGTTTAAACAAGCAATTTCAGATATATTTTTTATTTCATATCCATATTTTAATATATAACTTAACGCTCTAATCCAGTGATTAGCATGTCCCCAAAAAAGTTTTACCATACCTATTGTATGTTTTATGTTATAGTTAAGGAAATATTTATTGTCTTCAAAAGCGATAATTGGGATAGGGAGGAAATCTTTAAAATTTTCATTTACACAAATAACCCCTGCACCTGGCCCGCCACTACCATGGGGGATGGAGAATGTTTTATGAAGATTCAAGTGTAAAATATCTACATTCAAGGCTTGAGCACTTATTTTACCAATCAGAGCATTAAAATTTGCTCCGTCCATATAAATATATCCGCCTGTCTTATGTATGATTTCGCTTATTCTTAAAATATTATTTTCAAAGATACCTAAAGTATTAGGTATAGTTATCATCAAAGCAGCAACTTTTTCATTACATTTTTTTTCAAAATCAGGCAAATCAATGTAACCACTCTTAGCTGTTTTTACTGTGATTACTTTATAACCTAAAAAGGATGCTGTCGCTGGATTTGTTCCATGAGCACTATCGGGAATTAGAATTATATCTTTTGCGGCGTTACCCGCTAATCTTAATTTCTTTGTAATCATAAATAGACCTGTCAATTCTCCATGTGCTCCTGCAGCAGGTTGTATCGTGACATACGGTAATTTTGTTATTTCACTTATATATTGTTGTAATGTGTATCCTATTTTCAATATACCCTCTACATAATTTTCATCAAAGAGTGGATGTAACAATGAAAATTGTTGCATATTTGCTATTATTTCATTTATTTTAGGATTATATTTCATTGTGCACGAACCTAATGGATAAAAATTAGAATCCACAGATAAATTCATCTGTGATAATCTTATATAGTATTTAACAAGCTCTCTTTCACTTACTGCATAAAATGGACAATCCTTCCTTATCAGTTTTTCGTTGATGTTTTTATGGTATTCTTTTATTCCACCTGTTTTCTTTATATAGCAATTGTCAATCCCTTTTTTCCCTAAAGATACAACTGTTTCGTTCATTCTAAAATTCATCCTCCATATAAATATGATACATATTTTACAATATTATTTAAATTTAATATAATTACTATGTTATAAGAAGGAATGTAAAGTATAATGTTCACCATAAATTTTAAGATACCTGGTGGTGTAATGGTAACACAAAGGATTTTGGTTCCTTTTATGGAGGTTCGAATCCTCCCCAGGTAGCAAACATGCTTAAAGTATCAGGTTCAAAGCTTAAAGTTATATATTTTAAAGTTCTAAGTTTGACCATAATGTGTCTGTTGCAATATTTCTTATATTCTGCTCCAGGTGATATATTAATTAACACGAGAGATGAAACAGATGGATATGTTGCAGAAGCCACCGTAAAAATATATATGACACCAGATGATCCACAAACACAGGTTGATGAAAGAACAACCATCCCTGCTTTATGCAGTAGTTTACCTCCTTCATATGTAATTATTAAAACCGGGTTACCAACTCAAAATTTTGTTAGGTGCAATAAAAATGAGGATTTTGATACATCGATAATACCAAATAATGCATTGCTTACATTTGTGTATGAAAGAGATGGCTTTGTTCCTAAATGCGATGACAATAGTGGTAGTGGATATAGCTACGACGAAACATGTAATCCAGATACTGCTGATTGCACAAGTAAAGCCAATGAGAAAACAGTGAATTTTATATTTTCTGTAAGAATTGAAGTTATAAAAAGAATAGACGGGAATATAGGTATAAATAACGCTGATGGAACAACACAAGCAGTAACAAACCTTGCAAATATTAAATTTTATGATGTAATAACAGGTAACGATGTAGTTCCAACAGATGATAATGCCTCTACAATTCCAAATGCTCCAAGACTATGTGTAACTAACAAAACAGGGTTAGGTGGGGATGATTGTTCAGTCATGCCCAAATTTTTGGTTCCAGTTCCCTTTGGTGCCGGGTCGTCCAAAACATTTAGGATTTTTATCGCAGGTTATAAAAGAACACAAGCATCTTTACAATTTACTCCAAGTTTTGGACAAACAAAGGTAAAAGTTGAATTTAGTGCTTCTTGTATACCTAATCAAACGACTGGTTGTGGTCCCATATTAGATTTTTCTACAGCATTAGAAAGAGTTGAAACGGAATTAGAACTTTTAATCGGAATAAGTATCGCAGACGCTAACAGCGGACACATAAGCGACACATCCGCAAATAATACAAATTTCATAGCCGTAGAACCAGATAGTTTAAATGGGAAAGTATTCTTAGATACTACTAACAAAAGGTGGTTACTGCCTATAACTAGTAATTTCTTTTCACCTTCTCGTTCTATAAATGTTCGCATAAATGGTTTTGCAGAGAGTGGTAATAACACCTTCGACTCCGCCTTATTTACAAGTCCTGATTCAACGGTAATCTGGCACTTTGCACAAAATTGTAGTGTTTCAAAATGCTCTCCTCCTCTACTTTATGCTGGTAGAATTCGGATAAACAATATTGAGGGAACAATGTTACCTTCTGATTTGAGTATAAATCTATCATCTTCAAATACTTTCAGCTCACTTAGTGCCTTGACACTAAATGGTAAAATTCAGTATGGTCGCTGTAGCGTTGACTCAATTGGGACATCAAATTGTGTATATGTTCCTGTAATGAATTATTTAGGTGCATCAACATCATTTAATACTTTAGTAACTATTGATGGTTTAACCCAAGGAACTTATGAATTTTCTTCAACAAATACTTATACACAACAGGATTTTTCAATTTCACCTGCACCGCCCTTGTTTTCAGTAAAATTTGATAAGGTAAAAGATGAATTATTGCAAGGATTAAAAATTTCAGGTAGTTGTCCAACTTCAGTTGCTCCTTGTAATGCTGACATAAATAGTTCTACCTTGACAGTTACAGGTAATACAGTGGGCAATTTTAGTGTAGTAAAAACACTTATACAATCTGACAAAGTGTTAGTTGCAATAAGTGGAACAAAAGCGATACACGAAACTGGAGGTCCAATTAGCGGGCAGATAACTGTAAAAATAAATGGGTTTGTAGGTTCAGATCCAAATTTTGATGGAGTAAGAACACCTAACTTTAACCTTAATTTAAATTCTCAAATAGACATACAATTTGGTATCAGTGGTTGCACGAGTTCTTCTTCCGTGGTTTGTGCAGAAGCTCATAAATACAAACTAAAATTTACAAAACTTTTTGCAAAAGCGCTAAAAAATTGCACTCCTGACCCTCAAGATGTTTCAAATCAAATAAAAGATATTCCCCCGGGATCATTTACTTTTTCAACAAGTATAACTTTAAATGGAACTTTACAAACAAGTGTCTCAGATACTTTCTACTATATGCCTGTAGTTGATGACAGCAATTCCCAAACCACAGAAGTAATTTCCATAGGAGGAACTACGGGGATAACTTTGAATCTATGTTCTCAAACTGGTATACTATATATAGGTATTGATGTAGATATATCAAATACTTTTACTTCATCTAATATTCAGAAACAGTTTGAATTACAGATCGCACCAACATCAAGTTGCACGGGGATTGCTACAATATGCACAAACTCATTTTTGGTTTTTAATTCATTAAAAATTATAACGAAAGATGAAACCGATGGTAAAATAACTGGTGTCACAGTTTCCATCTATAAAGGTGCGACAGCAGTTTTATGCAATAATTTACCCAGCAGTCCGAGTAAAACTATAACTGATGGAGATATAAGCGACTCAGATGCATCTATTAATGGAGAGCTTCTGTTAGTTTCGCCTGGTTTTGCAAACAGTGATAAACTTACCTTTGTAACTGAAAAAAATGGCTTTGTCAAAAGATGTGATGATAATGCAGGGGCAGGATATACTTTTTCTATTAGTGTGGATGCTTCAGGATGTTCTGACCCTACCCAACACGGCGTTAATAATTGTTTCTTTGAATATTTGATGTTCAATGTAATAATAACACTTATTAAGAGAACGGATAATAGACCTATCGGTATATTATCAGAAGATAGTGGTTCAGCTTCAATAGTAAATAGTAACAATACAAAGATTTTTGGTGTGGAAGCAGATACAGGAACAGGAACTTTGATAACTTCAGATGGTGATGTAACCGAAAATAGACCAAGATTTTGTTCTGATAATAACATGAATAATCCTATAAATAATATAGGAATTGATTGTTCTACGACAAAAAATATTTTTATTCCGGTATTGCAAACCACAAAGAAATTTTCTATCTTAATAGGAGGTTACACACAAAGAGAGGTTGATTTGTCTGCAGATCCTAATCTTGGACTAACTCAGATTAATTTGAGATTTTCTGATGACGTAGGAGATTGTTCCGGCGTAACCTGTGTTAGTGCTTTACAAACAAGTATTGTAATTGATAAAATTGAGGATGAATTAGGTAATACTATCGGTATAGGGACTATTGGAACCATAGGAAGTATATCTAAGTCTGACTCTACATTGAATCTATCCAATATCGGTGATTCTAATACAACTTTTTCCGAATTGAACACTCAATTTAATGGTATTCCATACATAGTAGATGGTAAATGGTATGCACCATCATTATCTAATTTCTCGGATAATTCTTTTAAACTTCTGATTGCAGGTTTTGAACAGAAAGATACTTTAAACCTACCATCATCTGATTACACGCTCACCAATCCACAAAAAATTATCCGGTTTGTAAAAGATATTGCTAATCCTAATATTTGTCCTGTAGGGTCAACGACAATTAAATGTTTTAATGGATTCAAATTTGCGTCTCTTATAATGATAAACAATATTGAAGGTAGTTTTAAACCCACTGATTTATCTTTGACATTAAATTCTTCTAATACATTTATAAAAGTTGTAAAAAACGGTGTAACATTGGGGGTAAATGATTTTAATGGACCATCAAATGGAGCGTTTTCATTCTGCCCAGGAGAAACTTCTGGGACAAATTGTTTATATATTAGTGTTATAAACTATTTAGGACAAGATCAAAATATGACAATAGATTTAACTATAGATGGTTTTACAAAAGTAACTTATATTTTTTCTCCAACCAATACTTTTGCTCAACAACAACCTGCATCTGTTTCTGGAAATATTTTCTTTACTTTAAAAATAGAAAAAATAAAAGATGAATTAGATAAATTCTTTAAAATAGGGGGAATTTGCAATTTTCCTGATAATTGTAATAATAGCAACATTACAATTGAATTATTCAAAATTATAACAACTCAAACATCAGGTCCTGCAGGAAATTTTACCATCGTAAAGTCATTTTTAAGTGGTGGAAAACTGTTTATAGCTCTTACTGGGACAAAAGCAATATCACAGCAGGAAGATTCGCCTTCTACAATTAGTGGGAAATTAGCTCTGAATATTTTTGGTTTTATTGGAGTCCAATCACAAAATATAGAGATATCAAATATAACTTTATCTAATACAACACAAAAAGAACTAAAGTTTGGTTTTTCTAATACAGGAGAGTGTCCTCCTGGAAGCACGACAATTTTTTGTTCTTCAGTAAATTTCAGATATAAGTTAAAAGTTACAAAAATCGTTGCTCAGGATAATATAAATCTGTCAGTATTACAAGATGTAACAAGTCAAATAGGGAATTTAGAGGGGAAAATATCTACAACAAATGGTGCGCAACTTAATGGAATATTTCGATTAGGTAATGTATTATATATTGGAATATATGATACGACGCTGAATGTAGATGGCACAAATAGTGTTACTTCTGAAACTATAATTTTAGGAACTCCAACAGTTCAATTCAGTTTAAACAATACTTTAACCATCTACACAAGTATAAATGCTGTTGTAGCGCAGATATTTTTTGATGCTAATATTGCTACTCAATTTTCTTTAGAAATTGCACCTTCTACTGGAACCATAAAATGTTCAACCTCAACTAATCTTATATGTTTAAATTCATTTTTTACAATTATTGAAATATCCTTATTTAATATTTCTATAATAACGCCTGCCAATGGTAGAGGATTTGGTGGCTCTACATTTAGGATAAAATTTACTTTCTTAGATGCAAATGGTAAATTCCCAGATTCTGTTAGTTTTACTCTCGATACAGATTCAAATTTGAACATAAGCGATTTAGACCTTATAAAAAATAAGGCGTGTTCATTAACAGAAGAAAATTCAAGCGATACTGATACCACAGATGGTAAAAATTATTTCTGCGATGTTGTTTTAACCTTCGTTGCTGATGGAACAAATAGAGGTTTCAATAAAGGAAGATTTATCCTGAAAGCAATGGCTGGTAATTTTAGTGTAACCGAAGTTTCAGCGTTAAACCAACTCATTACTATTTTAGATAATCCACCTACTTTAAGTGACAATAGTGTTAATCCGGCATCTGGAAGTGTAAGCACAACTTTTGAATTCAGAGTTTTATATAAAGATAAAGAAGGTAGTCCTCCATCATTTGTTGAACTTTTAGCTGATATCAATGGTAATAATATTATAGAGTCACCAACTGAAATATTCAGTATGCAAAAGCTCAATATAAATGATGATGACTTTATAATATTTGGTGTAATATATACAACATCTATAAAAATAACTTCGTCACCAACAGACAACATTCTCAGATATGGATTCCGAGCAGGAGATGGTTTTGTTGATGAGAATGGTAAGGCAATAACTACAATGTTACCCAGTGGCTTTAATAAGGAAAATATTTCAGCCGGTGAATTTTTTAGTTTATCTATAACAACAGGTGGAAATAGACCTCAGATAGATTGGGTAGGTAATTATGGTATTGTAGGTTTTGAGCAAGCAAAATCTGGATTAGGTTTTATAGAACCAGATGGGGGTAATTCAGGGGATAATTTTACATTTCTTATAGTTTATAAATCAATGGATAACATCCCGGCAAAGAGTGTAAAAATTTTGTATAAAGATAAGTTTGGTTTACGAAACTTACCATTAGAGTTATTAACTAATAATTTATTAAATAAATTACCATCAACTATAAAAAGCGCAGTTGAAATAAGACAAAATCTCTATAATGGAGATTATGTAGATGGAGAAATATATTTTGGGGTATTTCCACTTTTCAATAGTGATATTACAATTATCGGGGTTGAAGTGGATGATGGTAATTTTGTTGTAACAGAAGGTAATTTTAACAGTGTGGTAAGATTAACCATAACAGATAGTGATAGCGATGGGGTAGATGATAAACAGGAAGGAGTAGATAATACAAATAGTTCCAGCAGGATAGCATTGAACGCGTTAGAGGACCCTCCACAAGCAAGCATTGTTTATACTTTTATAGTATCCCCAAATGCTGTTTTTTCACCACCACCACCTAATCCGTTTTTTACATCATTAACTGCTCCAGGTAGTTTAGAGGAAGGGGTATTGGGTAGTGGAAAATTACCTTCCCCTCCAGATTTGGATAATATCAAACTGATTGCACTATTCCAATTAGGAGTAAGGCTGATTTCTGGTGACAGTGCAACATTTACAGTAAAGCTTCCTTTTGCGCTTCCAGCAGGTGCAAAAATTTTTAAATTAGGTAAAGGCAATGTATGGCATGATATTACGCCCAATATTTTTGACATTTCATCAGATATGAAAGAATTTAAATATAGCGTGGATAACAATAGTAACTTTGATAAAGATAGTGATTTCTTTGGTTCATCAGATCCTGGTGGTTTTAAGTTTATAGTAGATCCTATTGGTATTTTTGCTCCAGAAGCTCCAATTTTACCACCAGAAGGCGATGGAGGTAGCGGTGGAGGTGGCGGTTGTTCCGTTAATCCTGATTCGGTGTATAAAAATAGTGGTAAAAGTGACAATAAAGTATTAATAATTACACTTATAATTTTTGTGTGGTTATTATACAGGATATTAATTCAACGCTACTTAGATACTAAGTCTATGAACAATCCTATTTAAGCGAATATTCTGTATAATTTTTGTAAAAACTTTTCTGCAATCAATCTATGATACCGGTGGCAATGGTATGAAGTTATTTTTCATTAGACATTGCAACTGTTCTCTAGCATGTAAGATGGTTTTTTCAGCCTTATTGTATAGTTCTTCTTTTGTAAATTTAAATCTTGCCACACCCTGCTCTATTGCGGTAATACCGACGACAGCAGCTTCACGAGGAAATACTTCCCATTCGTCCATAGTAGGTATTATGTAGTTTTCTTTTAATCCTTTATCTTCTGCAACTTTTGCCAATTCTTTAGCAGCGGCAATACACATTTCATCAGTTATTGTTTTAGCCATTACATCCAGAGTTCCTCTAAAGATACCGGGAAATCCTAACGAGTTATTTATCTGATTTTCGAAGTCAGAACGGCCTGTTCCAATAATTCTTGCACCCGCTTCCTTTGCTTCCCACGGCCATATTTCAGGAATAGGATTAGCGCATGCAAATACTATAGCATCTTTATTCATTGATGCAACCCATTCGGGTTTTATAATGCCAGGACCAGGAGTAGATAATCCTATACAAACATCAACACCTTCCATAGCCTCTTTGATATTACCTTCCCTATTATCTTTGTTAGTTATCTGACAAAATATCCATTTATCCTTATATTTTTCCTTTTGTTCCGCAATATCTATTCTATTTTTATGAAGAATACCTTTAGAATCAACAATAATGAGATTCTGAGAGGAAGCTCCTGCTGATATTAATAATTTAGCAGTATGAACATTAGATGCTCCCGCCCCAATGAGAGCAAAAGAAGCTTTATTAATACTTTTACCTACTAATTTTAAAGCATTATAAACACCTGCTAAAACAACTGTAGCTGTTCCTTGCTGGTCATCGTGCCAGACAGGTATATCCATTTCTTTTTTTAATCTTTCCAGGATATAAAAACATTTTGGATGGGCAATATCTTCTAAGTTTATTCCACCAAATGAAGGGGAAATTTTTTTTATAATCTCTATAAATTCATCAGTATCTTTTGTTGCAATAGGTAGAGGAAAAGCATCTACACCACCTAAATATTTATAAAGTAGAGCTTTACCTTCCATTACAGGTAAAGATGCTTCAGGACCTATATTACCTAACCCTAAAACTCGGCTTCCGTCTGTAATTACCGCCACCGTATTCGCTTTATTAGTATATTCAAAAACTTTTAAGGGGTCCTTGGCAATTTCTTTACATGGCTGAGCTACGCCGGGAGAATACCATATTGCAAAATCATTGAAGTCACGAATACAACATTTTGGAACAACCTGGATTTTCCCACGATAGAAAGGATGTAACTTCAAGGCATCCTTTGACGGTTTCTCAGCTTTCTGTAATAATTCATCTTCATTAAACTTATTTATCATAAAAAGCCCCTCCTCTAAATTTAATCTTCTTTTTAATTACATTCCCACAATCTACCTTCCGGCTAATATTATAGATAATTAAAAGAATATAAAATTGAAAAAATTCAAGGGAATCATGCATTATTATAATTTACATACTTCTTAATAATTTTAAACAATATTACTTTGTAGAGCTGCAAACAAACATACCCGTTTCTATATTTTCTTTGTGGAAATTAATGTAGTTTATCGTTACTTAGAAACAGTTTTGGTTGGGACAGGCTACAGCCGTGTGAGTTGTTGTAGTGGTTTGTGTTAGAGCGGTAGTAGTAGTGGTTGCTGTTAGAGCGGTAGTAGTAGTGGTTGGTGTTAGAGCGGTAGTAGTAGTGGTTGGTGTTAGAGCAGTAGTTAGTGTGCTCTCAATGGTCTGAACAATATTTTCTGGAATTTCGTTAATACGCTCTTTAATAACTTCAACTGGGATATTGTTAACAATGGTGTCTGCTATTAATTGTCTTGGTAATTCATCAATATTTTTTATCAAAGTATTAAGTATTACTCTTTTTGGAAGTTCGTTATTTGCTGCTTGATGGATAGGTTTTACTGTTTCTAAATTAACATTTATAGTAACCTGAAAATTTTTTTCCTCTTTAGTTAAGTTAATTTGCACATCTTTTTTCTCTGCTTTCTCCTGAATTACCTGAGCAGGAACTTTAATTTCTTCTACTCTTTTGCTTGTAACTACTTTCTCTCCCGTTATTATATTCAAAGATAATCCAGCGGTTAATACCTCCACTTTTCTTGCAGTTTCCTTGCAGTTTATTTCACTTCCATAGGGAGTTACATTGAAATCAATATCGGTCCCCGTAATTGATGCGGTTTCCGTCGGAGTATTTATATTTATTTTACCATCCAGCTTTTCCTCCTTTTTTAGTTTCAAGTTAATTTTTCCTATCTTAAGCTGAACGTTAGTTTGTGTTGCAGGAGTTTCTTTACCTATCTCTTTTATTTCTGTAAGACTTACTACCTTTACCAATGTAAGTTGCTTGATTATGAATTCCCCTTTTTCAAAGTTCAATATCACCTCGGAATCTTTGCCCGTACTTATGATTGTGTTCTTTTCTATAACCGTACCTATTTTTTCTAACTTTTGCCATTGTGCCCCTTTTTCATCTTTTTTATATAGAACATCTTTAGCTCCTCTAATTTCTTTTACAGTAACTATATTTTCTTTTACTTCCTCTTTTTTAGATTGAGATGAAAAAAGCAATAAAGTAAGTATAATTCCACTTGTCAGCCACTTTTTAGTCATTTTCATCTCCTTAACTTTATTTCTTATTATTTTTATATTCAATAGCCTGTGTTAGAACATTTAAAATTTCTATCTTGGTAACATATTGACCTGATACCCCTCCTCGAAAAAAACCTAAATAAACTAATTCCTTATAAGCATATCTTGGTATTACCCCAAAAATCCTAATTGTTAAACCGCCTTTTAATTTTAATGCCTTAAAAAAAATATATGATAATATCGGTCTATTTAGCTTTTTCTCTTCCAGACATTTTTCTAAATTTTTATTTTTGCAAAATTTGAATTTCAACTTTATATTATTTTGCTTGAATATCTCTAGCGCATCTTTCAGTTTCAAATTATCTTTTGTATCTTTCAAAAGATAACTAGCTGCAATAACCGCATCTGCAATATTTGCTGTATCATAATTACTATAGTTAATTACAAATTGTGCACTTTGGGATTTTATATCTACACATAATAGAAGGATTGCTGAAAATATAAAAGAATACCTCTTTTTTACACCCATTATTAACATCGCTACTATATATATAACATCTAAAATTTCATTGTCAATATTATATATTCTAAAATTCATAGAGTAGACCAAGAGAAAAGAATGTCCTTGTTTTAGATGTAGTAAAAGCATCTGATGGGAAAAATAAACCGTATTCAGCAGTGATAGATAAATCAGACAGAATTTTCCAGCTTATGAATGTATCAATTGCGCTACCAAGAAAGTGTTTATTGCTTGTGGTCTCAGAACCTATGCTACTATAAATACCACTATTTTTTTTATCTTTATAGTACAAATATATAGAAAAACCTGTATTTAGATTTTTTAATGAGGAGTTATCATCAAAAAAGGGTTTTAATACAGTTCCAGCTCTTGTTACAATAATATTTGAAAGATATGGGAAAAATGCAAGACCTGTTGGAATGAATCCAAAATATCCGAATGCTGTATCAGTTGTTCCGGGAGCACTTCCTAATGCTGAAGTGCGAGGGGATATTCTATCTGCATCTCCACTTGCCCAATAATTACTCATAAAAATTCTCGATACAAATTTGTCAAGAATATAATCTAATTTTATAATGTTGGAGTATGCATTTATGGAACTTGTAATACCTTTTACTCCTTTCGGGGCACTTCTTCCTCCTTCCCATACAAATTCAAACGAATAAATGAGGTTAGGTAATAATATACTACCGTTCGTATAAAACCCTAAATACCAGCTATCGTATAAAAAATCCTGAGACGGATGTGTAAACTTATCAGGATTTTTATCAAGTTGTTGTAAGTAATATACTGATATAGGATTTTTAGGTAGTATCGTGGTAGCAATTTCTACGCCGGCAAAAAATCTCCTACTAAAGGAACTTCTTGGTCTTAAATAATCAAAATCATCGTTAGTTCGAATAGTTTTTGCTATAAAAGCATTTACAAAAAGATAGGGAGAGAATCTTATATTTGCTTCTATCCCTTCTAATTTATTAAATAAAGTTAAGCCATGTCCTAAATAGAAGTATTTTCGCCCCAATTTTAGATTGAGGTCTGCTCCTTGTTCGGTAAAAGGAATATTTAATTTATAATAGAGTAAATCTATGTTAGGCCCCGACCAATCTGTTGGTGGTGAACCTAATGAGTCACCTTTATTATCAAAAAAAGTAAATCTCTCTGTAAATCTACCATACAAGATGTGGCTGCTTCTATCTAATGTCTCTTGTTCACACTTGCCTTTATCTTCGCATTTTATTTTTCCTTTAAAATCAATATTAAACCAAAATTTTAATTCGTTTAGGGTATAAAATCTACTTTCTTCTAAAGGGGCAAGAGAATCTGTATAAAAATTAGCTCTAATCCACCCTCCCCAATCTAAAAGTTGTGCCGGTCGCGGATATCGTGGTATTTCCCAAAATGTCCTTTCTCCTATTTCTTTCCATTCTAATTCTTTTCTCTCATCGGGTTGTTGATTTTCGATATACATAGCTCCAATAACAAAGATTATAACTATGGTTACTCTTTTTACCGTTATATACATATACATAAAACAAGCATTGTAAAAAGAATAAGGTATTTGTCAAGAAGTTTCTCCTTAAAAATTCCATAAGGTATTTTATCAGAGAAAAGCAATATAAATATCTTGTTTAATTGTTAGAAAAATAAAGGTATTAATTTTAAAAGTGACTTAAATTGTTCCTTAAACTGTAACCTAAAAAAATCTATTCCTGTATAAAAAGAACATCCAAGTTTTTTTGCCCGCAATACAATGGGTGTTCCTATTATCTTATAATTTAACTCTATACATGTAGTATTTTTCGTTATAAAAGATAATATTTTTTCATAAAAATTATCAGTGTGTTTATATAACCCAAATTTACTACAGTTTATTATCACATCAAAAGGTATAGGAAAGTTAAAAGACGAAAAACGATTAATATTTATAAGTTGTAAATTTTGAATTCTGAATTTTGAATTTTTGTTTCTTGAATATAAAAAAGTATTCTGTATCTTGAAAATATTTTTTAGAACATAAATAGCTACTCTTGCCATACAACCACTGCCTAAAATAAGAACATTTTTGATTTCCTTTTTCTTTTTTATTTCGTGGATAATTTTTTTAAAGGCAATAATATCAGTATTATAGGCATATACTTTAGTTTTTTTTATAGATAAAGTATTTACTATTTTTATACTTTCTGTTACCTCATCGTAATTAGTTATTACTTTATTTAATTTGTCTTTATAAGGTGAAGTTACGCTTAAACCAGAAAAACCAAGTGTCTTTATAAACTTTCTCAGATATTTAATCTCGGGAGTATCAATTGGGATATAAACACAATTTAATTCTGCTAATTTGAAGTTTTTGTTGTAATAATAAGGAGACAAAGAATGAGAAATATCTTTACCTATAATACCATAGAGCTTAGTCTTATTGTTTAAGCTATTTACTCTGTAAATGTTTAAAAACTGTTCAATGTCAATCTGCCCTTCTGCGGTTTTTTCACTATCACTAAAAGCACAATATGTTAGAATACTGCCAAATTTTCTATACAATATTCTGGTGATTAAGCCTACTTTTCCCATTCCTACTAAAATAAGGTTATTTTTATTTTTACTACCGAATTGATGTAATTCTATTAAATCAGCAAGATTAAGGGGTGTTACCGCTATTTTTATATATTTTGTCCCTAATTTACTTAATAAATTATATTTATTGAGAAAACCTTTAATATTCTTATAATTATGATAGGACGCTATGAGCTTGTTTTTTTTAATACCTAACTTTACATAATGGGGTATATATTTGTAATCAATATCAATATAGTTATTATCATAACTTGAAAACCTGCTTAGAATTGTAAATATGTTCCTGGGTTCTAATAAATATATATTTTTAATCGTTAATATGGTGTATTTTGGAAATATGAGTTTATGTAAAGCTTCAATATCGTTTTCAGTTGGGACACTTTTATCACATCTTATTTCAATAGCATCTACCTTATTTTTTATTGCTTTGACTTTATTTATTAAATCACTAATTTCTTGTTTACAGAACATAATATTATGTAAGTGCGACTTACAATTGCCATATAAAATTGAACAGCAAATCATTTAATCAAATAATCTTTACAATTTTAAAAATTTTTGTCACTGTAATTATTCTAACAATCCTTATATTTAAATTGGACTGGACAAACTTTTTCACAAAATATAAAATAACTATTAAAGGATATCTTGCTATTTGTTTTTTAGTATTCATTGCATTAATAATTGATACTGGAAGATTTTTCCTAATATTACGCATATATAGAATTAATATAAGTTTTTACAAGGTGATTATTATTAACTGGATTGGATTATTTTTTAATAATGCTTTACCTGGTAGTGTAGGTGGTGATATAGTTAAATCATACTATATTTGTAAGAGTGGATACAGCTTTGTTAATATTTTGTTTATTTCATTTTTAGATAGAGTTTGTGGTCTTTATGGTTTGCTATTAAACTTTTTAGTGGGATTCCCTTCTTTATTTACAAAAAACAGAATTATTTTCTATATTTTTGCTGGTATATATTTGGGTATCTGCACTATTTCTATATCAATATTATTGAGCAGATGGTTTCAAAATGTGATTTCTGCGATGATAAAGAAGGTGCCTTTTATAAGGGAATATCATGATAGTGTATTTCTCCCATTTTTGGATAGTATAAAAAGACCTTTTCTATTTTTACCGCCGATTTTGATAAGTGTAATTACCCATATATTTTTGATCTATATGTTTTGGACAGCGACATTATTTTGGCAGGAATATAATCAACATAAATTTCTCAATTTTTTTTCAATTGTTCCGGTAGGATTTTTAATAACTGCACTACCTATTTCAATTTCAGGATGGGGAACCGGAGATGCTGGGTTTGGATTCATGTATAAAACATTCGGTTATCCTATTGAAGTTGGTGTTGGTGTATCCATACTATACAAATTTACACTTTTAATCTTAAGCATTCCTGGTTTTATTTTCTGGATATATAAATTTTTCAAAAGATAAAATAATAAAATAAAAGTTAATGTTAAGATTAAGATGGGGAATTTTATCCCTGTAATAATTCAATAAATGAGAAATTATGTATATGATATTTTAGAATCTCATTCAGGCCAGAAGAATTTAAAAGCAGGGCAAATTGTAATGGTGAAAGTTGACTATGTTATGGGGAATGAACTGTCAACGATATTAGCATTACAAGAATTTAAGAAGTTTAATGGAAAAAGAGTTTTTGACCCACACAAAATCATAATAATTCCTGACCATTTTACACCTGCAAAAGACATAAAGACGGCTGACCTGTGCAAAGTTATAAGAGATTTTGTAAAAGAATATGAAATAAAGAACTATTACGAAGTAGGGCGAGGTGGTATTGCGCATGTAGTATTAATGGAAAATGGTTTTGCAACACCAGGAAAGTTAATTGTGGGTGGCGATTCTCATACCTGTACTTACGGAGCATTAGGTGTATTTGCAGTAGGTGTGGGAAGTACTGACCTTGCTTATGCTTTTATGTTTGGTGAAATATGGATTAAGGTTCCTACTGTTATGGAAATTAACTTGACCGGTAAACCATCCAAAGGTGTATATGGAAAGGATATAGTTTTGTATATATTAAAAAAATTAACTACCGAAGGGGGCAGATATAAATCAATTCTTTTTACAGGGGAAACTTTACAATATTTACCAATAAACGAACGTTTTACACTTTCCAATATGTCTGCGGAAATGGGTGCCAAAGTCGGTATAATTAAACCAGACAAAATAACTTATGAATATTTGGATAAAATAGGAGCAAAATATAATCTTTATAACTATAAAGATATACGCTACAAGGATGAAGTAGATGAGAAGGTTGTAATTAATATTGAGAACTTACAGCCACAGGTTGCTAAACCATTTTCACCAGATAATGTTTTTAATATTGAGGATGTGGAAGGTATAAGAGTAGATCAAGTTTTAATTGGTAGTTGCACAAATGGTTACTTAGAAGATTTAAAATTAGCGGCAGGAATTTTAAAAGATAAAAAAGTTCATCCTGAGGTTCGTCTTATTATACTACCTGGTAGTCAAAAGGTATATTTAGATGCATTGAAAGAAGGTATTATAGAAATTTTAACCCAAGCAGGCGCAGTAGTTTCAACTTCTACATGTGGTCCATGTATAGGGGGACACATGGGTGTATTAGGTGAAAAAGAGGTGTGTTTTTCTACAACAAGTAGGAATTTCAAAGGCAGGATGGGGGCAATTAGTGCGGAAATTTATTTAGGCAGTCCTGCTATTGCAGCAGCCACTGCCATTGAAGGAAAAATAACTGACCCGCGCAAGTATATTGATTAAATGATAATAAAAGGAAAAGTCTTTAAAAAACTACCTTCAAATATAGATACGGACTTAATTATACCAGGTAGATATTGTCACATTACAGACGATGTGGAGTTAGCAAAATATACATTCGTAGATTATATCCCAAATTTTCCTACCTTACTTGAAAATGGTAATATTTTAATAAGTGATACCAATTTTGGTTGTGGTAGTTCGCGGGAAATAGCTGCTCGTGCATTAAAAACTTTAGGTGTAAAATTAATAATTGCAAAAAGTTTTGCAAGAATTTTCTTTAGAAATGCAATAAATATAGGTTTACCAATTTTAGAACATAAAGAAGCACCAGATTTTATATTGGAGAATGATTTCATAGAAGCAAATTTGGAAAATGGATTTCTTGTAGTGAACGAAAAGAAAAAGTTTGAATTTGAACCTTTTAAAAAGTTTTTAATGGATATTATTAAAGCAGGTGGATTGATAGAATATGGTAAAAAGAAGTTAACGGGAGAGTTATGATATGTTTAAAAGTCAATATAATATCGCTGTTATAAAAGGAGATGGAATTGGTCCCGAAGTAATTGATGAAGGATTAAAGATTTTACAACTTATAGAATATAAAAATGGAGTGAAATTTAACTGTGTGGAATATCCTTTTGGGGCAGACCATTATATTAAAACAGGCGAAATTATGCCTGATAGTGTAATAAGCGAATATAAACAGATGGATGCTATATATTTAGGTGCTATAGGTGACCCAAGAGTTGAAATAGGAATTTTAGAAAGAGGAATAGTTGGTGCTATAAGGTTTAAATTAGATTTATATATAAATTTGCGTCCCATAAAAATATACGATGCTTTCTACACCCCACTAAAAAATAAAACTGAGAAAGATATAGATATGATTGTTGTCAGAGAAAATACAGAAGATGTATATACCTTAATTGGGGGCTTTTTGAAAAAAGGGACACCTGATGAGGTAGCAATTCAGGAAGTCGTTTATACCAAAAAAGCGGTTGAAAGAGTTATAAGGTATGCTTATCAACTATGTAAAAGCAGAAATAATAAGAAAAGAATAACATTGTGTGACAAAGCAAACGCAATGTTTGCTCATGATTTATGGAGGAGAACATTCGTTGAGGTTGGAATGGAATACAGAGATATTGAGCAGGATTATGCTTATGTTGATGCTTTGTGTATGTGGTTAGTTAAGAAACCTGAGCATTATGATATAATTGTTACTACAAATATGTTTGGTGATATAATATCTGATTTAGGCGCGGCAATTCAGGGCGGTGTTGGTATCGCAGCAGGTGGAAATATATATCCGGGTAGGGTCTCTATGTTCGAACCTATACATGGATCCGCACCCAAATATAAAGGTAAAAATCTTGCAAATCCTATCGGAGCTATCCTTGCACTTGCTATGCTACTTCAACATATAGGATTAAATCAGTATGCAAAAAAAATTGAAAAAGCTGTTGAAAAAGTTATAACGCAAAAAATATTGAAAACATTAGGAGCAGATAGTTCACTATCTACAATACAGATAGGCGACCTTATTAGAAATGCTCTTAAGGAATTATTGTAAATAACAAAAATATGCTAATTTTAAAATTAGAAAAGTCATAGTAGGTTCTTTCCGAGCAACCTTCTAAAAAACTCGTTAGACAAATGGATTTTTTAATTAAAAAAGTTATTATTTTCACATTGTGAAAGAGATCATAGGAATTGTAAAATCTATATCTAAAGAAATAGGAATTGTAGTATTCGTATGGATTATTTCTCTCGTTTTCTCAAAATATTCCTGTGAAGTAGTAAGAACTAGTCAAATGGAACCGCGTTTAAAAACAGAGGCAATTAAGATTACAAAAAAGATATATTCTATAAAAGATATTGAAATGGGTGATATAGTTGCTTACTATAGATATGATTATGATATTGCCACAAATATTCGCTGGGGTAGAGTTATTGCAAAAGAAAATGACAGAGTGACAATTAAAGATAATAAAATTTATATCAATGGTAACCAGATTACAGAAAGTTACTTATCTGAAGAGCCAAAAAACATGCCTGAGGTAAATAACTTAATTATTCCGCATAACTGTGTCTTCGTTTTAAATGATGCAAGAAATGATGAATTTTATTACGATAGCAGTGATTTTGGTCCTATATATATATATCAGATTGTAGGGAAAATAGGTAAGTGAGGATATCAAATCCTTTCAAAGAAATTATATTTACCAATAGAACATGGATGCAGCTATCTTTCTCTTTAGTGCTAATTATAATTGATCTTGTTCTTTTGGTAAACGCCTATAAATATATAAAGATATATATTTATTATTCTCGGTCATTAAAAAAAATTGCGATAAATGAGGTAGGGTATGCAAGAGAAAGATTGGCTGTAGTAACAGGTGGTTTTTTCCCTTATGCCAATCTTTTAGCCGCTTCTTTGGAACTGGAAAATAATAATCCTAAAAACGCTTTAGATTTGCTTAATAAAATTAATTACGAAAAATTTGATGACAGAAGAATGAAAGGATTTGCTGAAATTTTAAAAAGTGTAGCATTTGTTTTACTATATGAGCAAGAGAAAAAAGTAGAAATTTTAGCCAAAGTTGACACTCATCTTAATAATGCCACTATGTTTTGTCCTGATTGTATAGAAGTTAAACTAATATCTGCTTATTTATCTTTATTGAATAATAAAACGGTAGAGGCATATAATAAACTTAATGATATTATATCTAATACTAATTCTCCAATAGAAAAAAATGTTTTGTATGAAGCAACAAAATATTTAGGAGAAATACACTTACATCAGGATAAATGTGAGAAGGCGATGGAGTATTTTCAAAATGCGTATCTTTATGCTCCTGACAATAATCAGGCTCTGTTAAAATATCTATATTGCTACTTAAAGACATATAAATTAAAAGGTGAGAAGAATGAAATAGAGAATTTACGAGGACTTATATTAAAAAAAACATCTTATATTTCCCACACATTTTCTTTGAATGATAAATATTATTATTCTTTAATATTATTGGAAATAGGTAATCTACACAAAAAGGCAGGTAATATTTACAGAGCCTATGAAATGTATATGGATAGTTTAAAGCATGCATGTAATTTTGATGCGGTTTTAATGTATGCTCAAACATTGCAAGAAGAACTTACATCTGGTAATTTAAAACCTTTTGAGAGGAAAATAAAAAGCGAGGAACTGGAAAATTTAGAAGAACGGTTAGCTACAAAATTAACTGCTACACCGTTAGAAGCTAGTGAGTTTTTGAATTGTATTGCCATAAATTACTATAAAATGAAAGGTGATATAAATAAAGCAATTGCTCTACTTGAAAAAGCAAAAAGTAAGAGTCCTAAAAATGAAAAAGTGCTGGCTAATCTTGCTATTTTATACATAAATTCGGGACAAATTGTATTGGCAAGAGAAATAGTTGATGGTGCAGATAAACAAGGTATTCGATCTTCTTTACTGGAGAAAATAAAAGGAGTTATAAAATGAAGTGTGAAAAATGTGGGCATGAAAACGAAGCCAAGGTTTTATATTGCACAGAATGTGGTACAAAAATTATTTATACCAAACAAAAGGTAAAGGAAGAATATGCACGAAAGATTAGAGAAGAAAAAATAAAAAGAGGTATTGAGCTCACTCAGTTGATGCTTATATGGTCAATAGTCATATTTTTTATTCTACTGTCTATAAGAGCTCCTTTTACAAAATACCACAAAATATATCCATATCCTGCTGTGAAAACAACATTTTATAGTAAAACTATCCCTTCTACCACACTAGACATTTCTGATATAAAAAGAAGTAGATAATAGTACCAGAAATCACTTATTTTTGAATATAATTGTTTTGGTATTTTGAGTGTGGTAAAAGTGCCCTTTAGGTTTATTAGTATTCAGGTGGTATAGGAGGAGTTGCTTTCTCTTTCTTTTCAGGTATTTCTACTATTAATGCTTCAGTATTTAATAATAGTGTGGAAACACCACTTGCATTTTGTAAAGTAAGACGCACTACTTTAACAGGATCAATAATTCCCTGGTGAATTAAATCACAGAATTTTTCCTGTGCAGCATCAAAGCCAAAGTTTCTGTTATTTTCTTCTAATATTTTGTTTATAACAACCTTTCCATCCCAACCTGCGTTTTTCGCAATTTGATATGTAGGTGCTTCAAGTGCTTTATAAACTATATCAGCACCAATTTTTTCGTCCTCTTCTAAGTTCAACTTTTTAATTACTTCTCTGGTTCTCAACAAAGCTACTCCGCCACCTGGCACAATCCCTTCTTCAATCGCCGCTTTTACAGCATTTACTGCATCTTCCACTCTGAATTTTTTCTCTCTTACTTCTGGTTCTGTTGCACCACCAACACGGAGTACGTAAACAGAACTCGATAATTTAGCAATTCTTTGTTCTAATTGTTCCCTATCATAATCGCTGGTTGCATTTTCTACTTCTTTCTTTAACTGATTTATCCTGCCTATAATATTTTCCTTTTTACCTTGACCTTCTATAATTGTAGTATGTTCTTTAGTTATTCTAACCTTTTTAGCTTTACCTAAATAAGATAAATCTACATTTTCTAATTTTACTCCTAATTCTTTTGTTATAGCTTTTCCACCAGTGAGAATTGCTATATCTTCAAGTTGTGCTTTTTTTCTATCACCAAATCCTGGTGCTCGAACTGCCACAACATCTAAAATACCTCTTAATTTGTTTACAACAAGAGTTGCTAATGCTTCTCCTTCTACTTCTTCTGCAATAACTAATAATGACCTTTTCTGCTGAGCTATTCTTTCTAATAATTTAACGATATCTTTTACACTGGATAGTTTTTCTTCATATATGAATATATATGGTTCATTCAATATAGCTTCCATTCTTTCCGGGTCAGTAACAAAATGTGGTGATATGTATCCTTTATCAAAACGTAATCCCATAACTTTTTCTGTTTCTAATTCTAATTTTTTCCCTTCTTCTACTGTTATAACACCATCTTTACCAACCTCTTTTATTGCTTGCGTAATTTTTTTACCTATTTCTTTATCCCCATGGGCTGCAATAGTAGCTACATATTCAACTTTTTCAATGTCATCTTTTACGGGAAGCGCTATTTTTTTAAGTTCGTTTACAACAGCATTAACTGCTTTTTCAATACCATTTCGTATTCCAATAGGACTTACTCCACTTGTAACTCTTTTTAATCCCTCCAAAAAAATCGCTTCAGCTAAAACCACCGCTGTTGTTGTTCCATCACCGGCAGTTTGGTTTGTTTTTGTTGATATTTCTTTTACCAGCTGCACCCCAATATTTTCTTTGTTATTTTCAAGTTCTACTTCTTTTACAACTGTTACCCCATCTAATGTCACCGTAGGACTACCAAATTTCTTTTCTAATATTACATTTCTACCTCGCGGACCAAGGGTTACTTTAACAGCTTTTGCTAATTTTGTTACGCCTTTTCTTATTGCATCTTTTGCATCTATAGAAAATAATATTTCTTTTGCTGCCATAATACTACCTCCTTATCAATTTTTTTACACATTATTTTTCATCTCCATCCGATATATGTTGTTTTAATAATGCAAAATTTATTCCAAGTTATAAAAATTATTACAATAACATATTGTATTGCCGAAAGTTATTTAATAAATTATAACCGCATTTCATAACCCTGACAAATTTTCGTATATATTTGCATTGTTGTAAAATTTGAACAACTTTATATATCATTTAAATGTTATTCTATGCGGAATATTTGCAAAATCAATGCATATATAAACCAAGTGACAATAAAGTTATATTGGTTCAAGAATACATAAATATTTAGATTTTGCTGTTATTGTTATTCAATATGGCTGAAGATGGTCGTTTACAGCATTTTTGCAATAAAAATATCACGACAAAATTCTTGCAAGGTTTGAATTCTGTCAAACTATACTAATATAGTAGCATTAGTAATTTTAAAACGAAGGAACTGTTTATATCAAATAAATACACTCTTATAGGAATTTGTTACCCATTCAATAAAACCTAAATGTTAATAAAATAAATACTACTTTTTTGCGGATAGAAGTGACACCGCTATTAGATTTTTTATGTAATTTAATTTATTTTTAAGGTTATTGTCCTCCAGAATATTACTTTTCTTTTCTAATATTGCAATTATTGCTTGTATTTTTTCTCGTTTGTTTTTATCCAAATTTTCAATAGAAGTGCACCTTAGAAATTCCGACATTCTGGTTATACTATCAAATATATTGTTAACTTTTATTAAACTAATCTGTAAATTGTAGAAGGTTGTAAAATCAGAGCAATCAAGAGAAAATATTTGTGATAAAACTTTTATCCCTTCTGGATAATTTCCCTGTAAAGTATGAATGTAACCTATCAGCGATAATGCTTCTATATCATTTGGGTTATTTTCAACAATCGTGTTTAAATTTTGTAGTGCCTCATAATATTCGCCTTTTGAAATGAATGTTTTTGCTTCTTTTAAGAGTTCGTCTAATTTTAGAGAAGGTTTTTTTTCTTCTACTACTTCTTCTTTTTTGGGTAATAATACTTTTTTACTCTTTTTGGTTTTACGACCCTTTTCTTTTGTTGGGTGACTAAAAGATATTTTAAAATCATATTTTCGGACAGTATATGTTTTTGATGTTATAGAAGAAGAAAGGTTTGATAAATCTTTTGCTTCAAGTTTAAAAATAAGTGAATTATCTAAATCTTTGTCAGGTGCTCTGAAGTCCATTTTACCTTTTTTGGAAAGAGACTTGGCTAATAGGTGCCATGTTTTGCCGTTGTCCATTGACACGCTTAATTTACTTTTTGATATATCTAAATTCTTATCATAAATTTTCCACCCTATTTTGTATATTTTCCCGGCAATAAAGACTATATTTTTAGGGGTATACAATTTTACCCCAGGAGCTGTTATATCTATATACTTGTATATATTGGGCACGGTTCCCGCTACAGGTTCCTCAGGAAAGTTTAAACCGTCCTTTGTCCTGAATACAAAGTAGAAACCATACAACTTTTCCTTTTCTGCATAAAAAAGTAGGTTTTCTTCGTATGGTGAAAGTTGTGCATATTTACGCCATGTTTTACCTTTATTGCTTGTGTAATAGACCGTTACACCAGAAAGTTTCTCTTTGTCGCCTTGTATGTTTATTGGGATTCTTATAGGTATGATTCCTCGTTCTTTTGTCTTATTAGTAAAAGTAGAGGTTACTGGCATATCTTTTTGCGTGGTCTGTGTTGTGTCTTTTTTTTCTTCTATCGTAGTCTGTGTCATTTCTTCAACTTTTTTAACTACATGTTCCTCTTTTAGTTTTGTGTCTTGTGTGAGGGGGTGTTGCGATATTTCGCTTGCCTTTTCTTCTTTTTTATCTGTTACACTTTCTTCTTTTAATCTTGTATCTTGTGTTACTGGCTCTTCTTGGGCCTTGCTTATCTGCGCCGGCTTATTAAAGAGATGTTTTTCTTGCTCTCGTTTTGCAAATTTTGAGTTTATTTTTTTCAGAATTTTTTGAGTTTTGTTACCTACTAAATCAGATGTTTCCAACAAAAACTTTAGATGTTTTTGTGATGTATCAGTTAGATACCAGGTAATTTCCCCTTCTTCCATTAAATTGTCGCTTATAACTTGAAATTCCCCGTTTTTTTGGTATAGTAATTTTGTTGTTTGGGATGCAAGATTTTTATCTACAACTTTCCACTTCAACTTTAGTATCCCTTGTTTCTTATTTAAATATCTTGCTTTGAAAAAAACAACTTTCGGCTTTTTTGTGTCTATAAATACCTGATACTGCGGTAAATCAAAGATAGACGGTTTGTAAGACTCTCTCAAATTTTCTAATTCGTATGATAGTATAAACCCAAAGTTACCATCTTTCGATGCTTCCCATTTAATAAAATTTTGACCTTTATCGTTCCTTTCCATGGTAAACTTTTCTGCTTTATACCAATTTATACCATTATCTTCTGTAACCCAGAGAACAAGTTTTTTTACTTTCAAAAAAGGTTTCATATCGGTTAGTAAAAATGAAAACCTAACTTGCCTGGTATTTTGATATATTTTTTCAAATGGATAAAAATCTAAAACTAATAGCAAGGTAAAAAAAATTATCTTTAACTTTCCCATTTTTTTCAATGCCTCCATTATCTTCTCTTTTAATATATAATATTATCGTAAAAAATAAAAATTA
>FWPU01000493.1_pt1 | contig 40239 bp, 43 predicted proteins | sample 2228361 | NCBI WGS metagenome assembly FWPU01 (sample SAMEA103939777, study PRJEB20133) | metagenome | reverse complement strand
AACGCGGTTAAAATAAGCGCGGTTTTTGCCAGAGAAAGCGCTAACATTGTTAAATTAACTTTTAAAGATAAAACTTTAACCTTATCAAGTAATGCTGCTTCTGTTGGCGAAAACCAGATCTTTTTAAATGTTACCAAAGAAGGTGAGGATATAAGTGTGGCTTTTAACTATCGGTTTTTACTTGATTTTTTAAATGTAGTTGAGGATGAGCAGATTGTTTTTGAAACCAACGGCGCGCTTAACCCCGGTGTCTTTAAAGGCGAAAAAGATAAAAGTTTTTTTCATATTATCATGCCGGTTAGAGTTCAGGATTAACTGGTAACAAAACCTTAACCTTAATTGGTTTACCGTTTTCTTCTTGGGTTTCACCAGCAAAAACATAGTAAGGCAAAACAGTTTTTGGGTTATTAAGAGACAGATAATAGGCAATTTTTACCTGCCAAAGATTAACTTGGTTGAAGCGATAAATTTGAAAATCTAACTGGGTTGTTTCTTCTTCAGCAAGAGAAAAGATAATTGCTTGGTGATTAAGTTGGTTAAGTGCTTGGTTGAAAGGCAGAGTTTTAAGAGTGGTTGCTTGTTTTGTTGGCGGGAATAAATAAACAGTGAGTTCAAACAAATTGCCGTTTTGATCAAAAATTAAAAAAACAGGCTGATTATAGGAAGAATCGGTAATCACAGGAAAACCCGCCAATTGATAAGTTAAACCAACCCCTAAATAAGAAGCCCCATTTTTGTTAGTAGGAACAAGTTCAATCTGATTCGTGTTGGGATCAGATATTAATGTTTTAAAATAAAAAAACTCAATGGAATTTAGATCAAAATTAATAACTTTTAATTTTTGTAATTCCTCTTGCGCTTTATTGCGAAAAAAAGAATCATCTTTTTCTTTAACTAAATAATCAGTTGTATGTTTTAAGAATTGGTAATTGTTAAAATGCAAAACTGGTAAAGAACCACCAACAGAAAAAACTTTTTCCTCTTCTTGCCAGAGAAAAAAAGGCGGTTTTGACAAATCTTCTTCTTTAATTTTTGGTTCCTCTGAAGAAAAACCATAGATTTTAGCATAAGATAAGGCCTGCTCAAAAGAGATTTTAAATGGTTCCAACTTATAAACCGTTAGCTCAGTTGGGGGATTAAAAGGAAAACCTTGGTAGTTAAAGTTGACTTTTTGGTTATTAGCCACAAAAGGGTTTTGTTTTGGTTTTTCTATTTCTAAATTAGTTTTTTCCTCTATAGGGATGGGTGAAGGGGGATAGATTAGCATGGTTTGTTGGTTAATTTTAGGACCAACCAAAAATTTTAACCATAAGAAAAATAAAAGAATTAAAATTAAAAAAGTAAAAATAAAATAATGTTTAAAACTAGTTAAAAGCCCCTTCATTTGATTAAATATTTAAATTACAATACCACTGACAACTCCAGGTAAAACAAGGAGGTAAAAAATTCAGTATTGTGCCTATTGTACCAAACCTTCCTTCTTTAGTTCCCCAAGGGTAGTTATTATTTCGAGGTCCTCTTATTTCATAATGGAGATGGTCACCTGTTGAGTAACCCGTGTTGTCAACAACCCCTAATATAGTACCTTGAGCAATTACTTCGTTGGTTTTAACTCTTAATGAACCAGGTCGAAGATGACCATAATAAGTAATGTAGTTTTGACTTAAAGATTCAACCAGAACAGTTAATCCATACTTACCAAAATTATCAGCTAAAATCACCCTACCAGCATGAGTGCTTCGTACTAACCAGGCATTATTTTGGATAATCGCTCCAATATCAACCGCGTTTAGATTTTCGTGGCTAAAACTACCTCCTGGTAGTTGGGTAACACAACTTGAGTCAATCGGAAAACCAGAAGGTTCTTCTTCACTTGGTGGAGTAGAAGGTGGCGACAAAGAAGGTAGTAGAACAGTAGGTGTTGGGGTGTTTTCCAAAAAAGGGGTTGTGGTAGGCAGATTAGAGCGGATGTCTGTTATTATTGTTGTTTGAGTGTGGTCTTCCGGTAAAGAACTAACCAACGCAGTTGGTTTAAGCACACCGATATCAAAGAAACTTGAACTGAAAATAAGAAATAAAGGAGTAATTAACACCAGCAAAACACCAATAGTGATTTTTTTTAAATTGTCACTTTGATCAACACCACCTAAACCGGTTAGAGTTTTACCCAAAAAAGAAAACAAAACACCAACTACTTTTAGGGCTATTTGAACAGCTTTGCTGGTGCCGCCAGTTAAAAAAATAAGTCCAATATCAACCACCTTTTTAAGTATCCTGCCAAAGTTTTTAACAACCAAAGAAGAAAGCGATTTTAAATTAGACAAGGAAGATGGAGTTGAATTCAGAATTTTTTGTTGGGCCAACTGAATTAAGTTAGTGAGAAAATTGGTTTTAGCTATTTCTGTGTTTGGTTCTTCAGATTTGGTTTTTTGTGCGTCAGCTTTTGGTTTTTCTTTTTCTTTTTTTTCTTCTGCGGCAAACTCATCTGGTGATTTTTGACTAAAAACATAACCAATACCGGCTAAAGTTCCTAAAGTAGTGGTTAAGTAAGTTGTTAAATCTTCTGCTGGTTCTGGTTGTGTTTCCTCCTCATCGGCAATTGGTTGTTCTTGGGTGGTTTTTAAAAAACGGTTAGTGCCAAAAACAAAACTAAGAAGAAAAAGAGACTTATTTAAAGGAGTTGGTGTTTTTGGTTGAAGTAGATTAGCAGTTTGGTTGGCCGCTTTTTGTACCAATTCTTCAGACAGAGTTAGGTTAGTTTTTTGACCAGTTTGCTTGATTTTATCGTTTAAAACGCTTTCTAACTGGCTGATTTCTTTAAAATTTAAGGAAAAAACCACCTGACTAAGTTCAGCTAAAAAACCTTTATGCGTAAGTACTTCTGTTGGCAGATTAACCACCAAACCAACCCAAACTTTTTGCTGAAAATAGTAATTGGCAATAATTTCATTCCTTTTTTGGCCTACCTGAGGCGGATTTTTGTTGGTTAAATCTTTTAATTCTTGTTTTATTTTTTCTCGGTGTTGGCAGGCAAGCTCATAACTTTTAAATAAAGCGGCAAAACGGTCGTTTTCTGCCAAGTTAATCACTGTTTTTTTAAGTTTGTCTGCTGCTTCTTTGGTTTGAAAAATTTCACTTAAAGAAGCGGTTTGGTTGGTTAGATGGTGGAGAAAAATCTCATAAACTTCAATTGGTAGGTGGCCTGAACCAAAAAATTGATTGTTTTGAATTTTGGTAATTGCATCAAGAAATTTTTGCTTGAAGGGATGCATAAAAATTACTAACCTTAACCCGGTTTAGTAAAAGTGACTTCTTGATCTTTCTTTCTTTGTTCAAGCAGTTGTGCAATGTCCAGTGAAGTTTTTGCTTGATTTAAATTACCAGTATTATTAATTGGGTTTTCCGGGGTTGGTGGTATGTAGGTGGAAAGTGGGGTTTGCTTGCGCAAAATCTCTTGCGGTTTGGAGGTTACCAGTTCATATTCCTCAGGTGAGGCTACCACCCTTAAAGCCACATGAGAAGAGCCGGCAAAAAATAACCCCTCACCCACATCACAGGAAAGCAAAAAGTGTTTTTCACCACCTGATAGATAAAAAACTTCAGCCAATTTATCAATGGCAGCTGGTGATTGTTTTAAAAGAACTTGAATACTAGAGTTAGTGATAATCGCTTTGCCTTGTTCGGTTGACAAAAAATCCTCAACATCTTGGGTGATGGTGGTTAAACCTAAATAATACTTCCTGGCTCTTTTGGCAATACCGTAAAGAAAAGCAGCTGAATCAAGCTGTTTCATCAGGTACCACGCCTCATCAACAATTAAAATTCTTTTTTTAAGCTGTTTTTTTACCCTTGTCCAAATAAAATCAAGAATAATAAACATGGCAATAGGTCGAAGTTCTGTTTCCAGATCTTTAACACAAAAAATTGTTAGCGGATTTTTTAAGTTAAAATTAGATTGTTGATTAAAAATACCAGCCAGCGAACCTTTAACAAACTTTTCTAGCCGGTTGGCTAATTTTTGGGCGGCCGGGGTTTCTGCACCTAAAAGCGTTTTGTAAAGATCCTCCATTAAAGGCGGTTCTTTAGTTTGGGTTTGCGGATCAGGGGTTATGCCTTTTTGTTTGTAGGTAGCCACCAAAGCTTTATCCAAAATCGCATCTTCTTCCTCATCTAACTGGCCCATAATCACTCTCATTAGGGAGTGAAGAGAAAGAATTTTTAAACCAAGCTCATTTTCAGTTTGGGAAACAACACCGGAAAGATCAAACGGATTAATTTTAATTGGCGCATTATAGGAAAATTCAATATATTCACCATTAAGTATATTAGTAATGTCTTTATATTCACCCTCTGGATCAATAATAAAAACTTCAGTGTCAAACATTAAAGAGCGCATAGCCTCAAGTTTCACCAGAAAAGATTTACCCACCCCGCTTTTGCCCAAAACTACCGAGTTGGCGTTTTCCATGGTAAAACGGTCAAAAATAACCAGACTGCCGTCATGCTCGTTAATACCATAAAGAATACCTTGGTTCATCGTTAAAGAGGCGGTGGTAAAAGGAAAAGTGGTTCCAAGCGAGGTAGTATCCATATTTCTTTGGATATTTAAAAAATCCTGACAATAGGGTAGGGTTGATTTAAATCCTTCTTCCATTTGTAAGTTGGCTGGTCGAGAAAGAAGTAAAATCGAGCCAAGGGTAGCTGTCACTTCATGGGTAACTTTATTTAACTCCTCCAAACTATTAGCCGGAATAGTAACATAAAGACTAAACTGAAAAAACCGTTCAGCGCCTTTGGCTAACTGTGCTTGAAGACTTAAAGCATCATCAAGAGCAGCTTGGACTGAAGGGTCAATTACTTTACCGCGTTCAATGTCTGACTCAATGGTTGCCTCCATTTCCGCGATCTTTCTTTTTAGATCTTCTAGAATAATTTTACTTTCAGTAGGATAAATAAACATCGAGATACTTAAAGCATGATTAAAAGAGAGAAGCGGGGAAAGCCAATTAGCAGAAACAAAACGGGGATAACCACTAACAAAAAGAGTTCGGTAAAAAATGCTACCGATTTTAATATAGTTAAAATCAATTTCTACCGAAGATGGAGCAATTAAATCTTTAACGCTAGTTATACCTTTGGCCAATTCATAGGCTTGTTGGCTAATTTTATTTTGCGCTAAACCTGACTGATTGGCAGTATTTAGTTGTTTGGCTGCTTTGGGTGAATTTTTATTTTTTGACCCAAAAAGAGAAAAGATCATTTTAAGTTACTCCCTCTACGAAAACATTAGTAAAACCAGCTCCTTCTGGGATTTTTTGGATATTTTCCTGTTCAAGATTAAATATCTCATAAAAAAGTTCAATTAATTGACTGGTGTTTAGATGAGTACCCCTAAGACCAATTCTATTTAACTGTCTTAAGATATGTTCTCTTTTGGGAATCAGAGCGGTTTTGGCTCGGGTAAGGATATAGTTTTTGGGAAAGGGCAAACCAGTTTTTCTGCCGCCAAAAAAAGAAAAACCACCTTTCACGCCCAACTCTAAAGGTGAGAAGGGAATGACAATATAAAATTTTTTTTCCAAAACCTTATTTTCTTTAATAATACCCAAAACAAATTGATGATATTTTTCTAATTGGTTTTTAAACTGGCTATTTTTAAGCTTTTCTTTTTGTTTGGTAAGATAGTTTAGATAACCAGAAACATCCATTTGTCGGCTCATAATTAATATCTGAATCGGAAAAGAAAGAGAATTAAGAAAGGAGTTATAGGCATAAATAATTGCTTCTTGTTCTTCTTCAGAAAGCAGTTCAAAGTTAACCGCTGAGGTTTCAATCACTAGACACGCTCCGCCATCAGCTAAAATAACCAAATCTTCTCTAATGTCTTCAATAAAAGTAAATTGTTGGGTTGAAACCCGATTTTGGGCAGCCATTTTTAATTAACCAAAATTTTTTTGAAATAGTTCTTTGGCTAACCTTTCTCTTATTGGATCAGGTTTTCTTTTGGCAATAATTTCTAAAGGTTGGACGATTTCACCTCTTAGTTTAAGCTGAATTAAATCAAAACTATATCTTTTCATCGGATCTTCAACTTCAAGCACATAATCACCGTTTGTTAAAGGTGTTGAGGCAAAAAACTGACCAAGTTTATTGGTTCTTAAAGCGCGTAAAGGTGTGCCACGGACATCTTTAACTGTAATTAATACATTAACCAAAAGATTATTATTATTATCCTTAACCACCCCACTGATTAAATTAGGAGCATTTGGCGGATTAAGAATGCCTACTTTTGTCACTTGAGCTTGCGGGATAATTTTTACTGTTGTTTGGCTGCTTTCTTCCTGAGCAAGCTGCGGTGTGACTATTTTACCCGTCATTGACTGATTTTGTTTTAGTCTGGCTATTTCTTGAGTTAAGCGATCCCGCTCTGTTAATAAAATGGTTAATTTTTGCTCAAGTTCTAGAAATTTTTTCTCTAGCAGAGAATTCTGGTTTTTATTACCTTCACCTTCTTTTATTTGCTGTTTTAATTTAGCTAATTGGTCAATTAGTTCTTTGACTTGTTGATTGGTTTGGTTGGAATTTTCCGTTTTTTCTGGTTTATTTGCCTGAGGTGTTAAATGAACTGGTGGTGGCGGTTGTTTTTGGCTTTCTGATTTTGCTTGACCACTGATTGGTTGTTTTACTTTAAATTGATCAATAGCTGGTGGTTGGATTTTGCTTTGAGTTAGAAAGGGTGTGTTTTGACTAAAAAGCGATAAGGCTTGATTAATCATTATTGTTTCGTTTTGCTCAAAATAATCAGTTTGTTTTCTGGGTAATTTTGCTAAATAATTTTCCAGCAATTTTTTTGATTCGGCAAAATTTTTTTCATGCTGATGTGATATTCTTGTTAAAGAAAAAGTAGTAGGTTGGGTTAAAATTTCCGGCGGTTCATTTTTTTTGAAATAAAAAAATTGGGTAGGCGAGTAAACACTTTTGATAAAAGCCACTAACCACTGATCAAGCGGCCGATCAGCCAAAGGTAGAAAAGCAAAAGCAAAACCAAGAAAAAAAACCAGTCCACCAAAAGTGGCATTGAAAATAAAAGGTAAGGGTAAAATTTTAAAAAGAGTATAACCTAAAATCGCTCCACTAGCTAAATAACCAAATTGCTTAAGCGTCATGTCGCCAACTAGTTTAAACTGAAAGCTAGTGATGTTGCGCGGTACTGGGTGCTGTTCCATCTTAATTTAAGTATAAAAATTAAACTTTAAGCGATCAACTATTGCAAAAGCGATCAAAAGGTATTTTTTTATCTCGTGAAAAACAAAAAAATTTTTCACAAAAAATGTTATATAATAAAAAGTCATTAATAATGTTTAGGTTTTCTTAAATTCATGCGGATTGCTATTTTAGGCGGCCGTTTTGATCCGCCCCATTGGGGTCATTTTTGGGTGGCGCGACAAGTTTTGGAAAAAGGCAAAGGAATTGATCAGGTATGGCTAATGCCGGTTTATACCCATCCTTGGAAGGCTAGTTTAGCCTCACCTTTTGATCGCTTAAACATGTTAAGTTTTTTAACCGCCGCAGGAATTGCCGTTTCGGATATTGAAATTCAACGGGGTGGTATTTCTTACACCATTGAAACCATTCGCCATCTTAAAGAAAATTATCCCGAACATCAGTTTTGCTGGGTGGTTGGCAGTGATGCTTTGGCTGATTTTGCCAAATGGCGTCAAGCTCAAAAATTAGCTACCCTTTTGCCTTTTTTGGTTTTTCCGCGCAGTGGTTATCCGATTAAAATTCTCCCTTTTGGTATGAAGCGGATTGAAGGTGAGGATATTATTCAGACTAATCTTTCCTCAAGTTATATTCGTCAAAGATTAAAAGCTGGTTTGTCTATCTTTGGTTTAGTACCGGAAAAAGTGGAGGATTATATTCAGAAAAAAAACTTGTATCGTTAAGGTTTAATTTTTGATGGAATTGACCAAAAAAACCAATTTAGTGCTGGCTGATTTTCAGCCGGCTATTGTTAGCAGACAGATTACTTCTTTTTTAAAAAAAGAAACAAAAAAAGCTGGTTTTAAGCGGTTAATTGTGGCTGTTTCCGGTGGGGTGGATTCTGCCACCGCTGCTTATTTGGCAGTTAAAGCTTTGGGTAGAGATAATGTTTTGTTGCTTTTTTTGCCTTTTGGCAATTTAAACCCTCAAGGATTGGTTTATGCCAAATTAGTAGCCAAAAGTTTAGCTGTTCCCCAAAAAAACATTTGGCAAATTGATATTTTGCCTCTTTGCCAGCCTTTTTTTAAGCTTGATCCTTATCTTGATCACATTCGGCAAGGCAACATTATGGCCAGAGTAAGAATGATTGTTTTATTTGATCTGGCGAAAAAATATCAAGCTTTGGTTTGCGGCACAGAAAACAAAAGCGAGTATTATTTGGGCTACTTTACCCGTTTTGGTGATGAAGCTTCAGACCTTGAACCTTTACGAAGTTTATACAAAACCCAGGTTAAAGTTTTAGCCAGCCACTTGGGTGTACCCCAGCCAATTATTAATCAGCCGCCAACAGCTGGGCTTTGGCCTGGTCAAACTGATGAGGGTCAGTTTGGTTTTAGTTATGAGACAGCTGATCAAATTCTTTATCTTTTTTTGGAAAAAAAACTTTCACCGTCAAGCATTAGTCAAAAAGGTTTTTCGCCAGCTTTGATAAAAAAAGTGCTTTCTTGGGTAAAGCAAAACGCTTTTAAACACCACTTGCCCAAAGTGCTTTTTTAACTTAACATTAAAATATGCCTAATGGTCAAACGCATAATCAAACAGCTGCTCCAACCGGTCAGCCGGAGTCCGCTCCGGCTCTTGCTCAAGAAGCCTTAAGAACTCTTGGCCAATTAGATATTGACCAATTAGCCCAAGCGCTTAATGTTTCTCCTGAAAGAGTTCAGCAGACTTTACCTCTTCTTCAGCAGTTATTTGCCGAAGTTGGTCGCGCCCAAGCCCGAGAGTTGTTAGCCGCCCAGAAGCGTGAAGCAAGACCTTATCGAATAAGCGAGCAGGGTTTGATTCAGGATATTTTACAAAATTTTAGTGTTGATCAGATTCAAAATGAAACAATTAAAACTAATTTACTAAATCTTTTCAATGAGATTGGGGCAGTACCGATTGAAACTCTGACTACAGATAAAATGAACACTTGGTTGGGTCGGCTACAGGAAATTTATCTTAATGCTCAAGGCACTGAACCAGCTGCTGCTCCCCTAATTGACCGGATGTCGACTAATTTAGCCAGAATTATTCAAAGCCGTCAGGTTGGTCAGGGTGAGCTGGGTGGTATTAGTTTTACTTTAAGCGGTGACGAAATTAAACTGATTTTAAGCGGTTTGGCTGGTGCGCGGAAAGCGCTTGAATACTGGGTTTCCCAGATAGAGGCCACCAATTATCGGTCAAACGAGCCAATGAATCAGTCTTTTTTAAATCGTTATCTAGCCACCATTGCTTGGTTGCCGCTTTTGGCAGAAAGTCATTATGTTGAGGTTGAGGTTAACGGCCACGTTACCAGAGATAAAGAAGAGATAAGAAAAGCGGTTTATGAATTAATTAACGAGTTTCGAGCCCGCATTCATATTCATGATATGCAGTGGGCAATTGAAACCACCAACTGGGAGCTTATTCAACATGTGGCCAACGATATGGGTTCAGCTACTCTTTTTGAGGTTTTTAAAATAAAAGGAGTGGCTACAGCTTTTAATCTTTGTCAGCGGCTTTTTGACCGTTACCGTTTTGCCTATGGTCAGGTAGAAGGCAGCCAAAGAACTGGGGTCGCGCTGTGGCGGATTACACCTGAGGTGGTGGCTTTGATTAAAGAGGATTTGGTTGAGGAATTAGTCAACAATCGCATTTTTTATGGTTTTGCTTCTGAGGCAGAAGCCAGAAGGGTTGCCAATATCGGGTTGACTCTTTTTAACGCTTCCATGCGGGAAGGTGTGCATGTGGCCCGGGGTGCGGTTAGGCGGCCTAATTTGGTTGAATTACCCGAAAGCCAAAGAAGTTTAAGAAAAGAACCGGCTTTCCAGTCCGATCCGAATGAGGTTTTAGTTAATCTCTACAATCCGCTTCAGTTCATGATTGAAAAATGGACTAGGTTTGGCGAACCGCAGGAAAAGCTTTTAAACAAAATTCTGGAGTTTTTAGGTGAGGGTGACATAATGGTGGGTCGGCAGAAGTTTAATAATTTAATTGCTATTGTTGATTATTTTTCTTCTGGCTGGCGAATTATCAATATCTATGAGGCAACTCAGGATAGATTAAAGTTTTTTGGTCTTAGGGTTAACGGAGTAGCAAGAGAACAAACCGCAGAAATTTTAAAAAGAAGGCTGGATAGTCTTTCAACTGGTCTTTTACTGCAAAGAGACAATCCGTTTAGTAAAGGCAAAACCGAGGCAGAAACTCAGGCTAATATAGCCAGAGGTAAAGAAAGACTAAAACTAGCTGCTAAATACCGACCCTTAGCTTTACTTCAGGCTTATGGGGTAACTCTTGATTATAATGGTAACGAATACTCAACCGACTGTCCTGGAAAACCAGCTGTCCATGCCCGTTTTAAACAGCTTTTAGCCAGTGGTCAGCTGCGCACAAGCGGCGGTTTGGTTATTACCAATTATGTCACGCTGGAACGGGTTTTGGGCCGTTATATTTATCCAATTTACGAAAAAGCCATGGCTAAAGACTGGGCGGAAATTCATGGCATTGACATTGGTCATGCCGGCAGTGAAGCGGATAATCCTTTTGATCAGGAAGATCAACAGTTGATTAGGGAGACAGTTGATGCTATCAATCAACAGGCGAACATTCCGGCAGCTGAAAAGTTTACCGCGGAAGATTTACAGCAGATTTACCGTCAGCTTCAGGACTTTTTGCTCCATCCCGACACAATTAATGATTTGGCCACCAACTCCGCTCATTCTCATTTATACGACCGGGCTTTGTATTTGGATGATGCGCCTTTGGCTAAATTACAGGAAAAGGTTAGCCGGGATATTATTCCCATTTCCCAAAAATTGTTCGTCATGGAAGGTGGACGCCGTGATCCTTATGCTCGAATGTGGGGTGATACTGCTAGCGCTTATCATGTGCTTGAGGAGGCCATGGGTGCTATAACCTCAAGAGATGTTGGCGAGTTTTTTGACCACTTAAAAAAAGCTATGGGTTATCAAACCGGTTATGCCGGCCGGCCACCTTATCTTAACTTTTTGTTTAATATCGGCGCTGGCTGGTTAAGTCTTACCAAAGTGTCTCAGTTATTTACGTTTTTTGATTTATATAAGCTTTTACCGCTTCCTTTTAGCCAATATCAGCAGCTTTTTGGTTTAGCTGCGCCAGCCCAATCAACAGAAGATTTAAGACGACTTTATGAGAAGATGACTTTACTGTTGGGTCATCCCCAAAGTGAGCGGGGTATTGCAGTGCTTGATCAGAGGTTTAAAAAGGAATTAGGTATTGAAGGTTATAAAGTAGCCCAAATAATGCTAACCCGTTTGGCCATAATGGTCTTATTTTTTGTGTTGCAAGCCATGGCCAAACAAGCCAGTGAAGATGAGAAATAATTTTAAGGTTTATTTATGAAGAGCGGTTTTAAAAGCACCAATAGTTTGGATCATTTGATTAATTAAACTAACCGGCTGGCTAAAGGCCTGACCAACTGTGCTACCCACTGAAACCACCGGTTTGGCGCCAAATAATTTCTTAATTGTTAAAGCCAGCTGAGGAATGGCTAAGGCAAAACCTAAAGGAATTAAAATCTGCATTACCTCAGCACCAAAAAATGGTAATAAAGGCGGTTTCCAAAATGGTTCAAGGAGCACTTGGTTGTCAGGTTGAAATTTTTGTTGAACAGCATCAGTCACCAAAAGCAAAACCGCAATACTGGGAAAAACCGAAAGATTAGCCACTAGGTTTCTCACCCAGCTTTCAAACTGAAACTGATTTTGGCCGGGAAAAGCATGACCCAAAAGCAAAATCGGAGCAAAAATAACAGTAATGATAATGTTAATATAGGAATTAAGAAGAATAAAAAAAATTCGCAGCCAAGCAAAAAGAAAAACAATGATAGTTAACAAAAGCAGTAGCGCTGACGTCAAACCAAAACTACCCAAAAGGTTACCTCCAAATCTGGTGGCCAAATTTTTACTCAAAAAAGTAGCTATTGCTGTGCCAGCAAGCTTTCCCACGCTGAAAAGAACAAAAACTGCAGAGAGTAGAGCGCCGCCAATACCAGCCACCCAAGTTGAGTTGGGAATGGTATAAAAAAGCCATTGCAAACCGCCTCCAGAGGCAAATTGAGCTTGAATCTGTTCTGGTGTTAGTCCAAGGTAAACAGACCCGGCAATTAACCGAATACCCAAAAAAAGAAAAACATACATTAGATCAATTAGCAAGCCGGCAATCGGATAAGAAAAAGTAATAAGGATTAAAGTAACTACAATTCTAGGTAAAGCTGCCTGAACCGAAATAACGGTGCGGGGATCAATTTTAGCCCGAAACATAATCATTAAGCCAAGCACTAAAAGAATAATAATCAAAACAGCATAAGCCACATTGCGCATAGATTTCCATAAAGATAAAAGCGGATATAAAGCATTAAAACCAAGCCCTTGTTGGGCGTAAGCTTTGGGAAAAACACCTAAATTAACAAAGGTGTCAGCCAGCCAAATACCAGTATTAGCTGGCGGATTGGTATAAAGACTGGCAATTAAATTACCGGTTTGGTTAAGCACACTGCTTTGTTGAAAAATTCGTTGAATATCCTCATCTTTACTGCAGGGCCAGCCACTTAAACTGCACAAAGCGCCATAAGTTAAGTTGCCGGGAATAAACAAACCAGAATAAGCCTGACCGCAGATTTCCTTATTTCGAAAAGTACCATCAATACAACCCATAAAAGTATCAGGTGTTTGAATAGCCCATGATTCGTATTGGGCAAAAACTGGTTTGGGCAGGTTAAACAAAAGCAGCAAAAACCCAAGAAGAATAATGATTGATTTTTTCGTTAGCCAAAACATAAGCTTTCTTTCAGTTAAACATTTTTTGCCCTTACTGTCAATTGAAATTAGCTTTATTTAAAAGTAGGAATTTCAAATTTTAAAAGATCAAGACCAGTAAAATTACCAATTAATCGCAGAATAACATAAGAACTGATGATTAAGACAATACCCAATACCGCATAAGTTATGGTTTTTTGCGCTGTTTCGGTTTGTTTGGGATCACCGCCGCTGGTTAGATATTTAAAAGAACCAATCACCAACATTACAAAAAGTGCCAATCCAGCCAAAGCAATTGAGGCGCTTAAGATATTGGCAAAAACCGCTTCTAAACATTTAATAGTAGGTACTCCCTTAGTGGCAGTTAAATTACATTCAACAACAAGTTCCTGCCATGGTTTTGGTCCCATAAAAATTATTTTAATATAAAGTTGGTATTCTAAAACCTTTAAGAATAGAAAAGCCAATTGCTCCTTCTGCCAGTTGGAAAATTGCCCAGGTAGCAGCCACAATTACCAAACCCACTAAAGCGGCCACAATTTTGTTTCTGGCTGCCTCGATATTACCTTTATCTCCGCCTGAGGTTAACCAGGCAATACCACCCAGAATAAGATAAAGAAAAGCTAGAATAAAGGCAACCAAAAGAATAAAGGCAACCGCTCCAGTAAAGAAAGTGCCAAAATCAGTAATTTTAACTGCTTCAGGTGGTGTAATTGCCACAGTTACTTCGTCTTGTGCTTTAACTATACTGGTAGGAAAGGCCAGAAAAACGAAACTGAGTAGAGCGATAATTTTTTTCCTCATTATTGAGAATTTAACACCTCCTTTTTTAATAATTAAAAAAATAATACCCTTTTATCATTATAATATTGATTTTTTCTTGTTTGTCAAGCTGTGTACCGTATCATAGTTTCGTTTACATCCTCCTTGTAAATAATCGGTGTGTTTTTGTTCAGTAAATTGCTAACTACTTTTTACTGTACAAGAAGGTCGCTTCTTTATGCTAGGGTTTAAAGAACGGTTATGTAAACTAAATCGCTGAAACGTTAAGACTTACTCAAGTCCCCGGTTAAGAGTGGGTAGCTTAATATCAGGGAAAGAGAGGCCAAGTGCCGGAAAAAGTAAATTAGTTAAAGCCCAAACCGAGGCTACCACTCCCAAACCCACCAAAGCCGCCACCATTTTGTTTCTGGCTGATTCAAGGCTATTTTTATCTCCTCCTGAGGTTAGCCATTGCAAACCAGCGGTGATTAAAAAAACAAAAGAGGTAATTGTGGCTACCAGAATAAAAATACCAATAACACTGCTTAGAATTGAACCGATTTCATAAGTACCCTGGATTAAGGGATTTTTAATTGGTGTTGGTTCACCTAAAGAAGCTAATTGGTTCATTTCGGTTGGATTAACTCAACAAAATCGGCTGGGTCGTTAAGCAAAATATCAAAACCCAGCACCTGACTAACCAATGAAATCAAAGCATAAGCAGCCAAAACAACGGTTAAACCAATCACCGCGTTAACAATACCCTGTTGCGCTTTGCTTAATTTTTCTTTATCGCCTCCTGAAGTTAACCAGTTATAGCCGCTTATTAAAATCTGGAAAAGAAAAACCATGCCGGCTACCACCGACATTATTCCAATCACATTGGAAATAATTAAAGCAAAAGCGCTGATGGTTTTGACGGCATTAGGTGTTTCTTGACCTGATGTTTGTTCAAGACCGCATAAAAATTTGGCAAAAGGCCCAAGACCATCATCAGCACAGAAATTACCCAGCGGAATGGGAGTAGGAGGAGTAGAGTCACTGGCATAAACAAATTTAATTAGTTTTAACATGTTTATCTTGGACCGTAAATTTTTGGTTTTAAAATAAATAAAGGATCGCCAAAAACCAAAAAACCCACAATGCCGGCCAGCACAAAAGAGGAAACAATAATAACCAAGCCTATTACCGTAAACCAGATTTTTTCCCAAGCTGAAGCAATTTTTTTCGGATCACCCGAAGCTGACAAAAAGGTGTAGCCAGCTAAGATAAAATTAATAAAAGCCCAGATGCCAGCAGCTAAAAAAACTACTCTTAAGATGTTGGTTAAGAAAGTCGTTAAGCCGGTGATTCCGGTATCATAACCAGGTAGTGGGGGCGCGATCGTACCAAACAAAGGTGTTGAGTCTTGAGCGTAAACTTGGTTAATCATTTTGACTTATTATTATAATTATTAATTTTTTTAAAGTGTGTCTGATGGATTAAAAATTTTAACCCCAGTTAAATGTTGAATAATACTTACCAGCCAGTAGGCAACAGCCACCACAATTAAACCAACCAAAGCTGCGGTTAAAGTTTGCTGGGTTTTTTGCCATTTTTCCGGGTTAGCCTGACCAGCAATAACCATTTGTAAACCAGCATAAATAAGCATCAAAAGAAAAATCACGCCTGCCAGCATTAAAGCATTGGGTAGCAAAGTATTGATTAATGAAGCCACTGTTTTGAAATGACTAGCTGGCGAAAAGATTTTTTCGTCAATAGCAATGGCATAAGCAGACTTATTAAGCATCAGTTTTAGTCTAACCAGTTTTGCTTGACTTTGTCAACTTAATGATGGTTGGAGTAAATTTTTTTAAAATTATTTTTACCCAAGGCGCCAGTGGGGTTAAATTTAAGTTAGTAAGGCGCTCAGAAGGTATCAGAGCAAAATCATGAGAAAAAAACGGATTAGGTTGAGGTTTTTTTTTAATTTGGGCAAAATAAAGATAATCAAACTCATGCTCCTGATAAACGCTTTTTGGATCATTAGCCTGGTAGTAAAATTTTCCCAGTTTTTGTGGTTTATCCAAAAGATTTTTTGCTTCAATCCCCCATTCTCTTTTCAAGCTTTTTTTAATAGCAAACCAGTCAGTTTCTAACTTTTCTTTTTGGTAGGTTGGGTGAGAGGAAAAAGTCAAATCCCAAAAACGGTCAAAAGCTGGATGTTTACGCAGTTGCCAAACCAAAAAATGGCGGTAAGTCAAGATAAGGGTAAAGCCGCGGTGTAAAATACCTTTTTGGTGGGCTTGCCAACGCTCCACCGGCCCGATGACTGTGTCTTGTTTGGTTACTGCCGGTAAAAAAAACTTTTGTTGATAATAGTTATCGTTCATGGGTATAATTATATACTTTATTTGCTAACCGGTTTAAAATTTGAAGGAATTTTGGTGTTTTGCCGACTAAATTTTAAATGCATTTAACAAAAAAAAACGATTATTTTTTGGTTAATGGGATTTTGAAAGGTGAGGAAAAAGCCCTCTTGCTCTTTTATCGCCGGTTTGCTCCTAAACTTTTTGCCTTTATCAAAAAACAAATTTATCTGCCGGAAGACGCTGAAGAGATTTTACAGGATGTTTTACTATCCGCTTTAGATGCTTTGCGGGATTTTAATTTTAACTCAAGTCTTGATACTTTTCTGCATGCTATTGCTAAAAATAAAATTATTGATTTTTACCGCCGAAAAAAAATTAAAAAACTCTTTTTTTCCCAACTGCCTCAGCTTGAGTCTTTTCTCACCACCATTTTAGGTCCTGAAGAGATGTTTGAGGAAAAACAGTTAAGCGGTCGGATTAAAAAAGCTTTAGCTTGTTTAACCCCCCAGCATCGTCGGATCTTAACCTTAAAGTATTGGGATGGTTTATCAGTTAAGCAGATTACCCAAAAATTAAAAATTTCCTTTAAAAGCGCTGAATCAAGGCTTTTTCGCGCCAGACGCGCTTTTGCTAAAGTTTGGGAGCTGGTATGAAAAAGAAATTACTCTATCAGGCTCTGCGTCAAAGAATGGATTTGGTTTGTTTAGTGCCTCCTCAGCAGTTGGGCTTTTTCACTCCTTATTGGAAAACTATGGCCGCTTTTTTAAAAAACAATTTTTTTTATTGTTTTTTGCTGGTAAGCTTAATTATCAGTTTGCTTTTATGGTTTTTTCAGGGAACAGCTTTGGTTAAGCTGGTTAGTTTGCTTCAGGCCGGTTTTTAGGAGTTTTTCATGGCGAGCCGTTTTTTGGTTTATTTTCATTTATCTTTTTTATCTTTTTTTAGGCATTTTTTGGGCGTGATTTTTCAGCCTTACCAGACTTATCGTTATCTGATTAAGGCTAAATATCCCTTAGAGGCAGTGTTTGTGGGTTGTTTGGTTTTAGTTTATATTGGTTTATCTTCTTTGTTAAAACAAGGTTTAGCTTCTCCTTTATTGTTAACTTGGCAGTTTGGTCGGTTGACTTTGGCCATTTTTGCCGGTTTTTGGTTAATGTTAGGTCTTCTTTATTGGTTGGGTCGTTTAGCAGGCGGTTGCGGCAGTTTGCGTAATTTATTTCTGCCGTGGGTTTACTCTTTACTGCCCACCACTTTTTGGTTTTTACTAACCTCCTTTTTTTATCTAATTTTGCCGCCACCCCGCACTGTCAGTTTTAAAGGTCAGCTGTTTAGTTTTCTTTTTATTGCTTTTTCCCTAACTTTATTTTATTGGAAAGCAGTTTTGTACTATCTGACTCTGCGGTTTGGTCATCGGCTTAATTTTTTGCAGATTTTACTGGTGACTGTGTTTTTTTTGCCAGCAGTTATTGGTTATTCTCTCTTGACATATCGTTTGGGTTTGTTTAAAGTGCCTTTTTTATGAAACCAGATAACTTAAGAAAATTTAGAAACGCTGCGGCTCGGCGTCAGTTTTTAGAACATTATCTGAAGGTAAAACTATCTCATATCAGCTCTTTTACCTTTCCGGATAATATAAGAAATTGCGAAAATTTAATTGGCGCAGTTCAAGTACCTTTAGGTATGGCTGGGCCTTTGCTGGTTAAAGATAGTCAAACCAACCAGGCTAAAAATTATTACTTGCCGCTAGCTACCACTGAGGCGGCTTTGGTGGCTTCAGTTAATCGCGGCTGTAAAGCCATCACCTTATCAGGCGGAGCAATCAGTGCGGTTGAACAGGTAGGTGTTACCCGCGGCCCGGTTTTTCAAACCAAAAATCTTTTTGCCAGTTTAGCTTTAAAAAAATGGCTTGAGGATCATTTTCCTCTTTTGGCTAAAGTGGCGGCCAAAACTTCTTCCCATCTTAAGCTAAAAAAATTAAGTGTTCGGGCGGCTGGTTGTTATGTTTATGTTCGTTTTTATTTTACCACTGCTGCTGCTATGGGTATGAATATGGCTACTATTGCCGCTCAGGCTTTGGTAGAAATTATTGAGGCTAAAACCAAAGCAACTTGTTTGGCTTTGTCCGGTAATTTTTGCGTTGATAAAAAACCCAGTTATCTTAATTTCCTAAGCGGCCGGGGCAAACGAGTTTGGGTTGAGGCTGTAATTAAAAAAAAAGTGGTTGATAAGGTGTTGAAAACCAAGTCTGACAAAATTTATCAAGTCTGGCTGGCTAAATGTTTGCTTGGTTCAGCCATGAGCGGTTCTGTGGCTTTTAACGCTCATTTTGCCAATGTGGTGGCGGCCATGTTTTTAGCCACTGGTCAGGATTTAGCCCATGTAGTTGAAGGATCAAATGGGATAACCACGACAAAACTTTTTAAAAACGGCGATCTTTATATTAGTGTTTATTTACCCAGTTTATTAATTGGTACAGTGGGTGGAGGGACTGGTTTGCCTAGCCAAAAAGAAGCACTGGCTATTTTAGGGATTAGTAAAGGCGCTGACCAGGGTGAGCAGAGTGCTGTTTTAGCTTGTTTGGTGGGTGCAGCTGTTTTGGCTGGTGAGCTGTCGCTTTTGGCCAGTTTAGCCAGCGGCAGTTTAGCCAAAGCTCATGCTTTTTTGGCCCAAGGTAAAACAATTTAAATTTATGATTGGTTTGGTTTCCTACGCCAGTTATATTCCTAAATATCGTTTAAAGGTAAGTGATATTGCCCAAGTTTGGGGTAAAGACGGCCAACAGCTTAGCCGCTCTTTGGGAGTAGTAGAAAAAGCAGTGGCTGCCGCTGATGAAGACGCTATCACTTTAGGTTATGAGTCAGCCCGTCGAGCTTTGGCTCGCGCCAAACTTAACCCGCGCCAGATTGAAGCAATTTTTATGGGTAGTGAGTCTTATCCTTATGCAGTTAATCCTTCAATTACCACCATTGCTGAGTTTTTAGGCATGGATCATTTTTATTTTGGCGCTGATTTGGAATTTGCCTGCAAAGCCGGCAGTACTGGCTTGATAGTTCTTTCCGCTCTTTTGTTAAGCGGCCGGATTAACTACGGTTTGGTAGTAGCTTCTGACTGCGCCCAAGCCAAACCGCATGATGTTTTGGAATATACCGCCGCTTCTGCAGCTGTTTCTTTGGTGGTGGGTTGTAAAAAAGAAGAAATTGTGGCGGAAATTGTGGATTTTTGTTCTTATGCTTCAGACACACCAGATTTCTGGCGTCGCAACACTGTTTCCTATCCTTCCCATGGCGGCCGTTTTACCGGTGAGCCAGCTTATTTTCACCATGTTCTTTCTTGTGCCAAAAGGCTTTTGGCACAAACCAAGCTTAAACCCGCTGATTTTGCCTATTGTGTATTTCATATGCCAAACGGCAAATTTCCCCAAGAAGTAGCCAAGCGTTTGGGTTTTAGTTCTGCCCAATTAAAGCCTTCCTTAACAGTGGAAAAAATCGGCAATCCTTATTCAGCCTCCTCGCTTTTGGGTTTAACCCAAGTTTTGGATCAGGCCAAACCTAACCAGCTGATTTTTTTTGTTTCTTATGGTTCAGGAGCGGGTAGCGATGGTTTTGTTTTTAAAACAACCAAAAATTTAAGTCAAAGGCAAAAAAAAGAATACGCAATTGACTTATTGCTTAATCAGAAAGAATATATCTCTTATGTTGATTATTTAAAAATGAGGGAGAAAATTTAAATGTTTAAAGTAGCGGTTTTAGGCGCTGCCTGTTCTCAATTTGGCGAATTGTGGGCTACTTCGCCCCGGCAGTTGGTTGCCAAGACCGTTGAAAGCGCTTTAACTAATGCTGGTTTAACCATTAAAGACATTGAGGCAGTTTTTGTTGGTAATATGCTTTCGGGAATTTTAGGCAATCAGGAAAATTTAGGCGCTTTATTTGCTGAAGAATTAGGCTTAACCACAGCGGCTTTTAAAATTGAGGGTGCTTGTGCCTCTGGTGGTTTGGCTTTGCACAATGCTTTTTTGGCTGTTAAAAGCGGTCTTTACCAAAAAGTTTTGGTGGTAGGTGTGGAAAAAATGACTGATCATCAGCCAGCAGAAATTAGTCTGGCTTTAATGGGTGCTGGTCATGCGCAGGAGCGGGCTGCCGGTTTAACTTTTCCCGGTCTTTATGCTTTAATTGCTCGTTTTTATCTTAACCATTACCGGTTTGGTGAGGAGGATTTAGCTTGGGTGGCGGTCAAAAACCACTTTCATGCCAGTCTTAATCCCAAGGCGCATTTTCCTTATCCGGTTACAGTTGAGCAAGTTTTAAAAAGTCCTTATATTACTGATCCTTTAAAACTGCTTGATTGTTCACCGATTTCTGATGGAGCTGCTTGTTTGGTTCTGGTTAATCAAGCAATTGCCCAAAAACAAAAAAAAGTCAAACCGGTTTGGTTGCGCGCCAGCAGTGTGGCTACCGACACTTTATCTTTAGCCAAAAGAAAAACGCTAACCAGTTTTTCCGCAGCGGTGGCTGCCGCTCGTTGTGCTTATCAGCAGGCGGGTTTGCGGCCTGAAGATATTGATGTGGCTGAAGTGCACGACTGCTTTAGTATTGCCGAAGTGATAGCGCTTGAGGATTTAGGGTTTTACCCAAAAGGCAAAGCGATTTTGGCTTTGAAAAAAGGCGAGCTGACTTTAGGTCAGGCCAAAAAATTAGTAGTTAACACCTCTGGCGGTTTAAAAGCCGGCGGCCATCCGGTTGGCGCTACCGGTGTTAAGCAGGCAGTGGAAGTTGTTCAGCAGTTAAGAGGGGAGGCTGGTTCGCGCTCTGTTAAAGGAGCAAAAATTGGTTTAACCCATAATGTTGGTGGGGCAGGCGCAGTGGCCGCTGTTCATATTTTTAGCTTATGATGTTAGATTCACCAGTGAAAATTTGGCGAACCCAGAAAAAAATCAGCCAGCATTTAGGTAAAAAGGGTGTGATTGTTAGTTTTACCCTAATTCGGGTGCCGCCTTTAGGGTTTGAAAACCAGGCGCCTTATCCGGTGGTTTTAGTTGATTTAGGTAAAGAAAAACTCATTGGTCAGCTGGTTGACTGGCAGTGGTCTGATTTACGGCTCGGCCGTCAAGTAGAGGTGGTTTTAAGAAGAGTTAAGTCTGCCAGTCAGGAAGCAGTGATTCCTTACGGCTTTAAATTTAAACCCTTATGAGAAAAATAGTTGTTTCGGCACCAGGTAAAATTCATCTGATGGGTGAGCATGCAGTGGTTTGGGGTAAACCGGCTCTTTTAACAGCGGTTAACCGGCGTTTAAAAGTTGAAGCAGTTACTGCCAGTCAGCTGACAATTAAAGCCTTTGAGGAAAAATTAGTTAAAAAAGCAGTGATGGTGACCGCTGATTATTTAAAAATTAAAAATCCCCGGGTTTCTTTAACTATTACCTCTGATCTGCCGCCAGGCCGGCATCTTGGTTCTTCAGCTGCAGTGGGAGTGGCGGTGGTGGCTGCTTTGCTTTATTTTTTTAAAAAAATTTGGAATTTAAACCTGGTTAACAAACTAGCTTATGAGGTTGAGAAATTTCAGCACGTTAAACCTTCAGGCGGAGATAATTCCATTGTCACTTTTGGTGGTTTTCTTTGGTATCGGCAGGAACTGCCTTTTTTAAAAAGTCTTTGGCAGTTGTCTTTTAAGTTAAACCGGCTTTTTACCCAATTTTATTTAATTGATACTGGTCAGCCGGCTGAAACCACTGGTGAAATGATTAAATTAGTGGCTGATTTGGTTAGAAAACAACCAGCCAAAACCCAAGAAATTTTGGCTCTAAACGAACAAGCCACCAAACAAGCGGCACTGGCTTTAAAAGAAAATAACGAAAAAAGTTTAAAACAAGCCATCAAGCAGGGTGAAAAAACGCTTGAGGCTTTAGGTGTAGTTAGTCAGAAGGCGGTTTCTTTAATTAAAAAACTGAATCAGGCTGGTATTGCCGCCAAAATTTTAGGCGGTGGCGGTAGAAAAACCAATGTTGGTTTTTTACTGACTTTTGCCTCTAACCGAGAAAAAGTAGAACAAATTGCCGGTCAATTTGGTTATCCGGTCTTACCAGTTAAATTAGGAGAGGAGGGAGTTCGGCTTGAAAATTAAAAGCAAAACCATTACTGCCTCCTCACCGGGTAAGCTGATGCTTTTGGGTGAACATGCCGTTGTTTTTGGCTTTCCTTGTTTGGTTACTGCTGTTGACAGCCGGCTTAAAGTAACAGCAAGTAAAATAACTGTTGGGCCAGATCGCTTTCAAACTCCCCAAGTTAAAGAATGCCGTTTTATTCAGAAAGCCGTGCAGTTTTTTAAGCAAAAATACCAAATTAACCAGTCGGTTTGCTTAACCACCCAAAGTGATTTTTCCGCGCGGGTGGGTTTGGGTTCTTCTTCAGCAGTCACCGTTGCCACTTTTTTGGCTTTAAGTTATTTATTTGGTCAAAACCTGAGCCGGCGCACTATTTTTGACTTAAGCTATCAGGTTACTTTAGCTATTCAAAAAGTGGGCAGCGGTTTTGATATTGCCGCGGCCACTTATGGCGGTATTTTGTACTATGTTACTGGCGGCCAGGTGATCAAACCGCTCAAAGCTGAATTACCCAGCTTAATTATTGGCTATTCAGGGATTAAAGCCGACACACCCAGTTTAATTAAGAAAGTTCAAGCTGATTATCAAAAAAACCCCCAAAAAGTCAAAAAAATTTTTCAAGATATTAGCTGTTTGGTTGATTTAGGCAAAGAAATGCTTCTGAAAAAGAATTATCCTCGTTTTGGTTGGCTAATGAACCAAAATCATCTGCTTTTGCAAAAATTAGGGGTGAGCAGTCCGAAACTGGATTTTTTGGTTAAAACCGCTTTACAAAGCGGTGCGTATGGAGCTAAACTGTCAGGCGCTGGTGGAGGTGATTGTATGATTGCTCTTTGTCCTCAAGCCAAAAGTCAAGCAGTAGCTGAAGCTATTCAAAAAGCCGGCGGTGAATTAATTGCTGTTTTGCCTAATGCTGAAGGTGTCAGACTAGAAGATAGATGAAAAAACCAATTATTTTAAGAAAACTTAAGTGAGAAATAGCTTTTTTGGCAAAATAAAGGTAATTTCTGCTAAAATTACACCATTAAACCGGATTACTTTTAATTAAAAATTAACTAATTATGAAAAAAACAGCAATAGCACCAGCCAACATTGCTTTTGTCAAATACTGGGGTAAAACAAACGAAAAACTGCGTTTGCCAGCCAACAGTTCTTTTGCCATGACTCTTGATGCCTGCACTACCACTACTACCGTTGAATTTTCTTCCCATTATCAAACCGACAGCTTTACTTTTTTAGGTGAATCGGTTTCTTTGGCAGAAAAGCAGAGAGTTTTTCAGTTTCTTAATCATTTTCGGCGTTTGGCCAAAAAAAAGCTGTTTGCCCGGGTGGTAAGCCAAAACAGTTTTCCCAAAAGTGCTGGTTTGGCTTCCTCTGCATCAGGTTTTGCCGCTTTAGCTTTGGCCGCCGCCTCTGCTTTAAATTTAAAACTTTCCGAAAAGCAATTGTCAATTTTAGCCCGGCTTGGTTCTGGTTCAGCTTGTCGGTCAATTCCTGCTGGTTTTGTGAAATGGCAAAAAGGCAAAACCAATCAAAACTCGTATGCTTATTCGGTTTACCCGCCTCACTATTGGGCTTTGTGTGATATTTTGCTGGTTGTTTCTTATCAAAAAAAACTAAGTTCAAGCACCGCTGGTCAGCAAATCAGTCAAAAAACCAGTCCTTTTTACCAAACCCGGCTTAAACAAGCCGAGGTTTTACTGGCCCAGTTAGAAAAAGCTTTTTCAACTAAAAATTTTGTCCAATTAGGCCAGATTATTGAACAGGATTGTCTTAATTTTCACGCAGTGGCTTTAACCAGTTCTCCAGCGCTTTTTTACTGGTCGCCGGAAACTTTGGCTGTTATTAAAAAGGTTTATCAATGGCGTCAAAATGGTTTGCCGGTTTATTTCACCATTGATGCCGGGCCAAATGTGCATCTTATCTGTGAGGCAAAAAATAAAAAGGCGGTTTTAACCAAAGTCAAAAAACTTAAAGAAGTCAAAAAAATAATTGTTAACCAGCCAAGCCGGGGCGCTTTTTTAACCAATAAGCATTTATTTTAAAAATGCAAATTAAACTAAATTTAAAAAAATTACCCAAGCATGTGGCTTTAATTATGGATGGCAACCGGCGCTGGGCTAAAGCGCATCATCTGCCGATTTTTCAGGGTCATCTTGAAGGTCAGGCCAGAATTGAACCGTTGATTGATTACGCGATTGGGGTTGGCATTCCTTATCTGACTTTTTGGGCTTTTTCCACGGAAAACTGGCGTCGCAGTCAAAGGGAGGTTAATTTTCTGCTTAAGCTTTTTCGGGACAACCTCAACAAACAAGTTGACCGGTTTCACCAAAAAAAAGTGCGGTTAAAAGTAATTGGTGATTTAACGGCTTTTCCTTTGGATCTTCAGCAAAAAACTAATTATTGGTTAACCAAAACCAAAAACAACCGGCAAATTACCGTTACCTTAGCTTTAAATTACGGCGGTCGCAACGAAATTATCAGAGCTATCAAGAAAATCAGGCAAGTTAACCTGCCTGAAGAACAATTAACTGCCAAAAGTTTTAGCGCTTTTTTGGATACAGCTGATTTGCCTGACCCGGATTTATTAATAAGAACTGGTGGTGAGTTAAGACTTTCTGGTTTTATGCTTTGGCAGCTTGAATACACTGAGCTTTATTTTACCCAAACCTGCTGGCCGGATTTTACACCTATTGAGTTTGAAAAAGCCCTGCTTATCTATCAAAACCGCAAGCGCAATTTCGGCTGTTAGAAAAAAGGCTGGTTGGGTGAGATAATTTGTTCAACCACTTTAACCACCCAGTAGGAAACCAAAAGCAGAAAAAACCCCAAAACCGCATAAGTCAGCCGCGCTTTGGCCGCCTCGATTTTTTTGGGCTCGCCTGCTGACAGCAAAAGCTGAAAACCGCTAAAAACCAGAAAAAGAAAAAGCAAAAGCCCGGCAAGCGGTAAAAGATAAGTTAAAGCTGCTGTAATCACACTGCCCAATGATTCAAAGCGGGTTTGATCGGGAGAATTTGTTAGGGTGGGAAAAGGCCCTTTTATTTCAATTGTTGGTTGACCTGCAATTGTTGGTAAACGAAGCAGTTGGCTTAATTGCTGTTTCATTTTTTGATTATACCAATTTTAGCCAAAACCCGGAATTTTTAAAATATCAGATAATATCACTCTTAGAATCAAAACAGCAAAAATAATCAAAATAAGCCCGGTTATGGCAGAGGTGATAATCTCTTTGGCTTGCTGAACTGTTTCCTGGTTGCCGGCTGAAGTTAAAAACAAAAACCCGCCATAAACCAAAAGCAAAAGAACAATACCGCCAGCCACGCCTAACCCAACTTGAAAAAAAGTACTCACAAAACCAGAAAGATCAGTTTTCAAACAGCCCAGCGCCGTCCAAACCTGGCCTGGGATCTTAACACATTGTAAACATTCGTTATATTGCTTATTGATATTCTTTTCCGAGTCATCCTTGAAGCGACCAGCAAAAGCATTGTCGCAAAGGTATTTAAAATTGTTAAAATCAATTTTTTCTAAATCAGAGGTAGATTTAGAAAATTGTGTCATTATAGATCTTGGCAGAGGGGTGGGCGTTTGTGAAGGAAGATTTTCTACTTTATTAGCAATTAGAGCCATACAAGGAGAATCAAGAATGGGAAGAAATTTTTTGTCGATTGACTCACTATATATTTGATTGAGCGGAAAATAAACAATTCTTGCCTCATAAACTTTGTTGGGCGATATAGAAGAAGAATTAATTGCAATCTCTGTATCGGTTAGTTTCTCATGTTGTATGGAATAACAAGGATGTACGTTACATAAAGAGTTATAAGTGACTTGATCAATCAAGTTAATACCAGTAACCGGAGTTGACTGCATTAAGTTAGCCAGTTCGTTTTGTTCGTACAAAACTAATAGTACTGCTGTTTCGGCTTTTAAGTTTGCCGTAATGTTAATATACTTCAGCCAACCAGGATGTAATATGATTTGTGGAATGTTTTTTAGTTGAATTTTCCAGTTAAAGTAGCCATTATTACTATATTGAGGTATAATTTGACATTTTTGTAATTGATTATAAAAATCTTGATTTTCCGGCAAAACCCAAGTTTGGCAGACAGCCTGATTATTCAAACCTATTAAATTAAGATAACCAGCTTCTTTAATTAGTTTGGAATCAATCTTAACTGTCAGCCCATTGTTATTTTTTTCTGTCTTCGTAGTGAGGAATTCTCCTCTTGTATATGGGGTAGATGGTTGGAAAAAAACTGAGTAGTTATCTGCTTCCCAACTTGAGGATGAAACATTATTAAAAGATAAAGTAATTTGTTCTATTGTGGACTGCATATTATAATTTTGATAATCACTGCATTGCGTTTTAGGTTCAAGCACAAAATAACAAAGATTTGGTAAACCAGGTTCTTTATATGCAATTACAGTATTTTTATAAATTACTCCAACATAAAGCTTGCCGGTTGTTTGCCATTGGTCATTCGTAAATTGGGGAATAATTGTAATTTGTTGTGTGCTCCACCTCCCCTGTTTTTCAAAAACAACTTGGCGGTCAAATTCAAAGTATATATCAGCAACATTTGTTATATTAAAGATTTGCTTGGAGGGAGGGGAACCACGCATAACTTGCAACCAACCTTGAGAGTCTTGGGAATAAGCAAAAAGTGAATAATATAAATTAGGATTAGGTACATTTACCGTAATTGTAAGTTTTTCAGCCAGAGGATAAACCGGGATAGGTTGGTCGGTTGGCTCTGTTTGTTGTATTGAAGCACTCCCATCAACAAATGTTTCCGTATAGGTAACTTGACATGGTTGTACCATTTGTAAAGCTTGAGGTATTTCCTCTGCTTGAGTTTTCCTGACAAGCCAAAGGCCAAAAAACACAAAGGTAATAAGCTGGCCAAAAATCAGGCAGAGTCTTAATAAATTCTTTTTGTTTTTTTCTGTTTTTTGCCGCATAGAACAACTTATTTTGCAAAACCCGGAATTTTAATAATTTCCAAGCCGATTAAGCGCAGGAAAAAAACGGAAAAAACCACCAACAGCAAACCAAAAATAGCGCCAATAATTGTATTTTTACCATTATTAACTTGCTGAGGGTTGCCTTGGGCCGTTAAAACCAAAAACCCGCCATAAAGCAAAGCCAAAAAAGCCAAACCGCTACTTACTGACACAAGAATCTGGTACATTTGGCTGGCAAAGCCTCCAGGCGCTGTTTGCAAACAGCCAAAAACCGTCCAGTTTCTGCTGGTTTCGGGAGTTGAAGGATAATAAGGATGAGCCGGGTTAATTGTTGGTTTTGGGCCAAAGTAAGAAGCGTTTGGATTGCTGATACCCAAGCTTACAGCCATTGTTGGAAAAATACAGCGAGCGCATTTATCCCAATCGGTTGGTTTGTTTTCCACCTGCTCACCGCACCAGCCGCACAGATCACAGCTGCCGGCTTGAGCCAAAACAAACTGCTGACTAAAAAGCAGAAAAAACAGACTGCCTGCCAAAACCAGAATGTTTAGCCAAAGGTTTTTAAGCGGTTTGAATTTTTTCTCTTTGGGCATTAATTTAAGTTTAGCACAAAATTTTTAATATGATTATAATAAAAAAAATGCTTAAGAAATTTTTGGCTTTTTGCTTCTGTTTGATTTTCTTTTTAATTGCCGCTGGCTTTTGGGTTTGGGCTGATGAGCTTGAGGAAATTGAGCAAAAACTGCAGGAACTGAACCGGGCTTTGGAAATGAGCCGTCTGGCTACCAAACCCCTAGAAACTGATCTGCTTCGCTTACAGCAAAACCTGGCGGATTTGCAAAAACAAATTGAGAGGATGGAGGCAGAAATTCAAAAAAGAGAAAAAGAGCTTAAAGAAGGTGAGGCCTCCCTTTTAATTCAGCAGCAGCTTTTAGAGCAGAGAATCCGTTCTTTTTACAAAAACAGCCGTCAGGCTGACTACTTTCTTCAGTTGTTGCTTAAAGGAACTAAATTAAGTCAAACTCTAAAATTAACAGCCTACCAGCGTTTAGTAATCAATGAAGATAAAAAAGCGATTACTGACCTTGTTTTGTATATTAAAGGCATTGAAGTCAGAAAAAAACGCCTAGAAAGCGAAAAAAGCCGTTTGGCGCAAATTAAGGAAGAAGTTGAGCAAAAAGCTGATTTTTTAACCAAGGAAATTGCCAAAGCCAAAGCCTACCAGACTAATTTATCCAGTCAGATTGCCCAGTTAACTGCCCGGCAAAAAGAATTAATTGCCCAAAAACTGGCCAGTCTTAATCTGCCAACCAGTTTAGGCGCTGGGCCTTTATACTGCACCGATGATCGCAAGTTAGACCCTGGCTTTCGGCCGGCTTTTGCCTTTTTTACTTATGGTATTCCCCATCGGGTGGGCCTGAACCAATACGGCGCTTACGGCCGAGCCAAAGCCGGCCAGAATTACCATGATATTCTTAAAGCTTATTTTCAAGATGTTAATTTTGAAACTGGTCGGGAAAACAGCCGGATTAAAATTCAGGGTTATGGCGAAAAACCGCTGGAGGAGTATTTACTAGGTATTTATGAGATGCCGGAGGATTGGCCGCTGGAGGCTTTAAAAGCGCAAGCAGTGGCGGCGCGTAGTTATGCTTTAGCCTACACGGAAAACGGCCAAAAAGAAATCTGTACCAGTCAGCAGTGTCAGGTTTGGAAACCCGAGCCAAAAAGTGGGGCCTGGCGTTTGGCTGTTGAACAGACCAAAGGTGAGGTAATGACTTATCAAGGACAGGTAATTAAAGCTTGGTATGCCTCAACCTTTGGCGGTTTTACTTTTACTTCAGGTGATGTGTGGGGCAGTAATAAAGGTTGGACAAAAAGAATGAGGGATACCAGTAGTGATGTTAATAATTTCGGGGAGCTGGCAGACCGAGCCTACGACAAAGATTCACCTTGTTTTTACGCCGCGCAAGGCTATAGAAATGAATACGCTAAATCAGCTTGGCTGAAAAGCGAAGAGGTGGCGGATATTGTTAATGTGTTGATGCTGGCCAAACATGATGCAGCAACCAGAAGCCATCTTTATCAGGTGGATAAACCTAATCCCGAAGGAACTGATACTTGGGACGCAAACAAAGTTAAACAAGAGTTAAGAAGCCGGGGTGTTGTGCCGTATAATAGCGTGACTAGTATTTTGGTTGATTGGGATAAAGCCACAGGTCAAACTACTTCTGTTCGAGTAAGCGGTGATGCCGGAGACAATGTTTTTGACGGCGCTGAATTTAAAAATTATTTTAATTTAAGAGCGCCGGCCAACATTCAGATTGTTGGCCCCTTGTATAATGTGGAAAAGAAGTAGTACAATTGCTCCCAAATGCCGCTAAATTTAACCAACCCAGAAAATCTCACCAGTCTTTTTACCGGCCTGCTAACAAAACCAGTTGGCATTCGTTTTCACGATCAGCATCACCAAGAAAAAATTTTACTGTTAGTGCGTCGTCATTGGCTAACCAATCTTCCTTGGCTTGTGTTTAGTTTGATTTTGTTATGGCTGCCGGTTTTTGATATTCCGTTAGGCCCAGTTAGTCAATTTTTAAATATCACTTTGCCTTTTGGCCTAAGTTTGATTTTGCTTCTTTTCTGGTATTTAGCTGTTTTTGGGTTTATGCTTTTTAACTTTCTTTTCTGGTTTTATAATGTTGGTCTTATTACTACTGAGCGGATTATAGATATTGACTTTATTTATCTTTTATATAGTGAGATTACCTCAACCTTGATTGGTAAAGTGGAGGATGTAACCAGTAAAAGAATTGGTTTTTTAAGTGTTTTTTTTGATATTGGCAATGTTTTTGTCCAAACAGCTGGTACTGAGCCTAATATCGAGTTTGATAAAATACCTCAGCCTAATTTAGTGGTTCGTTTAATTTCTTCTTTAATGCGGGAAAGGAGACACACATGAATTTTGGTTTTGATTGGCTGATTTTTAACCCTTTTTTTCTGGTTAAGCTTTTTATTTTTCTTTTTGAATTTTTATATTTGGCTTTTGCCGTGATTTTGTTGCGTCAAGAGGCTTTAATGCGCCAAACTATAGAGATTCCGGTTTCTTCTTTTTTTCAGCTTTTGGTGTTTTTTAATTTAATTGGCAGTATTTTGCTTTTGATTTTATCTTTTGTTTTTCTTTAATTTAATTTATGGGTAGTCTGGCCAACTTCTCCCAATTAGTGGGTTTAGCCAATGAAAAACAATGGGCGCAGACTTTTGTTTCGGAAAACCTGCTGGTGGTTTTGGAGGTTAAAAGCCAAGGTTTCACTAATCCTCAAGTTGCTGGTCAGCAGTTGTTGGAGGCTTTGGTTAATTTTTGCAAACAGCACAAGCCGGCGAATCAAACCAGTTTTAAGCAGTTGTTAACCCAGTTTTGGCAGACCAATTTATTAGGCAAAAATTTTATCAGTTTGGTGGTGGCTTTTATTAAAAGTGAGGAAGTTTACTTTTTTGGCTGGCCCAAAGGCAAAGCCATTCTTAAGCGGGGTTCTTTGTGGTCAGAGATTTTAGTCAAGCCCGGTTTTGCTTTTGGCAAATGGCAGCAAAACGATATTTTAATTCTTTTAACCAACCGGTTTGCTGAACTTTTGCCTTCTGATCAGCTTATGCTGAATTTTACTCAAGAAATGGATTTTAGCCGAACAACTGAAAAAATCGGTGTTTTATTGCAGAATTTTGATAATTCAGCTGGTGCGGCTGGTGTTTTTGCCCTTTTGGCCAAACCCGCACCAACAGAAACAGAATCAGCCAGCATTAAATCAGCTTTTGATTTAAAAAACCAACTGGCGGAAAATGTGGCTGTGCCATCAGCGGTTTTGCCTGTTTCACCAGCTTTAAAAAAACCGGTGAGTTTAACAAGTTTTATTAGTGTTTTTCGTCGTTTTTTCTCTTTTGCCCAAAACCGGGTTTTGCCTAAGGAGGCTTTAGCCCAGGTAGTAGTAACACCCCGCAAAAGAGTTTTGGTTTTAGCTTTTTTAATGTTGGTTTTGTTGGCGGCAACTTTTGTTTTTGGCTGGCAGAACTCCCAAAAAACCAAACCTTCCCAAACCGCTGTAATTGAGGAGATTGCCAACCAAATTCAAGAAGGCGAGGCTTTTATCAATTTAAACAATCTTCAGGCCAAAAAAATTTTAACCGAGGCGCAAAACTCACTTTTGGCACTCAAAGACCAGTATGCCAAAGGCACTAAAGAACGGATTCAAATTGAGGAACTTCTTCAGCAAACCAATGATAATTTAGCCAAAGTGGTAAAAAGTTACAGGATTGAAAACCCGGCGGTTTTTTTGGATTTAAGTTTAATTAAGTCTCAAGCTTTGGCTCGGCATTTTGCTCTTTACCAAAATCAGCTGGCGGTTTTGGATAATCAAAACAATTCGGTGTTGCTTATTAATACTGACCGTTTGGCTTCAGAAATTGTTGGTGGTGGGGAAAAGATCAATCAGGCTTATTTAATTGGTGTTCATGGTCAGCGTATTTTTGTTTTAACTCCGCAGGCGCTGGTTAAAATTGAAGTAGAGACAAAAACACAAGAAACAATTTTAACTGATGAGTTAGCTAGTTTGGGTAAACCAGTTGATCTGGCGGCTTTTGCCGGCAATGTGTATGTGTTGGATGAAGTTAAAAAAACCATTTGGAAAATCATGCCTTTGGAAAAAGGCTACGCTAAACCAGTTTCTTATCTTGGTCAAGGCCAGACCATTAGTTTGGCCCAACCCGTGAGTTTAGCCATTGATGGTTCGGTTTGGGTCTTGGGTGATAATCAGATTAGACTTTATACTAAAGGTAAGCCGGAAGAATTTTTTTTAACTGGTTTGGATCAACCTTTAGTTGAGGCCACTGCCATTTTTACTAATGAAGAAAGTCAGTTTTTATATCTTTTGGACCAGGCAGGCGAAAGAGTGGTGGTTTTTGACAAAAAGGGTGTTTATCATTCTGAATATCGCTGGTCGGGTTTAAAAGGAGTAAGCGATTTGGTGGTTTTGGAAAAAGCTAAAAAAATGTTGCTTTTGGCTGGTAGTTTTATTTATGCGATTGATTTAAACATTTAAAAAATGCTTGTTGTTAATCCGAAAGCCTTAAGTTCTTATCAAGTTAACCAAACGCTGGAGGCGGGTATTAAGCTGACCGGGCCGGAGGTTAAATCGGTTAAAACCGGTCGGCTGAGCCTTAAGGATGCTTACGTGAAAATTATTGGCAGTGAAGCTTATTTGGTTGGCGCTTTAATTCCTCTTTATCCTTATGCTCGGCCGGAAAACTACCAAGCTGACCGCACCAGAAAACTGCTTCTTCATAAAAAAGAAATTATTGCTTTAAAAACAAAAATTAAGCAGTCTGGTTTGACGCTTGTCCCTTTAAAATGTTATACTAAAGGCGGTTTAATCAAGCTTTTGTTAGGTTTGGCCAAAGGCAAGAAAAAATACGAGAAAAGAGAAGAGTTGAAAAAAAGAGCAATTGAGCGGGAAATTCAAAGAACACTCAGGGGTAAATTTTAATTAAGCCAAAAGGGGATGTTGGTTCGCTAATTTTAGCACTTTAAAACTGCACGCGGTCAATGGTTAAACGACCTTAAACTTAACCAAAAAATATCTGCTAATCAATCACGCAGACAAGCACTTTTAGCTGAGCGGGATCAAATTCTTGCCCAGCTTTATGGTGCTCGCCCTCAGGCTTTTGCTTTTGCAACAGCTTAAGAGGCCATCTTATATTCTCTTTTCTGGTGGAGGATATAAGGTGTAACTTTAGCCAGAAGACAGTAAGCTGGCCCGACCCGCCGGCTTACCAAGTTTAAAAAGGTCTTAGTTTTGCTTTGCCAGTTGGTTTGGTTCAAGCAAGACGAAATTAAAAACCAACTAAGCGTGTAGAAGTTTTAGGGTGTTTAAAATTACACCCCGGCTCAAAACCGGGCATCTCCACCAAGTTTTGTCTAAAGCAAAATTTTAAGCAACAAACCTGTGTGAACTTACTAGATCTTCTGTTTCCCAAAAAATGCGTTGGTTGCGGCAAATACGGTTCTTTTTTTTGTTCCGCCTGTTTGGCTCAATTGGTCAAAGTGAGAGATGTTTGTCCGGTTTGTGCTAAACCAGCCTTATTTGGTCAAACTCATTTTAATTGCCAGACTAAATACTCGCTTGATGGTTTGTTAAGCGGTTTTTACTATCAGGGGGTTTTGCGCAAGGCAATTCACCGGTTTAAATATAAACCTTATCTTGAGGATTTAGCTTTCATTTTTGCTCAACTGCTTTTACCCTTACTGCAAAATCAGCCAAAAATAAAGACTTTTTTAACACAGGCAGTTTTAACCCCTGTTCCGCTTCACTGGTGGCGTCAGCATTTGCGCGGTTATAATCAGACTTGGCTTTTGGCTTGTCATTTAGGTAAAGGATTAGGCATATCCGTGGTTGATCTTTTAATCAGAACAAAACCAACTAAACCCCAAGCCAGTTTATCCTTCACCAGCCGGCTTAAAAATGTGGCTAATAGTTTTAAGGTCAAAACCAAACCACCTTTGAAGGTGTTGCTTGTTGATGATGTTTGGACAACAGGCGCTACCTTAAAAAACTGCTGTCGGGTGTTAAAAAAAGCAGGTGCTTATCAGGTTTGGGCAATTACTTTAGCCCGGTAATGAATATAATTTAACTGAAATTAGTTTTCGTTGAGTAATGTTAGGAGAAATAATAACTGGTTCTGGTGGACAAACAGAAGTTTCTGCCTTACGCCAGTTAGAGGCTGAAGGTTGCAGAAAAGCAGCTTTATTACTGGAAAAAAACGAAACACAAGAGGGTTTTGCGCTACTGCCGACATTGCGTCGGCTCAGTACTTTATATAATATCCCTCCAGCCGAAATTTATTTTAGAAGAAAAGCAGATGTAGAATACGAAGTAGGTCGTTGTTTATCTATTGCTCTTGATGGGGCTAGAATCGAAGATAGTCTACAAGCGATACAAGCGCTTTGTTTTGTTTATTATCCTTTGGCCGAATTTAAAGCAAGGATAGGTTATGTTAAATCAGCCCAGTTGGGTGTGGGAGCAGATTATCCTGAAGTGTTACATGTGGCTTATGAAATAGTTGATAGCTTGGTTTGGGAAAGAATCAATTTGGATTTTAGGGATATTAATGAAGCAGCGGCTAAACTTTCTGCTTTTACAGCTGCTAATTTGAATCATATTCATCATACTCTTGCTAAAAGGAGACGAAGAATTTCTTATTTAGACAGAGAAAAGGAAGAGTGTTTTCGCTACAATAAACTTGATTACTTAAGTCAGTCAGATAGCGGTAAGAGAAGTGAAAGTATTAGGTTAATAAGACAAGCAGCCAGTCAAATGTCTTATCAAAGATTCAATCAAATTGTGGCTGAAATGCCACCTAGAGAACAAGCAGCTGTTTTGATTTGGTTGGGATATTTTCCCCAATATCCAAACATCAAAGAAGCGGTGCGGGGTTTGGGAATTTCTGCTGATGCCTATAAAATTGGTTTAGCTTTGGCCGCCAAAAGATTAAATAAGATTAGCCCAACTGATTTTCCAGAAACAGAAGGATGCTTGCCTTCAATGTTTGATTTAGCTGGCCAAATTAAGGATAAACTTAGTTTTAGTGATGGCCGTTTAACCAGATTCGGATCACCCGCAGAGCGACTTATTTTTTATTTGCTTAGTCACCCAGCTGCTGAACTAAAAGGTTTAACTCCAGTTCAGCAAAAAGTTTTAGCTTTATTAAAAGAACAACTAGAGAAAGGTTATGTGTCTTTTAACGAAATTATTCTTCAGCTTGGTTATAAGAATCCTAAATCGGTTCGAAAAATTATTCGACGAATAATGGCAAATCTCTAAGAATAACCTTTTCGGTTATTTAACTTATTTTTAATTTTTCAGTTAAAAAAATCCCCAACGAGATTCTTTTAAAAAAGCATTTTTACAAGCTAGATATGATTTTTTCATATACATATCATTGCTGTATTGGCAAATAAACAAAAGAAGGCTATAACTTACTTGGTTTCTTCTCTTTTATTTATTTTGTGTAGATTTTATTAAATTCAAATTAATATGGAGTCAGATCCCAGTTTCAGATACCCCCAACCACCAAATAATAACAAAGAAGAGCTGTTTTTCCTCCAATACTACAAGCAGGAGATTGAAGGAGACCTTAGAGAAGCTCGTAGAATTATAGAAGAAGGCGGAGGAGCTAATTCTTTATCAGGAAACTACCGAGAGGGAATACTTGTTAAAGAGTTAGAAATATTAGAATATTTAACTACAAGATTTAATGATGATAATAATAATGGAAGAAGAACATTGGAGGAAATTATAGGAGATTGTTTAGACACATTACGACTTAAAACACTAGAAAGGGGGATAAGTAATGGACGAAAAAGTTTTGAGGTATGGTGGACATATCACCTATATTACGAGATGTACGTCGATATATTAAAAGTATGGCAAAACTATGTTAAAGACAGAGACAACTTCTTTGATAGAACTGGTATTTTATCTCATCCTTAGACCTCCCCAAAAACTTTATGTTGTTTATCGTTTTTTTCGCTTATAATGAAATTGTTTTTTAAAGGGCAAAGAGATAAATATGTTTAATTGGTACCAAGCCTTAATTAAACCTTCTTGGGCGCCGCCCGCTTGGTTGTTTGGTCCGGTTTGGACAGTACTTTATGTTGTTATTATTATCTCTTTTGGCGCGGTATTTTATCAGGCGGCCATCGGCCGAATCTCTTGGTTTGTCACTTTACCTTTTTTTCTTAATCTTGTGTTTAATTTAGCTTTTACACCTTTGCAGTTTGGTTTAAAAAATAATTTTTTGGCGGCGGTTGATATTTTGTTGGTGTTGGTTACTTTAATTTGGCTGATGGTGGTTATTTATTCCCGGATTCGTTGGGTAGCTTACCTGCAAATTCCTTATCTTCTCTGGGTCAGTTTTGCCACTATTTTGCAATTAACCATTTTTTATCTTAATCGCTAAACTAAAATCTTGTTTTTTAAAAGCGGGAAAAAAACATGTTGACCAAAAAGACTAAAAAAATTGCGGTGATTGGTGCGGGAATATCGGGTTTGGCTGTTGCTTCTCTTTTGGCAAAAGACGGTTATCAGGTAACGGTGCTTGAGAAAAACCCTTTTTTAGGCGGCCGGGCGAGTTTTTTTACCCAAAGCGGCTATTTTTTTGATAAAGGACCCTCCTGGTATATGATGCCGGAAGTTTTTGATCATTTTTTTGCTTTGTTTAAGAGAAAAACTGCTGATTTCTACCGCTTAAAAAGGTTAAAAATCCACCATCAGGTTTTTTTCAGCCCAAAAGAAATCTGCAAAATTAGCGATAATTTTAAAGATAATCTAACCCTGTTTGAAAAAGCGGAAAAAGGCGGTGCCAACAAGTTAAGACAATATCTTGCCGAAAGCCAATTTATTTATGAAAATGTCATGAAAGATTTAGTCAGGCTTGATTATACCTCAATTACCCAGCTTTTAAAACCAAAATTATTTTATTATCTACTGCGTTTTAATCTTTTTAAGAATTTACACCGTCATGTTAGCCGTTATTTCCAAAACAAAAACTTGCAAAAAATCCTTGAGTTTACCACGGTTTTTTTAGGCGGCTCACCCTACAACACACCGGCTTTTTACTCGCTGGTTACCCATGCTGATTTTAATTTGGGGATTTTTTATCCGAGAGGTGGAATGCATGAAATTGTCAAAGCCTTGTTAAAACTCTGTCAGCAATATCAGGTTAAAATACTAACCGATCATGAAGTTTCTCAAGTGGTGGTAAAGGATAATCTGATCAAAGAAGTTAAAGCAGGAAGAAAAACTTTTACTGCTGATATAGTTATTTGTTCTGCGGATTATCGTCACTTTGAAGTTGGTTTACTACCCAGAAAATATCAAACCTACCCTCAGGCTTATTGGCAGAAAAAAACGCTTTCTCCCAGCGCTTTTATTATTTATTTAGGCATTAACAAAAAACTAAAAAAAGTTGAACATCACAATCTTTATTTTGATCAAAGCTGGGAAGATCATTTTCAAGATGTTTATCAAAACAAATTATGGCCGGCAAACCCCTCTTATTATGTTCATGTTCCTTCAAAAACTGATCCCCAAGTTGCTCCCCAAAATGGCGAAACCCTGATGTTTTTAGTGCCGGTTGCACCGGGATTAGAGGATAATAAGAAAATAAGAGAAAGCTTCAGTTGGCAAATTTTATCTCATTTTGAAAATTTAATAGGCGAGAAAATCACACCTTTTATTAAAGTGAAAAAAATTTACGCCCATTCTGATTTTATCAGTGAGTATAATTCTTACCAAGGATCAGCTTTTGGTCTGGCTCATACTTTAGACCAAACTGCCATTTTGCGGCCAAAAAATAAAAGCGGTAAACTGAAAAACCTGTATTATGTTGGTCAGTACACCAATCCAGGTGTGGGGGTGCCGGTTTGTTTGCTGTCTGCCCAGATTGTGCAAAAACTGATTAGTCAAGAATATGGTTAAAGATATTTATAGAACAATTACCAAAAAACATTCAACCACTTTTTATTACGCCTCCTTATTTTTCCCCAAAAAAATTAGGGAGGATGTTTACAAGCTTTATGCTTTTTTAAGAACCGCTGATGATTTGGTAGATGAGGCAAGGGATAAAAAATCTTTTCTTGTTTTTAAAAAAGAAACTTATCAAGCTTTGAATAAAAATTATTCTGCCAAAAATTCGATTATCTCTGCTTTCGTTCAATTATACCGGCAGTATGATTTTAGCAAAGAATATCTAGATAGCTTCTTTTTCTCCCTTGAGTCTGATTTTACCGTTCCCTTAAAACTTAAAAATAAAAAAGAGCTGGCTAAATATATTTACGGAGTGGCTGGCGTGGTTGGTTTAATGATGGCCAAAATTATGAAACTGCCCAAAAAATTCTACTTTGCTGCCAAAGACTTTGGCGAATTAATGCAGCTTGTTAATATCATAAGAGATATTAAGGAAGATTATCAAAAAGGCAGAGTTTATATCCCTAAAGAGGAAATTAAACGGTACGGTTTAGTCAGTGTTGCTGATTCCAATTTTTCTGGTTTTAACAAGTTAATTAAATTTGAAATTGGTCAGATTTTGGTCCGGATGCAAAAATTGGGTAAAGAAATTGGAAAGATCCCTTTAGCCTACCGCCGGCCAGTTAAAATTGCTCAAGCAGTTTATTTGTCAATTGCCCAAAAAATCTACCAACAACCTTTGTTAGTTTGGCAAAAACGGGTTAGTCTCTCCAAACCAGAGATGTTTTTTTTGATCTTAAAAAATCTGTTTTAAATTGATGAAATTAGAATATCTGCTTTTTAATTTTTTGGTTATAACAGGGCCGATTTTGGCTTTAGTTTTTTACCCAAAAGCCGTTTTTGTACGGGTTAAGCCGGCTTTTTTGGCAATTGGCATAACAGCTTTTTTCTTTATTTTGTGGGATATTTTGGTGACCGGCTGGTTTTGGACTTTTAACCCTTCTTTTATTCTTGGCTATCAGTTTTTTACCATTCCTTTGGAAGAAGCCCTTTTTTTTCTTACCGTGCCTTCAGCTTGTTTATTTTTATATGTGAATTTTCTTAAAATTTGGCCTAAGCCAAAAAATTACTCCCTTTTCTTTCTCCAAAAATTGGCTTATGTTTTTCTTTTACTAAGTTTGGTTTTTCTTTTGTTGGATAAATATTACACCTTTTCGGTTTTTTTCTTGATAGCTGTTTTATGGTTTTTGGATAAGTTTGTTTTCAAAATACAATTAACAGCCAGGTTGGTTTATTGGCTATTTTTGCTTATTGTTTTGGCTTTAACTGCTTTTTTTAACTATTATTTAACCAGCCGGCCGGTGGTTTTGTACAATAACCAAGTTAACTTAAATTGGCGAATTGTCACCATACCGGTTGAAGATTTTGTTTATTCGGTTTGTTTAATTACTTCTGTTTTGCTTTTTTATGAATTTTTTAAATTAAAGAAAATGAGTCTAAAATAAAAACGTCTTTTATGGAAAAGAAAGTTGTTGTGAATGACAAAATGCAGAAGAATTATGTTTATGAGTTAACCCAGCCAATGGGTAAAAATTTTCATCCTGATTTTAAACCCGAGTTAACTCCCAAACAAATGCTTAAGTTAGGTGTTTTTGGCGGCAAATATATGACTGATTGTCAAAATGAATTTCCCAAAGACTGGTTTATTAAGGCTAAATTATCCCCAAAAAAACCAAATCCCAAGCTTAATTTTTTTGGAGTGGCCGCCAGCCAGCCTTTGGCGGTTTGGCGCAAAAAAGGCTGGATTCATCCTGATGATCCGCGGGGTTGGTTTCAGTGGTATTGTCGCTATTTTATGGGCAGAAGACATTCCGATGATGAAAGGCAAATTAAAAGATGGAAGGCTATCAAAAGACATGCGGCGCAAATTAAAAAAAACTGTTTGCCGGGTGATTGGCGTTGCCGGCCTAAACAGCGTCAGGCTCTTCTTCATTGGGCTTATGATAGCCGAAAGCTTTAAAACCTAATCAAAATTAATTTGTTTTTCTGTTTTTTATTAGCTTGTTGGTTTATTCATGATAAAATACTTAAAAAGTTTAAAGTTGCTAAAAAGGAGAGGTGGCTGAGTGGTCCATAGCGAGGGTTTGTCGCAGTAAAACTTGTTAATTTGCTAAAATTAACTTAGTTTTACTAGATCCCGTAATGAATTTATTCTATTACGGGACTAAACCCAAAAAAATTGGAGGAGTCGCCTAGTGGTCGATGGCAGCGGTTTGCTAAACCGCGTCCCCTAAACCGGGACACGCGGGTTCGAATCCCGCCTCCTCCGCCAGTTGGAAAATATTGAGGCTGGCTCGCCCTCTGCGAGGGCTCGCCAGCCGATTTTAGGCGCAAAATTGAATTTTTTGTCTTTGTCCCGCTCTACGGGGCGCCAGAAGCGGGCTTTTCTAAATTAAATTTAAAACTATGAAATACTTTATCTATTGCAGAAAATCAACGGATTCGGAAGAAAGACAGGTTTTGTCTATT
>FWPU01001958.1_pt1 | contig 40244 bp, 40 predicted proteins | sample 2228361 | NCBI WGS metagenome assembly FWPU01 (sample SAMEA103939777, study PRJEB20133) | metagenome | reverse complement strand
GGCCCGGCGAATATCCCGGCGCGGCAAAGTTCCGCCTGGCGCCGCGTTTCTTGTGAGGAGCGCCGTCCTCGATGAATATCTCCCCCCTGACCGGAATCTGCGCGAGTTCGTTGGGTGTCGTTTTTCTGGTTATCGCATATGCCTTCATTCGTGGCAGCCGGGGCTTACGGGCTTACATCATCATGCGTACTCTGCTGACGATCCCGATGGTCTTTATCCTTGTCACGGTCATCTTCTTTGTCCTGCGGATCATCCCCGGCGACCCGGTCTCCAGCGAGCTTGGGCCGCGCGGCGGGCCGGAACTCCGCGAGCGGCTGACCCGCGAGCTGGGCCTGGATCAGCCGGTGACCGTGCAGTACATGAACTATCTGAGCCGCATCGTCCGGCTTGACCTGGGGAACTCGCTGATCTTCGGCAACCGACCCATTGTTGATGAACTCAGCGAGCGGCTGCCCGCCACGCTGGAGCTGATCATCCCTTCGCTTCTCATGGCCGTTGGCTTTGGCGTAATCGCCGGCACCTTTGCCGCCCAGCACCGGAAAGACGTGGTGGACTACAGTCTACGGCTGTTCAGCATCACCGCCTATTCGATACCGGTTTTCTGGCTGGGGTTGATGCTACAGGTTATCTTCAGTTTGTGGCTGAAGCTGACGCCGGTCGCCGGGCGGATTGACGCGGTCATCGGCACAACGCTCCAAAGGCGGACCAACCTGCTCATCATCGACTCGATTATTTCGGGCAACTGGCCCGCCCTGGGGAGTGCATTGCTGCATCTTGTGCTCCCGTCGGTAGCTCTGGGGCTGATCCTGACAGGGGTGTTCCTGCGTTTAAGCCGCATCAACGTCATTGAAACACTGGTCCAGGATTACATTCTTGCCGCCCGCGCAAGGGGCATCCGGGAGAACGTCGTCGTCTACCGGCACGCACTCTCCAACGCCCTGATCCCGATTGTCACGCTGATCGGACTTCAGTTTTCGGTATTACTGGCAGGCGCCGTGCTCACCGAAACGACCTTTAGCTGGCCCGGTATGGGATTGTATCTGGTCGAGCGCATCGGGCAGCGCGATTATACAGCCGTGCAGGGCGTCATCATCGTCTTTGCGCTGTCCGTAGCAATCATCAGCCTGCTGACCGACATCGTGTACGCTTTCCTGGACCCGCGCGTCCGCTACTGACTCCTGAGAGGCACCCGATGGCCCCCGCACAGACCGTTGCCGAAACCAGACCCCAATGGCAGCGCGACCTCCACGAAGCCGGATTCCTGCGCCGCCTGCTGCTAGCGCGGCGCTGGTACGGCGCCGACTGGTGGTTTGCGGTGATCAGCGGCGTTTTTTTGATCTTTATTTTCAGTCTGGGAATCTTCCCCGGACTGTATGCTCCCTACAACCCCCGTGCCGAGGCTGGCCCGCCCCTGCTCGCACCCGGCGAAATGCCGCCCACGTTTGTGATCGTGGGGCAGAAGGGCGGGGTCACGTCGATTGACGGTCTGGCGGGGAGCGGGGTGCGCGTCGGCATTGTGCGCGGAAGCCCGTCTGCCCAGGCGCTGCGCGACGCGATCAGAAAGCGGACGGAAGAACTGGAAGCCGCTGGAGAGCAGGTCAACCTGCGCCCGCGCAACGAACGGTATGACACCATCGAGCAGGCCCTAGACGCGCTCGCCGCCGGGGAAGTGCCCGCTGTCGTCGGCCTGAGTTCGGAAATCGAGCCGCTGCTGGAAAGCCACCCCAACCTAGTGATGGGAGACAGCCTAGCGGGAGGGGAACAGAAGTCTTTCGTGTTGGGGACCAACCCGCTGGGCCAGGACGTGCTGAGCCGCATCATCTGGGGGACGCGCATCGCGCTGCTGATCGGCTTTGCGGCGGCAGTTTTTGCGCTGGTGGTGGGCGTGCCGCTGGGCCTGATTGCCGGGTTCTGGACGGGCCGCCTGGAGCGTGTCCTGACGCTGTTCATGGACAGCCTGTACTCCTTCCCCGGCCTTATCCTGGCCATCGCCATCACGTCGGTGCTGGGGCCGGGGGTCCTGAACGTTATCGTTGCTATCGCGACGCTGTACGTGCCGACCTACTACCGCATCGTGCGCGGGCAGACGCTGGCCATCAAGGAGGAACTGTACGTCGAGGCGGCCCGGAGTCTGGGCGTCAGGCCGCTGGGCATCCTGGCCCGCTACATCTTCCCCAACGTCATCCCGTCCGTCGTCGTGATCTTTTCCGTCAACGTGGCGGACGCGATCCTCACGGAAGCGGGCCTTAGCTTTATCGGGTTGGGCCTGCCTCCCGACACGCCTGACTGGGGGATCGACCTGTCGATGGGCCAGCGGATGCTGCGTCAAGCCTGGTGGCTGGTGACCTTCCCAGGGATCATGGTGGTTGCCGTGACACTGGGCTTCAGTATGCTGGGTGAGAGCCTGAGCGAGATCCTGAATCCTCGCCTTACGGAGAGCTGACTCAATGGCTGGCGAAACCTTGCTGCGAATCGAGGATCTATCGGTACGGTACAAGACACGTGCGGGATGGGTCAGCGCGGTTGATAACGTCAACATGGAGATTTACCGGGGAGAAGTGCTCGGCCTGGTGGGCGAAAGCGGGTGCGGGAAGAGCACCCTGGGCAAGGCCCTGCTGCGCGTGCTACCGCCCTCGACGCGCATCTCAGGCCACCTGTGGTTCAAGGGGCAGGACCTGATGGCCCTCTCGGACAGCGAGATGCGCCAGATCCGGGGGCAGAGCATCAGCATGATCTTCCAGGACCCGATGACATCGCTTAACCCCGTTCAGCGGGTGGCGGATCACATCATCGAGACGATCCGCACCCACGAGCCGACGGTCAGCAAGGCCGAAGCCCGCGAGCAGGCGGCGCGGCTCGTTGACCGGCTGGGGATCTCGGCCAACCGGCTGGACGACTACCCTCACCAGCTTTCAGGCGGCATGCGCCAGCGCGTGATGATCGGGCTGGCCCTGGCGCTGAACGCCGACCTGATCATCGCCGACGAAGCCACAACCTCGCTGGATGTGATCGTCGAGGCCCAGTTCATCGACCTGCTGCGCGAACTGCGGGACGAGTTCGACCTAACCATCCTCCTGATTACCCATAACATCGGGTTGGTCGCCGAACTATCCGACCGGGTGGCGGTGATGTACGCCGGGCGCATGTCGGAACTGGGCGATGCACGAGCGATCTTCAAGGCCCCGCTGCATCCCTATACGCAGGGGCTGCTGAGGGCCGTGCCAAGCATCCGTCTGGAGGACGAGGAAGAACTGTACAAGATGGAAGGCTCACCGCCGGACCTGATCGACCCGCCCCCCGGCTGCCGGTTCCACCCGCGCTGCCCGCACGCGATGCCGGTTTGCTCGGCCCTAGAGCCGCACTTCTTGGCAGCCAAGCCTGAGCATTTTGTGCACTGCTGGCTGTACGAGGAGGTTCCCGCCGAGTACCGTGAGGAAGCAAGGGTATGAGCGAAGAGAAGGGCGACTATCTGGTAGAAGTCAGGAACCTCAAGAAGTACTTCCTGGTTCACAAGGACTTTCTGACCAACCTGATGTCGGGTAGGCAGGAGTACGTCCGCGCCGTTGACGGCGTGAGCTTCAAGATCCGGCGCGGGGAGGTCTTCGGGCTGGCGGGGGAAAGCGGCAGCGGCAAGACGACCATCGGCAGGCTGGTGCTGCGGTTGCTTGAGCCGACCGAGGGCGAGGTCATCTTTGATGGCATCAACCTGAACACGCTATCCAACGAGGAGATGCGGCGCCTGCGCAAACGCATGCAGATCATCTTCCAGGACCCGTTTGCATCGCTGAACCCGCGTATGAGCGTGGGCGAGGCCATCGGGCATGGGTACAAGATCCACTTCGACGCCAGCGCCGAAGAGCGGCATAGAGTGGTTGAGGAAATGATGGAGCACGTCGGCCTGACACCCGCGCACACGCTCTATGACAAGTTCCCGCACCAGCTTTCGGGCGGCCAGCGCCAGCGTGCCGTCATCGCGCGGGCACTCATCACCCGGCCCGACCTGATCGTGGCCGATGAGCCGATTGCCATGGCCGACGTGTCGGTCCGCGCCCAACTGCTCGACCTCATGAAAGACCTCCAGAAGGAGTTTAACCTCACCTATCTCTTCATCACCCATGACCTGGCCACGGCCAAATACATCTGTGACCGCATCGGGGTCATGTACCTGGGAAAGATGGCCGAGATCGGCGACCTGCGTGACGTGTACGGCCAGGCTGCCCATCCCTACACCGAGGCCCTGCTAGCGGCTGTGCCGGTGCCCGACCCGGACTTCCGGCGGCAGGCACCGTTGCCCGAAGGGGAAATCCCCAACCCTATCAACCCGCCCTCAGGCTGCCGATTCCACCCGCGCTGCCCCATCGCCGTGATGGACGTTTGCAACACAATCGAGCCGGAACTACGGCCCGTGAACGGCAACCCGCGTCACCTGGCGTCCTGCCACCTGCGCACGGGGGATTACCAGCATCTCGACCCGACCCGCAACAAAGCAGAAGCCAAAGCCTGAGGTCAGCCCAAGTCGCCGGGACGGATAGCCCGGTGGCGGGGCGTGTTGAGCAAGCCCAACTGCAAGGCGAGTTGCTCCAGACTCATCAGATTGTGGAGGGGCAGAAAGTCGTCCACGTAGGGGAGCACGGCCCGGATACCCCTGACCAGCGGCTGGTAGCCAGGTGAACCCAGCAGCGGGTTCAGCCAGATGAGGCGGGAGACGCTGCGGCGCAGACGGCTTATCTCCCTCTGCAAAAGATCGATGTCACCGCGATCCCAGCCGTCGCTGATGATGATCGCCACCGCTCCCCGCCCCAGCACACGCCGCGACCACCCGTAGTTAAAGGCCTTGATCGATTCCCCGATGCGCGTTCCCCCCGACCAATCTAAAACGAGATCGGACATCCGGTCCAGGGCGCAGTCCACGCTGCCGTGACGCAGGGCAGGGGTGATGCGCGTGAGGCGCGTCCCAAAGACGAACGCCTCCACACGGTGCATGTCCTGCACGAGCGCATACATAAAGTGTAGAAACAGGCGCGAATAACGTTCCATCGACCCGCTGATATCGCAGATGACGACCAACGGGCGCGGCTTGGCCTTGCGCCGCCGCCACGCCAACCTGACGATCTCACCTCCCTGCTTCAGGCTGCTGCGGATGACGCGAGGCAGGGCGAGGGCGCTCGCGCGTTTTAGGGCGCGGACCTGGCGGCGAGTCAGGCGCATATCAAGCTGCCACACGAGGCTGCGGATAAAACGCCGAGCTGCCTCCAGTTCCTCATCGTTAAACTCCGAGAAGTCCTTGCGGCGCAGCCGTTCGGCGGGGCTGTAAACCGCTGAAAGCTCCCTGTCAGCCGGAGGATCCGTCTCCTCCTCGCCATCGGAGGAGGGCGCATGCCAGCCCGCCGGGCGAATGGCCCTTCCCTCACCCGCCGGGAGCGAGTCCAATGCCTCCTGGGCAGCATGCTGGCGCTGGCGGCCCACGCCAAACTCGACCATCCACTCGACACGGCCCGCCCAGAACAGATCAAAGGCCCGCCTGAACAGCTCCAACTGCTCCGGATCGTGGACGAGGAAAGAGGCGGCGGCATGGTAGAAGTCATCGCGGCGCGTGGGATCGATGTAGGTCAGCCCCTCAGCCAAGTCGCAGACCTGACGCGTGCTGACCCGGATGCCCAGACTCCGCAGCAGCCGCCCAAAGTGAAGCAGATTCGCGGCCAGATGGCCGTGAGAGTTAGTCGGGCCGGTCAAGGGGAGAATCCGCACGGGACTGCCTGACCAGAGCGCGTACCAGCGCCCCCTGCACCTGCTGCACGTCGTCCTGATACTTGAGGAGCACGCCCAGCGTGTCGTTGACGACGCGCTCATCCAGCTCGTTGCAGTCCATCGCCAGCAGGGCAGTGGCCCAGTCGAGCGTCTCCGCCACACCGGGCGGCTTGAACAGCTCGTGCTGGCGCAGCTCCTGGACGGCGGTCACAACCTGGAAAGAGAGCCGCTGGCTGATGCCCGGCACCTTGAGCTGCACGATAGTGTATTCGGTCTCGAAGTCCGGGTAATCGATCCAGTGGTATAGGCAGCGGCGTTTGAGCGCGTCATGCACTTCACGGGTGCGGTTGGACGTGATGACGACTACAGGGGGGCGTAGGGCGCGGATCGTGCCGATCTCCGGAATGGTGACCTGGAAGTCGGACAGGATTTCGAGCAGGAAGCTTTCAAACTCCTCGTCGGCGCGGTCGATCTCATCGATCAGCAGGACGGGCACCTGAGTCCCGTCGTGCTCAACGGCCTGAAGGAGGGGGCGGGCGAGCAGGAAATCGCGGCTGTAGATACCGCGTTCCAGTTCCTGACGGGTGGCGCCACTTGCCTCCAGGATACGCAGATGGAGAATCTGACGCGAGTAGTCCCACTCGTAGACAGCGTTGTGAACGTCCAGACCCTCGTAGCACTGGAGGCGGATCAGCCGTGTGCCCAGCATGTTCGCCAGGACCTTGGCGACCTCTGTCTTGCCGACGCCGGCCTCACCCTCCAGAAAGAGCGGCTTGCCCAGCTTGAGCGCCAGGAAGACAACCGTCGCCAGGCCCCGGCTGGCGACGTAGCGGTTTGCCGCCAGTGACGCCTGCACATCCTCGATGGAGTCGAACGCGATCATCGGCAGTCAGGCCGTCGCGAGCACCGGCGCGGGGGCGCTGTTACGAACCTGGGTGATCTCGGCCATGATACTCAAAGCAATCTCGGCAGGCGACCGACCCCCAATCGGCAGGCCGATGGGCGCGTGGAGCCGCGCAAGCTGTTCCTCGGACAGGCCAGCCTCGCGCAGGCGTGCGATCCGCAGCTGGTTGGTCCGGCGGCTGCCCAGCGCACCAACATAGCGGGCGTTGCTGGTCAGGGCAATCTTCAGCGCCGGGTCGTCTAGCTTGGGATCATGCGTCAGCACGGCGACATAGGCTGAGTGATCGAGTTTCATGGCAGACAGGGCATGCTGGGGCCACTCGCGGATAAGCTGTGTCGCGTGCGGGAAGCGCTCGCGGGTGGCAAAGGCTGCGCGCGGATCGACAACAATCGTGTCGAACCCGAGCGTGTTGGCAATCGTCACCAGCGAGTCAGCCATATGCACCGCGCCGACGATGATCAGCCGGGGGGCCGGGGGATACACTTCGATAAAGAGCTTAGGGCCGTCCTCCAGCTCGAACACGCCCCCCGTCTCCCGGATAAGCTGATCGAGTGCTGCCCGGACGGCACGCGGCGCATATTCCCCCAGATCGAGATCGCCCTCGATGCTCCCATCGGCCAGCACGATCAGCTTGCGGTTGCGAAGCTCCGGCGGGGCATCCAGAACGGTGATCACCGCCATCGGGTCACGGGCATCAAGGTGCTGCTTGAGTGCGCTGTAGACGCCATCTAGGGCGGAGAAAGGCTCGACCAGCACCTGGATCGAGCCGCCACAGGCCAGGCCAACCTCCCAAGCGTCCTCATCGGCCACGCCGTAATCCAGCAGCCGGGGGATGCCGCTCTCCATGACGGCCAGGCTCTCCTCGATGACGGCCCCCTCGACGCAGCCCGCGCTGACTGAACCGTCGAGGCCGCCGCTGCGAGTCGTCACGAGCTTGGAGCCAATCGGGCGCGGGGCCGACCCCCAGGTGTTGACCACCGTCGCAACGGCGATCTCCTCCCTACGCTGGCGCCACTTTTCCAAGCTATCTAGCACGTCCCTCATCCGGCAGCCTCCCTGCATCCCCAGGGAGCAGGGAACCCGGCCCAGCCGGACCCTGCTCCCTCCCTTTCCGCTATTCGATGATGACCTTTTCTTCGGTCAGCAAGTGCGTGCGCACTGAACAGTGCGCGATGGCATCCTCAGCAGCCGCCTTGCCCTCAGGCGTGGCGAAGGCCGCCTTCCGGGCCTCATCGTCGTCAAACCAGAACTCCGACACAGCATGATAGGGCAGATCGGGGCTATCTTCAAGCACCACGCTCATGCGGTAGTGGCGGATGCCAGGCAGCTTCCTGCCCAGCGGGGGGTGCTCTTCGAGCGCCCATCTGCGGAACTCCTCGAGGCTCATCCCCTCTTTGCGCTTGAGCAGTGAGATCACCTTAAGCACTGATTTTGCCTCCCCTGAGTCTATACTTAAGAATACCGCGCCGGGCCAGCTCACCGCCAGCCCGGCGAACACATATCCGCCTAGCCTGCCGCCTTTTCCTCCAACCCGCGCAGGATTTTCTCCGGCGTGACGGGCAGTTCGGTGATGCGCACGCCACAGGCGTTGTAGATGGCGTTGACGATGGCCGGGATGGGCGAGTTGGCCGTCATCTCTCCGACGCCCTTCACGCCGTACGGCCCGGTAGACGAGGGATATTCGAGCACGACGCTCTCTATCACCGGGAGCTGGTCAGGGCCGGGCAGGAGATACTCGCTGAAGCTGGTGGGCGCGTGGTCGATCTCAGGATAGTAGGGGGCAGTTGTCTCGTACAGCGCATGGGCCATGCCCATCAGCGAGCCGCCCCGAATCTGACCTTCGACCAGCGCCGGGTTGACCTGCCGCCCCACCTCGTAGGCGCTCTTCAGGCTGAGGACCGTCACCTCGCCGGTTTCCGTGTCCACCTCGACCTCGGCCACCGTGCAGGCGTGCGCCTCAGTCGAGTCGGGGTCCATTTCGCCTGTGTCGGGATCGACGGCGCTCTTGGGCTTCATGTACATGCCCCGCCCGGAGATTGTCCGGGCGTACTTGAAGTGGGCGGCTAGCGCCAGATCAACGATGTGGATGGACCGGTCCGGAGACCCCTTGACCCGGATGTTGCCCTGCCCATCCGTCTCCAGGTCATCCGGGCTGACCTCCAGCTCGTCAGCGGCGACCTCAAGCATGACCTTGCGGGCCTCCTGCGCGGCCTGAATGACGGCATTGCCGACGCGGTGAGTCGCGCGGCTGGCGAACGTGCCCATGCAGTGCGGGCCAGTGTCGGTGTCGGCTGTGTCGATCAGGACGTTCTCGAACGGCACGCCGAGCGTCTCAGCGGCGATCTGGGCGATGACTGTCTTCAGCCCCTGTCCCAAGTCTGTGCTGGAAAGGCTGATGACAAAGTTGCCGGTGGTCGTTGAGTGGATCAGCGCCTGGGAAGGGTCGCCGCCCAGGTTCATGCCGGTCGGGTAGTTGACCGCTGCGATGCCAACCCCTCTTAGCTTAGCCATGATGTTCCTCCCTGGGAGCGGAAGTCATCTGTTTGAACGCTTCAGGCAGTTCGTGGCCGACCATCTCGGCGGCGGCCTGCATGACCTCGATCAGCGTGGCATCCTCTACGATCTTGCGGTGCGGCTTCACGTCCCCGTTGCGGTAGGCATTGATAAAGCGGATCGCCCAGGGGTCCAGGCCGACCGTCTCGGCGATTTTGTCCATCTGCACCTCAATCGCAAAGGAGGCCATCGTCACGCCAAAGCCGCGCATCGCGCTCGCGGGTGTCCGGTTCGTGTAGACGCAGTAGGCATCGATCCACACGTTGGGGATATTGTACGGCCCGGCCACGTTAGCGGCGTGCTTGGTCACCGCATAGGGGGTGTGGCGGTTGTAGGCGCCTGAGTCCGCGTAGGAGGTGACCTGACGGGCAATGATGCGCCCATCCTTCATGACGCCGTCCTTGAAGTATATCCGCCACGCGCTGCGCGTGGACGAGACGCGCATTTCCTCCTCGCGGCTGAATTTGTACTTCACCGGGCGGCCGGTCTTCATAGCAGCCAGCGTGGCAATCGGTTCAGTGATCACGTCCACCTTACCGCCGAATCCGCCGCCAACCGTGCCCCCGACAAAGTGGAGCTTCTGGAAGGGGATCTGAAGGATCAGGGCCGTGTTGTCGAGCGTGAAGAAGAGCGCTTGAGTGTTGGTGTAGACCGTGTAGCGGCCATCAGGCTCCGGCTTGGCGATGCAGGCGGTGGTCTCCGTCGGGGCGTGCTCGATGGGGCTGGACTGGTAGCGGCCCTCCACGATGTAGTCCGCTTCCTGAAAGCCCTTCTCAACATCGCCAAAGCGCACCTTGCGGAAGGCGTTCTGCTGGCCGTACTCGTAGTCGTAGATGAAGTAGTTGGTGCCCCAGGGCTTCAGGATCGGCGCACCGGGTTTGAGCGCCTCCTCAACGTCGAACACGGCAGGCAGCTCCTCGAGGTCGAGCCTCACCCTGGAGACGGCCTCCAGCGCTGCCTCCTCCGTCTCGGCGACGATAGCGGCCATCGGCTCGCCCCGGTAGAGCACGCGGTCCTCAGCCAGCACCGGCTCCTCGTCCGGGCCGACGCCGATCAGGCACAGGATGGTGTAGATATTCTTGGGGACATCTTTATAGGTCAGGGCGCGCACAAAGCCGGGAACCTTCTCGGCTTGGGAGAAGTCTATCCCCCTGATGCGGGCGTGGGGCACGGGGCTGCGCACCATCTTCAGGTGCAGCATATCCGGGAAGCGGATGTCGTCGATATAGACCGTCTTGCCGGTGACATGCCCAAGACCGTCGCGCCGTTTGACCGGCTGGCCGACAATGTTCAACACTTGCTGTGCCATTGTCCCTTGCTCCTTACTGGCTGGCGCTCAGCCGTTGCGCCGCGTCCTGCACCGCCCGAATGATCGGCTCGTAACCCGTGCAGCGGCAGACGTTGCCGGTCAGCGCCTCGATGATCTCTGCGCGGCTGGGGTTGGGGTTGCGGGCAAGCAGGGCGCTGGACACCATGATCATGCCGGGCGTGCAGTAGCCGCACTGGACGGCAAAAGTCTCAAAGAACGCTTCCTGAATCGGGTGCAGACCGTCTGTCGCAGACAGACCTTCCAGCGTCACCACCTGCTTCCCGGCCACATCCTCGACCGGTAGTAGGCAGGACATCATCGGCTCGCCCTCGACCAGCACCGTGCAGCTTCCGCAGCCGCCCTGGCGGCAGCCCGCCTTGGTCGCGGTGTAACCCAGCTCCTCACGGAGCAGCTTTTGCAGCGTGGTGAGGGGCTTGACCATTACCTCGATCTGGCGACCGTTCAGCGTGAATGACACGATCTTCGAAGCCATCTGTGCCTCCTATCCAGCAAGCTGGGCCAACGCCCGGCCTACAAACACACCGACCATCTTGCGACGGTACCACTCACTGGCGACAGCGTCAGTAAAAGGCTCACATTCCCCAACCGCCGCCTGCGCCGCCGCCTGGATGGTTGCCTCGTTGAGGGTTTTGCCCACCAGAGCCGCCTCGGCGTTCCTCGCCCGGAAGGGGTGAGGCCCAACGCCGTTCAGGGCAAGGCGGGCCTCCTTGACCGTCCTGCCGTTGAAGATGAGGTACGCGGCAACCGTTACAACGGCGGGTGTGTTGGACTGTTTGCGGCCATACTTGAGGTAGACGGTTTTGCCTTTGGGCAGGGGAACCTCAACCTCGGTCACGATCTCGCCCGGCTCCAGCGCGGTCGTCATGAAGCCAGTGTAGAACTCCTCCAGCGGCAGGGTGCGCTGACCCCCCTGGCTGACCAGCGTAACGCTGGCGTCGAGGGCCAGCAGGGCAACCGCCATGTCGCCGCTGGGCGGGGGCGCGAAGAGGTTGCCGCCGACCGTGCCCATGTTGCGGATGGCCCACCCACCAATGTGGCGCGCCGCTTCGCTCAGCATAGAGATGGCGTCCTGCTGAAGCATCTGGGTCATGGTCGTGGTCGCGCCGATTCTGAGGCTGCCGTTCGACCGGCTGACATAGTTAAGACCAGCCCGCCGCAGGCCCATCACCATCTCAGGTATTGACACACCCTCGTTGATGAGCGGCATGGCCAGCGTGCCCCCGGACATGACCAGCAGCGAAGGCCCGTGCTCGGCCAGCAGGCTGACCGCCTCGTCTACTGAGCCGGGCAGGAAGTATTCCTTGGTGGCCACATCAACACCTCCTTTATTCGTCGAGGATCGCGAAGAACCGCGCGGGCGACCCTTCCGCGCCCTTGATCTTGATAAATGGGGCAAAGAAGGGGAAGCGCCTGCCGGTGGGAAGCTGGGAGAGGCCGGTCATCTGCTGCATCAGGATGGCCCCGCTCTCCAGGATGATCTTGTGGATGATGAAGTCCTCGGATGTGAAATCCGGCAGCCGCGCACAGTACTCGCTGAAACAGTCAAAGCCGACTGCTTTGGCCCCCCGGTCGATCAGCCACCGGGCGGCGTCGGGAGCGCAGTACGGCGATTCCATGTAGTAGGTCGGGAAGTTGCCCCACTGCTTTTCCGTCCAGTCGGTGCGGACTAACACGATGTCACCCTGACGCACCTCTGTAGCGTGCCTTTCGAGGTCGGCGACCGAAATCTCGTGGTTCGGCCCGGCGAAGCTCAAGTCAACGACCAGTGCCTCGCCGAAGACGCGATCCAGCGCCACGTCGGCTGCCGTCTCGCCATGCTCTTGGACGTGCTTGGTGAAATCGACGTGCGAGCCGGTGTGCAGCAGCATCTCGATCTTGCTGGCCTGCCAGAAGCCCGGCCCGCGATGGTAGCTGGTCAGCTGTAACTGTGTGCTTACAGAGGGAGGGCTGAGGGTATCTGTGCCAATGGGGACGGATAGATCTACGATTCGGGCCATACAAGCCTCCGATTCAGAGAGAGCTGAAAGCGTTCAATCAGCGCCTGAGCCGGTAGATGCTTCGGCCTGGAGCTGCTCGATGAGCTTGCCGAGGCCATGCCTGATAAAGGTGTTGGCCACACCTTCAAAGAAGCGGCAGCTCATCTGGCCGAGCGCACCGCCAATGACAGCCTTACCTTCATAGGTCAGAATGGTCTGGTTGCCCACCTCCTTCAGGTTGAACGATGCCTCGCCGCTGATCGAGCCGGTCGGGCCGCTGATCTCGCCTTTCATGCGACAAGCGGTTGGCTCGCACCGGTCGAGGACTCGCACATACGTCTCATACGTACCGGCCACAGCCGCGATGCCGATCCGCAGCCGCCCTCGGTACTCATCCGGGCTGACCTGTTCAATCTGCTCACAGCCCGGGATCAGCCTCATCAAAGCAACGGGGTTGAAAATCGTCAGCCAGATGCGCTCAACCGGCGCATCCAGCAGGTACTCCCCGGCAATCCTCATCGATCCACCCCTGCGTGCCGGCGCTGCCCCGATCAGCCAGCAGCCGCCAGATACTGGCTCGCCATCTCGCGGAACTCATCCTCGGTGAGCAGGCCCTTCTTGTCCATCGACCGCTCCTTGACCATCATCGCCAGCTCCAGCGCCTGCGCTTCAGAGGCATCCATGCCCAGCCGCCGCAGCCAGTACAGTACCGAGTCAGAGCCGCTGCCCTTGCCCAGGACGATCTCGATGTCCTTCTGGCCGATCAGGGAAGGCAGAACGGGGAACACCTCGGTGGGGCAGGAGTCTTTGCACTTCAGCCACCAGTTGGCCGGAATGCCCGACTCAAGCTGGTACATCGCTTCCCCGGCGATGGGCTGGTTGAGGGGCGTGACGTGGCCGGTCAGCTCGGCGACCAGACGGGTCAGCCCGTGCAGCTTTTCCAGCCTGATGCCGGTATCGACGCCGTAGAGCAGCTCAAGCGCCAGCGCGATCTGTTCGGTCGAGGCTTGCCCGGCGCGCTCGCCCATCCCTAGCACAGTGGCGTGGACAACCTCGGCGCCTTCCTCCACTGCCGCCAGACTGTTGGCGTTGGCAAGCCCAAAATCGTTGTGGAAGTGCGCCTCCAGCGGCTTCTTGAGGCGATCCTTCATGTGGCGGACGTAGTAGCGGATGGCGGATACAGAAGCGACCCCCATCGTATCCACCAGAGCCAGCGCGTCCATGTGGCCCTCGGCGGCCACCCGCTCGATGATCTCCAGCAACCAGTCGAACCGGGCGCGGGTGGCATCGATGGTAAAGAAGACCACGTACAGCCCAAGCTCATGGGCGTAGCGTGTGGCTTTAACCGAGAGATCAATGGCCTTGGAGAGCGGCCACTGGTAGGCATACTCAATGATGTGCTCGCTGCTGGGAATCTCGACTACAACCCCTGAGACGCCGCAGTCCGCAGCCAGTTTAACGTCGTCCAGAACGCAACGACAGAAGGCGAATATCTCCGGGCCGAGGTTCCGCTTGACGATCTCGCGGATGGCATCAGCGTCCTGCTTGGAGACGGCGGGCATCCCGGCCTCAATGCGGTGGATGCCCGCCTCGGCAAGGGCTTCGGCAATCCGGATTTTCTCGTCCCGGCGCAGCGCAACGCCCGTCTCCTGCTCACCATCCCGGAGCGTGATGTCGTGGATCTTGATCGTATCGGCAAGCCTGTAGCCCTTCCTGACCTCGTCCAGGTAGTTAAGCGGGCTGACGAAATACTGGTCGGTCTTCCAGGGTTGGTCTGCCACCTTATGGCCTCCTTGGTCTATCAGTCGCTGCTGCGGGACACATCAGGCCGTGAGCTGAGGTAAAGCCCTTGAGCCGCCGCGATCCAGTCGCGGATGGAGTGAAAAACGGGGATGCCTACCTGCTCGATAGCCTGGGACATCCTGGCCGTGTACGGGCCGCCCATCGCGCCCACTAGGATGGGCTTGTCATATTCCCGGTTGAGGCGGGCAAGCCTGTCCACGATGTCCTCCTCCAGGGGGGTGTCCTGAAACACAAACCAGGGCATGACGATGTCAACGTTTGGGTCGTTCATCAAGGCTTCGATGCCGACCTCATAGTCGGTGCTGGTTGCTGAGCCTGTTACATCAATCGGGTTCTGCACAATGTAGTAGGATGGGTACAGCCGGGTGAGGCGCTCAACCGTCTGGGGGGCAAGCTCATGGATCTCCAGGCTGTATGATCGGAGGAGGTCAATGCCCTGCACCATCGTGCCCGCGCCGTTGCTGATCATCGAGACGCGCGGCCCACGCGCCTTCGGCTGCAAGGCCAGCGCCTTGGTCACGGCCAGTAGCTCGTCGTAGCTGTCTACCGCGATCAGCCCGGCCTGCCTGAAAGCCCCCTGCACCACGCCGTAAGAGCCGCCAAAAAACCCGGTGTGGGACATGGAGGCGCGGGCGGCGCGCTCGGTGCGCCCCACCTTGAACACGACAACCGGCTTTTTCCGAGCCACATCCTGGGCCACATTCAGGAACTTCCGCCCATCCTCCAGCCCCTCGATGTACATCGCAATAATGTCGGTCTGCTCATCTCCGGCCAGATAAGCCAGCAGGTCCGCCTCATCCACGTCGGTGCGGTTGCCGTAGCTCACAAACCGGCTGACGCCCACTGCGGCGAGGTGCTCCAGAAGGGCACAGCCAACTGTACCGGACTGGGTGAGCACGGCGACCCTTCCCGCTTTGGGGCGGATCATCACATCGTGCACCTGAAAGAATGTGTCGAGCCGCGACCGCCCGTCGAACACACCGATGCAGTTGGGGCCGATGACCCGCACGCCGCGCTCCCGCGCCCGGCGGCGGATCTCGGCTTCGAGGTCAACCTTGTCGCCCCCTAGTTCCTTGCCGCCGCCTGAGACAATGACCATGTTGTGAATACCCAGCCTGGCGCAGCCCTCGATCAGGTCGGGCACCCTGTCAAGGCCGACGACAACAACTGCCAGCTCCACCTTTTCAGGGATTGCCTCCAGTGTGGGGTAGGTGCTGACGCCCATGATCTCCGCACGGCCCGGATTGACGGGGAATACTCTACCCGCATACTCGTGATTCACCAGGCTGTCCAGCACAAAGTAGCCCACCTTGCCGGGTGTGGCGGAAGCCCCGACGACGGCCACCGACCGGGCCTCGAAGAAGCCATCTAACCAGCGGGTGTCCGGGGGCGGCGCGCTGGGGGCCGGCCTCGGCTCAGGATGCCAGATGATCTTGCAGTCGAGCACGCGGTGCTGATCTTCCCACACGACGATGGGGTTGAAATCAGCCGACTCAAGCCTGCCCCCCAGTTCGGCGCCCATCCGGCTGGCGTTCATGAGCAGATCGACGAGCATCTCCTCTGAGACCGGCGGCTGCCCACGATACCCTTTGAGGACCTCATAGCCCTTCGTCTCGCGGATCATCTGAAGCGCGTCGGTGCGGTCTATCGGCACTACCCGGAAGCTTACATCGCCCAGTACTTCAGTGAAGATGCCGCCCAGGCCAAACATGATCACCGGGCCAAACTGTGGGTCGTCAAGCAGCCCGATAATGATCTCGGTCCCCCGCGTGACCATCTCCTGCACCTCGACGCCCTCAATCCGCGCCTCAGGGCGGACCGCCCGCACCGCTGCCAGGATGCGCGTGAAGCTCTGTTCCACCTCGGCAGGCGTCCTCAGGCCAAGTTCAACGCCGCCGATGTCCGTCTTATGAAGAATGTCGGGGGATGCGATCTTGAGCGCAACGGGGAAACCGATCTCGGCGGCAAGTCGGGCTGCTTCGGCGGCGGACCCGGCCAGTCCGCTGCGGGGTGCAATGAAGCCGTATTGCTCGAACATGGTGCAGTTGTCTCTCCGGTCGATTCAGAAGCAGGAGGTGCCAACAATCCGATTCGCAGAGGTAGGGCTGCCAGCGGGCGGCTGGCTCACCGATTCCGATCCTGCCCGCCCAGCCGGGTATCAATGTTTTCCAGATGCCTCAACATAGCCTGGCGGGCCGCCTGGGGGTCGCGCGCCTTCAGCGCAGCCACGATAGCGTGGTGATCCTCAACCGCCTGCTCGCGCACACCCGGTATCTCCACCGTGCGGCGGCGGCTGGCCAGCCCCAGACGGCTGATGCTGGCCATGAAACGGGACAGGATCGGGTTGCCCGCCGCTTCGGTAATGTACTCATGCAAATCAAGGTCTGTTTCCAGGAATGCCTGGCTGTCGCCCACGCTCTCGGCTGATCGTTTCAGACAGGCTTCCAACCGCTCGATCTGGGCGTCGGTGATGCGCTTCGCGGCCAGTTCGACCAGGCCGGTCTCGACGATCCGCCGCGCCTCGAGAAGCTGGAGGAAGGTTGAATCGTCCAGCGAGAAAACGAAATCGAGGTGCTCCACCAGCAGTTGGGGGTCAAGCGAGGTGACGTAGGTGCCGTCTCCCTGCCGTATCTCAATCACATTCATGATCGAGAGCGCCCGCAGGGCCTCGCGCAGCGAGGGGCGGCTGACCTGCATCATGGCCGCCAACTCGCGCTCAGGAGGCAGCTTGTCACCTGGACGGAGCTGTTTTTCCTGAATCAGGCTGAGCAGCTTGGCGGAGATTTCTTCAGCCAGGGCGCTTTTCTTGACAGCGCCGAACGACATGGGCAGCCCCCGAAATTGGTAAGACCATTTTACCATTCGCCCTCTAGGATACACGTATAGAAGCGGGGCGTCAAGAGGATCGCCCTGAAAACCCCCCAGCCAGCCGGGGCCTGTTATTCTCCTGTGTGGCTTGATGAGCTACTATCGACCAGCGGGGACTTGGCGCCCAGCGGAAGGCCGGAGAAACCTCCAATGAGCGTCACCGGCCATGCGGCTTCAGGCCGTTCAGCCACAAGCGCACACACCACCCCCACCCTGGCCTAACCCCCATCCGCCTCAGGTAGGCAGCGATGAAGACGGCGATCCCGCTCAGGCTCTGGACGTAGGCCCGCTCGCCGCCCGGCACATGTGTGATATGCCCGCGCCATCTGGCTCTTCCGGCCTCTTCGGCACTCTCTTCGAGCCAGATTTTGACAACAAATGAGTGGGTATGGGTCTCAAAAGATTCCATGCTGATCGCGCCCATGCGGCAGACCGGAACAATCCCGGCTCAGGGCCTCATTCCGGGCACGGCGCTGCTCTGTCCGCGTCTCCCCTGAGTATACGGGGAACAATCTATTCGGGCGTCTCTTGAGCATCTGTCCGCGTGTATGTCGAGCGTCGAGTGCAGGCCGGCCAACATCTATAGGAGCTGTTCATGGTCACAGGCCAGGCGGCGGAAGTGGGCCAGCCAGCCAAAGCTGCGCTCGACCACCCCGTGATGAGGAGAAGCACCCAGCCTTTTCCGGCTTCGGGCAGTTTGACCCCGATCCGGTCGATGTCCGCCCCTTAGGCGGCCTGCACGAACTTGCCAAAGTTCATAACAGGCTCTATTCGGCAACTAGGCCGACCGGCGTGCCGCGAGTCAGAGTGCGGTCAAGCTCCGGATCGTCTGCCCGTTCCTGGTGCGCAGTGCCAGCTCCCCCATAGCAGTCCTGTGAATGATTACACCCCTCCGGTTATAATCCACCGCAAGCAATCTCAAGGGGCGCACAGATATGGCACTCGTAAGCGGGCATAACCTCGCCAAGTCCTTTGGCGCGGATGACATCTTCAGCGGCGTAACGGTCAGCATCCCCCGCAGGGCGCGGATCGCGCTCGTCGGGCCGAACGGTTCCGGCAAGACAACGCTGCTGCGCTTGCTGGCCAAGCTGGATGAGCCGACTGAGGGGAGTGTGACACATTCCAAGGACCTCTGCATCGGTTTCCTACCCCAGGAGGCTGAGTTGGCGCTGTCCGGTGAACATGTCCTATGGGCGGAGATGCTGTCCGCCTTCCCCGATCTGCTTACTCAGGAAGCCAGGCTCAGTGAGATGGCTGATCAGCTCGCCGAGCAGCCCGGCAACGCCGACCTTCTGGCCGCTTACGGTCTGGCCCAGCATCAGTTTGAGGCAGCAGGCGGCTATGAATACCCAACGCGCATCAAGCAGGTCTTGGCCGGGCTTGGCTTTGACGAAACGGATTTCCAGCGCCCCTTGTCGCAGCTTTCGGGTGGGCAGAAGACACGCGCCCTACTGGCCCGCCTGCTCCTTGAAGAACCCGATCTGCTCATGCTCGACGAGCCAACCAACCATCTCGACATCAGCGCAATTGAATGGTTGGAAGGGTGGCTCAAGAGCTTCCCGGGTGCACTTCTTATCGTCTCGCACGACCGGTACTTCATGGACAGCCTGGTCGATCATATCTGGGAGCTGGTCTTTGGGCGGCTGGAAGAGTACCGGGGCAACTACAGCCATTACGTCGCTCAACGGGAAGAGCGGCACACCTATCTGCTGAAAGAGTACGAGCGCCAGCAGGCGTTTATTGAGAAGGAGCAGGACTACATCCGCCGCAACATCGCCGGGCAGAACACACGTCAAGCTCAGGGGCGGCGCAAACGGCTGGAGCGCTACCTGCGCGACGAGTCTATCACCCGCCCCCGCGAGCAGCGCAGCATCCGCCTCGACCTCCGGGCACGCCGCCGCTCAGGTGATAAGGTGCTGGTGACGCGCAACCTCGTCATCGGCTACCAAGACGACCGGGTTCCCTTGTTCAGTGTGCCCGACATCACCCTTTATCGCGGCGAATGCGCGGCGCTGATCGGGCCAAACGGAGCGGGCAAGACGACCTTCCTTAAGACCATTCTGGGGCTGCTCCCACCCCTGTCCGGCGAGGCCAGGCTTGGGGCAGGCGTCGAGATTGGCTACTTCGCTCAGGCGCATGAGGAGCTTGACCCGGCCCGCACCGTGCTCGACGAAATCCTGCAGGTCGGGAATCTGACGGTTGGTGAGGCACGCGACTACCTGGCTCGCTTTCTATTTCATGAGGATGAGGTCTACAAGCCAGTCTCCGCGCTGAGCGGCGGCGAGCGAGGGCGGGTGGCCCTCGCCAAGCTGGCCCTGGCCGGGGCCAACCTGCTCCTCCTCGACGAGCCGACCAATCACCTGGATATCCCCTCACAGGAGGTCCTTGAGGCGGTTCTGGCCGATTTTGACGGCACCATCCTGCTGGTTTCGCATGACCGCTACCTGATCCGCAGCCTGGCAACGCAGGTCTGGTCGCTGCATCTGCCCCGGCGCCCGGCGGGGGAGAAAGCCGGGTTGACCGTCTTTGAAGGCCCGTATGATGAGTACATAGACTGGCGCACTCGGCGTGCAGACCTTGCCGGTGGAAGTGCGGAACCCGGCGAAGCATCGAGGGGAGCGCCCAAACCGCAGCCCAAGCCGCGGATTGGGCCGCAGCCACCCTCACTCAGCCCTTACGAGCGCCGGAAACGTCTCGAACAGGTTGAACAGGAGATCGAGCGTGTGGAGGTTGAGCTTGTCAACCTGAGCGGGGCGTTGGAGGCGGCCAGCACGGCTGGGGACGTACAGGAGGTGGCACGCCTTGGTGAAGCCTACCACCGTGCCGAGTCTGACCTTGAGCGGCTGATGGGTGAGTGGGAAATGCTGATCGCCGGCCTGTGATACCGTCGGGACGGCGCATGGCTGTGGGGGATTGGATATCGTGATATACTTGGCCCCATCGTAGATTTATGGACAGTGCACACCTTCGGCATTGTTCCTGCATCTAACCACATGACTGAACCCATATTGACCGAAGATGGCATCGACCTGCACGCCCTGCGGCAGGGTGACAAGGCGGCATTTGCCCGGCTCGTTGAGCTGTACGCGGACCGGCTCTACAACCTGACGTTGAAGCTGACAGGCGATCCGTTCGAGGCAGAGGACGTTTTACAAGAGACGTTCATCAGCGCCTACAAACACATCCACACTTTTGAGGGCCGCAGCAGCCTGGGCACATGGCTTTACCGCATCGCCTACAACGCAGCCATGATGCGCCAACGCAAGAAGCAGCCGGACACCGTCTCTATCGACGAGCCTGTCACGCTGGACAGCGGCGACATGGTCCCGCGCCAGTTCTTCGACTGGTGCTGCCTGCCTGAGCGTGACCTGTTGAGCAGCGAGGCGCTGAGGTACATGGATGAGGCGATCCAGTTGCTGCCTGAGTCGCTGAAGCCCGTCTTTATCCTGCGGGATATCGAAGGGCTTTCGACTGCTGAAGTGGGCGAAGTGCTCGACCTTTCTATTGCGGCGGTCAAATCTCGCCTGCACCGGGCACGCCTGTTCTTGAGGGAACGGTTATCGGAATACTTCAGCGAGTGGGCACAGGTAGAGGGGGGATCATAATGGCCGAACACCACGTACACGACCCGCGCCATGCATCCTGCCGCGAGATGCTGGGCAGCCTTTCGCTCTATCTCGACGGCGAAGCGGAAGATGAGCTGTGTCGTGAGATCGAGCGCCATATCGCGGAGTGTGAGAACTGCCGCATTGTTGTTGATACCCTGGCTAAGACCATCAGCCTGTATCGTGAGCACGCGCATACCGGCCTGCCTGGTGACGCAAAGCGCCGCCTGTTTGTGGCGCTGGATATATCCGAGTTCTTGAAAGAGGAATAAAGCCCCCACTCTCTGCCTTCCCCCAGGTCGTCAAAGTCAGGCTGGCTGCCGCTGTGGTGCAGCCGGCCTTTGCCTTACCGCTGGACTGCCTACCAGTATTCACCCATTGTTTGGTTCGGCGACCTGCTGATAGAATGCGATTACACTCGGCCTCCTGACTTTTCGCATGTGGACTCATCTGCAATTCGCTGAATAGACACCACGAGGCGCAGGAAAGATGATCGAGCAGCACCCTGCCTACAGACCCACTGACAGCGATTACGATGTGCGGGGTGCCCATATTCCGCGCACGCTGGCTCAGGTTCTGAACGATGCCAACGAGGCGGTCGTGCGGGGCGACCTCTCCAACTACATCCCTATTCCCACCGGGTTCGATCCGCTGGATGCAGCGATAGGGGGTGGCCTTCAGCGCGGTGAGCTTATTCTCCTAGGCGGTGCACAAGGCATCGGTAAGACGATCACCGCCCTGCAGATGGCCCGCAACATCACACGCTTCGGCCACCTCTACGCCTTCTATCTCTCATACGAGCACACCGAAGCTCACCTGATGAACCGCTTGCTGTGCCTGGAAAGCGTCAATCCGCCGGATATGATCACCAGCCAGGGCCTGCGCATGAAGGACCTGCAGGACATTATCATCTCCAGGCATGCCCGCCGGGTCCTCAGTAAGAACGGCGCGACCGGCTCGCTGCGCGGCATCCTCCGGGAGAACGAGCGAACCTCGGCGGCGCTGGCTCGCCTGACCGAGTACGCCGACCGACTGGTTCTTCTCAAAGCCAGCACGGCCGTTACGACGCTGACAGCCATCCGCGATATAGTGAGCAAGCTTGTCAAGGCCACGAATGGCAACCTGGTTGTGTTTGTTGACTATCTCCAGAAGGTCGCCATTTATCCCGAGAAGGCACAGGACGAGAACGACAAAGTCACCATCGTTGTTGAAGGGCTGAAGGACATGGCGATGTCCTTCGACGTGCCGGTTTTTGCCATCGTCGCCTCTGACCGCGAAGGGCTTAAAGCGAAGCGGCTCCACTTGTTCCACCTGAGGGGCAGCTCTGCGCTGGACTACGAATGCGACATCGCCATCATCATGAACAACAAGTACAAGATCCTCTCGAAAGAGCACATTGCCTTCAACCCTTACGAAGCCCGCCAATACCGTGAGTGGGTCGTCTATACCATAGAGAAGAACCGCGCCGGGCGGGCTATGATCGACGTTGAGTTCCACCTCTACGCGCCGTTTTTCTGCTTCGACCCGCATGGCCAGATCGTGCAGCAGCAGCTCATCGACGACAAGATCATCGAGGCGTGACAGCCGCCGTGCCTTCTGCCGGAGGGCTGTGGTTCTCTTTCAACGTGCTAGATGACATGCTGAGAGAGTGGCTCAGCGTCACGCCGCGCGCGCCGCAATAGGGTTTGTGCCACGCTGCTGTGTCCTGTTACGGGGCACGAATGGTAGCCAAGACTTTGCCATTGGTGAGCGATTGGCGCACACTTTTGGGAGATGCGATCATTGACGCTATACTCTGTTCAGTCTGGAAGCCTGCATTTTGGACAGGCTCACAGAACAGAGAAATTTACCAGATAGGAGAACAATCAGGATGACCCCTGATAGAGTTAAACAAGACGTGGTTGTTAGCCTCCAGTACAAGCTCTGGCTGGATGACGGCACTCTGGTTGAGGAATCGGGGGCGGACGAGCCGCTGGTATACCTTCACGGGCACAACAACATCATCCCGGGGCTTGAGCGGGAGCTGACCGGTCTGCTGGTGGGCGATCACAAGAAGGTCGTTGTCAGACCATCCGACGCTTACGGTGAGTACGACCCGGACAACGTCGATGAGGTTGATCGGAGGGACCTGCCCAGCAACTTTGAACCCGAAGAGGGGATGCTGCTGTCAGTCCAAGACGAGGACGGCCATGAGTTTTACGCGCAGATCGTCGAGGTCTCCGATGATACAGTCGTGCTCGACTTCAACCACCCTATGGCGGGTGAAACCCTGCACTTCGATGTCACCGTCACCGATCTGCGAGAGCCTACACCAGAGGAACTTGACCACGGTCACGTCCATGCTCACGGGCATCACCCCTAGCACGCTTGATGCATCTGTGCCTGGCATCCAGTTCACCACGCCGACGTGAGCTGCTGGCTCTTATCGGCCTGCCTTTCCGGGTTATCCCCGCCCCCATAGATGAGCAGCGCCATCCGGGCGAACTACCCGAAGATTTTGCCCGCCGTCTCAGTCGTGAGAAGGCTGAGACGGCGGCCCGGGTGCTGCAACCCCCGACGCTTATCCTAGCTGCGGATACGATTGTTGTTGACAGTGACGATGTGCTTGGCAAACCCGGAGATCCAGCCGAGGCAGCCGCAATGCTGCGCCGCCTCCGGGGGCGGACCCACCGGGTGCTCACGGGCATCACGTTGCTTGATACAGCCGCCCGGCGCATGCTCACCGAGGTGGCATGCAGCCCTGTGTCGATGCGGTCGTACCGTGATGAGGAAATCGATGCCTACGTTGCCGATGGCGACCCGTTCGACAAAGCAGGCTCGTATGCCATCCAACATGAGGGGTTTCAGCCTGTGACGGGATTCGATCACTGTTTTGCGAACGTAATGGGCCTCCCCCTGTGTCACCTCACACGCATGCTGCACCGGATCGGCCTCCAGCCGCCCGCAGACGTACCTTACGCCTGCCAGCGTGCGCTCGGCTATGAGTGCCCCGTTTGGGAGCGCATCCTAGCCGGTGGGGAGTAGCGTCGGTGGGGATGCTCAAGGGGTAAGAGTCGGCGGAAGCGTTCCCTCCTCGAAGCCGACGACCAGCCATCCGCGCCCTTCTGGCATCAGGGCGATGGCTTCGCCCAGCGCATTCGAGAAGTAGAACTGGACAGCATCGTCCACATGGGCGCTCTGGTAGGTCGTGACGAACGGCACCTCACCACCGACCGCCCACCCCAGCCGCTCGCGGACGGACGGCGTGTCCCGCCACACCAAGCCAAACCCGCGTGTTGGTTTGGTAAAGCCCTCAGGGGGTTGAATGGAGGGGTCATCCTCGGGCTGGCCTTCTGCGTAGGGATTTGTCTCCATCAACCACGCCGGCAAGGCCTGTTCTGGCTGCGTGGGCAACTCGTCGAACAGCACAATGATCTGCCCGGTAGTCGCGATCCAGAACATCCGCCCATGCTCAAACTCCTGTGTGGAGGCCTGCGATTGGTTGGGGTCTCCGTCGGGGCAGAGTTCGCCGGGGTCGGGCGTGAAGAACCAGGTATAAGGACAGGTTACTCGTACAACGAGCTGCTGCTCAACGGTTGCAAGGCCGTTGGTCACGGTCAGGACATAGGACACGGAACTTCCGCCCACATCCGCACTGACCGTCATCGAACCCTCCGGCTCGACCGCCCACGTCCTTCCCGGCGTACCGTCCTCGTTCACCTGGAAGACCGCCGCTTCGGTCCCCTCCCGGCTGGACCACAGGAGCAGGACTGGCTCACCCGGCGCCGCCTCCTCGGGGGAAGCCACAAAGTATACAATAGTGGGCGCGCGCACTTCCGCCGCTTGGGTGCCTGTGGCGGCGGCTGCCAGAGGGTCTGGCGTCGAGGTAGGGCCGAGCGGCGCAGTAGGAGGGGAGGCAGGCGTTGGCGTGGGCCAGAGGGGAGCCGCCGGCGTGGGCGTTTCCGCCGCCAGCCCGCCCTGTCCATCGGGCGCACTGCCAAGTGCGGGCGTGGGCGTGATGACCGGGCTGGGGGTCAGAGTGGGGAGCGGCGGCACGGTGGGAACCTCTCCAAGCCACTCAGCGCAGCCCGCTGTGATGAGCGCCGTCAGCGCGGCGCCAGCAATAATGCCCCGCATACTCTTCAGGCGCATAGGTTTTCGGATCTGGCTGTGCCTGCCTCGGATGTTTCACCAATGGCAGCATCTTACTCACCGGCAGCCCGGACAGCAAGTCAGACAGCCGCTCGCCGAGCGGTTGCAGGTTCGGGCTGCGCACATTATGAACATCTACTTAGGCTGTGATACAATCTCGTATACGCGGAGATCGGATGCCCGAACAAGACGAGGTCGAAGTCAAATTCGCGCTGGCTGACCCGGCTCAAATGCGGGCCAACCTGCTGCGGCTTGGCGCCGTTCAGCGGGGATCGCATGTTGAGTTGAACATCCGGCTCGACGACGCCGAGCGCAGTCTGTCTGCAAGGCGGATTGTACTGCGCCGCCGTCGGGTGGAAGAAGCGGGTAGCACGACCTATCTCCTAACGGTCAAAACACCCGGTAGACAGCACGACCCCGCTCTCAGCATCCGCCGTGAGATCGAGCTGACTGTCAGCGACGGTGACGCCATGCTGGCCGGACTTGAGGTATTGGGATATAGACCCTATTGGCGCTATGAAAAGCGCCGCGAGACCTTCGCCTTGGGCCAGGTTGAGGCAGTGCTCGACGAGATGCCTTTCGGCTGGTTCGTGGAGCTGGAGGGCCTAGCCGGCGAAATCCGGCGGTTGGTTCCTCAGCTTGGCCTTGACCTCTCGGATGGGATCACAGAGAGTTATGCTGAATTATTTGACAGAGTGCGGCAGGCTCTCGACCTCGACATAAACGACCTGACCTTCGAGGCCTTCGCCGATATTGATGTGCCAGCCTGGGTATTTCGGCCCACATCCGCGACCGGGCGGGAGCCGTAGCCCTCCCGGCTTTTCCAGGAGATGCAGGATGGCGACTCTACCAGACGGTCGAACGCTCCCCGGCAAATTGATCATCGTCGAAGGCATAGACGGCTCAGGCAAGAGCACGCAGCTTGACCTTCTGCGCAAATACCTCATTGGCGAGGGATACTGCGTGGCCTTCAGCGAGTGGAACTCCTCTTCAATCGTCAAGGGCGTAACGCAGCGGGGCAAGAAGAAGCAGTTGCTGACCCCCCTCTCCTTCTGCCTGATTCACGCCGCCGACTTCGCCGACCGCATGGAGCGCCAGATGCTGCCCGCCCTCAAAGCAGGTGCTATTGTCCTCGCCGACCGCTATATTTACACGGCCTTTGCCCGTGACGTGGCGCGTGGACTCTCCCCTGAGTTTGTGCGTGAGATTTACAGCTTTGCCATCCGGCCCACTATCGCCTTCTATTTCAGGGTTCCACTGGAGGAATCGCTCAAGCGCATCCTGACAGGCCGTCCTCAGCTCAAGTACTACGAGGCCGGTCTTGATCTGGCGTTGAGTGATGATCCTTACGAGAGCTTCCGCCAATTCCAGTCTCTGATCCTGAAAGAATACGACACGATGGTCGATGAGTTTAATCTGACGGTCATCGACGCCACCCGCCCGCTCCTCGAGCAGCAGGATGAGGTGCGTCAGATCGTCGCGCCCCACCTCAAAAATGTACTCCTGGCGGAGCCCAGCGCGTGGCGCGAGGTCCTGGCTCAAGAGGGCTTGCACGGGCGGTACCTTGAGATCGCACCTCCGGAGCAGAGTGAGACATGAGCACAGACACCGATAGCAAGAGGCATCGTTTTCACGGGTACGATCTGCTAGGGCCGCGCGTGAAGGGACTCAAGGGGCGGCTGATTGTCCTGGAGGGCACCGACGGAGTGGGGCGTTCCAGCCAGATCGCCCTGCTGCGTGAGTGGCTGGAGAACGCAGGCTACGCGGTGGCCACAAGCGGGTTGAAGCGCAGTAAGCTGGCCGGCAAAGGGCTTAGCGCCGCCATGAACGGCCACACCCTCGGCGATACCACCATGAATCTGCTGTATGCTACCGACTTCGCCGACCGGTTGGAGCGCGAGATCATCCCTGCGCTGCGGGCGGGTTTCATTATGCTCACTGACCGCTACATCTACTCGATCATCGCCCGCGCTCTGGTGCGCGGCACCGACCCCGCCTGGATCCGTGGCTTGTTCAGTTTTGCCCTGGTGCCTGACATCGTGTTCTACCTCCAAGCCGATGTCTCTAACCTTGTGCCGCGCGTCCTGAATGCGCGCGGCTTTGACTACTGGGAGTCCGGTCTGGACTTCCTACCGGGCCGGGACTACTACGACAACTTCGTCGAGTATCAACGGCGGCTCCTGGCCCAGTTTGACGCAATCGCCGATGAGTACGGTTTCCACCGCATTGACGCCAACCGTTCCATGCATGAGGTGTTCAAAGACCTTCAACGGGGCATTCAGAACGTGATCGCCGACATGAAGCCAGCACAGGAGCTGGCGCAGTTGAACGAGGGTATCCGGAACGCTGCCCGGAAGGAGCCTAAAGAGCCTAAGAAAAAAAGGGCCTAGGGCTGCGCCTCCGGAGAAACCCTGCCGCGCCATTCGGATATAGGAGCACCTAGTGACCGACGACGCAAGCCCCCGACCCGCGCCCTGACGAAGGCGGCGGAATGTCCACCGCTCCCACCCGGAAGGAGAGTGAAGTGGAAGCCTCATCCCTGCCAACGGTGATCGATCTGTGCCGCCGCTACGAGGTTGACATGGCCCATGCCCGCCATGTGGCCCGACTGGCGGCTGAGCTATTTGAGATCACCCGCCCCGTTCACGGGCTTGAAGATCGCTACCGTGATATCGCCTTCTGGGCAGGGCTGCTGCATAACATTGCCTTCGCAGGCGGCGTAGCCAAGCATCACATCCGGGGCCGGGATATCCTTCTTGAGAACCCGCTCCGCGATCTGAACGACGCTGACCGTGCCCTCGTCGCCGTGACGACCGCTTTCCACCGCAAAGCGTGGAAGCCGGAACGTCTGGAAAAGGAACCGGCTTACCTAGCGCTCCCCCCGCAGGCACAGGGTGTTGCCCTTAAGCTCGCTGCTCTGGTGCGTATCGCCGATGGGCTGGACTACTCGCAGAGCCAGACAACCGTGCTCGGCCCTTCTCAGGTCACAGCTCAGCGGGTCCGGCTGACGGTTGCCGGACCATTTGCCGAGGGCGACGCCGCGCGTGCTGCCAGGAAAGCCGACCTGTGGCGCGCGCTTTTCGAGCCGCCGGTTGAGTTTTTCTACCGCGATGAGAGCTTCGCACTGGACGGACCGAACAGCGACCCTACCGTCGAGGCATCTGCGCCCAAGAAGCCGGGCCTTCTGCCCGACGATCCGATGAGCGAGGCCGGGCGAAAAGTGCTCCGCTTCCACTTGGAGCGGATGCTCGCCAACGAACCCGGCACACGCGAAGGGGTCGATATCGAAGCTCTGCATGATATGCGCGTCGCCACCCGCCGGATGCGGGCTGCCTTTCGCGTTTTTGGGGATTTCTACGAGCCGGGGGCGATCAAGCGCCTGCTGCGCGGGCTGCGGCGCACCGCCAGAGCGCTGGGGCCGGTCCGCGATCTGGATGTATTCATGGAGAACGCCCAGGCTTATCTGGCCGGGCTGCCCGCCGAGCGCACCGGTGAGCTGGATCGGCTTGTCGGTCACTGGCAGAAGCAACGTGATAAGGCACGCCGCCGTATGCTGGACGCCCTCGACAGCAGGGCCTACCAGGAGTTCGTGCGCGACTTCCGCCAGTTTGTCGATACGCCGGGCATGGGCAGCCTCAAACTGGATGGCCCGACCCCGGTTCAGGTCAGGCACGTCGCGCCCCATCAGATCTACGCACGCTACGAGGAAGTGCGGGCCTATGAGCCGTTCCTGGAGGATGCGCCCATCCCCACGCTGCACGCGCTGCGGATCACGGGCAAGCGGCTGCGCTACACGCTGGAGTTTTTCCGCGAAGTGCTGGGGGAAGCGATTGACGAGGTTATCCAAACGGTCGTTGCCTTGCAGGATCATCTGGGCGCCTTGCATGACGCCGATGTCGCCCGGCTCCTGCTGGAAGAGTACCTGACCAAGCTGCGAGGGTCAGCCCACGATCGGGAGGAGGGAATTGAGTCCGACGGTATAGAGGGCATTGAGGCCTATCTGGAAGATCGCAGGCAGGCGCTGCTCCACCTGCAGCAGACGTTCCCGGACGTGTGGCAGCACATCACGTCGGCGGAAACGCGCCGCAGGCTGGCTCTGGCAGTGAGCGGGCTTTAGCCAGACGATCAGGAAGGTCCGGCACAGGCAGCCTTGAAGCTGCCGACGAGTTTCCAGAAAAAGGAGTAGAACATGGCGAAGGAAAAAGCCAAGAAGAAGGGCGAGGAAGAAGCCCAGAAGAAGAAAGTCAAGAAAGACGAAGGGAAGAAAATACCCAATAAGCCGGGCGGCAAGAAGAAAAAGAAGTAATACCGCGCATCGCCGAGCGGAGTACGCGCTCACCGGAAGTGTCTCAAGAAAAGACCTCTCGTGAAGCCCGGCTTCCCGGAAGGTCATTCCCAGGCAACTTTCGGGGGAACACAGCAGCGCAAAGGAAAAGAATATGGAGTATGTGCACCTAGGCCGCACCGGGCTGAAGGTCAGTCGTCTGTGTCTCGGTACCATGAACTTTGGCCCGCCGACTACCGAAGCTGACAGCTTCACCATCATGGATCGCGCCCTTGAGCTGGGCTTTAACTTCTTTGACACGGCCAACGTCTACGGCTGGGTGAAAGGGAAGGGCGTCACCGAGCAGATCATCGGGCGGTGGCTGGCGCAGGGCGGCGGGCGGCGTGAGAAGATCGTCCTGGCAACCAAGGTTTACGGGGTCATGGGCGACTGGCCCAACGAGCGGGGGCTGTCAGCTTACCACATCCGCCGGGCCTGCGAGGGGAGCCTGCGCCGCCTGCACACCGACCACATTGATCTGTACCAGATGCACCACGTTGACCGGGATGCACCCTGGGAAGAAGTCTGGCAGGCGATGGAACAGCTCGTCCGCGAGGGCAAGGTGCTGTACGTGGGCAGCAGCAACTTCGCCGGCTGGCACATCGCTCAGGCCAATGAACTGGCCCGCCAGCGGCACTTTATGGGCCTTGTCTCCGAGCAGAGCCTCTACAATCTGGCTGACCGCATGATCGAGCTGGAAGTTATCCCGGCCTGCGAAGAATATGGCCTGGGCTTGATCCCCTGGAGTCCCCTGGCGCGCGGTCTCCTGGCCGGGGTGCTGCATAAGGCCACCGAGGGGCGCCGCGCCGACGATGAAGTCCGGGAGCGTGCTGAGAAGCTTCGACCCCAGCTTGAGCGCTATGAGGCCCTCTGCCGCGAACTCGGTGAGAAGCCCGCCGATTTGGCGCTGGCGTGGCTACTTCATCAGCCAGCCGTCACGGCGCCGATCATCGGGCCACGCACGATGGAGCAGCTTGAGGGCAGCATGCGCGCCCTGGAGTTGAAGCTGGACGGGGAAACCCTCAAGAAGCTCGATGAGATTTGGCCCGGCCCCGGCGGGCCTGCGCCGGAAGCCTACGCCTGGTGAGGCGGGCGGTTAAATGCGCCGTGTAGAGAGCAGCAGGATGCCATTCCCGCTCTGTGGCGGGCCATGACGAATAGCCCTCCGCTCAGGCGGATGTGGGACACCTGTGCTTCCCTCGAAATGCCCTCTCCGGCAAGCTATACTTAGCAGATGGAGCGGGTATACACCGCGTACAGAATCACCCATCGGAGGAGAGCATAGTGCAGTCCACAAGCACACAGGCAAGAGAGGAGCACTTGAATCCGGCCTACCTTTGGCAGAACTGGAAGGCGGTTATCCTAGGCTGCAACCTGCCGCACGGGCGCCGGATGGATGGTGTCTCCAAATGGTTGGTTATGACGCGCGCCTGCGTCTTCTCAATGACACTCACATCCGGCATCATCGGCGGTCTGCTGGCCGCGAGAGCGCCAGACTTTAACTGGCTGTACTTGATCCTTGCCGTCCTGGGCATCACGCTGGCCCATGCCGCCAACAACCTGATCAATGACTACTTCGATCTGGCGGTTGGCCTCGACTCGTCTGAGGATTATGTCCGCGCCAAGTATGCCCCTCACCCTATCCTGTCAGGGATGTCATCCAAGCGCGAGATTCAGGCTGCCGTGCTGCTCATCAACCTGATCGACCTGGGGATTTTAATCTACCTGGCTATGATGCGCGGGCCGCTGGTGATCGTGTTCGCGCTTGCGGGGCTGTTCATCAGCGTCTTCTACACGGCGCCGCCCATCCGCTTGAAGCGCATCGGGCTGGGCGAGCTGGGGGTATTGATCGTGTGGGGGCCGCTCATGATCGGCGGCACGTACTACGTTGCCTCTGGCAGCCTGCCCGTCTGGGCGCTGGTGGCCACGCTGCCGTACGCCCTCCTCGTGACGACGGTGCTGATCGGCAAGCATATCGACAAGATTCCGCAGGATAAAGCCAAGGGCATCCACACGTTGCCTGCGATCATCGGCCAGAAGGCGGCCCTGCGCCTGAATCAAGCCCTGTTCATCCTCTTCTATCCGATCGTCTTTGCGCTTGTGCTGTTTGGCCACCTGAGCGTTTGGCTGCTCGCAGTCGTAATCTCCATTCCCATGCTGGTCGAGACGCTCAAGCTGTACTCGGCGCCCAAACCCGCCGAACCGCCGGAGGGTTACACGGTCTGGCCGCTCTGGTTTGTGTCCATTGCCTTCCGCTTCACCCGCCTGGCAGGAGGGACTTTGATCTTGGGCTTGCTGCTGCATCTCTTCTTCCCGCTGAGCGTCAACCTGTTCTAGCGGCAGCCAAACCACAAGGGGCGAGGCCTCATGGCTTCGCCCCTTGTTTATCTTCCCCATGCGTCACCGCTTGAGCCGGACCGGTCGTCCTTGGTCAGGCCTCGTTCTCCGTAAGCGCGGCCTTCTGGATCGGCTGTTCCCGGTATGTGGTGGTGATCACCACTGCTGCTACGATGATCGCCATCGCCAGAAACGTGCGGGGCGCCAGCGGCTCCCCGGCCAGCGCCCAGCCCAGAAAAACCGCTACCACCGGGTTGACATAGGCGTAGGTCGCGGCCCGCGCCGGGGTGGTCACCTTTAGGAGCCAGACGTAGGCGCTGAACGCAATCAACGAGCCAAAGATGGTCAGGTAGCCGAGGGCAAGCGCTGAACGGAGCGATACCGCCGCCAGATCGATGCGTGCCCATTCGCCAGTTGCCGTGCCTGCCAGCGTCAGCAGCACGCCGCCCGCCAGCATCTCCATCGCAATCCCTTGTAGCGGTACGTCCGGCAGGCTGGCCCGGCGAGAGTAAAGCGAGCCAATCGACCAGAGCAGGGCTGCTAGAACAAGCGCCCCAGCCCCAACCGGATCAATTCCCTTGCCGCCCGCCAGCTCGCCGGGGCTGGCGAGCAGCACCATCCCGGCGAAACCGAGCACAACCCCCGCCACAACCCGACCATTGGGTCTCATCCCGCCTGGCCGCATCCAGTCAAGCGCGACCATCCACAGCGGCACCGTCGCGATCATCAGTGCGGCAATTCCGGATGGAACGCGCTGCTCTGCCCAGGTTACGACGCCATTGCCCCCAAGCAGCATGAACCCGCCGATCACACCAGCCGATCCCCAGTGCGCCAGTGAGGGGCGCGGCGCACCGCGCAGGCGCATCATCCCGCCCAGCAGTGTCCCGGCAATCAGAAAGCGCGCCCCTGCCATCAGGAAGGGGGGCAGCGTCTCAATCGCAAAGCGGATCCCCAGGTAGGTTGATCCCCAGATCACATAGACGGCCGCAAAAGCGGCCAGTATGCTCAGGCGTGATGGCCTGAGCGCCACACCAGACTCTAGCATCAACCCCTCCAGAGCTTCATCCAACTATCCAGGACTGTATCGAGTCTTCATCTGATATAACTGTGCAGCGCGCGTTTTGTGAAAACGCCCAATCTTGGCGGGACGTAGGCGCGGGGTTGGTCATCCGCTGGCAGCAGACAGGGCAGTGGCGATGCGCGCTGCGATGCGGGCATTCTGCTCCAGCAGCGCGATGTTCACATCAAGGCTCCGTCCACCAGTGATCTCGTTGAGGCAGGAGAGCAGGTACGGCGTGAGGGCTTTCCCTGTGATGCCTGCCTGCGCGGCCTGTTCCAGCGCTGCGCTGATCGCGGCCTCCAGCTCATCGTTGGGAAGTGCCCGCTCAGCCGGGGGCGGCACAGCGATGAGCACGCCGCCCTCAAGGCCCATGTTCCATTTGGTGCGCAGGATCGCGGCTGCCTCCGCAGGCCCCTCGACCCGAACATCGACCGGCAGCCCACTGGATCGGGCGTAAAACGCCGGGAACTCGTCAGTCTGGTAGCCCAGCACCGGCACCCCCGCTGTCTCCAAATATTCGAGCGTCCGGGGCAAATCCAGGATCGCTTTGGCACCGGCACACACAACGGCCACCGAGGTCATTGCCAGCTCAGGCAGGTCAGCCGACACATCGTCGGCGGTACCCCGGTGCACCCCCCCGATCCCCCCCGTCGCAAACAGGCGGATGCCCGCGAGATAAGCGGCGATCATCGTCCCGGCGACGGTCGTTGCCCCGTGCTCGCGGCGCGCCACCGCAATGGCGTAATCCCGCCGCGAGACCTTGCGCACGTCTTCTGAAAAGGCCAGCGTGGTGAGCTGATCATCGTCCAGCCCGACAACGATCCGCCCGGCGATGATACCGACCGTCGCCGGGACGGCTCCCTCCTCTCGGATGGCCGCCTCACACCGCCGGGCGGTCTCGTAGTTGGCCGGGCGGGGAAGGCCGTGCGAGATAACGGTCGATTCGAGCGATACGACGGGCCGCCCTTCTTCGAGGGCGGCCGTAACTTCAGGGGCAACGGTCAGATAATCGGCGATGGACATCGTTGTGCGTTCCGGGCCTCAGCTCAGATCACCAGTTCGTTGTAAAGCAGGTCCACGCTTAGATCGGGGCGAACCGTCTCTCTGGTGCGCAGGGTGAGAGTAGCGGCTGTGATGCCCAGGCGCACACACTCATCCAGCGGGATGTCCTCCAGCAGGCCAAAGATAATGGCCGCCGTCATGGCGTCCCCTGCGCCAGTCGGGTCAACAATATGGGTCTGGATGGCGGGAATATGGCCCTTGGTGTCGGCGTCGGCATAGACTACCCCGAATTCTCCCAGCGTGATGATCGCGATCTCGACTCCCCTGGACACCAGATGCGCGGCAGCCGCTTGCGCAGCGTCGCGGTCATTGGGATCGAATTCATAGCCGCACAGGACACCCGCCTCCTGTGCGTTGGGCGAGGTCATATAGAGCTTATCCAGATGAGGAAGCAGACGCTCGGCGAGCGACGTAGAGGTTGGGTCGGCGCACAGAGCCACATCGTACTCCCCGCAAAGCCTGACGACCGTCTGGAGCGCCTCAGGCGTCAGGTTAGCGTCGATCACAACCAGGCAGGCTTCCTCGAAAAGGTCCCGGTGAGCTTCAAGGTACGCTGGGGTGATCTCCTTCAGAATCGACATATCGTCCAGCGCCGCCTCAAGCACGCCGCCCGGCGAGAGCAGCGCCATGTAAGACCCACTGCGCCGTCCTTCGACGATCAGCGCATGGCTGATGTCGATACCCCGCCCAGCGGCATGTCCCAGGATGCGCTCGCCGGTCTGGTCATCGCCGACGGCGGTCAGGAGCACGGTCTCAACATCCAGACGGGCCAGGTTCTCGGCAATGTTGCGGGCGACGCCGCCCAGACTGCTGCGAATCCGCCCTGGCGTCGAACTTCCCCGGACCAGCTCGCCCTCAGGTTGTCCCTTAATGTCGAGGTTGGCTGCTCCAATGACCAGAACGTGTCCGCAAACCTCTTCCAAGAGACTACCTCCTGATGCCGTCCCCGGGCTGACACCGCTTATCGCAGGATAGTCCCGTGTAGCCTGCATTCGGACGCACAGGACGGCAAACCGCCAATAGCGTATCACACCCCCTGCTGAGCGGCAAGATGCTGTGCTCACGCTGTTATCCTCAACATAAAAGCGTCGCCCGGCGATCCAGTGAAACCAGGCCGGCGGCAGGTTCTTGGGCCAACTATTATGGACTTTTCAGGTATTTATTGACTTCATTAGGAACCTGTGTTTAAATCTCATATAGGTGAGCCAGCAGGCTTTCACCTGGGAGCCGGACGCAGGCGAGAGAGGAGCAGCCTGCGCTTCAGGACGGCAAACAGCCGCCGACGTTGCTGCACCGCCCCCTCTCCCGATAATCTTCTCACGCAATCTGTCAGCAAGGAGGCATGGACAAGCACCGTTTCCACCGCTCACACAACACTTGACGGCCAACCTTATCCACACCCTTGTCTGCCCCACTATGCCAGGTTGGAAGGGCGGGCTGCTCCACACAGAGGACAGGCCGCGCACACCGGACGATTTTCCCCACCGAGTGGGTGGGCTTCGCATCTTGTAGGTGTCTTGAAAACACTTTCAGCGGAACCCGCTGCCCATTCAGGAAGTCTCGACAGCAAAAGGGTATCATGACAAAACCAACCATTCTTGCCGTTGACGACGAGCCTCAGGTGCTCAACGCCGTGGAGCGCGACCTCCGCCGACATTACCAGGGCGAGTATCGGATTCTGAAGGCTGGGTCGGGAGCTGAGGCCCTCGACACCCTGCGCAAGCTCAAGGCACGTAGCGATCCTGTTGCGCTGTTCATCGTAGACCAGCGGATGCCGGAGATGAGCGGCACAGAATTCCTGGTTGAGGCCCGCAAACTATATCCGGATGCCCGTAAGGTTCTGCTGACCGCCTATGCCGATACGGAAGCTGCCATCAACAGCATCAATGTCGTCGGGCTGGATCACTATTTGATGAAGCCCTGGGATCCGCCGGAGCACAACCTCTACCCTGTACTCGACGATCTGCTTGACGACTGGCTGGCCACCGTGCCCCTGCCCTATGAGGGCATCCGGGTTGTCGGCACGCTCTGGTCACCGGCCTCTCACCGAGCCAAGGACTTCCTGGCACGGAACCGCATCCCGTACAGGTGGATCGATCTGGAGAGAGACGCAGAGATGCGGGCACTGGTCGAGTCGCTGAGTACAGGACCGATCCAATTGCCGGTGATATTCTTCCCGGATGGCTCGAGCATCGTCAACCCGGATCACCGCACTCTGGCCGAAAAGGTGGGCCTGCAAACCAAGGCCACACAGCCGTCCTATGACCTGATTATCGTTGGCGGAGGGCCAGCCGGGCTGGGCGCGGCGGTATATGCTGCCTCAGAAGGGTTGTGCACCGCGCTCATCGAGAAGGAAGCGACAGGCGGGCAGGCGGGGACCAGTTCGCGCATCGAGAATTATCTGGGCTTCCCCAAAGGTCTGAGCGGTGCCGAGCTGGCTGCCCGCGCCACCGCCCAGGCCAAGCGGTTTGGCGCCGAAATCCTGCTCGCTCAGGAAGTGGTTCAAGTGCGGGTAGAAGGCCCGTACCGCCTCGTGACTCTGGCGGACAGCACGGAGTTGAACAGCCGGGCGCTGATCATTGCCACCGGCGTCTCGGTTCGGCGGCTGGAAGTGCCGGGCGCTGAGCAACTGACGGGAGCTGGTGTTTACTACGGCGCGGCCCTGACGGAAGCCGCATTCTACCGCGACCAGCACGTGTTTGTCGTCGGCGGAGCCAACTCTGCCGGGCAGGGTGCGATGTTCTTCTCCCAGTATGCTAGCCAAGTCACTATGATAGTCCGGGGTGACTCCCTAGCATCATCGATGTCTCGCTACCTGATCGATCAGATTGCAGAGACTAAGAACATCAATGTCCTGTTCAATACCGAGGTCGTGGAAGCGCATGGCAACCAGAAGCTGGAAGCCCTGACACTGGCCGACCGCACCAGCGACGAAAGATGGCAGGTCCCGGCAGCAGCTTTATTTATTTTCATTGGGGCGGAGCCGCATACAGAGATGGTGGCTGGGCTGGTAGAGCGCGACGCTCACGGTTTCATCCTGACCGGCCCCGACCTGCCACAGGTAAATGGGCGGGTAAAAGGCTGGCATCTCAAGCGCGATCCGTACCTGCTTGAGACCAGTGTACCGGGTATCTTCGCGGCAGGCGATGTGCGGGCCAACACGATCCGCCGGGTGGCCTCTGCCGTCGGGCAGGGCGCGATTGCCGTCAGCTTTGTGCACCAGTATCTGAACACAGTCTGATGAACGAGTTCCTGAGGCAAGTGCCGCTGTTTGCCGATCTGTCAGAAGAGGACCTCAGACATCTGTGCCTTCACGCCGGGACCCGCACGCTGTCGGAAGGCGAGATGCTTTTTGATGAAGGAAGCCCCGGTGACAGCGCCTATATTGTTGAGGAAGGGCAGCTTGAGATCATCAAGACGGCCAGCGGCCGCGAGGTGCTGCTGAACGTGTCGGGGCCGGGGCAGGTGATTGGGGAGATGGCTCTGCTTGAGGATCACCCCCGCATGGCGAGCGTGCGTGCCCGCACCGACTGCAAGCTCATTGTCATCAGCAAGGAAGAGTTCGAGCACCTGCTGGAGATCAGCCACTCTGCTACACGCGCCGTGTATCGCACTATCTTGGCACGTTTGCGGAGCACCGAAGCGATGTTGCGCCAGGGTGAGAAGATGACCGAGCTAGGTACGCTCACTGCCGGTGTCGCCCATGAGTTGAATAACCCCGCGGCAGCCGTCCGGCGGGGGGCAGGGCAACTGGATGATTTGATACCCCGGTTCAGCGAGGCGCAGCTTGAACTGGCGGCGACAACCTTCGACGAGGCCCAGCGAGCCGCGCTGCGGCAGATACTGGGTAGCGTGCTGAGCACATCCCCAGCAATTGTTGAGCTGGACGCACTGGAGCGCAGCGACAGGGAATACGAGTACGAGCAGTGGCTGGAGGAGCACGATATCCCCAACGCCTGGGAGCTTGCCCCGGCGCTGGTTGACATCGGCTACGAGATGGAACAGCTCGAAGCACTGGAGCGATCATTCTCCCCTGATCAGCTTGGCATTGTGATCCGCTGGCTAAACGTGAACTACCAGCTTCATAGCCTGATGTCTGAAATCCGCGAGGGAGCTAGCCGGATCTCGGATATTGTCAAAGCGTTGAAATCCTACTCTTATCTGGATCAGGGACCTGTACAAAATGTTGATGTGCACGAGGGCCTGGAAGATACCCTTCTCCTCCTGCGCCACAAGCTGAAACCGGGTATCACGGTCAAGCGCGAATACGCGCCCCATCTCCCCAAGATCGAAGCTTATGGGAGCGAGCTGAACCAGGTCTGGACAAACCTCATCGACAACGCTGCCGATGCGCTGGGAGGCAGGGGAGAGATCACCCTGCGGACCCGTGAGGAAGGCAAATGGGTTGTTGTTGAGATCGTGGACAACGGGCCGGGCATCCCGCCTGCTATCCTGCCCCACATCTTTGATGCCTTCTTCACCACCAAGCCGCCGGGCAAAGGCACCGGTCTAGGGCTTGACATCAGCTACCGCATCGTAGTCCAGAGGCACCGGGGCGACCTGCGCGTCAGTTCGACGCCGGGCAGGACGTGCTTCGAGGTATGGCTACCCAAGCAGCTTAACGGCGCCAACAGGCAGGACAGCAGCACCGCAACCGGGCCAGAGAGTTAGCCAGAAGCGCCCATGTTTTGATCGCAGGCAGGGGCATCCGCCACCAGGCAGGGCCTGAATCCCTAGAAGCGGTTAAACCGCCATCCGCCGTCGATGGGGAAGGTGACTCCCGTGATCTGATCGGCTGCCGGGCTGCACAGCCATGCAATCACGTTGGCCACTTCGGGGCGTGTGACCAGCCGACCGCTCGGTGTGTGTTCGATGGCCCGTCTGACAAACGTGGGGTCAAACTCGGCGATGTCCTCAGCGCTCTCAGCAATCTGGCCCGGTGCTATCGCATTGACGGTGATCTCCGGGCCAAGCTCATAGGCCAGGGCTTCGGTCAGGTGGATCACGGCTGCCTTTGATAGCCCATAGATGCTGTGATTGCGGAGATAGGCCGACCCGGCACTCATGTTGATGATGCGTCCCCAGCCAGCCGCGCGCATACCGGGCACAACTGCCTGAGTCGTCAGGTAGGCGGCCTTCAGGTTGACGTTGAGGATGCGGTCCCATTCCTCCTCCGGCATCTCGGCAAAGGGAGTCATGCTGAATGGGCCGGCATTGTTGACCAGCACGTCGATCCGCCCGCCGAGCTTCTCAAGCGCCTCCGCCATAACTCGCTTGACCTCCCGCCCATAGGCGAGGTCGCCCACGACGCTGAAGGCGGGCTTGCCATACGCCCTGAGCTTTTCAAGCACACCCGTCGGCTCCGGTTCGCCATCCAGATAGCTGATGGCAACCGTCGCGCCATGCCGGGCCAGCGTCTCGGCGGTGACTGCCCCAAGGTTGCGCGAGGCACCCGTCACGAAGGCGGTTTTGCCCTCCAGAAAGCGGTTCTCAGACATTAACAGCTTCCTCCTTGGCCAGCCGACAAGCGACCAGGTGGCCGTTTCCCTGGTCGTAGTACGGCACAGGCTCGCGGCACTCGTCAGCCACATAGGGGCAACGATCCTGAAGGCCGCAGCCCGGCTTGAGTTCGCGGGCATGCGGCGTTTCCCCCTTGAGCAGGATGCGCTGGCGCTCGATGGTGGGATCAGGGATCGGGATGGCAGAGAGCAAAGCCTGGGTGTAGACGTGCCGGGGGTTGTCGAAGACATCCTCCGTCCGCCCCATCTCGACGATGCGGCCCAGATACATAACCAGCACCCGGTTGCACAGGTGGCGCACCGTACTCAGGTCGTGTGAGATAAACAGGTAGGCCATGTTAAACTCGCGCTGGAGGCGGCGTAGCAGCGCGATAACGTGAATGCGCAGCGACATGTCGAGCGATGAAGTCGGCTCGTCAAGCACGACGAACTGCGGGCTGGTCATGATGGCGCGTGCCACACCAACGCGCTGCTTCTGCCCGCCGCTGAGCTGGTGCGGGTAACGCTGGAGGTGTTCGACTTCCAGATTGACGCGCTCGACCGCCTCCGTGAGCTGGCGCCGGTCCCTGTACAGGCCGTGCAGGAAGAGCGGCTCACGGAGCGTCTGCTGCACGGTGAAGCGGGGATTGAGCGACTCGTTCGGGTCCTGAAAAACCATTTGGAAGTCCCTGCGCCGCCTGCGGATCGCGCCGCGGGGAAGGGCAGTCAGGTCTTCACCATCGAAGATGATCTGCCCTTTTGTGGGATCTTCAAGCCGCAGGATGCAGCGCGCCGTCGTCGATTTTCCGCAGCCGCTCTCACCCACCAACCCCACCGCCTCGCCGGGATAGACCTCAAAGCTCACACCGTTCACGGCATGGATGGTGTGGGGGCCTTCGTGGTAGTGCTTGTGCAGGTTCTTCACCTGTAGGAGCGGCGTGGTCATGGGCGGCCCTCAAATGCGCCTGCAACGTGGCGATAGCAGAATACAACATGGCCGGGCGTAACATCAACTGGCGGCGGGAACGCCGAGCGGCATACCGGG
>FWPU01003401.1_pt1 | contig 40250 bp, 34 predicted proteins | sample 2228361 | NCBI WGS metagenome assembly FWPU01 (sample SAMEA103939777, study PRJEB20133) | metagenome | reverse complement strand
TCGGACCAGCTGTTCGGCTTGCGTCGGAACGAGTGCTCGCCATCGATCGGACCGGGTGTCCGGCTTCGTCGGAATCCGCAGCCGAGCGCGTGGTTCATGCGAGAGCGCGGCGGATCGTGAAGCCGCGAATGCCTCGGCGACAGCGCCCTCGCGTCGTCCGCCTCGACGATGAGGCGTGACAAGCTCGGGCTCGCGCCCGTCGCGCGCAGGGCGCGCGACGCGGGACGGCGCCTGGGCCACGCCTTCGTCGTGCGCCGCAGCAAGGGGCCGCCCCGCGGACGCGCTCGAGGACGGAGGCAGTGTTCAAATCCGGCACATGGGTGACAGTTGCGGATGGCCAAGCAGCGACGGTCCATGTGCGCCCAGCCCGGATGCCGCACGAGAGCGCCGCCCAGGGGGCTCGTCGCTGCTCGGCGCCGATGCGTCGAAGTCATCAATTGCGTAGAGCCGGCACCTCGTCGCGTGACAGCAGCCCGTGCCGCCGCCAGCCGACGCGCAGCAGCCAGGTCCGCGGCGCTCGCGTTGGCGCCTCATCGCCCGCTGGCGGCGTCACCGTCACAGCCGCGTCACGAAAGCCGTCGAACCACGGCGCCGACGAGCACGGGTCGAGTCCGGCCACCGCGCGCAGGTGCTTCGCCGCGTTGGCGAGCACGTAGACCAGCGCGTTGCGCACCATCCGCGGTGTCCGGAGCGCGATCGCGTGGTAGCGGTCGGCCCACAAGGCGCCGCGACGGCCGAGCGCGCGGTTCACGGCAAGGGCGCAGCGGATCGCAAGACCACGCATACCGCGCGACAGCGCCTTCTTGTCGTCCGCCTCGACGATCAGGTGGAGGTGATCGCGCTGCACCGAGTACTGCACGACGCGGAAGTCCTTGCGTGAGGCGCACGAGAGTGCGCTTCGCATCGCGCGGTAGGGAACGGGAGTACGAAGCCAGACGACCTCACGGCGCGCGCGCAGCGTGACCAGTGCGGGCTCGCGACCGTCGTGCGCAGGACGGGCGCGGTGCGGGACGGAGGGGCGGCGGCCTGGGGCGCGCTTCCGTCCAGCGCCACGGCGAGCCCCGCCCCAACGCGGACGTGCGGAGAAAGCGAGCTGGTACTGAAGCACCATCGAACCTCGTGTGCCTCGACCAAACAAGCGATGTCAATTAGTCAAATTGCGCCTTGATTGAGCGATAGTACACCGGCGCCGACGCCATGTCAAGTGCAACATTTCGTGTCACCAGACGACGCGGGGAGAATCGATGCTTTCGACGTCTTTCGACGTCGGTGCACGCGTGCTGCCCGTGCGCCAGAACCGCAGGACGGCGCTCATCGGCCCTTTCTCCGTTGTCCGTGGCCTTGCCCGTGGTCGAACGCACCGGCTACCTGGGCGGCGCGATCGCGACCCACGCGGCGCTCGAGCCGGCGCGCCGGCGCTTCGACCGGGCAACCTACGAGAAGCTGCGCGCGGCGCTGGCGCTGGTCTTCGGCACGGAGTCGATGATCGTTTTTCGCGACGTGCTGAGCCTGGACGCGGAGACCGCCCGCAAGGTCAAGCAGTGGGCGATCCGCGCGCCCGTCGAGGCAGCGCTCGCCGAGTCGGCGAAGCGCGCGGGATCCGCGAAGCGCGAGCGCGCGCGCCGCCGCGCCTGGGCTTCGTAGCGGCGACTGCGCGGCCGCATCCGCACCGCATGCGGCAACCCGCTGACCAACCTCGCGCGGCGCGCCGGGATCCTCCCGAAACGGCGACGAGCTCACTCGCGGGTCAAGGTGCGGGAAGCGACACGCTCAGACCACTGCCGCCTCGCGCCGGCGCCCCACCGAAACCGCGTGCGCGACGGCGTCTCGCGCGACCGCCGCGCACGCAGACTACCTCAGTCCGGAATCTCCGGCTCCACCAGCCGCGCGAGCTGCTCGAGCGACTCTTGCCAGCCGAGGTAGCACGACTCGACCGGGATCATCTCGGGCAGGTTTTCCTGCACGATCGACAGGTCGGTGCCGCACGAGACGGGCTCGAGGGTGACCGTCGTCACCATCTCCTCGGCGCCGAGGGTAGGGTCCTCGAAGCGGTCGGTGTAGCGGATGCGCTGGTTCGGGACGATCTCGCGGTACTCGCCGCCGAAGGCGTGGCCGTTTCCCGTCGAGAAGTTGCGGAACGACATCCGGTACGTGCCGCCGACGCGCGCGTCCATGTGGTGGACCGTGCAGGTGAAGCCGTAGGGCGGCAGCCACTTGGCCATCGCTTCGGGCTCGAGGAAGGCGCGGAAGAGGCGCTCCGGGGTCGCGCGGAGGACGCGGTGGAGACGAACGGTACCCTTTGCCATCGAAAAGCTCCTTTCTGCTCGCTGATGACGGCCGCGCAGGTGGCCGTCACTCGCTAGTCGTTCGAGCGGGAGCCGGATCGACGGCGGCGGGGGACGAGATTCGCCTCACGCCTCGCGCGCGGCGAGCTCGAGCGGGAAGCGCTTCACCATCCGCAGCCGACGCACGAGAGTCGGCAGGTCGCGGGGCAGGAGGTTGCAGTAGTCGATGTAGCCGGGGAGCGTCGCGAAGGTGCGCTCGGCGGCGGCGAAGTGCGGGTCCGAGCGGAGCGTCTGCTCCTGGCGCACGGGCGGCGGCGTGTGCGGGTCGGCGCGGAAGCGCCGCACGTAGTCGAGGAGCCGCGCGTGGTACCCGGGGTCCTCGACGATCGCGCCGATCGTGCGCGCGCGGGGGTGCGTGCCGGCGACCATCGCCTCGACCTGGCGCTCGAAGTCCTCGAGGCCGTCCTCGAACATCTGGATGAGCTGCAGGTCGTAGATCGGGTTCAGGTGCACGACCTGCATCACGTGGCCGACGATCGTGTCGCGGTCCGAGAGGAAGCCGGTCGGGTCGATCATCGACACGGGGTCGTCGAGGATCCGCAGGAGCTGGTGGAAGCCGAACGAGATCCCCTTCTGCCGGTAGTAGTCGCGCGACGCGGGCTCGATCACGAAGCGCAGCATGTCGAGGCCGCCGAACAGGATCTGCAGCCGGGTGGGACGCTGGCGGATGTAGCCCTTCGCCTCGAGCGTGCGGAGCCGGCGATCGATCTCCGCACCGTCGACGTAGAGACGCAGCGTTCGCGCAAGCCGCCGGAGCTTGCCGGCGATCTCGCGCGGCCCGCCGATCGCGGTACGGATGAGCGTCCACGGGCTCGCCGTCTGGCGGAGCGTCCGGGCGGTCGCCTGCGGCGCGCCCACCGCCTCGAGCGCCGTCGCTGCGTTGCCCTCAGCCACGGAGACCCGCTCCCGACAGCGAGCGGTCGAGATAGTACGCCGCGCTGATCAGGCCGAGGTGGGTGAACGCCTGCGGGAAGTTGCCCAGGTGCTCGCCCTCCGGTCCGAGCTCCTCGGAGTAGAGCCCGACGTGATTCGCGAAGCCGAGCATCTTGTCGAACGCGAGGCGCGCCTTCCTGAGCTGCCCGGCGCGGGCGAGGCACTCGACGTACCAGAACGAGCACATGGTGAAGGTCCCCTCGCGGCCCTCGAGCCCGTCCGGCGCCGCGGACTCGCCCTGGTAGCGGTAGACGAGCGAGTCGGAGACCAGCTCGTGCTCGATGCACTCGAGCGTCGACAGCCAGCGCGGGTCGGTCGGGCCGATGAAGCGGACGAGCGGCATGAGAAGGCACGAGGCGTCGACCGCCGTTCCGTGCTTGACCTGGACGAAGGTCTTCCGCTCGGCGTTCCAGAAGTTCTCGTGGATGTCGCGATGGATCGCGTCGCGCACCTTGATCCAGCGGTCGAGCGGCGCGGGCAGCGAGCGCTTCCAGGCGAGGCGGATGCCACGGTCGATCGCGACCCAGCACATGACGCGCGAGTAGAGGAACTCGTGCCGGCCGCCCCGCACCTCCCAGATCCCCTCGTCGGCGAGGTGCCAGTGGTCACACACCCAGTCGAGCAGACGGCGCAGGTTCCGCCACAGGTCGAAGGAGATCGGCTGAGCGTACTTGTCGCACAGGTAGACCGAGTCCATGAGCTCGCCGTAGATGTCGAGCTGGAGCTGGTTGTACGCGCCGTTGCCCACACGGACGGGCCGCGAGCCCCGGTAGCCGTCGAGGTGCGGGAGCATCTCCTCGGTCAGCCTGTGACGCCCGTCGATGCCGTACATGATCTGCAGCGAGCCGTCGGGCTCGAGCTCGTCGCAGCACGCCTCGATCCAGTCCATGAACGCCTGCGCCTCGCTCGTGTAGCCGAGACGAAGCAGCGCGTAGACGGTGAACGCGGAGTCGCGGATCCAGGTGTAGCGGTAGTCCCAGTTGCGCACCCCGCCGATCGTCTCGGGGAGGCCGAAGGTCGGCGCGGCGACGAGCGAGCCGAACTCGCGCGAGGTGAGCAGCTTGAGCGTGAGCGCCGAGCGGTACACCGTCTCGCGCCAGCGGCCGGAGTAGGTCGACTTCCCCAGCCACTCGCGCCAGAAGTTCGCGGTCTCGTCGCGCACCGTGTCGCACCAGTGGGCCGAGGCGCTGCCCGACGGGCAGCCGGGCCGCGCCTCCTCGAGCACGAAGTCGGCGCGGTCGCCCGGGACGAGCTCGAAGTCCGCGACCGCGGCGCCGTCCTCGATGCGCACCGGCACGGAGGTGCGCAGGCGGAGCACCGTTCCGTCCTTCCCCTCCGAGGTGAAGATCACCTCGCCCTCGCCCACCTCGACGCGATGCGAGGCCCGCGCGTAGTCGAAGCGCGGCTCGCAGCGCATCCGGAAGCGGACGCCGCCGCGCACCGTGCGCACCTGGCGGACGAGCGCGTGCGGGTGCTCGGGCTCCTCGATCGGCATGAAGTCGACGATCTCGGCGACACCCTCCTCGGACAGGAAGCGGGTCACGAGGACGTTCGTGTCGGGCAGGTAGAGCTGCTTGTTCCGCGCCTCGGCGAACGCGGGAGCGATCTGGAAGCGCCCGCCCTTCTCGTCGTCGAGCAGCGCCGCGAAGACGGTGGGCGAGTCGAAGCGCGGAAAGGACAGAAAATCGATCGAGCCGTTGATCCCGACCAGGGCGACGGTGTGCAGGTCCCCGATGATCGCGTAGTTCTCGATCGGCTGGTAGCCCATCCGAAGAGCACCTCTCGAGGCCAGGGTACGGCCCGCTGTCCGCTCAGTGTTACCGGAGGGCGAAGGGGCGGTCGAGCGCCAGCCGCGGCCGCGTTTGCCGCGCGGCGCGGAGCTGGCGTAGGCTCGGGCGGCGCCGGGCGCCTCGGCCCGGCCGCCGCCACGCGCCGCACGGCGCGAAGGAGGTCGGAATCGTGAACTCTCTCGCGGGCAAGATCGCCGTCGTCACAGGCGGCGCGTCGGGGATCGGCGCGGCGACCGCCCGGCTCTTCGCCGCAGCGGGCGCGCGGGTGGTGATCGGCGACCTGCAGGACGCAAGCAGCCTCGCGTCCGAGATCGGCGGGGTCTTCCACAAGACCGACGTCCGCCGCTCGGAAGACGTCGCCGCGCTCGTGCAGCGCGCGGTGCGCGAGTACGGCCGGCTCGACGTGCTGTTCAACAACGCCGGCATCGAGCGCCACGCGCCGCTCGCGGTGACCGAGGACGAGGTGCACCGCAGCATCATCGACGTCAACCTGAACGGTGTGTTCTACGGCCTGAAGCACGGCATCCTCGCGATGGCGCAGAACTCCGGGCCGGTGCGGGGCAGCATCGTCAACACGGCGAGCGTCGCGGGGCTCATCGGCACGCCGCTCCTCGGCTCGTACAACGCGTCGAAGCACGCGGTGGTCGGGCTCACGCGCAACGCGGCGCTCGAGTACGCCCCGCTCGGGATCCGGGTGAACGCGGTGTGCCCCGGCATCATTCGCACACCCATGCTGACCGAGGGCTTCGAGGCGAACGACGAGGCGCTCGCCAGGTTCGCCAAGGCCCACCCGCTCGGGCGGATCGGGGAGCCCGAGGAGGTCGCGCGGCTGGTCTGCTTCCTCGCGAGCGACGACGCCTCCTTCATCACCGGGCAGGCGATCGCGATCGACGGCGGCATGACGGCCGGGCTGCCACCGGTGATCTGACCCCGAGCGCACGGAGGACGACCATGGCCCGCCGCCCCACGCTGTCGATTCTCGCGCTGCCGATCCTCGCGCTTCTCCCCGCCTGCTCCGACGCGCCGGGCAGCTCGGGTGAGCGCATCCTCTTCGCGCCCTCGGGCAACGACCTGAACGCGTACTCGACGGGCGATCAGGTGGTGAAGCAGACCGTGATCCGCAACGCGTCGGAGGATCCGGCCAACGGGCGAGACATCAACGGCCAGGTCTGCTTCGCGCCCGACGGCTCGCGCCTCTTCATCGCGGGCGAGGACACCGGGCAGCCGCAGCCGCCCGCGGGCTTCGGCGTGTTCGTGCTCTCGGGCGAGCGGGTCGGCGAGCTCTCCGCCGTGCAGGTCGGCAAGCTCACCCCGACCTACCAGCCGACCTCCGACGTGCCCGACCCGTACGGCTGCGCCTTCCTCCCCGACGGGCGGCTCGTCACGTCGGACATCGGCAACAACGCGAGCGGCCCGGCAGACGGTCAGGTGATCGTCTGGTTCCCGCCGTTCGACGTGCCGAACCCGAGCTACTGCAAGATCGATGTCGCGGTCGGCACGGCGGGCACGGTGTACGTCGACCGGGAGTCGCGCGTCTACGTCGCCAGCTCGCGCGTCGAGCCCGGCGTCCTGCGCTACACCAACCTGCCGACCTCGGCCGACGCGGCGGGCGGCTGCGGCGGGCGCGACGCGACCGGCGCGCCGCTCGCGACCGGCGTCGTGCGCGAGCGCTTCATCGCGGCCGACGAAAACGTCCCGACCGCGAACGGCCTCGCGGGAAGCCCCGCGGGCGGGCTCTACGTCTCGAGCGTGGTGAACGGCGTGATCGCCGAGTACGACGCGGCGGGCCGCTTCGTCCGGCGCATCCTCGAGCCGCCCGCGGGCGAGCGGCTCGGCCCGGAGCCGTACTCGACCGGCACGCCGCTCGGCATCGCGGTCGGCGCGGACGGCACCGTGTACTACGCGGACCTCGGGCTCGTCATCCGCGACGGGCGCATCGGTCCCGGGCCGCGCACCGGAACCGTGCGCCGCATCCGCTTCGTCGACGGCGAGCCGCAGCCGCCCGAGACGATGGATGCGGGCCTGAGCTTCCCCGACGGCGTCGGGGTCCTCGAGCCCTGACGGAGGTCGATGGCATGCTGTCGCGCTTCGACGATTACCCGATCCACCAGACGCCCGAGCCGGTCGCGCACGTCGCGACCAGCGACCGCAACGCGTACGACCGCTACTGGTTCAACGGCTACGCGGCGGACGGCGAGTTCTACTTCGGCGTCGGGATGGCGATCTACCCGAACCTGCACATCCTCGACTGCGGCTTCTCGATCGTCCGCGACGGTGAGCAGCACGCCTTCCACGCGTCGCGCCGCGCGCCGCGCGATCCGAGCGAGACCGAGGTCGGGCCGTTCCGCATCGAGGTCGTCGAGCCGATGAAGCGCCTGCGCGTGCGCCTCGCCGACAACGAGACCGGCATCTCGGCCGACCTCGAGTTCTCGGCTCGCACCGCGTGCATCGAGGAGGGGCGGCAGACCTGGCGGCGGGAGGGGCGCGTCCTGATGGACGCGACGCGCTTCACCCAGATGGGCCGCTGGCAGGGCGAGGTGCGCTACGCGGGCAAGACGGTGAAGGTCGATCCCGCGCGGGTCCATGGCACCAAGGACCGCTCGTGGGGCATCCGGCCGGTCGGTGCGCCGGACCCCGCGGGCGCGCCGCCGACCGAGCTGCCGCAGTTCTTCTTCCTCTGGGCGCCGCTCCAGTTCGCGAGCCACTGCACGCACGCGCTCACCTTCGAGGACGCGCAGGGCCGACCGTGGCACCAGGAGGCGATGATCACGCCGGTCTACGGCTCGCCCGACGAGATCCCCGGTCCCGAGGACCCGCGCACCGAGCGCCTGGCGCGCTTCGAGCACGAGCTCGAGTACGTGCCCGGCACGCGGCGCGCGAAGCGCGCCCGGATCGCGCTCGTCGGCTGGGACGGCAGCCGGCGCACGATCGAGCTCGAGCCGCTCCTCGCCTTCCGCATGAAGGGCATCGGCTACACCCACCCGACCTGGGGCCACGGCACGTGGCACGGCGAGCTCGCGATCGGCGGCGAGTCATGGAGGACCGCCGACCTCGACGAGATGGCGATCGACAACCAGCACATCCAGCAGGTGATGCGCGCGACGATGGACGGCGAGCAGGGGATCGGAGTGCTCGAGCAGCTCGCCCTCGGACCCTACCCGCGCTACGGGTTCACGGAGTTCCTCGACCCGGCGCGGTGAGCGGCCGCGCGAGCTCCACCGGTCGAGGCACGCCGGCCTCGCTGCCCCGGACGCCCGCCCTGCCCCGCGCGTCCTCCCTGCCCCGCCTCCCGCGCCGCGTCGAGCTTCGCGACCGACTGCGGCGAGGCGACCATCCGGTATGCCTCCTCGACCAGGCTCGCGATCATCTTCCAGTCGGGCGAGCGGTCGATGCGCACGCCGACCCAGCCCTTCGCGCCGACGTAGGGCGGCACGAAGCAGCGCTCGGGGTCGGCGGCGACCAGCGCCTGCTGCGCGCCGAACGGCTGCGGAAGCCACACGGCGACGCGATCGGCCCCGTGATGGTACGTGTCCATCTGCGCGAAGATCCGGCCCGCCCGCCAGGTCGGCTCGCCCCAGGCCATCTTCTCGGTCACGTCGGGGAGCGCGAGGCAGATGCCTCGCAGCCGCTCGATCGCGCGCTCGTCCGCCTTGCTCCGGGGAACCTTCACGGGGTGCGCCATCTTCGATCTCCTCCGGCGGCCGTCGCGGAGACGCCTCTGCCCGGTGATTCTTCGCACGCGGATCGCGCCGTGTCTTGGAAAAAATCCCGGGGACCGGGCGCAGGGCAAGGAACCGCCGGCCACGAAAGCGCTGGAATGGACGAGCGGCTCTTGCCAGACTCGCGGCGTGGAGATCCACACCCGCGTGCTCGAGGGGCCGCACGGCCGCGCGACGGTCAGCTTGGCGCGGCCGCCCCGTCTCGTGGGTCTCGTCGACCACCTCTGGCACAGCGACGGCGTCATCGAGGACCCCCTCGAGCGCGTGCTGCCGAACGCGACGCTCGAGCTCGTGCTCGCGCTGGGCGAGCCGCACCGGCGGGTGACCGACGAAGGCCACCGGGTGATCCCCACCGCGTCGCTCGCGGGGCTCTGGTCGCAGCCGCTCGTCCTCCACCACTCCGCGACCTGCGACACCCTCGGCATCATCCTCCGCCCGGCCGGCGCCTACGCGCTCCTCGCCCGCGACCTCTCGGAGATCAGCGACCAGATGGTCGACGCCCGCGATCTGCTGGGCCGCGAGGTCGCGGAGCTCGCCGAGCGCTGCGCCGAGAGCCGCGGCGTCGCCGAGCGCTTCGCGCTCGTCGAGCGCTGGATCCTGACGCGCATCGCGCGCGCACGCACGCCCGACCCCGCCATCACCTGGATCGCGGCCGAGATCGAGCGCACGAGCGGCAACGTGCGGGTCGGCCGGCTGCGCGAGGCAACGGGGATGTCCGCGACTCGCCTCGTCGACACCTTCCGCCGGCAGATCGGCGTGCGGCCGAAGCTCTACGCGCGGCTCGTGCGCTTCAGCCGCACGCTCGAGCGGCTCCGCGAGCCCGACGTGCGGCTCGTCGACCTGGCGCTCGACGCGGGCTACTACGACCAGGCGCACATAAACGCCGAGTTCCGCGCCCTGGCCGGCGTCTCGCCGACCACGTTCCTCGCGACGCGCCACGCCGACGGCGCCGGGAACACGGCGCGCGAGGTCCGCTGAGCTCGCTCCGCGGCGAGGCGCCGAGCGAACAGAACCTCAGCCGACGAGCCCGGCGCTCCGCGCCGCGACGTCGAGCACGAGCCCGAGGAGGAAGAGGAGCCCGAAGCGCCGCGTGTGCTGGAAGCTGAACGCGGCGTACCAGAGCGGCCAGACGCCGGGCGGCAGCTCGGGCGGCGGAGAGGTCGGCCGCGGGTGGGAGTACGCCTGGATCGCCCGCCACGCCCACTGGCCGGCGAACAGCACGACCAGCATGAGCCACGAGAGGTAGCCGGTCAGGATCAAGTAGAAGACGAGCAGGTACTGCAGCACGACCATCCCGATCGTCGCGTAGCGGGCGCGCTTCTCCCCGAGCAGCACGGGCATCGTGCGGATTCCCTTCTCGCGGTCGGCCTCGAGCTTGTCGGTGTGCTTGCCGAACAGCACGGTGGTCGCCGCGAGCGCGCACGGCAGGCTCGCAAGGATCACGTCCGCGCTCACCGTGCCGGTGACGACGTAGTAGCCGCCGCCCACCATGAGCGGCCCCCACACCAGGATCACCGCCACCTCGCCCATGCCGATGTACTTCAGCGGCCAGGTGTAGAAGAGGACGAAGAAGGCGCCGATCGCGAGCAGCGCGAGCGTCGCCTCGCCGCGCACGGCGACCAGGTAGAGCCCGGCCGCGAGCGCGATCGCGCCGGTCACCGCGATGTAGGCGAGGAGCTGGCCGCGCGTCATGAGGCCGTGCTCGAGCGGCTGCGGGCCGTACTGCGAGCGGAAGTAGTTGTCCCGGTCGACGCCCTTCACGTGGTCGGTGAAGTCGTTGATCAGGTTGTTCGTCGCGTGCGCGAAGAGCAGCCCGACGGTGACCATGAGCCAGGGCAGCAAGTGGAACTGCCCGTCGCGCAGCGCGAGCAGCCCGGCGATCGCCGACGCGTTGAAGGTCATCACCAGGACCGCGGAGCGCGTCGCAATGAGCCAGCGCGAGATGACGTCGAGCGCATCCCACTCGTCCTTGCTGACCCGCGGGATGACCCGCACCGCCTTGCCCCACATCGCGACGTTCATGACTTCTCTCCCGGCTCTGGACGCGGACGACGATAGACTCGCGCCCCCGCCCCCGCAACGCACCACCTCCCGGCGGTACGGCCCTTGCTGCATTCCACGCAGAAGGCGCGGCACACCGCGGAAGTTCCGCACACCCGCTCTGCGGCGCGACGTCGTTTGACGATCTTGCAATGATGCTTTCCGGAGTGCTCCTGCTCGCAGCCCTGGCGTTCGCGGCGCCACCGCCTCAGGCGGTGATCCCGGAGCGCTTCTGCACCGGCCTTCCGTCGGCCGACCCCGAGCTCCGCTCGTGGGTCGCGCGCATCGATCCGGAGCTCGGGCGCGGGCCCGTGCACGTTCTGCCGGAGGACGCGGCGCTCGCGCTCTTCACCCGCGCGGCGGATGCGGGCTGGAGCAGCGTCGAGCTCTTCACGCGCGACGCCTTCCGCGAGCCCTGCACCCCCTACCTGTCGCAGGACGTCCTGCAGGCGATCGACGAGCGCTTCCGGCTCGACCTGCTGACGGTGGTGCGCGGCGAGGACCAGCGCGAACGCGACTTCGCGATGCACGCCATGCTCGGCGGCTGGGGCCGGCTCGTCGCGCCCTACGACCGCGACGACATCGTCTACTGGAACCCCCGCGAGGAGCGGGACTTCGGCCTCTCGTCGCGCGTCCGCCTCGCGACCCCGGGGCGCGGCCGCCTCGAGGACGTCGAGGGGCTCTGCGCGGAGGTGAGCCTCCTCGGCTGCGTCGACATCGACTCGCTGGTCAAGGACGGCGACACGATCACCGTGGAGGCCGGCCTGTTCCGCACGGAGACGCAGGCGACGCCGATCGAGCCGAAGCGCGCGACGCTCGCACGCGAGTGAGCGCGGGCCGCGCGCGTCGGAGGCGTGCGCGACGCACGCGGGTCGGGGCGCGGGTCGCCTACTTGATGCCGAACAGCTCCTCCTTGTACTCGCGCGACAGCAGCATGCGCAGGGCATCGAGCAGCGGACGGCGGCGGTGCAGCACGTGGTACACCTGCTCGGTGATGGGCATCTCGACGCCGAGCTTCTGGGCGAGCGCGTATGCGGCGGCGCTCGTCGTGAAGCCCTCGGCGACGGTGCGCTGGCTCGCCAGGTAGGCTTCCGGATCGAAGCCGCCGGCGACCTTGAGCCCGAGCGTGCGGTTGCGCGACAGGTCGCCCGTGCAGGTGAGCACCAGGTCGCCCACCCCCGCCATGCCGAGGAAGGTGAGCGGATCGGCGCCGAGCGCGACCCCGAGCCGGGTCATCTCGGCGAGGCCGCGGGTGATCAGCGCGGCGCGGGCGTTCGCGCCGAGGCCGAGCCCGTCGCTCGCACCCGCCGCCACGGCGATCACGTTCTTCAGCGCGCCGCCGACCTCGACCCCGACCGGGTCGCCGCTCGTGTAGACGCGGAACGTCGGTGAGTGCAGCCACGGCTGCAGGCGCCGCGCGGCGGTCATCCCGTGCGACGCCGCGACGACGTCGGTCGGGAGCCCGCTCGCCACCTCGCGGGCGAAGGTGGGGCCCGAGAGGAACACGAGGCGCTGCTTCGCGATGTCGGGCATCGTCGCGCGCAGCACCGAGCTCATGAGCTGCGGCCCGTCCTCCTCGATGCCCTTGCACGCGATCACAACGATCGCGTCGTCCCCGACCCAGGGCGCGACCTCGCTCGACAGCGCCCGGAGGTGCTTCGAGGGCGGGCCGAGGATGACGAGCTCCGCGCCGCGCACCACCTCCTCGATCTCCTGCGAGGCCCGCAGGTCGTGCGGCAGCTCGATGCCCGGCAGGAAGAGCGGGTTCTCGTGCCGCTCGTTGATGTCCGCGACGACCTGCCCTTCGAGCGCCCAGATCTTGACCGAATGCTCGAGCCGCGCGGCGTGCGCGGCCAGCGCGGTTCCCCAGGCACCTGCTCCGACGACTGCGACCCTGGCCATGCTTTCTCTCCTCGATCGCGGCGCGCACCGCCGTCGCCGCACGATCGCGGCAAATGCAGCATCGTCGTGCATGCTGCGCCCGCGCGCAAGAGCCTCGATCCCGACGCTGCGCGAGACGCCGTGGACGACGCCGCTGCGTCCCGCTCCGTCCGCTCACGGGCGCCCGCCGCGGCGTAGCTCCGAGCACGTCTCGGGCGACGCGTCACCGCGGTGCCGCTCGGCGTCGAAGCTGCGGCGCTCGCGCGCGGCCCGACGCACCGCCCGACCTCGCGCCAGGTGAAATCTTGCAGGACGGACGCGGGCGTGCGCCGGTGGATAAGCATGGCGGCTTCGCGGCCCTCGAATTGCTCCGCACACCGGCGAGCTCGCTGCGGCGCGGTGGCGACCGCGCGCTGCCCCCTGCGCGGGCGAGATTTCCCGAACGCGAGGACACCATGCACGCGAGACCCCCCATGTCGTGCGCCGTCTGGCATCGCGCCTTCGTGCGCGTCGGCGTGCCCGTCGGAGCTGCCTTGCTTCTCGTCGGATTGGCCGCGACCTCGGCCAGCGCATTCACCATGGAGCGCGTGAGCATCGCCTCGGACGGCACCGAGGGCGACATGAGCAGCACGACCTCCGCGATCTCCGCCGACGGGCGCTTCGTCGCCTTCGTGAGCGGGGCGACGAACCTCGTGCCCGACGACACGAACTTCACGCTCGACGTGTTCGTCCACGACCGCGTCCTGGGCCTCACCGAGCGAGCGAGCGTCAGCGAGCTGGGCGAGGAGGGCTTCGGCCAGGCCGCCACGCCGGCTCTCTCGGCGGACGGCCGCTACCTGGTCTTCGCGAGCAACTCGCCGAACCTCGTCCCCGGCGACACGAACAACCGCTTCGACGTGTTCCTGCGCGACCGCGTGGCGGGCACGCTCGAGCTCGTGAGCGTCGCGACGGACGGGACGCAGGGCAACCTCGACAGCATCGCGCCCGCGATCTCGGCGGACGGCCGCTACGTCGCGTTCGCGAGCGCCGCGACCAATCTGGTCGCGGACGACGTGAACAACTCGTTCGACATCTTCGTGCGCGACCGCCTCGCGCAGACCACGACGCTGGTCAGCGTCGCCTCCGACGGGACGCGCGGCAATGGCCTGAGCCTCGCGCCGCGCATCTCGGCCGACGGCTCGGTGGTGGTCTTCCACAGCTTCGCGTCGAACCTCGTCCCGGACGACACGAACGGCGTGCCCGACGTCTTCGCGCACGACGTCGCCTCCGGCATCACGACGCGCGTCAGCGTCGCCTCGGACGGCACGCAGGGCAACCAGCAGAGCGTCGGCGCCATGGTGTCCGGCGACGGACGCTTCGTCGCCTTCGACAGCGACGCGTCGAACCTGGTTTCGAACGACCTGAACGGGCGCACCGACGTCTTCGTCCACGACCGCCTGAGCGGCGGGACCGAGCGCGTGAGCGTCGCGAGCGACGGAACGGAGGCGAACGACCGGAGCGGCTTCGTCGATCCGCCGGCGCTCTCGTTCGACGGACGCTTCGCCGCGTTCACCAGCAGCGCGAACAACCTGGTCGAGAACGACACCAACAACGTGGTCGACGTCTTCCTGCGCGACCGCGCGACGGGGACGACGATCCGGGTCGACGTCACGCCGGACGGCGGCGAGGCGGACGGCGCCGCCTCGCTTTGGCCGAGCCTCTCGGCCGACGGGCGCGTCGTGGTGTTCGCCAGCATGGCGACGAACCTCGTGCCCGACGACATGAACTTTGTGCAGGACGTCTTCGTCTACGCCGACACCTGCGGCAACGGGACGCTCGAGGCCGGCGAGGCGTGCGACGACGGCAACCTCGAGGACGGCGACTGCTGCACCTCGTCGTGCGAGATCGTGCCCGAGGGCGCGGCCTGCGACGACGGCGACCTCTGCACCCAGACCGACGTCTGCGACGCGAACGGCGTCTGCGTCGGCTTCGACCCGGTCGTCTGCGAGGACGGCGGGTCAGGAGAGTGCGGCTCCGCGGGACAGTGCGACCCGGCGACCGGCGAGTGCGTCGGCGGCCCGGTGCCCGACGGCAGCCCGTGCGAGGACGGCGACGCGTGCACGGTGGGCGACGTCTGCGTGAGCGGCGTCTGCGAGCCCGGTGAGCTCGAGCCCGCCGCCTGCCTGTCGGCGTTCCAGTGCTACGCCGGCCAGAGCTGGCATGCGGCGCCCTGGTGGTTCGGGCCCGAGGTCGAGGTCGAGGACTGCTTCGAGACCGTGCGCCTGCGCATCGGCTCGACGGCCTCGGTCTGCACGGCGCTCGACCCGCCCGAGGAGCAGCTCGCCGAGCAGATGGCCTGCCTGCGCGTCAAGCCGGTGCGCTCGGCGCCCGGGCACACGCACTCGGCGTACGCCGCGGCCCAGGGGAGCAAGCACGCCGAGCCGCACAAGGACAAGAACCAGAAGGACAAGAACCAGAAAGACAAGGACAAGAAGGACATGCACCACGGACCCAAGCACAAGCATCACAAGCACAAGCACCCGCGCGCGCACGGCGACCAGCTCTCGGTGCTGGTCACGAACGGCTTCGGCTCGCACGCCCTGCTGATCGGCGAGGTTGAGCGCCTCTGCCTGCCGGCCGGCAAGAGCGAGGTGCCGACTCCTGCCGGGCTCGACGCCTTCAAGTGCCACTCCGCGCATCTCGCGGGGAAGAAGCCGCACTTCATGCAGCAGAAGGTGCAGGTGACCGACGAGCACGGCTCGGCGAAGGTCCTCGTCAAGCGGCCGGACATGCTGTGCAATCCGGCGAGCGTGAACGGCAGCGAGGTGCTGCACGATGAGGCGCACCTGGTCTGCTACCGGATCTCCGAGCTCAAGGAGTGGGGCCGGAAGGGCTTCCAGCCGCGCAACGTGTCGGTCGCGTACGCGGGAGAGAAGGCGTTCGTCGCGCTGCTCGCGCGCGAGCACCTCTGCGTGCCGTCGGTGGTCGAGGACGACTGACGCCGGTCCGCGAGCGTCACCGGGCGGGTGCGCCCGGGCGGGCTTCCTCGCCGGGAAAGCGGATGTACTCGTCGAGAATCAGCCGGGCGAGCCGCTCGTCGTCGGGCCGGCTCGTGATCCGGCCGCGGGCCTTCAGGTCGGCGACGAAGGTGTCGAGGATCGTCGGCAGGTCGAGGTCGTCCTCGTGCGCGGCGTCGATCCGCGCCTCCTCCTCATCGGCGAAGCACCACGCCTTCCACGAGATCGACAGGCGCAGCTCGTCCCAAGCGTAGCGCGCCAGCACCTCGCCGTTCGCCCGGACGCTCCAGGCGCCGTCCGGGTCGCGGTGCAGGCGCGCGCCGGGCTCGATGCGCGGCAGCTCGACGTCGCGCAGCGCGAGCGGCTCGATGCCGTGGAACACCGAGTCCGTGTCGAGCACGATCGCGCTGTTGCGCCGCACTGCGAGGCGGCGCGGCGGGGCCTCCGGCCCGTCGGGGTAGAACGTGAACTCGCCGCCCGCGCAGTCGTGGTACCAGCTCACGCCGGTCACGATGTGCCGCCGCCAGCGGTCGAAGAGGCCCGAGTGGTGCATCGCGACCAGCAGCCACTCCGGCTCGCGCGTCCGGTTCGCGCCGCGGAACTCGGGCACGTCGGTGTGCACCGCGAGCTCCTGGCCGGGCACGAGGACGTTCAGGTAGACGATCGCCGGCCGGACGACGCGACGGCCGGTCACGAAGCGCGCCGCCTCGACGAACGCCGGGAGCTGCTGGAAGAAGGCGATCTCCGGGAAGAGCGGCGCCTCGTACGCGTAGGTGTCGCGGAAGTAGTTGGTGCGCGACGCGAGCTTCCACACCGGGTCCTCGCCGGCGCGGCTCGCGAGGAAGTTGCGCAGCGCATCGTAGCGCTGCGGGATCCCCGCGCCGAAGCCCTCCTGGCGGCGGCCCTCGCCGTAGGTCGGGTACGGCGCGCGCTGCTCGACGATCCCGAGCAGCCGCGCGAGGTCGTCTTCCTCGAGGAGCGGCGCGATCTCGACGTAGCGTGCCGTCGCCATGCGCCGTGCATAGGCCGCCGCGCCGCGGCAGACAAGCGGCTCAGCGCCGGGGCAGGAAATCGACGCCCACGAGCACGAAGTGCGTGTCGAGGCCGAAGTTCTCCTCGCCCAGGTCGGCGTTCGACACGTGGCGGAGGCGGTAACCGATGCTCAGCGCGAGCTGCCGGGTGAGGAACAGGTCGACCCCCGCGCCCACCACCTCGTTGAACTCGAAGGGACCGCCGAGCCCGATGCCCTGCAGGCTCGTGTACATGACACCGACCCCGCCGTGGAAGTACGGCACGATCGCCTGGCCGCGGTCGTAGGAGAGCTTGAAGGTGACCGGGTCGATTCCGAACTCGAACGCGTCCGAGGGATTGTGCACCGCCGCGACCCAGCCCTCGACGACGAGCTTGAGGTCGATGTGGCGGCGCGCGAGCGGCTCGTCGACGAATTCCCAGAGGTACCAGCCGACGTGCCCGTAGAGCGGGATCACCTGCACGTTCTCGCGCTCGGACCAGCCGAAACCGGTCTTGACGCCCCACTCCTGTACGCCGCCTCGGTCCTGCGCGGCGGCGGCCGGCGGTGCGGCAGCGAGCATGGCGACGAGCGCGCCGCAGGCGAGCGTCGCGCACAGCGCGAAAAGGGGAACGGTTCTCGGCAACGGCGCGACCTCGGCCCACCGTCCGTAAACGATCGGCCGCCCCAAGTCGAAGGCTGCGCGCCGCGGGCGCGTGCCTGCTCACTCGCAGCCGAGCGCTTGGCCGGCGATCACGTCGCTGCCGTTCGGGAGCTGGCGCCCCGGCACGTGGTCCTGGTCGACGAGCGAGGCCTGCGCGCTCTCGGTGGTGAGCGGCAGGCAGCGATCGCCCAGGTCGAGCAGGACGTCCGCGCCGTCGCAGGGCAGCGCCGCCTCGACGCGCAGCCGGAGGCCGAGGTTGCAGCGCAGCCCGCCCGGCCCGCTTCCGCCGCTCGTGAGCTCGATGCGCTGGCACTGGCAGACGTTGCCGTGCCCGCCACCCGCGACGCCGTTGCACCGGCCGCCCGGACACTGCGCGTCGCCCGCGCAGGCGCCGCCGTCCGACGCGCCGCCCTCGCAGAAGCCCTCGCAGCCGCTGTCCCAGACGTCCGCGCCGCTCGCCGCGCAGGAGGTCGCGCACTGCGCCGCGCACGAGGCGTTGCCGGTGCAGGTGCCGACGTCGTGGTCGGCCGAGATCGCGAGGTCGAGGGATGTGCCGCCGTCGCAGTCGATCGTTCCGGCGGGACAACCGTCGACCGGGCTCGCGCACGCCCAGCCGCGCCCCGGCACCTCGACCGGCGAGAGCGCAGCGAGCCCGCACGTGCACGGCGCCGTGCCGCTCGCTGCGTCGGGCGTGCCGCACGCGACCTCGAGCGTCCCGGCGAGCCCGCCGCCGAGGAAGCCGGCGCTCGACTCGAAGAAGAAGCCCGTCTCGTCGTCGAGCGTGCAGGCGAGCGACCCGAGCGGGGATGCGCAGCTCGCGTTCGCGACGCCGTCGTCGAGCGCGTCGCTCGCCTCGACCGCGAGGCAGGCGCGGCAGCGCGCGGCGCGCTCGAGGCAGGCGTGCGCTTCTTCGACGGTCGCCGCCGCGCACGCCGGAAGGATCTCGCCGAGGTCGACGCCCCTCGCGACGCACCTCGTCTCGAGCGCCCTGCGCAGCGGGTCGAGGATGAAGCGCCCGGGGCGCTTCTCGATGCGCCGGTCGCAGCGCTTGGCGATCATCCCCTTCGGGTCGGCGCCGAAGCAGCTCGCGAGGTCCGCCGCGTCGTCGAACGGCGCGTTCTTGCGCGCGAGCCCGCGCCGCTTGCACGCGTCGAGCTCGCGGAGCAGCGTCGCGTGGCACCCCTGGACGCTCCGCGCGACCTGCTGCCGGCAGCGCGCCGCGTCCCTGCCGTCGGCCTCGCGCCGCACGGCGGCCTCGAGGTCCGCGCCGAGGACGTCGCGCAGGAGGGCGCGCGGCTCGTCGGTCGCCGCGCGAAGCACCGCGTCGGGGTCGCGCGGACCGTAGGTCGGCGTGCGCGGCACCCCCGGGCGGCTTGCGGCTCACCCCGGTGCACTTCTTCGCGAAGCCGCGCGCGAGCGCGACCGCCGCACGCGCGACCTTCGCCTTCCGGTCCGCCGCGAGGCAGGCGTCGACTGCCGTCGCGAGCTTGCCCTTGCTCGCGTCGCGCAGACAGGCGGCCGCGTCCGCCGCGACCGACGCCCGAGACCTTCACCAGGCCGCCGTTCAGCACCGCGACGCACGCCCGCTGGTCGCGGGTGAGCGGCTGCGCCGCCCCGTCGCCCGGGCGGGCGAGCACGAGCCCGAGGACCGCGACGATGCCTCCGAACGAACGCACGCTGCACGACGCCATGCACGCCTCCCGCGCGAACTCGCCGCGCGGCAGCGAGGCTAGCGGCGCGCGCCGCGCGCGCCCATCCTCGGAATTGGGGAGGGCGCCGCCGTCAGGTCGTGATGCCGCCGTCGATCGAGACGATCGAGCCCGTCATGTAGCGCGCCTCGTCGGACGCGACGTAGGCGATGAGCGTCGCGACCTCCTCGGGCTGCGCCATGCCGAGACGCGAGCGGATCTTGGCGAGCAGCGTCGGGTCGGCACCGGGCGGCAGGGTCCGGAAGTTGTTCTGCAGCGGGGTCGCGATGCCGCCCGGGGCGACGGCGTTCACCCGCACGCCGCGGCCCACGTACTCGTCCGCGAGCGCGCGCGTCAGGTTCACCACCCCGGCCTTCGACGCACAGTACGCAGCCGCGTAGGCGATGCCGCTCAGCCCGGCGTTCGACGCGACGTTGACGATCGCGCCGCCGCCGTCGAGCAGGTGCGGCAGGCACGCCTGCGCCATCAGGAAGGTCCCGGTCAGGTTGACCCCGATGATGCGCGACCAGTCCTCGAAGGGCATCTCGTGCGAGTTCGCGAAGCGGCCGGTCCCCGCGCAGTTGACGAGCACCGACGGACGGCCGAGGTCGCGCACCACGGCGGCCACGGCCTCGCGCACCGACGACGGCTCCGCGACGTCCACCTGGTAGGCGTGCGCCCGGCCGCCCGCGCCCGTGATCTCCTCGGCGGTCGCGCGGGCCGATCCGAGGTCGAGGTCGAGGCAGGCCGCGAGCGCGCCCTCGGCGGCGAGGCGGTGCGCGGTCGCCCGCCCGAGGCCGGATCCTGCACCGGTGATGACGGCGACGCGGTCGACGAAGCGCGAGCTCGGCATGCGGCGCTCGTATCCGAGCGTCGCGCGGCAGGCAACGCGGCGCCGCCGGCGAAAGCGACTTGCCTCCCCCGACACGCAGGGTCTATGGTGCGCGCTGCCCGCCTTGGCCCCCATGTGCGAGCCAGCGCGCACGAGGCATCGCTGAGGTACACCGCAAGACGCAACGTACTCCGCGTCACGCTGACGGCCCTCCTTCTCGCGCTTCCCTCCGGACGCGCAGCGGCCCTCGAGGCCTGCTCGGCGACGGACCTCTGCGCGCCGAGCGCGAACCCCTGCACCATCTCCGGCACGGTCGACGTCGGCGAGGCCTGCCACCTCGACTTCGGGACGCGCGACGTGGTGCTCACCGGCGTGCTGCGGGCGGCGGCGCCGGGCGGCTCGTTCTCCGTCTCGGCCGGTAGCCTGACGCTCAAGGCGGGCAAGATCCGCTCGGTCGGCCCGACGGCGACCGCGGGAGGGAACGTCACCGTGACGGTGACGGGCGCCTTTCGCATGAACGGGAGCGGCCCGACGCTCGACGTGAGCGGCGCCGCGGGCGGCGGCTTCGTCGGCGTCGAGGCGGGCAGCATCGACATCCAGTCCGGCAGCATCGAGGCCGACGGGACGGGGACCGAGGCGTGCGGCGGCGTCGTGTCGCTGCGCGCGCGGTCGGGCCCGCTGCTCCTCGCCGCGCCGGTGCACGCGCTCGGTCACGCGCTCTGCGCGGGCGGCTTTCTCGAGCTGTCCGGGCAGAGCGTCGAGCTCCGCTCGCCGCTCAACGTGACGGGCGGCGACTTCCCGGGCGGGGTGACGGTCACCGCGGACGCGGGCGACCTTCTGCTCGCCTCGACCGCCTCGATCCGCGCGAACGGCGAGCAGATCGAGCTCGGCGACGGCGGTGACGGCGGCCCGATCGCGCTGCTCGCCGAGTCGGGCAACGTGACGCTGCTCGGCCCGGTCGAGACGACCGGCGCGACGCCCGAGGGCGAGGGCGGCAGCATCGTGATCCTCGCCGGCGGCACGCTCCACGTGGGCGGTCTGCTGAGCGCCGAGGGCAACGGCGGCGAGTCGAACGGCGGCACGATCGAGATCGACGCGCCGGGCGGCGTCACGTTCGAGCACCACGTGCGCGTGAACGGGGGCACGGGCGCCGCGGGCGGCGAGATCGACGTGCGCAGCGACGGCGACGTGACCCTCACCGCGCTTCCGACGATGCAGGCGAACGGCGGCTTCCTGAGCGCCGGCTCGATCACCCTGCGCGACGCGCGGAGCATCGACGTCCAGGGCACGATCCAGGCGCGCGCGTCGTCGGGCGGCAGGGGCGGCTTCATCACCCTCGAGAGCTGCCGCGCGACGATCGCCGGGACGCTCGACGTCTCGGCCGGCGGCGGCGGGCCGAGCGGCGCGAACGCGGTGACGGCCGGCGTGATCCAGGTCGCGGCGACCGGCCGGCTCTTCGCGACGCCGTGCGACAGCTCCACGCCGGGCACCTCGTGCAACGTCCTCACGGTGAGCGGCGGCGCTCCGACGATCGACCCGCTCGCCGTTCTCACGCCGCTCGCGCAGGTGAGCGTCGACCCGAGCTACAACGCTTGCTGCGGCAACGGCTCGCTCGAGCCGGGCGAGGCCTGCGACGACGGCAACGGCGCATCGTGCGACGGCTGCTCGCGCTTCTGCCAGACGGAGCCGAGCCCGCCGTGCCCGAGCGACGGCAACGAGTGCACCGCTGACTGCACGCCGGACGCGGGCTGCATCTACCGGCCGCGCACCGGCGAAGCGTGCTCGGACGACGGCGACGCCTGCACGAGCGACGTTTGCTCCGCGACCGCCCAGTGCCGGCACGTGCCGCGGACCTGCAACGACGGGATCGAGTGCACGGTCGATGCGTGCGTGCCGGGAGTGGGCTGCGTCGCGACCCCGGACGATACGCGCTGCGACGACGACGAGGCCTGCACCGCCGACCAGTGCGACCCCGCGACCGGCTGCGTCCACGACCCGGAGCCCGACGGCACCCCGTGCAGCGACGGCAGCTTCTGCACGACCGGCGACGCCTGCCTCGGCGGGACGTGCACGCCGCAAGGCCCGCCGCTCGTGTGCGACGACGGCAACGCCTGCACGATCGACGAGTGCCTGCCCGCGATCGGCTGCCGCAACCGCGAGGACGCCGCGCTGTGCGCGTGCGGCGGCACGGTCCCGGAGCCCGACGGCACCCCGTGCGCGGACGGCAACGACTGCACGCGCGGCGACGTGTGCCTGGGCGGCGTCTGCGAGCCGGGACCCGGGTGCCCCGACGACGGCAGCGCCTGCACGCAGGAAGCCTGCGTGCCGTTCCCCGACGGAAGCGAGCTCTGCCTCGCGTTCGACGACCAGTGCGCGATGAGCTGCGCGGGACAGCCGGACGGCACGCCGTGCAGCGACGGCTCCGCCTGCACGGAAGGGACGTGTCAGGGAGGCTCGTGCGTCACGACGCCGATTTCTTGTGGCGACGGCGACCCGTGCACGGGCGTCGACTACTGCCATCCGTTGCTCGGCTGCCGGAGCGGCGCACCGCCGGTCGACGAGCCGCTCTGCCAGGGGCCGCCCCCGGCGCTCGACGTCTTCACCTGCTACCGCGCGATGACGACCCGCGGGACGCTGCGGTTCGCACCGATTGACGATGTCGGCTTCGCGGACCCGTGGGGCGCGGGGCTCGCCCACCTGCGCAAGCCGAGGTCGCTCTGCTTCCCGACCGACCTCGGGGGCGCCGACCCGGAGGCGCCGCTCCACCCGGACAAGCTCGAGGGCTACATGCTGCGGCTGACCGACGTCGTGCCGAGCGCCGAGCCGCGCTCGAGCATCGAGGTCACGAACGCGCTCGGAACGCTGCGGCTCGACCTCCTGCGGCCGGACGCGGCGCTCGTCCCGACTGCGGTCGACCTCGACGCCCCGCCCGCGGCGCCCGTGCCACCCGGCCCCGGGCGGTTTGCCTGCTACAAGGTGAAGGTGACGCGCGGCACGCCGAGGTTCGTCCCCGTGACGGGCGTCACGGTGCGCGATCAGCTCGGCACGCTCACCGTCCAGCTCAGGCGGCCGTCACGCATCTGCGCGCCGCTCGACCTCGCCGGCGACGATCCCGGAGCGCCGGCGCGCGACGAGCGCCTCCTCTGCTACCAGGCGCGCGTGGTCTCGGGCACCCCGAGGTTCGCGCGCCGGAGCGGGCTCTTCGCGAGCAACGCGTTCGGCTCCGAGCGCCTCGACGCGACCCAGCTCGCCGAGGTCTGCGTCCCGAGCGAGTAGCGGACGGTCGCGGCCCGCGGGGCCCGCAAGCGCAGTGCGCCCGCGTGCGGCGCGCGCCTGCTTCAGCTCGCGCCGGTCAGCTCGCGCTGCGCTGGCTGATCTTCGCCCAGGTGTCGCGCAGCGTGACCGTGCGGTTGAACACCGGCTTGCCGGGCCGGCTGTCGACCGGGTCGGCCGCGAAGTAGCCCATCCGCTCGAACTGCCAGCGGCTGCCCGGGGCCGCGTCGGCGAGGCTCGGCTCGAGCTTGACGCCGTCGAGGACCTCCAGCGAGCGCGGGTTCAGGTGCTCGAGCCAGTCGTCGCCCGACGGGTCCTCGACGAGGAAGAGCCGGTCGTAGAGCCGCGCGACGCCCTCGATCGCGTGCGCCGCCGACACCCAGTGGATGGTCGCCTTCACCTTGCGGCGGTCGCGCGCCACGCCTCCCCGCGAGTCGAGGTCGACCTCGGCGCGTACGGTCGTCACCTCGCCCGTCGCGGGGTCCTGCTCGAAACCCGTGCAGCGGATCACGTACGCCCAGCGGAGCCGCACCTCGCGGCCGGGCGAGAGGCGGAAGTAGCCCGGCGGCGGCTCCGCGCGGAAGTCGTCCTGCTCGATCCACAGCTCGCGGCCGAACGGCACGAGCCGCGTCCCGGCGGACGGGTCCTCGGGGTTGTTCACCGCCTCGAGCTCGTCGCAGCGGTCCGCGGGCCAGTTCTCGAGCACGAGCCGGAGCGGGCGGAGCACTGCCATGACCCGCGGCGCGGTCGCGTTCAGCTCCTCGCGCAGCACGTGCTCGAACATCGCCATGTCGACCACGCTGTTGCGCTTCGCGACCCCGAGCCGCTCCCAGAACTTGCGGATCACCTCCGGCGGCACGCCGCGGCGGCGCAGCCCCGAGAGCGTCGGCATCCGCGGATCGTCCCAGCCCGCGACGTGCCCCTCGCGGACCAGCGTCAAGAGCTTCCGCTTGCTCATGACGGTGTAGCTCAGGTTGCCGCGCGCGAACTCGATCTGCTGCGGCTTCGCCGGGGTGCGACAGTTCTCGATGAGCCAGTCGTAGAGCGGCCGGTGGTCCTCGAACTCGAGCGTGCAGATCGAGTGCGTGATCCCCTCGATCGCGTCGGACAGCGGGTGGGCGAAGTCGTACATCGGGTAGATGCACCACTTGTTGCCCGTCCGGTGGTGCTCGACGTGGCGGATGCGGTAGAGCACCGGGTCGCGCATGTTGAGGTTCGGCGACGACATGTCGATCTTCGCGCGCAGCACGAGCTGACCGTCGGCGAACTCGCCCGCCCGCATGCGGCGAAACAGGTCGAGGCTCTTCTCGATCGGCCGGTCGCGGTACGGGCTGTTGCGCCCCGGCTCGGTGAGCGTGCCGCGCTGCTCGCGGATCTCGTCGGCGCTCTGCTCGTCGACGTACGCCTTGCCGTCGCGGATGAGCTGCACCGCGTACTCGTAGAGCTGCTCGAAGTAGTTGGAGGCGTAGTAGAGGTGCGGCCCCCAGTCGAAGCCGAGCCAGCGGATGTCCTCCTTGATCGCCTCGACGTACTCGACGTCTTCCTTCGTCGGGTTGGTGTCGTCGAAGCGCAGGTGGCAGCGCCCCCCGAACTCGCGCGCGATCCCGAAGTTCAAGCAGATGCTCTTCGCGTGCCCGATGTGCAGGTAGCCGTTGGGCTCGGGAGGAAAGCGCGTCACCACGCGCCCCCCGTGCTTCCCGGTCCTCTGGTCTTCGAGGATGATCTGCCGGATGAAGTCGGGACCCGGGCTGGGAGGAGCGGGGTCGTGCGCGGAGCCGTCGGTCATTTGCTCATAGGTGGCGATTGGCACGTACGGCGTCAACGCGGGCCCGGTGGGCGCGCGGGGTGAGCGCGCGGCGGTGCGCGCTCACTCGGGCTCGGGACAGCGGCCCGGGGTCCAGCGGTACGGCTTGCCCATCAGCGTGCCGACCCGGATGCACTTCTTTTCCTGCACGCCCCAGGCGCAGCCCCACTCGCCGGGCTTCTGGAGGTGCGGGTAGCAGCAGCAGCCGGGCATGGGCTTGGTGCTGAGGACGAGCGCGGGGGTGGGGGTGGGGTGCGGAGGTGCGAGGTCGGCGGCTGGCGCGGTCGGGGCGCTGTGGAGAGCGAGGGTTGTCATGATGACGGTGGAGAGCGCCGCGGGGCGGAGGCGAGGCTCGCGGCGCACTGCCTTTGGACGGGGCTTCATCGGGATTTCGCAGGGGTGATGTTCGCCAGCGTCGTGCGTCTGCTCGGCGCGCGGCACGTCGACTCGCTCGACGTGCAGGAAGTTCGGCCTCCCCATGCGTCCTCTCTCCTTCTCCTCCGTCAGGCAGGCGCGACCGCTCGGTCGCAGCGCCAGGTCGATCGTCCGGCGCTCGCGCGGGGCGCTCGTCGAGCCACGCCCTCGCGTCCTCCGGATCGATCGTCACTCCCCGTAGGACAGAGAGTTCCTCACGGCAACGCACGACGGGGAGATTGCGCACGCCTCCACGAGCCTCGTGCCTGGCGCGCCGGACCTCGTCGAGCGAGAGCAAGCCGTGCCTTCGCCAGCCTACGCGAAGCAGCCACGTCCGCGGCGGCCGCGTTGGTGGCTCACCACGTCGCGCCGGCAGCGCGGATGCACCGCGGAAGCCGTCGAACCACGGCGCCGACGAGCACGGGTCGAGACCGGCCACTGCGCGCAGGTGCTTCGCCGCGTTGGCAAGCACGTAGACCAGCGCGTTGCGCACCATGCGCGGTGTCCGGAGCGCGATCGCGTGCCAGCGCTCGGCCCACGAGGCACCGCGACGGCCGAGCGCGCGGTTCACGGCAAGGGCGCAGCGGATCGCAGGCCCGCGCATGCCGCGCGACAGCGCCTTCTTGTCGTCCGCCTCGACGATCAGGTGGAGGTGATCGCGCTGCACCGAGTGCTGCCCGACGCGGAAGTCCTCGCGCGAAGCGCATGCGAGAGCGCTTCGCACTGCGCCATGGGCGACAGGCGCGCGAAGCCAGACGATTTCACGGCGCGCACGCAGCGTGACGAGCACAGGCTCGCGGCCGTCGTGTACGGGGCGCGCCCGGTGCGGCACGGATGGTCGGCGGCCTGGCGCACGCTTTCGCCCGGCGCCACAACGAGCCCCGCCCCTGCGCGGACGCACGGAGAGAGCGAGCACGAGCTGGCGCTGACGCATCATCGCTACCTATGTGCCCGGCGCAACAAAGAGAGCGGCTCCGACTGCGGCACATCTCGAATGGGCTATGGTCGACGCACTCCGCTTCGGATGTCAAGTGAAACATTTTGTTTCACACGAACGATGCAGGGACTGATGCCAGCCAGCGTGGCGTAGGACCGGCAGCAGCAGCCATCCGGCCGCGCACGCCGCGCTCGCACCGCATGCCGCAACCCGCTGACCAGCATCGAAGACGCGCTGGATTCCCGAGCCGGCGCCCCGGCGAGCGCAACGCCGCGCCACCCTTCGCGAGAGAGATCGATTCAAGCCAAAAGTCGATGGCCGACGGATCGGGGGGCGTTACCCATGTCCCCGGACAAAGTGTCACCCACGTGCTCGGCTCGACAACAGAGAGCCCTCCACGGTGGCGCAACTCGATTGACTTGGCCTGTCGCCACACCACGTGCCGCACCGCCGGGCCGTCCCTCGCCCTCGCCACCGCACGGTGCGGCTTTCGCGTGCGTCCATCGATTGTCGGCAGAGAGCACATCGCCGTCCCGGGGCCCCGAGCCCCCACCGAGGCGGACACTCATCTTCCATCTTCTCCGCCGGCCGCACGCCCCCCGATTCGCACCGCTGAGAACCCACGCGCCCCACCATTCGACCAGATCGGAAGCGAAGCCCGACCGCACGCGCTCCGCGGCGGGTACCGGCCTTGCTCGTTCCGCACAGCGCACGCGGGAGCGTGCCTGCACGGAAGGAGCGAACCATGGCAGCGCGGGGCGGCGAGCCTGGAACGAGCGGAGCGCGGCGGCGAGACGGGGACGCCGGCGCGGCGAGGCGGCTCTCGGTGCTCGACTCGGCGTTCCTCTACTTCGAGCGGCCGAACCAGCTCATGCACGTGGGCTGCGTCGCGGAGCTGGACCGGGCGCCGTCGTTTCCGGGGCTCGTCGAGCTGGTGCGGGAGCGGCTGTGCAACCGGATCCGGCGCTACCGGCAGCGGCCGGTGCGGGCGACGCTCGACCTCGACCGGCCGACCTGGGAGGACGATCCGGCGTTCGACGTGCATCGCCACGTTCGGCGCGTCGCGCTGCCGGCGCCGGGCGGCGCCGCCGAGCTGCACGAGCTGATCGACACCCTCTACGCGGCGCCGCTCGACGCGCGGCATCCGCTCTGGGAGATCCACCTGATCGAGGGGCTGCGCGACGGCTCGAGCGTGCTCTTCGCCAAGATGCACCACTGCATGGTGGACGGCATCAGCGGCGTGCAGCTCCTCGAGCTCCTGACCGACGTGGCGCCGGACGCGGCGCCGGCGCCCGACGCGACGAACGCGGCACCCGAGGCCGCTCGCGCCCCGACGCCGGGCTCGCTGCTTTCCTCGCTCACCGGCGCGCTCGCGCCGTCGGCGCTGCTCGAGCGCGCCCGCGAAGCCGGCGAGGCGATCGGCACCATCGCCTCGCTCCTCCGCGAGCCGAACGACCGCCTGCCCTTCAACGGGCCGCTCAGCGACCGGCGGAGCGCGGTGTGGACCACGCTGCGGCTCGACGACGTCCTCGCCGTCCGCGGCCGCACGGGCTGCAAGGTGAACGACGTCGTGCTCGCGATCGTCACGGGCGCGCTCCGGCGCTACCTCGAGCGGCGCCGCGTGACGACGGCCGGGCTCCGCGTGCGCGCCGTCGTGCCGGTGAGCGTCCGCGGCGCCGAGCACCACCTGCAGCTCGGCAACCTGGTGAGCGCCATGCTGCCGCGCCTGCCGGTCGGCGAGCCGGACCCGGCGCTTCGCCTCCGGCGCGTCGCGCAGGAGATGCAGTCGCTCAAGGAGCGCGGCCAGGCGCGCGCGGCGGGGCTGCTCCTCGCGCTCGCGAGCGCCGTGCCGGCGCCGCTCGAGGCGCTCGCCGGACGGCTTGCGCCGGACGGGCTCATCGCCAACACGATCTGCACGAACGTCCCGGGACCGCGCGAGCCGCGCTTGATCCTCGGCCGGCGGATCCGCGCGATCCACGCGATGATCCCGCTCTTCCAGAGCATGGGGCTCGAGTTCGCGATCCTGAGCTACGCGGGCACGCTCTCGATCACGGCCACCGCCGATCCGGACCTCGTGCCCGACCTGGCCGACGTCGCCGCGGACGTCCAGGAGGCCGCGGCCGAGCTGTTCGCGGCGCACGCCCCGCCGCCGCGCGAGGCGGCGCCCTCGCCACCGCTCGCGACGCCGCTCGTCGGCGACCTGATGACGCGCGACGTGGTGACGATCACGATGTCCGACTCGCTGCTCTACGCCTACCGGCTGATGCGCGCGCGGCGGATCCGCCACCTGCCGGTGCTTGACGGCGCGGGCCGCCTGGTCGGGATCGTCACCGAGCGCGACCTCCTCTCCGCGACCGCGAGCTCGCTCGAGCGTCCGAGCCTCGAGGCGCGGCTGCGCCTGCTCGCGGACGGCGAGGCGATCGAGGTGATGGAGACTCACCTCTGCGTCGCGACGGCGGACGAGCCCGCGAGCGTCGCCGGGGCGCGCATGATCCTCCACAAGATCGGCTGCCTGCCGGTGATCGGCGAGGGCGGACGCCTGGTCGGCATCGTCACCGAGGAGGACTTCGTCCGCTGGGCGACCGAGGTGATGGCGAGCGGCGCGTCTGCCACGGGAACCCACCCGACGCGCGCCATCGGCTGAGGCTCGGGCGCGGCCTCGTGCGCCGGCGCCCGGCGCGACGGGGCACGGAGGTCGAGAACGATCGGCAGGTGGTCGCTCGCCGCGCCGTCGCTCGCGACGAGCCCGGCGCGGGCGAGGCTCGCAGCGTCGAGCCGGCGCGTGTCGAGCGCGAAGCTCCGCTCGACGAGCGCGCCGCCGCCGTACAGCAGGTAGTCGAGGCGGCCCGGCGAGAAGCGCGACTCGGCGTCGAACCAGGTGTAGGTCGCGCGGTCGGCGAGGACCGGCGTATCGGCGACGGCGAGCGGCTCGCCCGAGCCATCCAGCGGCGCGCGCAGCAGCTCGAGCGGCAGGTGCGAGCCGACCAGGTTCAGGTCGCCGCCCACGACCCGCAGGCACGCGCCCGGCTCCGGGCCGAACGCGGCCGCGAGCGTCTCGTTCGCAAGCCGCGCCTCGGCGCGCCGCTGCTCGGGCAGGACGAGGCGCACGTCGAGGTAGCGGTCGTCCGCCTGGAGGCGGGTGTCGCCGGGCCAGTCGGCAAACCGCCCGTCGATCCGGACCTGCCGAACCTCCCGCACCTCGGGCTCGCCAGGCGCGGACGGGCAGGCGGCGAGGAGCAGGAGGAGGGCGCAGGCGACGTGCCGCCGGCCGCTCCCGCGGGCGGCCGGCGCGCTCAAGCGGAGGCGAGCAGCTCTTCGGCGACGCGCTTCACGTCGGCCGCTTCGACCTTCCCGCGGTGGGTCTTCATCACGTCGCCGATCAGGCGGCCGACCTGCTTCACGTCGGTCACGCCGAGCGCGGCGATGCGCTCGCGGACGAGCGCACGCAGCTCCCCCTCGCTCATCGTCGCGGGCAGGAAGCGGGAGAGGAAGTCGATCTCGAAGCGCAGCTTCTCGAGCTGCTCCTTGCCCCGGTCGCCGGCCTTCGCGAAGTCGTCGGCCGCCTTCTGGAGCTGCTTGCGGTAGGCGCCGATCACCTCGATGACCAGCGCGTCGTCGACCGTCCCGCTGAAGCCCTTCGCGGTACGCCGCTCCTGGATCTTCGACTTGACCATCCGGACGACGTCGAGCGTCGCCTGGTCCTTGTCGCGCAGGGCCCGCTTGAGGATCTCGTCGAGCTCGCTTTCGATCGCCATCGCCGCCTCCTGCGGGCGAGGATGACGGCCGGGAGCGTCGAGCGCAACCGGCGCGGACGAAGCGCGTTTCGACGATCGAAGCCTGCCCTGCGACGACGCTCGAGCACGAAGGTGAAACCTGGCAAAGAGCGTACACGTCGAGTACACGCGTGCCGTCGGCCGCGTTGCAGGTGCTCCACGCGCCTGCGCTCGCGGGGGCCATCGCGGGTCATCTGAGGAGCGGGGGGCGATGCTTTCATTCTTGCGCGGCAGGCTTTCCGAGGTGGTGCGAGCGGTCGCACCGATCGTCGTCGTGGTCTCCGTCCTGCAGGTCCTCCTGGTCGGGGCGTCCGCGATGCTCTTCCTTCGCTTCCTCGCCGGGTCGCTGCTCGCGATCCTCGGCATGCTGCTCCTCTTCACGGGGATCGACGTCGGCATCCTGCCGATGGGCCGCTTCATCGGCGCCGACCTGCCGCGGCGGGGCTCGCTCGCGCTGATCCTCGGGGTCGGCTTCGCGCTGGGCTTCGCCGTCACCGTGGCCGAACCCGACGTGCTGGTCCTCGCGCTGCAGGTCGAGCAAGCGTCGCAGGGCGGGCTGCGCTCGCAGGGGCTGATCTACCCGATCGCCTTCGGGGTCGGGCTCTTCGTCGCGCTCGGCCTCCTGCGCGTCGTGTTCGGCTTCTCGATGTCCCTGCTGCTGACGGTCGTGTACGGGCTCATCGTGCTGCTGTCGCTCGTCACGCCCGAGAGGTTCATCCCGCTCGCCTACGACGCGGGCAGCGTCACGACCGGCGTCCTGACGGCGCCGGTGGTCCTCGCCGTCGCGCTCGGCGTGAGCTCCGTCCTCGCCCAGCGCGAGGCCGTCTCGGACGGCTTCGGCCTCCTCGGCATGGCGTCCGCGGGGCCGATCCTGGTGCTGCTGCTCGCCGGACTGCTCGTCCTGTGAACGAAGCGCTGACCCTCGAGGAGATCGGCCGGCTCGCCTCGAGCGTCGTGCTCGCGGTGCTGCCGCTCGCCGTGCTCTTCGTGACGTTCCAGGTCCTGTTCCTCAAGCTGCCGCGCCGCGAGGTGACGCGCATCGCGTACGGGACGGGGCTCGCGTCGGCGGGGCTCTTCATCTTCCTGCTCGGCGTGAGCATCGGCTTTCTGCCCTTCGGCCGGGCGATCGGCGAGGCGCTCGGCGCGCTCGACGAGAGGTGGCTGCTGGTTCTCTTCGGCGTCGTCCTGGGCTTCGTCACCACCTGGGGCGAGCCGGCCGTGCGCATCCTCTCCGACCAGGTCGAGGAGGCGTCCACCGGGTCGATCCGCAGCTCGCTGGTCCTCGTGACGATCTGCGTCGGCGTCGCCGTCGCGGTCGGCCTCGGGATGGCGCGCATCGCCTACGGGATCTCGCTCAGCTACCTGCTGGTCCCCGGCTATGCTCTGGTCATCGCGATGACCTGGCTCAGCGACCGCGGCTTCGTGTCGATCGCCATCGACGCGGGTGGCGTCGCGACCGGGCCGCTCGCGAACACCTTCCTGCTGGCCCTCGCGCTCGGCGCCGCGTCGGTGGCCGGCGGCAAGGACCCGCTGGTCCAGGGTCTCGGCCTCGTCGCGCTGATCGCTCTGGCACCTTTGATTTCCGTGATGTCGCTCGGCCTGCTCATGCGGCGCCAGAAGCGACGAAAGGAGACGTGAACATGGCGGGCGCCTCACTGATCGTGAGCATCGTCCAGAAGGGATGGGGAAGCACCGTCCTCGAAGCTTCGGTCCGGGCCGGGGCGCGCGGCGGCACGGTGCTCTTCGGCCGCGGCGCCGGGATCCACGAGAAGGAGAAGATCTTCGGCATGTCGATCGAGCCGGAGAAGGAGATCATCTTGACGCTGGTCTACCCGAGCCAGGTGGATGCGATCCTGCGCGAGATCGTGCGCGCCGCGGGGCTCAACCAGACGGGCAAGGGAATCGCCTTCGTCCTGCCGGTCGACGAGGTGGTCGGCGTCGCGCACTTCATGACCACGATGCCCGAGAAGGTGCCCGAGAAGGATTGAGCGTCCCGGGGCGGGCGGCGTTGGCGCTCGACCGCCCCGACTGCCATCGAGGATCCAATGAGCGACTGGTTCGCCCGCGCGCGCTTCGGGATGTTCATCCACTGGGGGCACGTGAGCCAGCGCGGGCTCGAGATCTCCTGGCCGCTGGTCGGCGGGCCGCGTGCCCTGCCCTACTGCCAGGACGTCCCCGCCGACGAGTACCACGCGAGCGCCGCGAGCTTCGCGCCGCGGCCGGGCAGCCCGCGCGAGTGGCTCGAGCACGCGCGCCGCGCGGGCATGCGCTACGCGGTGTTCACCGCGAAGCACCACGACGGCTTCGCGCTCTTCGCGACCGAGCGCTCGGACTTCTCGGTCGCCCGCGCCGCCTACGGCGGCGACCTGGTGCGCGAGTACGTCGACGCGACGCGCGAGGCCAAACTGCGGGTCGGCCTCTACTTCTCGCTCTGCGACTGGCACCACCCGGACTACCCGCCGTTCCGCGACGAGCACCGCCCGTACCGCTTCGGCCTCGTGCCGAGGCCGAGCGAGGACGGCTGGAAGCGCTACCTCGACTCCCTGTTCGGCCAGATCGAGGAGCTGCTCACCCGCTACGGGCCGATCGACCTCTTGTGGTTTGACGGCGGCTGGGAGCGCACGGCCGGTGAGTGGCGCTCCTTCGACCTCGAGCAGAGGATCCGCGAGCTGCAGCCGGGGATCGTGATCAACGATCGCCTGCCCGGCGTCGGCGACCACGACACCCCCGAGCAGTTCGTCCCCCCGACCCCTCCCCTGCGCCCCTGGGAGACCTGCCTCACGATGAACGAGAGCTGGGCCTGGAACCCGGCCGACCGCGACTACAAGTCGGCGCGCCAGCTCGTGCACACGCTGTGCGAGGTCGCGGGACGCGGCGGCAACCTGCTGCTCAACGTCTCGCCGCGCGGTGACGGCAGCTTGCCCGAGAAGCAGGTCGAGCGGCTCGACGCGATCGCCGGCTGGATGGCGCGGCACGCGGACGCGATCCACGACACGGAGCCCGGCCTCGAGCCGTGGCAGTTCTACGGGCCGTCGACGCGCAAGGGGAGCCGCGTCTTCCTCCACCTGCTCTCGCGGCCCTACGAGGACATCACGGTGCGCGGGGTTCACGTGCGGCGCGTCCGCTCGGTGCGCGTCCTCGGAGCCGACGAGCAGCTCGAGCACCGGTCGCGCTGCTCGGTGATCGACACGATGTTCAACGCCAACCCGACGGGCGAGCTGCGGATCCGCGTCCCCGAGCGGCTCCTCGACCCGCTCGCGACGGTCGTCGAGCTCGACTTCGAGCCCGACGCCCCCTGACGCGCGCCGCCTCCGTCCGCTAAGCAGCCCTCCGTGGACCCGCGTCTCCATCGCCTGGCGCTCGCCTGCCGGGGCTTCCTCGACGACGAGGAGGGCTTGCGCCTGCACGACCTGGCGCGGGAGCACGCCGCGCTCGGCCCGGTGGTCGAGATCGGCAGCTACTGCGGCAAGTCGTCGATCTATCTCGGGGCGGGCGTCCGCGAGGCGGGCGGGCTCCTGGTCTGCGTCGACCACCACCGCGGCTCGGAGGAGCACCAGCCAGGCGAGGAGTACCACGACCCGGAGCTCCTCGACCCGCACACGCAGCGCATCGACACCCTGCCCGAGCTCCGCCGCACGCTGCACGACGCGGACCTCGAGAGCTGCACCGTGCTCGTCGTCGCTCCGAGCCCGGTCGCGGCACGGCTCGTCGCCGGGCCGCTCGGCATGGTGTTCATCGACGGCGGGCACAGCGAGGCCGCGGCGCACGCCGACTACGAGGCGTGGTCGGGCAAGGTCGCGCGCGGCGGGATCCTCGCGATCCACGACCTCTTCCCCGACCCGAGCGAGGGCGGTCAAGCACCGATCAACATCTACCGGCGCGCCCTCGCGGAAGGGGACTTCATCGAGCTACCCGGCACCAAGACCCTCGGCGTCCTGCGCCGGCGCTGAGCCGGCTCGGGCCGCGTCGTGCGCGGCCCACCAGGCCGAGAGGAAGGCGGCCGCCGCGAGGTGCGCACGCCGCGCCGCGGGGTCGGTGCCCGCTCTACAACCCGGACGACGGCGCCGCCCGCCTCGGCGCCGGGCCGCGCTACCTGCTCGGCGACTCGCCGGACGCGGTCACGGGGAAGCGCCGGCGCCGCCGCCGACCGTGCGCGGCGGGCCGACCTCGTAGATCCGCGTGTGCGGCTGCCCGTCGCGGTGGCACACCTCGCCGACGAGAACGAGCTCCCGCCCCTCCTCGCCCGCGACCTGCGCGAAGCGGTCGAAGCAGCGCGGGCAGGTGGCGAAGGACTCGTCGTGCACGAGGAACACCGCGCCCGGCACCGCGAGGAGCTCGCGCGCACGCTCGGCGTACCGCTCGGTCGGCGCAGGGAGAAACTCGTGCCCCTCGACGACGCGCACGCGCCGCTCGGTCAAGAGCTCGATGCTCCGGGCGAAGCCCCAGTCGAGGGCGACGACGCGGCGGCCCGCGAAGTCGCGCTCGAGCGTCTCCGCGACGCGGTAGATCGCGTCCGACCAGTGTCCGTGCCCGCCGGTCGCGGCGAAGAAGCGGAGCAGCGCGACGTTGGTCCACAGGTGGCTCGCGACGAGGACGAGCGTGAGCCCGGCCGCGGCGGCGACGCACGGCGCACGCCGGAGCCGCGTGAGCGAAGGGCTACCGGCGAGCGCCAGCAGGTCGCCGGCCGGCAGCGCGACGAGCAGCCAGGTAAGCGGCACGATGAGGAACAGGTAGGTCGCGCCGAGCGCGCTGGTCGTGACCGTGCTCTGCGGGAGCACGGTCAGCGGGACGAGGACCAGGAGCAGGCGCGCCGGGAAGTCCTCGCGGGGCTCCGGCTCGGCTCCGCGCGGCCGCCGGTGACGCGCGCTCCACGCGACGCGCAGCCCGCCGTAGACGAGCGCCAGGACGAACGCGGCGCCGCCGATCCCGAGGCTCTGGACCGGCGCCGTCATCACGACCTCACCGTTCAGCATCTCGAGGAAGCGGGCGACGACGTAGCGGAGGTTCGCGAGGAAGGCGCGGTTGTCGTGGCCCCAGGCGGTGGTCACGGAGCTCCGCAGCACGTGGCGCAGCGTCTCCGGCTTGGGAACGTTGTGCGCGATGAGCGGCGCGAGCCCGACCGTGAACGCGAGGAGCGTGCCGAGGAGCGCGCCGCGCGACGCGCCGCGGACTTTGGCTACGACCTCCCGCACGCCGAGCGTGAGCGCGGCGGTCAGCGCGAGCGGCAGCAGGAGCCAGACGAAGAGCAGCTTCGTGGTGATGCCGAAGCCGCAGAGGAGCGCGGCCAGAGCGAGCGCCCAGGGGCCGCCACCGCGCCACCAGCGGGTGAGCGCGAGCAGCATCCCGAGGGCGAGCGGCAGCAGCGGGACGGTCCAGTTCGCGCCGCCGCGGCTCCACCAGATGAAGGCCGGCGCCGAGCCGCAGAGCAGCACGGCGATCCCCGCCGTCGCGTCGCCGAACCAGGCGCGCGCGAGGAGGAAGAGAAGGATGAGCGCGAGGGCGCCGACCGCGAGCTGGCTCACGCGCAAGCTCTCGACGGACGGCCCGGCGATCGCGAACGCCGCGAGCGCCGTGTAGGCGCTCGTCGCCCCGATGTGCGGGTGCATCATGAGCGGCAGCGTCCGGCCCCAGATGCGCGCCGTCTCCGAGCACTCGGCGGGCTCGCCCTGCAGCACCTGCAGGGCGGGGATCGCGTCGAAGGCCTCGTCGTAGAACAGCCCGGGCTCGCGCAGCGACCAGCTGCCGATGGCGAACAGCATCGCGAGGCCGGCCGCGAGCGAGGGCCAGCCGATCCTCGCCGCCGTGCCCTCGAGCCTCGCCATGCGCGATCGGACGCGAGGCCCGCGTACGACGACGAAGTCAGGTCGTCAAGCGTCGAATGCCGGGTCGCGCTCGCCGTCGTCCGCGCCGACGTGCTGCACGACGTCGGTCACCCGCGCGGGCGGCGCGGGCGGCGGCGCGACGACGCCGAGGTCGTCGCCCGCGAGGTCGCGGAAGAACGTCCGGGTCGGGCCGTCGCCGGCGATCGCGTCGTGCGCGAGCAGCACGGTCGCCGCGGTCCACGTCGTCTGCTCGCCCTCCGGCCAGCGCTGGCCCTCGGGATGCGTGGCGCCGGTCCAGTAGCCGCCCTCCTCGGTGCGGTGCGCGCGCATCCAGGTCACGATCTGGCGGGCCCGCCCGGTGAGCCCGACGGCGTCGTAGGCGAGCGCGAGCTCGCAGCTCTCCGCGACGGTGTACCAGGGCCGGTCCTTGACGCAGCGGCAGCCGACGCCGTCCTCGACGAAGCTCCTCGTGAGCTCCGCGTCGAGCAGGCGCTCGCGCCCCGCACGGCCGCGCACGGCGCCGCCGAGGACCGGGTAGTACCAGTCCATCGAGTGCCGTCCCTGCGGCTCGGGGAGGTCGTCGCGCTCGAAGCGGGCGAGGTTCCAGCGCAGCAGCGCCGCGACGCGCTCGCGGGCGCGGCGCCACGCCGGACGGTCGTGGTCGAGCCGCTCCGCGATGCGCACCGCGCACACCAGGCTGCCGTGGATCGAGGACGTCCCGGTGAGCAGCGGCGCGCGCCACGGACGGCCCTGCGGGTCGAGCGCCCAGGCGATGCCGCCGCACGGCTCCTGCATGCGCACGACGAAGTCGATCGCGCTCTCGACCGTCGGCCACATCTCGGCGAGGAAGTCGGGATCCGGCTTCGCGACGTACATGTGCCAGAGGCCGGTCGCGACGTAGGCCGCATGGTTGGTCTCGCGGGTCGCGTTGCTCACCACCTCGCCGCGCCACTCCGCGGGCCACGAGCCGTCCTCGTTCTGGGTGCGGGCGAGGAAGCGAAACGCGGCCGCCGCCTCGGTGATGCGGCCCGCCATGGTGAGGCCCATCGCCGCGTGCACGAGGTCCCACGGGTCGGTCTTGCCGCCCGTGCACCACGGGATCTCGCCGCTCGGGCGCTGCTGCGCGGCGATCCAGTCGGCGGTCGCCTGGATTTCTGCGCATGACAGCGGTCCAGAGGTGCTTCGCTTCGCGGCTCGGCGCATCGAGTCATCCTTTGACGGCGTAGAGCACGAGGCTCTTGCCGATCAGTGGGTTGAGGGCCGTTTCGACGAGCCGGGTGATGCGTGGACGCGCCATCAGGTCCCAGACGAGAAAGCGATGGTAGAGCGCGACCGGCCACGACTGCTCCCGGTCGACGCCGACGAGACACTTGAGCCACCAGAACGGGGAGTGCAGAGCGTGCGCGAAGTGGCGCGCGACCACCCGGTAACCGCACCGCGCGAGCAACGCCTCCAGCGTCGAGCGCAGGTAGATGCGCACGTGGCCGCCCGGCGTGTTGCGGTAGCGGCTCGACAGGGCCCAGCACACCGCCTCGGGCAGGGTGCGCGGCACCGAGACGGCGAGCACGCCGCCCGGACGGAGGACGCGCGTCACCTCGCGCAACGCGCGCTCGTCCTGCTCGAGGTGCTCGAGGACCTCGGAGAGGATCACGCAGTCGAAGGCGCCGCTCGCGAACGGCAGATCGTAGATCGTCCCCTGGAGGACGGCCCACGGCCCGGCGTCCGGCACGCTGCCGCCCGCCTCGGGCGGCAGCCCGTCGAGCTCGCGGAGCGAGCTCGCGGTCTCGCGCACCTCGGCGCTGCCGCGGTCGAGCGCGACCGCGACGACGCCGGGCAGGCTGCGCGTCGCCCGGATGTGACGACCGCCCCCGCAGCCGACGTCGAGGACGCGGCTTCCCGGGGTGAGGCCGAGGCGCTCGAGCTCGACCGTCAGCACGCCACCGCCACCCGGTGCGCGCGTATCGCCTCGCGATACGTCTCGACCGTCCGCTCGCAGGCGCGGCGCCAGGTGAAGCACGACAGCACGCGCTTGCGGCCCGCGATGCCCATCTCGCGTCTCTTCTCCGGCTGGTCAAGCAGCGCGCCGATCGCCGCGGCGAGCGCCGGCGCGGAGCCCGGCTCGACGAGCAAGCCGGCCTGGCCGTCGCGCCCCACGACCTCGGGCAGCGCGCCCGCGGTCGTCGCGACGACCGGCACCTCGCACGCCATCGCCTCGCCCGCCGGGAAGCCGAAGCCCTCGTACAGCGACGGCACGACGGCGACCGTCGACTCGGCGTAGGCGCGCGCGATCGCTTCCGCCTCGACGCGGCCCGTGAAGTGCACCGCGTCCTCGAGCCCGAGGCGGCGCACCCGCGCCGCCGTCTGCGAGCGCGCGCCCGGCTGACCGATCACCGTCAAGCGAAGCGACGGCCGGGTGCGGCGCAGCTCGGCGAGCGCCTCGAGCAGGAAGGTGAAGCCCTTGAGCGGCGAGTCGGCCGACAGCGTCGTGATCAGCCGGTCCTCGCGACGCTCGATCCCGGGCAGCGGGCGGAAGGTCTCGAGGTTGATCCCGTTGCCCACCACGCGCAGCCGCTCGCTCGCGATCCCGTAGTCGGTCGCGATGTCGCGCGCCGACGCCTCGGACACCGTCAAGATCAGGTCGAGCTGCCGCGAGACGCGCTGCTGGACCGGCAGGAAGCTGTACCAGCGGCGGAGCCCGTAGCGACGGAGCGGCGACGACGTCGCCTCGAGCGCGATGCGGAAGTCCCGCGTGACCGGGTGGTGGATCGTCGCGACGACCGGCAGCTCCTCGCGCAGCCGGAGCAGCCCCGGGCCGAGCGACTGGTTGTCGTGCACGATGTCGTACTGCGAGGCGAGCCGCTCGCGCTGGAAGCGGCGCGCGACGCGCCGCGAGAAGGTGAGCGGCTCGGGGAAGCCGCCGAGCTTGGTGCGCGCGTACTCCGCGACGTTGATCGGGTCGCGCAGCTCACAAAGCGTCGGCCGGCGGAACAGCGCGGCGTCGTTCCACAGGTCGAGGCTCGGCACCTTCACCAGGCGTACGCCCTCGGGCAGCTCGGGATAGGGCGGCCCGCTCCACACGTCCACCTGGTGGCCGAGCGCGACGAGCTCGCGGCTCAGGAGCCGAACGTAGACGCCCTGTCCGCCCGAACGGGGGTTGCCCCGGTAGGTGAGCAAACAGATCCGCAGCGGTTCCCCTGCCAATCGAGCACCCAGTCTTCCGTGGAAGCGACGTCCGACCGGGCATCGACGGAGCGCCCGTACCCGCCGCGGAGCCCTTCCTTACGGCTTGCGTCGCGGGATTGCAACAAAGTTGACGCCCCTCGCGTGCTCGCTTGACAGCAAGCGCGCGACCGCCCAACGGTTCGGCGCGTGCCGCACACCCCTCGCCCCGCACTCGGCCCGGACGACCTCGTGCTTTCGGCCGGCACCATCCCGAACGCGTCCTTCCGCGAGCGCGTCGCCGCGGCGCGCGCCGGCGGCTTCGCCGCGATCTCGCTGCGCGTGCGCGACTACGTCCGGGCGCGCGACGAGGAGGGCCTGACCGACGGCGGCATGCGCGCGCTGCTCGACGAGCACGGGGTGCGCGTCGCCGAGGTCGAGGCGCTCGCCGCCTGGCGTCCCGGCGCCCGGGCCGGCCGCAGAGCGCCCTCGGCGGACGAGGTCTTCGCGGTCGCCGAGGCGGTGCGCGCCCGCTCGGTGAGCGTCGTCGAGGGCGCGGGGCCGCCGCCCCCGATCGACGAGGCCGCCCGCGCCTTTGCCGCGCTCTGCGACCGCGCCGCCGCGCTCGGCCTCCTCCTGCACTTCGAGTTCTGGCCCGGCTCGGTGCTCGACCTCGAGAGCGCGGCGCGGATCGCGGCCGCCGCGGCGCGGCCGAACGGCGGCCTGCTGGTCGACACCTGGCACCTCGCACGGACGCCGAACGGCGACGCGCTGCTCGCGCAGGTGCCCGGCTCCTCGATCTTCGCGCTGCAGGTCAGCGACTCGCCCGCGGTCACGGCGCCGGAGGAGGCCTACATGCACGCGACGCTCACGCGCCGGCTCATCCCGGGCGAGGGCGCGCTCGACCTCGCGGGGCTGCTCGTCCGCCTGCGCCGCGCCGGCTGCACGGCGCCGGTGAGCGCCGAGATCTGGTCGGAGAAGCTCGCCGCCGAGCCGCCGCTCGAGGTCGCGCGCCGGGTGGGCGACGCGATGCGCGCCTTGCTCCGCGCGGTGCGCGAGCGTGGTTGCCCCGGGCGCGCCACGGAAGAAGACTGAGCCGATGAACGGCCTCGCGGGACGGAGCGTGATCGTCACCGGCGGCGCGAGCGGCATCGGCCGCGCCGCCGCCGAG
>FWPU01002240.1_pt1 | contig 40259 bp, 32 predicted proteins | sample 2228361 | NCBI WGS metagenome assembly FWPU01 (sample SAMEA103939777, study PRJEB20133) | metagenome | reverse complement strand
GGAAATATATTACTTTCTACTGAAGAAGGAAGGTTAAAATTATCAGCTACTAATTTAGAATTAGGAATTATATATAAAATTGGAGGAAAAATTCAAAAACAAGGAGATATTACTATTCCTGCAAGACTTTTTACAGATTATATTAATTCTTTACCTAATAAAAAAATTAATCTTAAAGTTGTAGATAATAATTTAAATTTAAAATTAGATAAATATAAAGCTGTAATTAAAGGCATTCCTGCCTCGGAGTTCCCTGTTATTCCCAAAATTGAAGGAAAACCATATTTAAAAATAGCTTCAAAAATTCTTGCTGAAAATATTCCTTTGGTTTCTCTGGCTTCAGCCATTGATGAATCAAGACCAGTTCTTTGTGGTATTCTTTTAGATTTTAGAAAAGATAAATTGAAAATGGTAGCTACAGATAGTTATAGATTATCTGAAAAAACCATCCCCCTAAATAAAAAAATTAATGAAGAAAAGAAAGTTATTGTGCCTTCAAGAGCCATGCAAGAGTTGGCAAGAATTCTTCAAGATATAGATGAAGAAATTGAAATTTTTATTTCAGAAAACCAAATCCTTTTTAAAGGAAGTGATGTTGAATTAACTTCTCGTTTAATAGAAGGTAGTTTTCCAGCCTATGAGCAGATAATTCCAGAGTCCCCCCAAATCAAAGTTGTAGTTTCTAGAGAAGAATTTACCAATATTGTAAGGATGGCTTCACTCTTTGCCCGGGAGGCCTCAGGAAGTATTAAGGTGTTTATAAGGAAGAACGAAGTGGAAGTTTTAGCCCAAACAAGCCAAATTGGAGAAACTGATCTTATAATTGATGCTCAAACCCAAGGCGGAGAATTAGAGATTGCTTTTAATGCTAAATATATTTTAGATTGGCTAACCAGCTTAAAGTCCAGGCAAGTGGGTCTTGAGTTTTCAGATAAACTTTCTCCGGGTCTTTTCAAACCAATTCCAGAAGAGAACTTCTTTTATATTGTCATGCCCCTCAAGTCCTAAATCAAGTTTAGGTTAATTTTTAAGAGGCATCTATGTTTTTAGACAAGCTTGGGCTGGTCAATTTCCGCAATTTTCAAAGAGCCAGTGTTGAGTTTTCAGACCTAACTATTATCTTTGGGGAGAATGCGGCTGGCAAGACCAATCTTCTTGAAGCTATCTACCTGCTTTCTTTTGGCCAATCATTTAGAGATGTGCTTGAGGGGGAAGTGATTAATAAAGACGCTAGTTTTTGTCGAATTGTCGGAGAGATTAGAAACGATAGAAGATTAAGGCTGGAACTGATTTTTGAAAAAAAAGACAACAAATTTTCAAAAATTACCAAAATCAATGGTATCAAAAGACCAAGTAAGAGCTTCTTTGGCAAATTGAGTTGCGTTTTATTTTCTCCAGCTGACCTGAATTTGATATATAGCTCACCCTCTCTACGAAGACGATATTTTAATTTAGTTTCAGCTCAATCTGAACCAGAATTTAGGATCACTTTGGTTAAATTTCAAAAAGTGCTTCAGTCAAGAAATAAAGTGTTGGCTAAAATTTCTGAAGGAAGGGCGGGCTTAGAGGAACTGGAGTTTTGGAACAAAAAGTTTATTGATTATGCAAGCCAGATTTATTTAGAGAGAAGAAGAATAGTTAATTTTTTTAATCAGTGGATTGGGGTAGCTTATAATACTATTAGTGGACAGAAAAGAGAGTTGAAAATTAACCACCAATCGAGTATTCGGGGAAAAACTCTTGGGGAAGCCCAGGCCTATCTTAAAGAGATGCTTCCCAAAATCCAAGATAGAGAAGTTAGGTTTGGCTTTACTCTTTTGGGTCCCCAGCGGGATGATTTTGTTTTTATCTTAGATGGTTGGCCGGTATTTAGTTTTGCTTCCCGAGGTGAAGCAAGAACCGTGGTTTTGGCTTTGAAATTCATTGAACTTAAATTTTTGGAAGAAAATAATATTAAACCCATCCTTCTTTTAGATGATGTCTTTTCCGAGCTGGATAAGGCAAGACGAGAATTTCTTTGCAATTTATTTAAGCGCCAACAAACAGTTGTTACTACCACCGACCTTGACCATATAGAAAAGAGATATCAACAACAAGCTACCCTTTTTGAGGTTTCAAACACCAGGGTGGCAAGGAAAAAAGATAATGTTTTATAAAATAAAAGATTTACTTCAAGGAGCAATTAATAGACTGGGAGTCAGCGACCAGGCTCGGGCCTCATTGGTTGTTGAGGTTGCCCAAAAAGTGATTATAGAGAACTTTCCAAATTTAAAAGGTAAAGTTAAACCCCGGGTTTTTAAAGACAACACCTTATATTGTGAGGTAACCAACCCTACCTTGGCTTCCCAGCTCAACCTAGAACAACAGAGAATTATCAATCAGATTAATAGAAGGCTAAAGGGAGATTTTGTTAAGAAGGTTGGTTTTCGAATTAGGGGGCAGTCTTGACAAAGAGACAGTTTTTTGCTATAATGGAGTAACTCTTGGAAGTTGCAACAGAGGTGTGTTTTGAAAACACAATAAAATTAAGAGGGGACAAAATAAGCGAGATAGAAGTTAACATAAATAAAATTAAGGTGAACAAATGGGAAAAACAAAATACTTTCTTTTTATTCTATTAATCTCGCTGATTGTTGCCGGGTTGAGTGTAGTGGGGTTAGTTTTTGCTGACAAGGTCTCCCTCCCCCAAACAAAAGCAGAAGAAAAATCACAATCCTCTTTTGGGAGAGTGGATTTTGATTTTTCTTCTGCTTTTTTAATTAGGGGCAATCTTCAAGAAAGTCTCAGTCTGGATAAAGACCCCAGCGGCCATTATCAGAAAGAGAAGATTTTCCAATCTTCGGTTATTAGTTCCACCTTGGAGTTTAATGCTGTTGGGGCTCGTTTTAGGGAGCAAGTTCCCAAAGGCACCAGCCTTGAGCTTTTTTTAAGGGCTTCTGATGATAGTATTAATTGGAGCCCCTGGTTTGCTTTAACAAAAGATGAGGATCCCTCTAATTTTGGAGAAATATTTTCAGATTTAGTGGCTATTGAGGGCAAATATCTTCAATATAAGGCTATTTTAAAGACCCAAGACAGCCAAAAAACACCCCTACTTGAGGAGATCAAGTTTACCTTTATTGATTCAAGGAAAGGACCCGATTTTAATGCTTTGAGTTTGAAAAATCAAGCCCAAGCCGCCTCTACTACCCAAGGAGTGAGAATAATTTCTCGCAGTCAATGGGGTGCCAACCCTCGGTATATGACTTGGAGGCCCGAATATACACCTGTTAAAAAATTTATTTTGCACCATACCGCAAGCTCAAACAATCCTCCTGACCCCGCTGCCCACATGCGAGCCATTTATTACTATCATGCTGTAACTCGAGGTTGGGGAGATATTGGTTATAATTTTGTTATTGACCAATATGGTAATATCTATGAAGGAAGATATGGGGGAGATAACGTCGTAGGCGCCCATGCTTATGGATTTAATTATGGTACTTGTGGCATTTCTGTAATGGGAACCTTCATCTCTACTCCTCTGTCAAGCAGACACCTTGGGGCCTTAACTGACTTAATTGCCGCCAAGGGGTACACCTACCAAGTGGCGCCAGCAGGCCGCAGTTATTTTACCAGCAGTGTTTATGGAAGAAAATATCTATATAATGTTAGCGGCCACCGCGATGTTAATGCCACCGCTTGCCCAGGCGATGCTTATTATAGACAATTGCCCTATATAAGGGAGGTTGCTGACCAAAAATATAAAAGCGGGCTTATATCTTTAACTTCAATGGATTTTAGTGAAAGTGTTATTGCTGGCAGTAAGGGTTTTGTTAAGTTTGTTATTAAAAATCAATCTAGCACTTCTCTTGTTTTGGATTGTATAAGGGTGGCCGTTCGTGAGGTTAAAGCCCCTTATGGTATTTATAGTTTTGATCCTGTTAAGCCACCTGCAATAGATGCAGGAGAATCTAGATCATTTTATGTCACAAAAACCTTTAATAAGCCTGGCAAATACAAGGTTTGGATATATTACTATTTGGATGGTGGGGGCTATGTTTTATCGGGCGCTAAATATATGAATGTTTATCACATCAAAGATAAACTTAAATTATCTTCCCTTTCTCTTTCTCCTTCTAATCCTGCGGTAGGAGAACAAGTAACGGCTACCTTTTCTTTTAAAAATGAATCTTCTTCTGATATCACCCTTGACTTTGCCAGAGCAACCTCCAGGAACATCTATTCCCCCTATGATGCTGCTCCTTTTGATCTTCGAAGCTCTATCCTGGTTCCTGCAGGAGGAGACACAGGACCTATTCAAGTAACTCGCACTTTCTCCAGACAATCTAGTTATAAGTTTTGGGTATATTTCTATTATAACGGTAAGGGCTATGTGCCAAACTCTTTAGGCGAAACTCCCCCTTTTAAATATATAAGAACAGTGCCCTTAAGTTCCAAGATTAGTTTGGAATCATTCCAAATTGATCCAAAGTATCCTGTAAAAAATATTAAGACAACTTTCAATATAAAGGTAAAAAATCATGCTAATTGTGACATAGCCCTTGATTTTTTAAGACTGGCTATTAAAGAGACCATTTCCCCCTACTCGGTTGTAAGCCCAAAAGCACTTTCCGATAGTATTTTAAAAGCAGGCCAGACAAAGCTATATAGCTTTGATGTTAATTTCAGCAAAAGCAGTAGGTATAAAACTTGGGTGTATTATTATTTGGATGGTAGAGGTTACAAACTATCTGATTATAGATATTTTACAGTTTATAAAACAAAGGCGGATCTTCGTCTGGTTAGTTTTTCTGTACCCGGATATATTGAATATAACAAACCAGGGATATTTCAATTCTCAGTTAAAAATTTTGGGGAGCAGCCCCTGGAGATAGATTTGATGAGGTTGGCTATCAGGGGGACCTTTTCTCCTTATCCTGTAGCCAGCTTTAGGCCTATTGGGAATATCTTTTTAGGAGGAGGGGCAATAAAAACATATAAGATGTCTAAGTCTTTTGACCAAAGCCAAGGGGGGAGATATGAGGCCTGGATTTATTATTATCAAGAAGGAAAAGGATATGTGCTATCAGGTTGTAAATATTTTCAGGTTATAAGCGCTGACCTACCCCCTGGGCCCACCGTGAAAGTAACAGGCAATGGCAATTTTGAGGTTAGAAGGGGCGTAAAGGGTGATTTGCTTTCAAATTGTTTGGCTGGTGAAGAGGTGCATGTTGCTTACAATGGTGGTTGGTTTTATATAAAAACAAAGAATTTTTATGGCCGAACAGGCTATCCAGTGCGAATAGTGCCCAAAAATTCTACAATTATTGAAGTTCTTTCCTATAAAGATCCTAATTGGAACAACACTTTAAATTTCAATCGTTTTAGAGGGGTAATTGAGATTTGTAGGTCTTCTGTAACAGGCAAGATATGGGTTGTTAATGAATTGCCCTTAGAATATTATCTTCGAGGTGTTGCTGAGACAAGCAACAACAGTCATTATGAATTTCTGAGAGCCATGGCCATAGCGGAGCGCTCTTATGCTCTTTATCACATTGCTTGGGGTGGCAAACATAGGGGCGAGCCATTCCATCTTAAAAACTCTCGCCGAGGTAATGGCAGCGACCAGATCTATATTGGGTATAATTATGAAAAAGATGTGCCCCGTATTGTATCCGCCACTGGGGCAACTGCAGGCCAAGTTGTGACTTATGGGGGTAGAGTTGTAATAACACCTTATTCTTCAGGCACAGATGGCAAGCGCACCAGAAGTTGGTCTGAAGTATGGGGAAGTAGTGTGCCCTGGTGTGTTAGTGTGCCTGACCCTTATGGTTATATTCCTGACTGGAAGACTCGTCCAGGCAATCATATGGTTGGCTTGTCTACTAAAGGGGCTTTAGGATATGCAGAAAAGGGAAGCACCCATACCCAAATTCTTAATCATTATTATAAAAATACTAAAGTTTCCTTTGTAAATACTGGGGGGATTAAAATCAGGGTGGCTATCTACAGAGTTGACTAACAAAAGCCCTGTTTCAAATGTCAATATTTTTGTTGGTGGAATTTGAATTTTCTACCTCGTTTGCTAAAATTAATTTATGTCTAAAAAATCCCTAAAAATAATAATATTTCTCTTAGCTCCTTTTTTGGGGGGAGTATTTTTTTTAATACCCCAAAGCCCAACAGTGGCCCAAGAACAAAAGAAAGACATTAAGTATGTACCAGGAGAAGTTATTGTCAAACTAAGGACTGGGGCGAATATAGCCCAGTCATTAGGTAGGATTAAAAGCAAAGTTAAAGAAGCCAAAGCAGAAAAGATTTTCAAAGATAAAGATAGAGGCGATTTATCTCGGATTTTTAAGGTTGAATTTTCCCCAGATCAGAATATTGAAGAGATTGTAGGTGAATATCAAAAAGACCCCAGCCTGGAGTGGGCTGAACCTAATTATATAAGGGAAATTGCAGTCACCAATCCCAACGATCCTAAATTTCAGGATGGCACTCAATGGGGGCTAAATAAGATCAAAGCCCCAGAAGCCTGGGATATTCAAAAAGGTTCAGATAGCATCAGGATTGCTGTAGTGGATACAGGGGTTGATTGGGATCATCCAGATCTCCAAAGCAACATCTGGCAAGATGGAAGCGGCAATTATGGCTATGATACTGTTGATGCAAATTTAAGCTATTGGGAGAACCTTGATAATGATTCAGATGGTGTAGGTGATTTTAGGGCTATTCTGGGTGAAGATTATGCCAATATAGATTATAACCCCATGGATTTTCATGGTCATGGCACTCATGTTGCCGGCATCCTAGGAGCTGTTACTGACAACTCAACTGGCATGGCGGGCACGGCCTGGTACTGTGAGATTATGGCTATGCGAGCGGGTTTTGCTATTGAATACGATAGTCTCAATGGTCCAGGTCAAAATTGGGTTAGGGTTGGCATGCTTGAGGACGATGATTCAGCAGCAGCTATTACTTATGCTGCTGACAATGGAGCTTCGGTAATTAATATGAGCTGGGGAAGTTATAGCTCATCTTCTACAATAGAAGCTGCCATTAATTATGCCTATTTGAAGGGGTGTGTTTTAATTGGGGCTGCTGGCAATAATAATTCAGAGGGGGTGTTTTATCCAGCAGGCTATTCTAACGTTCTGGCTGTGGCGGCAACAGATTCCAATGATCAAAAAGCCTCTTTCTCCAATTATGGTCCTTGGGTGGATGTCTCAGCGCCTGGCACAGGCATCTACAGCACTGATCTTGATAATACTTATGGCTCGGGGAGCGGCACTTCTTATGCTGCCCCTTTTGTGGCTGGCCAGGCAGGGGTTTTGAGATCTCAATATCCTTCTTGGTCAGCTAGTCAAACCTCAAGTGAAATTAAAAACACAACCGACAACATAGATACTCAAAACCCAAGTTATATAGGCAAATTAGGAACTGGTAGAATTAATCTTGAAAGGTCTATTGTAGACATTGGCAGTATTATCAAACTTTCTTCCTTTTCAATTTCTCCCCAAAATCCTGCAGTAGGAGAACAAGTAACGGCTACCTTTTCTTTTAAAAATGAATCTTCTTCTGATATCACCCTTGACTTTGCCAGAGCAACCTCCAGGAACATCTATTCCCCCTATGATGCTGCTCCTTTTGATCTTCGAAGCTCTATCCTGGTTCCTGCAGGAGGAGACACAGGACCTATTCAAGTAACTCGTAGCTTTACCAGAGATTCTACATACAAATTTTGGGTCTATTTCTATTACAATGAGAAAGGATATGTACCTTCAAATGAAAGTGGTGTCTCTTCTCCAAAATACTTAAACCTCCTACCCATTACTTCAAAAATCAAACTCTCTTCCCTTTCTCTTTCTCCTTCTAATCCTGCAGTAGGAGAACAAGTAACAGCTACCTTTTCTTTTTCCAGTACCATGGTGTCTGATATCACCCTTGACTTTGCCAGAGCAACCTCCAGGAACATCTATTCCCCCTATGATGCTGCTCCTTTTGATCTTCGAAGCTCTATCCTGGTTCCTGCAGGAGGAGACACAGGACCTATTCAAGTAACTCGTAGCTTTACCAGAGATTCTACATACAAATTTTGGGTCTATTTCTATTACAATGGGAAAGGATATGTACCAAGTGGTGTGGGTGGTGTGGTAAATGCAATTAATATTGTTGTTTATACAGGTGTGTCTAGTATTGATTGGGTTAGTCCAGTTGATGGTTTTACTTACACTTTAAATGTTCCTTCTACATCTGGGGGGATTGGTAGAGAACAACACCTTTGTGTTAATAACCCCCCAGAGTCAGAGGCGGCACATTACTCTATTACAATGACGCCCCTAGATTGTCAAAATGGCATGGCTTATCAATCAGGAGGAAGTTATTGGGGGGCTTTTGCCAAGCCGGCCGATTCTTCAAATGGTACCATTCCCGCCTGGAGGAATGAAGTTTATTATTGTAATATGCGCTGGGGATACATTACTTATGCTGAAAAAGAATGTTATTTTCAAAGGAAGGTAATTATTACTAATAAATCGAATGGCAAAAAAGTAATTTGCGCTATTTTAGATTACGGTCCAGCTGAATGGACTGGGCTGGTTGCAGGCGCCTCCCCCGAGGCCTTAAAGGCCATTGGGGCAACTCACCGCACTGACTGCACTTATTACTTTCTAAAAGATCAAGACTCTCTACCCGTTGGGCCCCTTAATTAAGTCCCTTCCCAAGAGTAAGATCTTGAAAAAAGATCCAGTTCTTTTTATAATTGAGAGGTATTGAGGGCTTTATGAGAGATTTAAAGCAATTAATTAAAAGAAAGAAAGCTAAAATTGGAATGGTTGGCCTGGGTTATGTTGGCATTCCCCTGGCTTGTCTTTTGGCTTCTAGAGGATTTAGGGTTTTGGGTTTTGATATTGATAAAGAAAAAGTAGAAAAAATTAATAAAGGAAAAAATCCTATTAAAGGAAAAGAGCCTAGGCTTTCTGAACTTCTTTTGGGGGTAGTTAAAGAAAAAAAGTTTCAAGCTTTTTTAGATAAAGGGTTACTTAAGGGGGTAGATGTAATAATAGTAGCTGTAGAAACACCGGTGGACAAAAAGGGCACTCCCCATTATAAAGCCCTAAAGAAAGCTATCAAAAGTATTGGAGAAAATTTAAGAAAAGGGACTTTGGTGGTTATAGAATCAACCATTGCTCCAGGCACAATGGATAAAATAGTGAAGCCAATTTTAGAACAAACCTCCGCCCTGAAGGCAGGAAAGGATTTTTATTTGGTTCATTGCCCAGAGAGAGTAATGCCCGGAAGACTTTTACATAATTTAGAAAATCAAAGTCGGGTGATTGGCGGGGTAGATGAAAAAAGTGCCCTTTTGGCTAAAGAGTTATATAAGCACATTGTCAGAGGAGACCTAGATACAACCAGTATGACTATGGCGGAGATGGTAAAAACAGTGGAAAACACCTATCGAGATGTTCAAATTGCTTTAGCTAACGAGATAGGGCTAATTTGTGAGAAGGTAGGAATCGACTTTTCCAAGCTCCGAGAACTTGTTAATAAAGCCTCTTTCCGAGATCTCCACTTGGCAGGCGCTGGGGTTGGCGGCCACTGCATTCCCAAAGATCCTTGGCTTTTAGTTTATGGGGCAAAAAACAATAAAATAAAACCAAATTTAATTATTTTAGCCAGGAGAATTAATGACTTTATGCCGATTCATATGGCTGATTTAACAGAAAGCGCCCTAAAGGAGAAAGGGAAATCTTTAAAAGAAAGCAAAGTTGTAATTTTGGGCTTGGCTTATTTAGAGGAATCCGACGATACTCGAAACTCTCCAGCAATTTTTTTGTATAGAGAACTTAAGAAAAGAGGCGCCAAAGATGTAATTGGTCATGATCCCTATGTTCAAGAGAGAGAAATTGAAGGGCTTTTTATAGAAAAAGATTTTAGGAAAGCTGCAAAAGGCGCTGATGCTTTAGTTTTTACCACAGCTCACAATTTTTATAAAAAACTTAATCCCAGAGACCTAACTAAACTCCTAAAAACAAAGATTATTATTGATGGTCGAAACATCTTTGACAAGGAAAAAGCCACCAAAGATAATTTTTTGTATAAAGGAGTAGGAAAATGAAAAAACTGAAAGCAGCTGTAATTGGAGTGGGCAATATGGGCAGACACCATGCTCGTATTTATTCCAAGCTTTCCCAGACTAACCTTATAGCCATTGCTGATATTAATGAAAAAATAAGCAAAGCTTTAGCAAAAAAATATAGATGCCGATTTTATACAGATTATAAAAAAATGTTGGATGAAGAGGAATTAGATGTAGTTTCTATTGCAACCCCCACCAGTCTTCATTATAAAATTGCTTTAGATTGTATTAAAAGAAAAATTAATGTCTTAGTTGAAAAGCCAATTGCTTCGACATTGGGGCAAGCAGAAATAATGATCAACGAAGCGAAGAAACAAGATGTTACTTTAATGGTTGGCCACATCGAACGCTTTAATCCCGCTGTGCGTAAAATTAAAGATATGGTTGCAAGGGGATTATTAGGAGAAGTTCGTTGTATTATTTCCAAAAGAGTTGGTATGCCCGCCACAGGTAAGGTAATAGATGCTAATGTTATTGTTGATATTGGTATTCATGATATTGATATTTTAAATTATTTGTACAACTCTGTGCCGGAAAAAATAGTTGTTGCTGGAGGCAGGGCTTTTATGAAAGACCGAGAAGATCATGCTGATATTTTTCTCAAATACCCTCCTTGCAAAAGCGGCTATGTACAAGTCAATTGGATCACACCTAAAAAAATTAGAAAGATTTGTCTTACAGGCACCAAGGGTCATGTTGAAGCAGATTATATTACTCAACAAATTGAATTGTATAAACATCCTTATAAGCACGATATTAAAAGTGGTTTTGAATCTTTCGTTCGTAGTTATGTAGAGGCTGAAAAAGAAATAATCCTTGTTAAAAAAGAAGAACCCTTAAAACTGGAGATGTTAAACTTTGTAAATAATGTACTTGGTGAAGAGAAATTAGAAATATCTCCAAAAGAAGCCCTTTTGGCTTTAAAAATTGCTCTTCAAGCTTCAAAAATACTAGGCAGGCAAGAAAGATAAATTATGTATGTTACAGGAATAGGAAAAACTAAATTTGGTGTATTGGGAAAAGGTATCCCTGGGTTGGCTTATGAAGCAATTTTACAGGCCATAGAAGACAGCTCCCTTCAAATCACCGACATTAACGCTATTTTTGTAGCTAATTTTCTAGGTGGACCAAACGCAAACCAATTGCATTTAAATGCTTTGGTTGCAAGTCTTTTGCCAGGACTAAACATTCCTATTATTAGAATAGAGACAGCTTGTGCTTCGGGTGGTAGTGCCATCTATCAAGGCTTACTGGCTTTAGAAAAGTTTGACAATGTCTTAGTGGTGGGGGTAGAAAAAATGACTAGTTGTGATACCTTTACAAATACCAAAAATATAGCTCTAGCTGGCGACCTCGAACTAGATCAAAAAGAAGGCTTGATTTTTCCAGGAAGCTATGCTTTAGTAGCTCAACAATATATGTTGGAGTATGGTATAGATAGTAATGATTTAGATTTAATTTCATTTAAGAATCATCAAAATGCTAACCTAAATCCTTTGGCTCATTTTTATTCTAAGAAAGTAACTATGGAGGAGATAAAAAATTCTCCTATGATTTGTTCTCCTCTTAAACTTTTCGATTGTAGTCCTATTTCAGATGGTGCAGCAGCTGTTGTATTATCAAAAAAGAAATACAGCAAGCGTAGTGTGAAAATTATTGGATCAGCTCTTGCTACAGATTGTATATCTTTGGTTCAAAGAGAGAGTTTAACTTCTTTTAAATCAACCAAAATAGCTGCTCAAAAAGCATTTGATGAAGCAAAGGTTTCTCCTCAAGATTTAGATGTTTTAGAGGTTCACGACTGCTTTACTATTGCTGAAATTTTAGCTATGGAGGACTTGGGTATTTGTGGGCCAGGTGAAGCTGCAAGCTGGATTAGGGCAGGCAAAACTAGGATAAGTGGGGAATTACCTATAAATCCTAGTGGGGGGTTGAAGGCTTGTGGTCACCCCATTGGAGCTACTGGGGTATCTCAGATTTATGAAATTACAAAACAGTTGCGAGGAGAAGCGGGTAAATATCAGGTTAAGGGAGCCAGGGTAGGCTTAGCACATAATGTAGGAGGTGTTGGCGGCACCGCTGTAGTTCATATTTTAAGAAAGGAGTAGGCCATGTGGAAGTGCACTAAATGTAATAAAACCTGGCACTATAATAATATAGAAAAATGTATATTTTGTAGTTCCCCCCTTGCAGAAATCCAATCTAAAAAATATAAAGTAAAGGGGTCAACTGAGATTTTTATACCCTCTCCAGATCATAGAGATATCCCTTATATCGATTTACTTTTAGAAGATGAATCTGGTAATAGTTTAATTAAGAAAACTCACCAACAATATAAATTAGGAGAAGAGTACCGACAGATAAAGACTGAGTTGGTAAAAATTAAGTTAGGTGTAGTTGGTGCAGGAGTAATGGGTTCTGGAATTGCTCAACTTTTTGCCTCCTTGGGTCATCATCAAGTAATTGTTGTGGATATTAAAAAAGAGGCTTTAGAGGCCTCTCAAGAAAAGATTACGAGGTCTTTAAAAAAGGTGTTAGATAATTCACAAACTACAGATATTCTAAATAACATTACCTTCACTACAAATCTTAAAAAATTAAAAAATGTAAATTTAATTATCGAGTGTGTACTTGAAAATGAAGGGTTGAAGAAAAAAATTTTTCAAGATCTTGATAAAATAGTTTCAGATAAAACTATTTTAGCATCCAATACCTCTTCTCTTTTAATTAAAAATTTCACTAAAAATGTTTCACATCCAGAACGTGTCTTGGGCATTCATTTCTTTAATCCAGTTGATAAAATGAAGCTTGTGGAAGTAGTTAAAACTGATAAAACCTCCAAATCAGTGTTGGATTTTATTGTTAAAATTTTATTCCAAACAAATAAAATTCCAATTATAGTTAAAGATACCCCTTGCTTTATTGTCAATCGGGTTTTAATGCCTTTTTTAAATGAAGCCGTGTTACTGGTAGAAAATTCTATTGCATCACCAGAGAGTGTTGATCAGGCAATAAAACTTGGCCTTAATCATCCTCTGGGCCCTTTATCTCTTTTAGATTTGATTGGATTGGATGTTTTTATTGAGATAATGAATAATTTATATAAAGAGACAGGTGACCAGAAATATATTCCCTCTAAGTTAGCAATAAAAATGGTTAAGCAGGGCAAACTTGGCCGTAAAAGTGGAGAAGGATTTTTTAAATATTAATTTAAATCCTAAATTAGGAGCTTTGTATGGAAAATCAAATCAGCAAAGATTTTAAACAAGGTAAAAATCTAAAATTAGGGGAGGGGGTCATTATCCATAAAAATGTAAAGGTTGGTGATAATGTAAAAATTGGCAATTTCGTTATTATCTATCCTAACACAGTCCTAGAAAATGATTGTGAGATACAAGATAGAGTAATTTTAGGCCACCCTTCTATTAAGCGAGTTCAAAAGAAAACAATTATAGGCGCAGGATCAACTATTCATTCAGGGGCCATTATTTTTTCTGGAACAAGAATAGGAAAACGTTGTCGAGTGGGTAATAATAGTTGTGTCAGAGAGAATAATAAAATTGGTGATGATTGTAAGCTTGGAATGTTGGCGCAAGTGGAAAATGATTCAGTGATGGGGAAAAGGGTAACTGTTGTGGCTGGAGCTCATATAACTGCTTATGCAAAAATAGGGAACGATGTTTTTATCGGTGGCCATGTTATCATGACTAATGATAAGCAAATGGGGAGAGGTAAAATAAACCTTATTGGGCCTACAATTAAAAGAGGGGCTCGGATAGGTAGTAATGCTTTGCTTTTGCCTGGTGTGGTTATTGGTGAAGAGGCAGTAGTTGGAGGAGGTGCTGTAGTTTCTAAAAATGTTCCAAATCGTACTTTGGTTCTGGGGATACCCGCCAAACCCATTAAAAAAGTTCCCGAGTATTTGCAAAAATATAAAAGGTCTTTTAATAAAACCAAAGGAAAGAGGAAAAAATGATCTTAATTGCCAGACCTCAAATAGGAGAGGAAGAAAAAAGAGCGGTTTTAGAAGTGCTAAATTCTGGGGTAATTGCCCAAGGACCCAAAGTTGCTGAATTTGAAAAGCAATTTGCTCAATATATTGGTGCAAAGTATGCTATTGCAGTTTCTTCAGGGACAGCTGCCCTGCATCTTGCTCTTTTGGCTTTGGGGATTGGCAGGGGCGATGAGGTGATTACTTCGCCATTTAGTTTTATTGCTACAGCCAATGCTATTTTATATGTAGGAGCAAAACCTGTCTTTGTAGACATTGATGAAGACGATTTTAATATTAATGAGGAAAAAATTGAAGAAAAAATTACTAAAAAAACAAAGGCAATTTTACCCGTCCATTTATATGGCCAAGCAGCAGAAATGGCTAGAATTCTAGAAATTGCCCAAAAATATAATCTTTGTGTTATTGAAGACGCCTGTCAGGCTCATGGTGCTGAATATAAAAGTAGAAAAGTAGGCTCTTTGGGAGATTGTGGCTGTTTTTCTTTTTACCCCACTAAAAATATGACCACTGGCGAAGGGGGTATAGTCACCACCAACAGCAAAGAAATTTATGAAAAAGTAAAGGTTTTGCGAGAGCATGGTTCAAAGGTAAGATACTATCACCAGGTTTTAGGCTATAATTTTAGAATGACAGATATGGAAGCTGCAATTGGCACCGAACAATTAAAAAAACTGGATAAATTTAACAGAAAACGCCAAAAGAATGCTCGAATTTTAACAGAGGGCTTAAAAGATATAAAAGGCATTATAGTGCCCAAAATAAAAGAAAATCGCACCCATGTATTTCACCAATATACCATAAGAATTACTAAAGAATTTGGCAAAACCAGAGATGAAGTTGCTAAAATTTTAAATGAAAACAATATTGGCACCGGCATCCATTATCCCCTGCCTATTCATAAACAACCCTTATATCAAAAACTTGGCTATAAAGACAAACTTGAAGTAGCAGAAAAATTGAGCCAGGAAGTTTTGTCTTTGCCAGTCCATCCTGAAATTACCAGAAAAGATCTAAACTATATAATCGACAAGATAAGGAATCTTTAAAAATGTCTCTTACAACAAGGGTTATTTATAATACTGCTTCCCAATTTATAGGTAAAATTATTGTTACCATATTATCTTTAATCCAAGTAACAATTCTTACTCGCTATCTAGGGACTCAAGGCTATGGAGAATTTTCTACTATTTTTATTATCTTGTATTTTTTATCTCTCTTAACCAATCTTGGTTTTTCTACGGTTATTGTAAGGGAAATCGCCAGAAGAAGATTTTCTTTGGAAGAAGTTGTTGGAAATACCCTTTCTTTAAAATTTTTTGTTGCTTTGTTTGTTGTTTTTATCTCTTTTCTGGTTATTATTTTTTTACCCTATTCTCTTATTGTTAAGAAAGGAATTGCTATTGGAATTCTTATCTTAGTAATTGGTTGTTTTGATCAAGCATTAATAAGTGTTTTTAAAGCTAAATTGGTAGTATGGAAATCTGTTTTAGCTGGGGTAATTGGAAAATTAATTTCTCTCCTAATAATTATTTGGATTGTTTTTCGGGGATTTAGTATATTAAGCATTGTATGGGCTGTTGTATTAGGCAGTTTTAATTCTTTTTTAATAGATTTTCTTTTTGTTCAAAATTATTTAAAAATTTATCCAAAATTTAATTTTAAAATTTGGTCCTTTTTACTTAAAGAGTCATTGCCTTTGGGAATTGTAGATATTATTGGTTATATTCATTTTAAGGCTGATTCTTTAATTTTATCTCTATTAAAACCAATGAGTCATCTTGGGATCTACAGTGTAGCTTACCGATTTGTTGAATTTTTAATTGCTCTACCCTCTATGTTTGTTGCTTCTGTTTTTCCCCCTATTTCAGCTGATATTAAAAATAAAGCCCTTTTAATAAAAAGATTTCAAAGATCATTTGATTTTTTAAGTATTATGGCCTTGCCTACAAGCAGTGGATTATTTTTTATTGCTCCTTATGCTGTTAATTTTATTGGTGGTGAGCAATTCAGTGGAGCAACCGCCCCTTTAAGAATTTTATGTGTGGCAATTTTTTTCACCTCTTTAAGTAATATAATGAGCTGTATAATTGTGGCAATTGGTCGACAAAAAGCTATGTTGAGAACGGTTTCTTTTATTGTCTTTTTAAATATTATTTTAAATTTTTTATTCATTCCAAAATTTTCTTATTATGCCGCTGCTTCTATTACTAGCTTAACTGAGTTTTTAGGAACAGTGTGGCTTACTTATTTGGTTTATAGATTTAAAAAAGTTTTTCCCAAGATGAGCATCTTTAAAAAAGCGATTGTATCTACTACTATAATGTTATTTTTTCTTTTTATAATTTTCCGTTTTGTTGTAATATTCCAATGGAGTTTTTTTACAAAGATTAACATCTTTTATAAAGGATTAATATTATTAGGAGTAATTTTTTATGGTGCCTTAATTTATTTTATAAGTTTATATGTCTTGGGCGGAATCCATAAAGAAGATTTTTTAAAAGCTTTCAAGGGGTAATTTTATGATGATAAAGCGAAAAAGGGTTATATTTATATTTGAGAGGAATCCCAAACATTTAAAAAGTGGAGGGGCAATTAGAAGTTATGAGATTTTTAAAGAATTTAAAGAAATAGATAATCATAATTTTTTCTATATTTTTCGAGTTTATACCTTCAATTTTGGGGGTTTTCTAAAATTTTTAGTAAGAAATTTTAATGCCTTTTTAAAATTTATTAACCCCTTTTATAAAAAAGATTTTTTAACAAGCGATTTTTTAGAACCTTGTTTGATAAAGTTTTTATCAATTTTTGGAAGGCTGTTATATTTAGATTATCATGACGATCCTGTTCTCCAGATAAAATATTTTAATTTAAATTCAACTTTAAATCATGAATTAGAAGAAAAATTGCTTCGAAGGGTTTTTTTAAATTTAAAAGCATTTAAAATAATTGGAGTTGTAAGTAAAGAATTTAAAGAATTTTTAGAAAAAAATAATCCTTATAATATCTCAAAAGAATATGTAATTATTTCTAATGCTTCTTCTCCGCAGCTGATTAATTGTTCTAAATTACCCCCAAAATTAGTGATTACTTTGATTTCTGGTGCCGCTCCTGGAAGGGGAATTGAAGATTTAATAAAAGCAGGGACCATGATTGTAAAAAAAGTTAAAGATATGCAAATGATTTTGGCCTTAAATAGTTTTGGTGGAGAATCTTCTAATTATTTAAATTATCTAAAGTCTTTTTATGGCAAAAAATATAAATGGCTTAATTTTAAAAATGTTGGTTTTAAGGAGGTGCCTGATTTACTCTCCCAGAGTTTTGTTTGTGTAGTTCCTCATAAGAAAAATCTTTATATGGATTTTTCTTTACCAATTAAGTTATTTGATTATATGGCTGGGGGCCGGCCAGTAATTGTCACTAACTGTAAGGCAACAAGCAAAGTAGTTAAAAAAGAAAAATGCGGGTTAGTGGTAGAGGATAATCCCAATTCTTTTGTAGAAGTTATTATTTATCTTTGGAAAAATAAAAAGGAAGCAGAAAAATTAGGAAAAAATGGTCGAAGAGCTGTTGAAAGAAGTTACAATTGGAAAAACCAATCACAAAAATTATTAGAATTAGTGCTTAAATCTTAACTTGAGAAATTAAACTATGCGTATTTTTTTTGTAGGAAATATTGGAAGCGTTCATCTTCAAAAGTGGGTCAACGCCTTTAAAAATAAAGGGAATGAAATTTTTGTAGTTAGTAAAAAAAGTTTTGAGAATATAAAAGGTGTCAAAATATATAATGTTTTAGAAGATAATATTTTTTTTAATATTAAAGGTACAAGAAGATTCACTTGTAGAATAAAACCCCTAATAGCAAAAATTTTTTACTCCTTTATTCTCAAAAATGTTAATCCTGATATCCTCCACATTCACCAACTTACTTCTTATTATCCTTTAGATTTTGCTTTATTAAATTTTAAACCACTTGTAATTTCTGTTTGGGGATCTGATGTATTGGGGTCTTATGAAAATTTATCACCAGAGATTAAGCAAAAGATAATTCTTGCTCTTCAAAAAGCGGATGCAATTACGGCCACAAGTAAATTTTTAGCTAAAAGGACCAAAAAATTAGTTCCTGAGAAGGAAATTGAAGTAGTTCCCTTTGGTGTTGATCTTAAAAAATTCTCTCCTCAAAGTAAAAATAAAACTTCCAAAGTAATAACAATTGGTTTTATTAAGCATTTAAAGCCACAGTATGGGCCAGATTATTTAATTGAAGCTTTTACCAGAGTTTGTAAAAAATACTCAAATATTAACTTGTTGATTTTGGGTGAGGGGCCACTAGAAAAAGAATTAAAAAATTTAGTTAAAAAACTAAAAATCGATGATAAAGTTGAATTTTTAGGTTTTGTGCCCAATGATTTAGTGCCTAAGTATCTTTCGAAAATGGATATTTTTGTTATGCCTTCTTTAATGGAGTCTTTTGGTGTAGCTGCTTTAGAAGCTTCGGCAATGGAGGTGCCAGTAGTAGCTTCAAGGGTAGGTGGTGTGCCTGAGGTTTTAAAAGATGGTAAAACTGGTCTTTTAGTAGAACCTAAAAATGTCAATGAGCTTACTGCGGCTATTATAAAGTTAATTAAAGATCCTGGTTTAAGAAAAAAAATGGGCATTGAAGGAAGAAAATTTGTTAAGGAGAATTACAATTGGCAAAAAAATACTCAACAAATGGAAAATTTATATAAGAGTTTATTATAGTATTATGAGCAGGCAAGATAAATTAAAATGGGAATACATGAGAATATAGGAGAAACCTTTAATCCTGAAGATCCCAAAGATATTGCTAGGGCAATAAAAGAAATTTTATCTAATCCTAAAAAATATTTACTCTACAGAAAAAATACAGAAAAAACTGCCCAAGATTTAAATTGGGAAAAGGAAGAAAAGAAATTAATTAAGCTCTATAAGGAGATTTCAAGATGAAAAAAGTTTGCATGCTTCTAACAAATCCTTTTAATCCCGACAGTAGGGTATATCGGGAAGCAAAAAGCTTAATTCAAACAGGGTACGAAGTGGTTGTCTTATGTACTTGGGGTGAAGAGAAAAAATTACCAACCAAAGAAATCAAAGAGGGAATTGTAGTTAAGAGAATTATTGGTGAGTTACCGATTTTAACCCGACGAATCCGGAAATTTAGGTATCAAAGGAAATTTTTGAGACAAGCTATTTGGGAGCGAGCTAATTTTTATCACGCCCATGACCTAGATACTCTATTTTATGGTTGGTGGGCTGCTCGCAAAAATAAAGCTAAATTGATCTATGATTCTCATGAGTTTTGGAGAGATAAAAGCTGGGGAGATATGGGTCATCTTTGGTATAATCGGATTTTTAAAGTTATTTTAAAGATATTGGAAAGATTTTTAATTAAAAAAGCTGATGCAGTTATTATTCCCAATAAAGCAGCAGCTGAAGCTTTAAAAAGAATTTATAGACTTAAAGAATCTCCAATAGTTTTGCCCAATTATATAAATTTTTTTCCTTATAAAACTTCAAATAAAATTAGGGAAAAACTAAACTTATCTCCCGATAAAAAGATTATTTTATATCTTGGGGGGATTTTTAGATCACGCGGTTTAGAAAATCTTGTTTTGTCTTTAAAACACCTTCCTTCTAATTGGATCTTAGTTATTATTGGACACGGTTATTTACAAGAGGAATTAAAGAAGATTGCTACCCAAAACAATCTTTCCCAAAGACTTGAAATTTTACCCTCCGTTCCTTATGAACAAATTACAGAGTATGCTGCCTCAGCCGATATTGGTGTTTCCTCTATTCAAAATACATCTTTTTCTTATTATTATTCTATTCCCAATAAAATTTCTGAATATATTATGGCTCGAATTCCCCTGGCTGTTTCTGATTTCCCGGGTATGAGAAGAATTGTAAAAAAAGAGAATATAGGAGAAACCTTTAATCCTGAAGATCCCAAAGATATTGCTAGGGCAATAAAAGAAATTTTATCTAATCCTAAAAAATATTTACTCTACAGGAAAAATACAGAAAAAGCCGCCCAAGATTTAAATTGGGAGAGTGTGGAGATGAGATTTATTAATATTTATAAAAGATTGGAGGCTGAATGAAAAAAGTTTTGTTTATCACCTATATATTTCCTCCCACCGCCGGGGCCGGCGTGCAGCGGGGGGTGAAATTTGTTAAGTATTTACCATATTTTAATTGGCAAGCTTCTATAATTACTCCTAGAAAAGCAGCTGAAGAGGCTCGGGATGAAACTTTCCTCAAGGAGATTCCACCCCAAGCCAAAGTTTATAGGACCTATTCTTTTGAGCCTCGTACTTGGTCCTTTCTTAGGCGACTATGGCGCAGAAAAATAGAAGAAATTGATGCCAGAACTGATAAAGAAAATTTTGAAAAACCAACAAGGCAGTCTTTCTTAAAAAAAATGATCGATTTTTTAAGAATTTTATTTTTCATTCCTGACGACTCAATTGGTTGGTTGCCTTTTATTTTAGGGAGAGGCTATAGATCGATTAAAGAAGATAAAATCGATCTTATCTTTGCCTCAGCCCCACCCTATACAGTATTAGTTGGCGGAGTGTTGCTGAAAAAATTAACTAAAAAACCCTTGGTTGTGGATTTTCGTGATGCTTGGACTCAATACCCTGAGGGGCATAAATATTATAAGACTCCATCTTGGCGTCGAAAAATAGATTCAAAATTAGAGAGATGGGTTTTGGAGAAAGCTGATAAAATTATTTGTGTCTCCCAGCCCATGATTGATTATTTTAGAGAGAAATATGAATTAGAAAAAGATAAATTTTCCTTCATTCCCAATGGTTATGATGGAGAAGATTTCCAAGTTCTAAAAAAGATCCCCCACAGTAAATTTACTATTACTTACACCGGAAGTTTTTATGGGAAAATTACTCCCCTCTATTTTCTTAAAGCTATTGGAAACTTTCTTAAAAAGAATAAAGAATTAATAGATCAAATAAATCTTATCTTTGTTGGTCATCTTTCTGAAGGTATAAAAAAACTTGCCAAGAAAATTAATCCCGGTTGTCAGTTAAATTTTCTGGGTTATCTCTCTCACCAAAAAAGTATCAACTATTTAGTGTCCTCTTCTTTGAACCTTTTGATTATCGCCCCTGGCCCAGAATCAAAGCCTGTCTACACAGGGAAAATTTTTGAATATCTAGCCAGCGGTGTGCCTATTTTGGCTTTGGTGCCCAAAGATGGCGTAGCGGCAGAGTTGATTAGAAAGACAAATACGGGAATTGTGGTAGATCCAGAAAATATTGATGAGATTGAAAAAGCCATTGAATTTTTATATCAAAAATGGCAAAAAGGTGAAGAGATTATCAAACCCAATTGGCTAGAAATTCAAAAATACGAGCGGAAAAAATTAACCCAGAAGTTGGCCGAGATCCTCAATCAATTAGTAGGATGGGATAAAAATCAAAATTAAATCTCTTTGAAAATTTATCAAATAATGTATTATTAAAATAATCAAGGAGGCTTTATATCCAAACAATTTATTAAAAATTGGGTAAAGAAACATCCACTTCTCTACAATGTGGGAAGGATAATAAAGGGTTACCGGCCCATCTTATTAGATTATCCCCTTAAGTCAATTCCCCGATATGGTTATGGAAAGCCTCCCCACCCTATCTTATATGAAATAATTAATATGAACAGGAATACCTATAAAAATACTCTGGAAAGTTTTTTAAGATTTAAAGAATATTTCTTCAAGATTCCAATAAAAACTCTCAATACTTCTCAAGAACCTTGTTGGGATAATGGATGGTCTCCAGGGTTGGATGCAGCAGCTCTTTACTCATTTCTTAGTCTTTATAAACCCAAAAGATATTTTGAAGTTGGCTCAGGTTATTCTACAAAGTTTGCCAAGAGAGCTATCGGTGATCATAAGTTGCCGACAAAGATAACCTCCATCGACCCCCATCCCAGGGCAGAAATTGATCTAATTTGCGATAGGATTATTCGCCAACCCCTTGAAGAGGTAGATTTGAAACTCTTTGATGAGTTAGAGGGGGGCGATATTCTTTTTGTTGATGGTTCTCACCGTTGTTTTATGAATTCAGATGTTATTGTAGTTTTTTTAGATATTCTGCCCCGCTTAAAAGCAGGAGTATTTGTAGAATTTCACGATATTTTTTTGCCTTATGATTACTGTCCTGGTTGGGCTGAAAGATATTACTCTGAACAATATCTAATAGCCGTAGCTCTTTTAGCAAAAGGCAATTTATTTGATATAGTTCTTCCCAACACTTTTATCAGCTACGACCCAGAGTTAAGGGGTATTTTAGATCCAATTTGGGAAGAGCTTAAATTAAAAAGAAGCAAAAGGAGTGGTGTCTCTTTTTGGATTAAAATAAGATGAGACCTTTATTGGAAGATTTTATGCTCCCCAGATTTCAAAAATATGAACGGAAAAAATTAACCTAGAAGTTAGCGCAAATTTTTGACGAACTTGCAAGTTAGATTTAAAATAAAGATATGATCTATATCATTGGTCACAAAAATTCAGATACAGATTGTGTTTGCTCAAGTTTGGCTTATGCCCGACTTAAAAAGCAACTTGGGCAGGAGGCTTTGGCTATTCTAGCCGAAGGTGGCTTGAATAAAGAGACTGAATTTGTTTTGGGTCAATTCGGGATTAGTTCTCCGGCGGATACTTTTACCCCAAAAGAAGATGATCAAATTATCTTAGTTGATCATAATGAGCCTTCCCAAATTGATGGGCGGGTTAATTTAGAGAGGGTTTTAGAGATTATTGATCATCATAGATTAGGGGGACTCTCTCTGCAGGCTCCAATTTTGGTGAGGATAGAACCTCTGGGCTGCACCTCGACTATTATTGCTAAACTTTACAAGGAAAACAATATTAAGATCTCAAAAGAGATAGCTTCTCTTCTGATTGCTGGTATTATTTCTGATACTCTGTATTTTAATTCTCCCACCACAACAGACAAGGATAAAGAGACAGTCCAAGAATTAAATTCTATTGCCAGCCTTAATTTAGATGATTTATCTCAGAAGATGTTTAAAGCAAAATCAGACCTAACCAACATTCCTATTTCAGAAATCTTGACCTCTGATTATAAAAACTTTGATATGTCGGGCATAAAATTGGGTATTGGGGTTTTGGAGACTGTTGATCCCGGACCAGCTTTAGATTTGAAGGATCAATTATTAGCTGAAATGAGTAAGCTGAAGATCAAACAAGGGCTAGATTATATCTTCTTTGGTGTTGTTGATATCATTAGTCAAAAAACTTACCTTCTTGTTCTAGAAGGAGAAGAAATTATTAAAAAAGCCTTCCAGGCTGAAGTCAAAGATCAAATAGCTCTTTTGGGGGAAGTTGTCTCTCGGAAAAAGCAAATAGTTCCTCCTCTTGAAAAATATTTTAGAGAGAAAAAATGATCGTTCCTTTAGATAAAAATTTTATCTACGGTGTTTTAGATAGATTTGAAGGCAAGATGGCGGTCGTCAGGCTTGATGACGGCCAGGAATTGCTTTGGCCTGAGAAGAAATTACCCAAGGATATTGCCGAGGGAGATGTGGTTAAGCTGGGTATTTTTTGTTCCCACCTGGAAACCAAAGAAAGAGAAAAATTAGCTAAATCTATTCTTTCTGAAGTCTTGAAAATAGATGAAGAGGAGAGGTGATTAATTCTAAAATAGATGAAGAGGAGAGGTGATTAATTCTAAAATTTTTAAATCTTATGATATCCGGGGCATCTATCCTGGAGAAATCAATCAGGAGGTGGCCTTTAAAATTGGGCAGGCTTTTTGTGAATATCTTAAACCAAAAAATGTTGTTGTAGGAAGGGACACCCGCCTTTCTTCTACTCCTCTATTTAAAGCTTTAACTGGGGGAATTAAAAATCAGGGGGTAGATGTTTTTGATATTGGCCTTTGCACCACACCTATGCTTAATTTTGCAGTAGCTAAATATGATTTTGATGCTGGAATTATGATTTCTGCTTCCCACAATCCTCCCCAGTATAATGCCTTTAAATTGATTCAAAAGGGCCCTCTTCAAATTCATGAAGATTCAGGCTTAAAGACAATTGCCCGGCTTGTAAAATTAGATAATATTCCTAAGGCTTCCAAGAAGGGCCAGATAAAGCCTCAAGATATATTAAAAGATTACCTTGAGCATATCATGGGATTTACAGAGGAGATAGAGGGCCTGAAGGTGGTGGTTGATTATTCAAATGGCATGGGCTCTATCTCTGGCCAACCATTTTTTTCCCAACTGAAGATTGAGACCCAGTCTCTTTATGACCAACCAGATGGCAAATTTCCTAACCATCTGCCCAATCCTCATGATTGGGAAAACTTCCAAGACCTCCAAAGAGAGGTAGGTGATAAAAAAGCAGATTTGGGGATATTTTTTGATGGTGATGCTGACAGAGCTATTTTTGTTGATGAAAAATCTCAAATTGTTCCTCCAGATTTTCTTTTAGCTTTATTGGCTCAAGAGGAGCTTAAGAGGCATCCTGGTGAAAAAGTCTATTATGATTTGAGATTTTCTCAAGTAGTAGAGGAAGTCATCACTAAAGCTGGAGGGATCCCCTTTATGATGAGAGTAGGTAATCCTTTTTACAAAGAGAAGCTGGTTAAAGAAGGGGGAATTTTAGCTGGAGAATTTTCAGGCCATATAATGTTTGCTGAAAACTTTGCTATTGACGATGGCCTTTTTGCAGCAGTCAAAGTTTTAAATATTCTTTCTCTTTCCAGGAAACCTCTTTCTAAGTTAATTGAACAATTTAGAAAGTATTTTCAAACCGAGGAAATAAACCTCAAAGTCAAAGATCCCCAAAGGCTTTTAGAGTTGATTAGAGATCGATATCAAAATGGAGAATTGATTGAAATTGATGGAATTTTGGTTCGTTATAAGGATTGGTGGTTTTCTCTTCGTCAAAGCCAAACAGAGCCCTTAGTAAGATTACGGATTGAGGCCAAAACAAAAGATCTGGTTTGTAAAAAAAGGAAAGAAATTATAGAATTAATTAATTCAATACCGCAATTCAGATATAAATAAAACCAATCAGCCGATATCAAACTTTATAACTTTTATCCCAGACCTATTTTTTCTTTAACTTCTCTTAAAGTCTTTTGGGCTATTTTTTGAGCCTTTTTTGCCCCTTCAATCAGGACCTTGTCAGTGTATTTAGGATTCTTTTGAAGTTGGGATAGTTTTTTTTGGAAAGGAGCCAGGCCCCTGATGACTACTTCTGCTAAATCCTTTTTGAATTCAGCGTATCCTTTATTTTTGTACTTATTCTCTATTTCTTTAAAAGAGAGCCCCGAGAAAGCACTATAAATAGTCAAAAGATTAGAGATGGCTGGTTTTTTGTTAGGATTATAGATTATTTCTTTACCCGAGTCAGTTGTAGCTTTCTTTATCTTTTCTCTGATTAGGTTTGGGGGGTCAGCCAAAGCAATATAATTAAAGATACTTTTAGCTGATTTACTCATTTTCTCTTTTGGATTATCTAAAGCCATAATTCGAGCCACTTCTTTTCTTATTAGAACCTTAGGAACTTTAAAGACGGGGCCAAAGGTATTGTTAAATCTTCTAGCAATGGTTCTTGTAATTTCAACATGTTGGATTTGATCTTCGCCAACGGGCACCCAGTCAGTTTGATAGAGCAGAATGTCAGCGGCCATAAGCACAGGGTAATTGAAGAGGCCGGCGTTAACATTTTGGGGATGCTTTTTAGCTTTCTCTTTAAATTGAGTCATTCTTCTAAGCTCGCCAAATCGGGCCAAGGTGCTTAAAATCCAGGCAAGTTCTGCATGCTCAGGTCTGTGGGATTGGACAAAGATAATCGATTTTTTAGGGTCGATTCCACTGGCCAAGTAGATATTAGCTACTTCTCTAATTTTTTCTTTAAGCACTTTGGGATTTTGGCGTACTGTAATAGTGTGGAGGTCAACAACGCAAAAGATGCACCTATACTTTTCCTGAAGGGTTAGCCAGTTAAGGATAGCTCCCAGGTAATTTCCAATATGCAATTCTCCCGAGGGCTGAATGCCGGAAAAGACTACTTTTTTCATAACCACTCCTTTATTTTAGATTACCACAAAAAATCTTAAATTACTATTCTGTTTAATCTTGACAAGATTTTTAGAAATTTTTATAATAAAAGATGTATTGATTTTTATTTTTTAATATATCAAAATTTTTAAATAAAAACTAAAGGAGGGTTTATGAAATTAAAACCTTTGGGCGATAAAGTTGTAGTTAAACCCGAAGAAGCAGAAGAGCAAACCAAAGCAGGTATTGTGTTGCCTGATACTGCCAAAGAAAAGCCCCAACGGGGCAAGGTGGTAGCAGTTGGTTCGGGTAAGATTATAGAGGGAAAAAAAGTCCCCTTAGATGTTGCCGAGGGAGATGTAGTTTTATTTAAAAAATATGGCCCTGATGAGGTGAAAATTAATGGCGAGGAGTATTATATTTTAGAAGAAGCTGATATCTTGGCAATTATTAAATAGTTAAAAGTAAAAGGAGAGGGATATGGCTAAGCAAATAATTTTTTCAGAAGAAGCAAGGCAAAGTCTTAAAAAGGGGGTAGATAAGGTGGCTAATACAGTAAAGGTAACTTTGGGTCCCAAAGGTAGAAATGTAGTTTTAGAGAAGAAGTATGGTACCCCAACTATTACTAATGATGGAGTAACCATTGCCAAGGAGATTGAGCTTTCAGATCCCTACGAAAACATCGGAGCTCAAACCATTATTGAGGCAGCTAAGAAAACAGGTGATGTGGCTGGTGATGGTACTACTACCGCCACCCTTCTGGCTCAAGCTATTATTGAGGAAGGAATAAAAAATGTTACGGCAGGAGCTAATCCTATAGCCCTGAGACGGGGCATTGAAAAAGGAGTAGCTAAGACAATTGAAGCCTTAAGAAAATTAGCTAAAGACATTACTTCTAAAGAGGAAACAGCTCAAGTGGCGTCGATTTCAGCCGATGATCCTGAAGTTGGTAATCTTATTGCTGAAGTAATGGAAATGGTGGGTAAAGATGGAGTGATTACAGTGGAAGAATCCCAAACTCTAGGATTAGATAAGGAAGTTGTGGAAGGTTTACAATTTGATAAGGGTTATATTTCTCCCTATTTTATTACTGACTCTGCAAGGATGGAAGCAGTTTTAGAAAATCCTTATATTTTAATTACTGATATGAAAATTTCTTCAGTCGGCGAGATTGTGCCTTTACTTGAAAAGATGGCTCAAACTGGCAAAAAGGACTTAGTGATTATTGCCGAAGATGTTGATGGTGAAGCTTTAGCTACCTTGGTGGTTAATAAACTTAGAGGAGTCTTGAATGTTTTGGGGGTTAAAGCTCCAGGATTTGGCGATCGCAAAAAGGAGATGCTAGAAGATATCGCTGTTGTTACTGGCGGGCAGGTAGTGTCAGAGGATATGGGGTTGAAGTTAGAAAGTGTGGAATTGGCAATGTTGGGCCAAGCTAGGAAGATAGTAGCCACTAAAGATGAAACTACAATTATTGAAGGCAAGGGAAAGGAAGGGGATATTAAAGATAGAATTCAACAATTGAAACAGCAAATTTCAAAAAGTACTTCAGATTATGATAAAGAAAAATTACAAGAAAGATTAGCTAAATTAGCGGGAGGAGTAGCTGTTATTAAGGTTGGTGCTGCTACCGAAGTAGAACAAAAAGAAAAACAACACCGAGTTGAGGATGCGCTTCATGCTACCCGAGCGGCGGTTGAGGAAGGGATAGTGCCTGGTGGTGGCGTGGCTTTGGTGCAAGCTGCAGAAGCTCTGGAAGAATTGAAGTTGGAGAATGATGAGGCAATAGGATTGAAAATTCTTAAAGAAGCACTGGAAAAGCCCCTTAAGCAAATTGCTAAAAATGCTGGTCGAGATGGGTCGGTGGTTTTAGCGGAAGTTAAAAGGAAGGGGGCAAGTGTAGGTTACAATGCTCAAAAAGATGAATATGTTGATATGATTAAGGCGGGGATTATTGATCCTCTAAAGGTGACAAGATCAGCTTTGCAAAATGCTGCCTCGGCGGCGGCAATGCTTTTGACTACAGAAGCAGCAGTAGCTGATATTCCTGAAGAAGAGAAGGAGAAAGAAAAATCTTTGCCTGAAGAATATTAATTTTGGAACAAATTTGCCTTTTTTTACCAAAAACCAACAACAAATCTGAGATGTTGGTTTTTGGTATTTCTTGATATAATAATTTATATGGAGATATTTTATCTCAATGGAAGATTTCTGCCCACCCCAAAAGCCTTAATTAGAGTAGATAATTTAGGACTTATTCGGGGATATGGATGCTTTGATTATTTGAGAACTTTTAAAAGAAAACCCTTTGAGGTAAAAATGCACTTTGAAAGGCTTCTTAAGTCAGGGCGAAGGCTAAATTTAAAGTGTCCTGTTGGGGAAGCAGAATTTAAAAGAATTATCCTCACTCTCATTAAAAAGAATAAACATTTAAAAGAATTAGGTATAAGAACTGTGCTTGTGGGTGGTGTAACCAAAGATGGGAAGACAGCTAAAAAAGCCTCTTTTTTTATAATCATAGAAAAACCCTCTTTTTATCCTAAAAGTTTTTATCAAAAAGGAGTAAAGGTAATTTTAAAAGAGTTTAAAAGAACCTTTCCAGAAGTAAAAACAATTGATTATATCTTTCCTTTAACTTTTGAGGGTCTATTAAAAAAAGAAAAGGCTTTTGAAATTCTTTATACCTTTGGGGGAAAGGTGTTGGAATGCTCTAGAAGTAACTTTTTCATTGTTAGAGATAAAAAAATCATTACTCCCAAGAAGGATATTTTAAAAGGAGTCACCCGAGATGTTGTAATTAGGTTAGCAAAAGAAAATGGGCTTAGGGTAGAAGAAAGAGAGGTAGAGATAGAAGAATTATGGGTGGCAGATGAGGCCTTTTTAACTGCTACTGATAAAAAAATTATGCCTGTGGTAAAGATTGAAGAGAGAAAAATTGGAGACGGGAAGGTGGGGCCAATTGTTAAAAATTTAATTAAGACCTTCCAGGATTACCTAAATAAGAATCCATGATAGTCAAGAAATCTTTTACCATGAAGCATCGTGGGGCAAGAATTGTTAGTTCCAAGAGGTCGGAGATATCTATATAAAAAAGACTTATAATATTTATAGCTATCAGCCAGGCAAGGATTGACTTAAATTTAGATATTTAAAATATTTAAAATACTTCCAAGAGTGCTATTTTGGGGCTCTTTGGAGTTTGAAAAAGAATAATTTTTCTGAAATACTTAAAGTTATCAGAGAAAGATGGAGGATTGTATGGGGAGGATTGGAACAATTAAACAAGCTAGAAAAAAGATAAAAGATATCTTGGGCAAGATGAACCTTGTTTGCGAGACGGATATTCCCCGAAGTGGTTTAAAGTACTCTAGTATTTGTCAAGACCCCGAGGGAAATTATTTTTTCTTTAAGGCCAGAATGGCGACTAATCCTAAGGTGGAACAGGCATTTAAAAACGAGATTCTGCTGACAAGAATTTTGAATAATTATTTTGGTGAGGACTCTAGGATTCGAATCCCCACTCTTTTGGCAGCTGATTTTTCCCGTAAGCCTGAATGGGTTGTCTTTGAGGCAGTTAAAGGGCGGTATATTAGTCTTGATAAATTATCAGAGTCAATCTGTACCCAGGTGGTTAATGCTCTTTTGGCTTTGAGGGAATTACCAACCTCTTCTTTACCAAGAGAAATTAAAGTAAGAGGAAAGATTAAACATTATGGTTTTTGGAGCACTAGCTATTTGTGGTATTTAAGGAGAATTAAGGGTTATTTGAGATTCCTAGATTCTGATTTTGACAATAATTTAAGAAGAAAGATTATTGACTTAACAGAGGCCTCCCAAGATTTTCTTGATGGTCCTAAGGTTCTTTCTCATGGAGATTTTTATTTTCTTAATATGTTGTCTACCAAAAAGGGTTTAGTAGTTTTTGATTGGGAACATACTCGTCTTGATTTGCCTGTGGCGGATGTTGCCTATCTCTATGTAAAGTCGCAACGTAATAGAAAATGGGCTGTCAAAATTGCTAAGAGATACTTTGATTGCCTAGGACTTACTTGGGCCAATAAAATGATGTTTCAGATAGCGGTGATAAGATATGCTTTAAAATTTATTAAGGATTTAAAAATTCTCTATCAAGAGAAAAGAGTTTCCAAGTCAAGAATGAATTATTTACTCACTGGCATCCCCCAATGTGTAGAGAAAGCCCTAAGGGGTTTTGATGAGTTATTAAGACCTTGAAGGAGCAAGGTTAATCTCTCTTTTCTATACTAGTTTTTGGCTATTTGGGGATAGAGATATTTCAGTCTTCTTTTTCTTATTGATGATTTTTTGGTATACTTATTATTATAGGGTGAGGTGGCTGAGTGGCTGAAAGCGCTTGCTTGGAGAGCAAGTGTCTGACTTTTGTCGGACCGTGGGTTCGAATCCCACCCTCACCGCCATGTGAAAAATTGGTAATTACTATGGATCAATTAGAGGAGATAAAATCAAAAATTGATATTGTAGATTTTATATCTGGCTATCTTCCCTTGAAAAAAACAGGTCGCAACTTCAAGGCTCTTTGTCCTTTTCATTCTGAAAAAACACCTTCCTTTATAGTCTCTCCAGAAAAGCAAATCTGGCATTGCTTTGGTTGTGGAGCAGGAGGAGATATTTTTGGGTTTTTAATGAAAATAGAAAACTTAGATTTTTCAGAAGCTTTACAGGTTTTGGGGCAACGGGCAGGAGTAGTCTTAAAAAGATATAAACCAGAACTCAAGGAGAGGAGAAATAGAATTTTTGAAATAAATCGTCTCACCGCTCTCTTTTATCATAAGATTCTCAAAGAGAGTCCAAAGGCGAAAAGAGTGCTGGATTATCTTATAAAGCAGAGACAGCTTTCTCAAAAGATTATTGATAAATTTCAGCTTGGTTACGCTCCCAATACAAAAGATGTCCTTTATAGATTTTTGAGGAAAAAGGGATTTTCTGATTTAGAAATTCAGGATTCGGGAGTGGTTAAAGAGCGGGATGGAGAGATTTTTGATCTTTTTTATAATAGGATAATCTTTCCCTTTGCAGATACCTTGGGTCGAATTACAGGGTTTACCGCCCGAAGTTTAAATGAAAGAGATATGCCCAAGTATCTCAATACTCCCCAAACTTTGGTTTTTGATAAGAGTAAAACTCTATATAGAATTGATTTAGCCAAAGATGCTATTAAAAAACAAGAGGCGGTTATTTTAGTGGAAGGCCAGATGGATGTTTTGGCTTCAGCCAAAGTAGGGGTAGAAAATGTTATTTGTTCTTCAGGCACTGCTCTAACTTTATCTCAAATCGATCTTATTAAAAAATATACCCCCAATATGATTTTGGCTTTTGATATGGATCTGGCAGGGGAGAGCGCTACCAGAAGGGGTATCGAGGAAGCTTTGGAGCAGGGTTTAAATATCAAAGTAGCTATTTTGCCTTATGGCAAGGATCCTGATGAGTGCATCAGAAAAGATCCAAAACTTTGGGAGGAAGCAATTAAAAATGCTCTTTATTTTGTTGACTTTTATTTCCAGTTAGTCTCTGATAAGCTCAAGGTTAGCCCCCATTCATCTATTGAATCTGGTTCTCTTGAGGAAAAGAAATACATTGCTTATCAGATTTTACCTATTTTAGCTAAGATTCCAGATAAGATAGAGCAAGCCCATTTTATTTCTAAACTTTCATCGAAATTGCAGCTTCCGGAAAAGTTTTTAAGTGATGCTTTAGTTTCTTTTGGAAAAAAAGAATCAGGAGTGGAATTGGTTGATGAAATTCCTCTCCAGGATCAATCTAGCATTGTTGAAGAAAGACTTCTATCTTTAATTTTGGTTTATCCAGAGAGTTTAGAGCATTTTATTACCCAGCTTGAGGCTAATTATTTTAATTCAAGGACCCTAAGAGATATTTATAAAAAAGTTCAAGGCTTGTATACTAGGGAGGGGAAGTTCAGCCTCAAAAGACTACAAAAAAGTTTAAAACCAGAAGAGGTTGAAAAAATTAGCTTGATTACTTTGGGTATTGAAGAGTTTTATAATGATAAAGAGAAGCGAGAAATTTTTGAGGAAGTCCAATCTTACATTAGTCGGTTAAGAAAACTCAAATTTGAAAAACGGAAAAAAGAGTTGGAGTTGGCAATTCAGGAAGCTGAAAGAGTTAAAGATAAAGAAAAAGTAAAAAGTCTAATTGGTAAATTTCAGAGATTACTTAAAGAAGAGTCAAGAGCAAAATAATGGCCCAAAAGCAACAATCAAAAAAGAAGAGAGTCTTGAAAACTTCTCCCAGGAACCTCCCGAATTTCTCTAAGAAACTGAAAAAGAGCAAAGCTGACAGAATTGCTAAGCAAAAGACCAGGAGAAGTTCTCCAAAGAAGCCTTCTTCCCAAAAGGTTGCTCCAAAGCAACTTACTGCTTCTAAAAAATCTACTACTAAAAAGAGGGTTTTAAAAAGAAAGCTCTTTGGGGGAGAGGTGGTTAAGCTTTTAGATCGAGCCTTACAACAGGGCTTTATTACCGAAGATGATATTCTGAATACTGTTTCCAATATTGAGGAAAATATCGACCTTTTGGATGATATCTACGATTGGTGCCTTAAGGAGGGGGTTGAGATAGTAGAGGGAGAAGAGGCAGTGAGATCTAAAGCAGAAACCAAAGAACTTGAAGATTTAGAAATTGAAGCTGAGGAAGCAGGAGCTATTCCTGAGGATTCAGTGAGAATGTATTTGCGAGAAATCGGCAAGGTTCCCCTTTTGACTGCTGAGGAAGAAATAGCTTTAGCGAAAAAAATAGAAAGGGGTGATGCTAAAGCTAGGAAAAAGTTAGCTGAGGCTAATCTTAGGTTGGTGGTTTCTATTGCTAAAAGATATATTGGTCGAGGTCTTTCCTTACTTGATTTGATTCAAGAGGGCAATATTGGACTTCTGCGGGCTGTTGAGAAATTTGATTGGCGCAAAGGATATAAATTTTCTACCTATGCTACTTGGTGGATCCGCCAAGCCATTACTCGGGCCATTGCTGATCAAGCCCGCACCATTAGAATTCCTGTTCATATGGTTGAAACTATCAATAAGCTTATTAGAACCCAGAGGAGATTAGTTCAGGATTTGGGCCGGGAACCATTACCTGAGGAAATCGCAGCTGAGATGGGTTTGCCGCCTGAAAAAGTCCAACATATTTTGAAAATTTCCCAAGATACTGTTTCTCTCGAGGCCCCAGTGGGTGAGGAAGAGGATTCCCAACTTGGAGACTTTATTATGGATGAAGAGACAATGTCTCCAGAGGAAGTAGCCACTTATCATCTTCTAAAAGATCATATTAGAGAAGTACTTAGATATTTGACTCCAAGAGAGCAGAAGATTCTTCGAATGAGGTTTGGTTTAGATGATGGGAGGGGGCATACCTTGGAGGAAGTAGGCCAGGAATTTGGGGTAACCAGGGAGAGAATCCGCCAAATTGAAGCTAAAGCACTCCAGCGGCTTAAAAAACATAGAGAGTCTAAAAAATTAAAAGATTACCTGAGGTAATATAAAATATAAATGAGGAAATTTTGATAATTATCAATTAGTAGCTGTCATTCCCGGGTAGCTCAATGGTAGAGCGCTTGGCTGTTAACCAAGATGTTGTCGGTTCGAATCCGACCCCGGGAGCCATTCTTGACGATTAGCATAGTTCAATATAATATCAAAGTTTTTTAAGTTCAAATTTGAGTTTTTTGCCATTCAAAAGGCAATTCTGAAGTAGAAAATTCAGAAGTTGCCTTTTCTCGTCTATTTCAGAACTTTGGAAGATTTCATAAGCCCGACTGGCTAATTCTAAAACCATAGATGAGGTTAAATAATAGCTTTTGTCGGCTTTGTTATGTTCTTTCGTTTGGAGTAGTAAATCTTGTTGTTTTATATTCTTTTGCTTTTCTGTCAAACATACATCTATAGTAATCCGCCCAAGATGGGCTTTTAGGCAGGCGGCGAAGCCGCCTGCCTGCTTTGCTTTTTCATTTCTTTTTCAGATTTCTTTTCTTTGATTTACGGATTAAATTTAGCAAAATGATGGTGAAGGTTTGTTAAGAGTTAAATTGACCAAGCTAAACAATTTGATATAAGATATTAAGTGGTTCATTTTGGGCCATTTTGTTATAATATGAATGTAATATGAATCATTTATTACCAAAAATGAATATAGAAAAGTTGAAAGATCCTGATTTTTTTAAAAAATATATATAGCAGGATACCTATTAATATAAAATTTGCATTTGTCGCCTCAATTATTTTTTCAATACTCACCCACCTTGCTTATTTTACTAATTATTTTATTAATCATGATGGGGTGGTTAGTCAATTTACTGACAACGATAGACTTGATTTGGGTAGATGGTTTTTAAAATATGCCTCCTTTTTTAGTTCTAAAGCTGATCTTTCATTCGTTATTGGTACAATCAGTATTATTGCATTAGCAATAACAACATGCTTAACTGTTTCAATGTTCAAAATAAAAAATTTAATCAATATTGTTTTGATTGCTGGATTTTTTACTGTCTTTCCAACGGTAGCGGCTGTTTTTTTATATAGGTTTACAGCCGATGCTTATATGATTGCCTTATTATTGTCAACACTAGCGGTATATGTTTCAGGAAAGCATAGATTTGGTTTTATATTTGGGGGCAATACTAGGACTTGCAATGGGTGTTTATCAAGCATTTCTTGGGTATACTATAAGTTTATGTTCTATTTTATTATTACTTGTTGTTCTTGAAAATAAAGATAGTTTGAAAGGAATTATTACTCAAGCAGTTAGGTATTTATTGTTGGTATTATTGGGAACAGTTGCATATTTTACCTTTATGAAATTATCATTAATTACTCAAAATGTTGTTTTATCTTCGTACCAAGGCATAGATCAAATAGGAATTATAAATTTTAATATATTACTCCAATTAATTAGCAAAGCATATGTTAATTTACTTAGTTTTTTTGTTAGAGACGCATTTATAAACAATAATTTTGTTGTAGAGATATTGTATATAGCAGTCTTCGTATTAATGGGGGTTTTTATTTTAAACCTTGTAATTGTCAATAAGATTTATAAAGATAAGTTAAAGTTAATTCTCTTGATTTTTTTAATTATTTTATTGCCGCTTTGTATCAACAGCATAGTTATTATGGCTCCCAATTCCTGGATACATGTGCTTATGATAATGTCCTTTGTACATGTTTTTATCTTATTAATTGGCTTAGCAGATATGAATTTTAATTTTGCTATGACACCACTTAAAAGAGTTTCTATTGGTGGTGCCCCTTTATACTTAAGAAATTTGTTCGTGATAATGTGTATATATTCAACTTTCATTATATCAACTTCACTGATATATAATTATTATATTTTGGATCATCAAATCTACCTTAGATTAGAGATGCAATACGAAAATTCATATGCATTTGTCAATAGATTAGTATCACGCATTGAATCAACTGAAGGATATCAACCCAAAAATCCGGTTGCCATAATTGGTAAAGTGCCCTCCCTGGTTACTAAGTCCCAATTTAATGAATTGAATTCTTTGGGGGTGATTTTTAATGATGATCTCCAGATTATTCAGGCTCGAGATTGCTTAGAACGATTTATTAATGATTGGGCTGGGGTTAAGTTGGTTTTTGCAAAACCCGAACAAAAAAAGGAAATCTCTCATAGTGCTGAATTTAAAAACATGCCTCCATATCCATTAAAAGGCTCTATTAGGGTGATAGACAATGTCACTGTAGTGAAATTAGGAGAAAGATAGTTTGATTTATTTTTCTTAGATTTAGAATATGGAGAAATATCGAAATAAGATGAAAATGGCTCCTAGGGCTATTTTTTAATAACATCTCAGAGATCAAAACTATTGGCTGGATACAGGTAGTCAGAGGTTCTTCTAACAAAACTTTGATATGTCAAGCTAGGCCTGCTATAATATGATTTGTATCATGACAAAATCTCAGAAACTTAAACTTAAAATTTTTCTTTTAGCGCTAAGTCTTTTAATTTTGGCTCTGAGCTTTTATCTGTATAGAATAAAGTTTTATAGTTGAAATATTCTTGAAAAATTTACCCCTTTCCGATAAAATAAACTTTACTCTGAGGGTGCTTTTTGGCAGGGTACTAGTTGCAAATGAATTCCTGGGTCTTATCTGAGCTAAACTGGACAATAGGAGGAAAACTTTTCCAGAGCCAGGAAGTCTCTCTTTAGAGGTAATAAATTAAGGGACCGTAGCTCAGCGGTAGAGCAGCACTCTTATAAGGTGTTGGTCGCAGGTTCGATCCCTGCCGGTCCCACCAAAGGGGATGGTTATGTTTAAAGGGTCCTATAAATCTAAACCGTTGGTGTTTTTTGTTGTTTTAATTTTGCTTTATGCAGGTTTTGCCTTAACCAAGACGCTTTGGCAGAGCTATAGAATGAGTCGTCAAATTAATTCTCTTGAAGATGAAATTGCGAGACTTGAAGAAAGAAAAAGAGAACTTCAAAACCTCATTACTTACTATAAAACAGATTCTTATAAAGAAAAGGAAGCCCGAAGACGCTTAGGTTATCAAAAACCGGGTGAACGTGTTTTGATAGTTGTTCCCCAAAAAGAGGCAAAAGAGGAGCCTCTTCCTCAGCCGCCCAAACCTAACTGGAGAATATGGTGGGAATTTTTCTTTAGTTAATTTAAATATAATTTTATGGAGAAATTAAAAATTTTAGTTATTGGGGCAGGTAAATTAGCTTCAAAATATATTGCGCAAGCTGAGAAGATTCCCAATTTGAAAGTTCTGGGAGTTATTGATAATAATAAATCTGTTGGTTCCCACTTTCAAGGAGTAAGGGTTTTGGGAAAACTTTTTGACTTGGAAGAGATATTAGAGAGAGAAAGGGTAGATGAGATTGTTCAGACCAGTTATGATGAACAGGTATTAAATATTATTGGCATTTGTAGGGAAAAAGGTATACGATACAAACTCATTCCTAGCCTTCTGGGAGTCTATAGCAAGAATGTTAAGATTGCTCTTTGGAATGATTTAGTATTTTTGGAACTTAGGCCAACATCCCTTGAGGGTTGGGGAAAGTTTGCTAAAAGACTCATTGATATTGTCGGTTCATTTATAGGTTTAGTTTTTCTTTCACCTTTATTTTTAGTCATTGGTTTGCTTTTAAAACTTGAAGATCCCAAAGCTCCTATTTTGGTTGGTGAAGAGCGGTATTTAGGATACTTGGAGAAAAGTTTTAAAATGTATAAGTTTCGCACCTTGCCTAGGGGAGTCAAAGAGGGTTGGGAATTTGTAAAGATAAAGGATGGAAAGATGCTTCCTGAGATAAAAGAGCATCCAAAAGCTTCTAAATTAGGACTTTTTCTTCGGAAAACCGAACTTTCAGAACTACCTCAGCTTTTTAATGTTCTTAAGGGGGAGATGAGTTTAGTGGGACCCCGACCTCCTTTTATAAAGGAGGTGTCAGCTTATAGTAAATCTCATAAAAGACGTCTCATTATTAAACCAGGCCTGACAGGCCTTTGGCAGATTTCCTTATCTAAGCCCCCTCGTTTTGAAGATATGTTTAGATGGGATACTTATTATATTGAAAATTGGTCTCTGGGTTTAGATTTTAAAATTTTAATTAAGACCCTTGTTGTAGTTTTAAAGGGTAGGAAGATACAAAAGGAGAAGCATTTATGAAGGTTTTAATTTTAGCTGGGGGGTTTGCTACTCGGCTTTGGCCTCTTTCTGAAGAACAAGCCAAGCCCCTTCTATTTGTAGGACAAAAACCTTTAATTTCTCATATTGTTGAAAAAATTCCAGAAGATATGGAAATTATAGTTTCTACCAATAAGAAGTTTGAAGGAGCTTTTAAAGAGTGGAGAGGAATTTATCCAGAGAGGAATATTAGAATTTTTATAGAGGATAGCCAAAATGAAGGCCAAAAATTAGGAGCTGTTGGAGCAATTAATTATGCAATAGAAAATAGGCCGATTAATGAGGATCTTTTAATTATTGCTGGTGATAATCTTTTTGATTTCGAGATTGCTGATTTCCTTGCTCAATACCAAGGCAAGCCAATTATTGCTGCTTATGATATTGGGGATCTTCAAAAAGCTAAGAGATTTGGCGTTTTGGAGGTAAAAAACGGACGATTAGTTAATTTTGTGGAGAAGCCAGAGGCTCCCCCTTCCTCTTTAGTTTCTACCCTTTGTTATATTTTTCCTCCTGATATTTTTCCAGATATTAAAGAACTTACTCAACAAAAAAGAGATAATGCTGGGGAACTTATTGAATATTTACTTTCTCTTGGCAAAGAAGTTCAGGTTTATAAGTTTGAGGGCAAGTGGTTTGATATCGGATCCTTTGAGGCTTACTTAGAAGCTCATAAGACAAAACAAAAAAGGCCTTTTTATCATAAAAGGACTTATTTTGGGGGTGATGTTAGGCTAGAGGGAGCTGTTTTTATTGGAGAAGGATGCAAGATCCAAGATTCTTTGATAGAAGATTCAATTATTTTAGATAATTCAGAGATTGAAAATTGCCGCATTAGAAATTGTGTTATTGATAAAGAGTGTGTAATTAAAAATATAGATTTAGATTATAAAGCATTGAGAAGGGGAGAGATTTTAGATGGTTCCTAAAAAAGTTACAATAAGGGATGATTTTTGGAAGAGACTTAAAAAATCTCCTCAATTAATCCATTTGGTACTAATTGCTACTAAGCCTGATATTATTAAACAAGCCCCTATAATTTTGGAGCTGAAGAAGAGGGAAGAGCCTGTTTTTATTGGTCATACAGGCCAACATTATGATTGGAACCTTTCAGGTGGCTTGGAACAAGAATTTAATATAGAGCCTGATTTTAATTTGAATATTGGGGGTAGTGTTTATGAAAAAGTAAGCCAAATTGTTGAGAGATTGGGTGGGGTAATTGAAGAAATTAGAAGATTAGGAAAGGAGATTGTTCCTTATATTCATGGTGATACTACAACCGCTATGGCTTCAGGACTGGCTTTCTACCTTAATATGATAGCTTGTGTTCATATTGAAGCTGGCCTCCGTACCCTAACTCCCCGAAAAGAGATTTTAGATCAGAATATCTCTCATTTTAATTTTCAATCTTATTATCAAAGACTTAAAAATAGGGAAAATTGGACCTCAGGTTCAATTGAGCCCTATCCAGAACAATTAAATACTCGGGTGGGGGATATCACAACAGGTTTGTATTTTTGCCCCACTAAACTAAATCAAGAACACCTTATCTCTGAGGGTTTTTATCAAGATAGAATTTTTGTAGTGGGGAATACCGTAGCTGATAGTATAGATTTGGTGCAGAAAAAAGCTAAAGATTCTAAAATTTTTGAAAAATATCCTTTACTTGGTGAAGGTTTTGTAAGATTTTGTATTCATCGCCGAGAAAATTTATCTTCTTTTTATAGATTTTCAGTCTTAATTAAAGCAATGGAGAAGATGATAAAGGCAGGATATAATGTGCTTTTTATCTCTTTACCAGGCACCGAAAAGGCTCTTGGGGAATATAATCTGAAAAAGAAAATCAAAGATTTAGACAAAAAATATGATAACTTTATTTATTCTTCAGTTTGGCCTTTATACACTGATGTTATTGCCGCAATGAAGCATTGTAAATTAATTGCTACTGATTCAGGCAGTTTACAAGAAGAAGCCAATATTCTAGGTGTTCCTTGTGCTACCCTGAGATTTAATTCTGATAGGCCAGAATCGGTATTTGCAGGAGGTAATGTGATTGCCCCGCCAGTTAATGTTGATCTGGTTTTTGAAATTTTAAAATCAGCCTATGATAATTCTGCTCTCAAAAAAGCCCCTAAAATCTATGGTCAAAATGTGTCGGAGAAGATTATTGATATAGTTTTAAGGGTTAGTAGAAAAGAAAAGCTTTTTAGATGGGAACATCAAAAATTGGGCTATGATAAGGAAAGTTTTTGGCAAGGTAGAGAGGTAGATTTTACTTAAAATCCTTTCTCCAAAAATTCAAAAACATACCAGACTGGGATGATAAGATAAAATACAATCAAGG
>FWPU01003396.1_pt1 | contig 40262 bp, 36 predicted proteins | sample 2228361 | NCBI WGS metagenome assembly FWPU01 (sample SAMEA103939777, study PRJEB20133) | metagenome | reverse complement strand
AAACAAGAGACGAAGCTATTTCAAAAATGCACAGGGCACTTAGTGAGTATGTTATTGAAGGAATAAAAACAACTATTCCTTTTCATTTGAAACTGATGGAAAATGAAAATTTTAGAAAAGGTAAATACTCTACTAAGTTTTTAGAACAGTGGAATTTTAACGACTAAAATTAGATACTTCTTCACCATTTTTCGTATTGCAAATTTATCTTTGTTTAAATATTGCATAATAATTTGTAATTTACAGCCCACCTTAAAAGTATTTTATGAAAACACCAGAGGAAATAGTCAACATCATGATGATGAAAAACGATGCTTTTAGTCAGTGGATGGGAATTCAAATACTTGAGTTAAGAAAAGGATATTGTAAACTTCAAATGCAGGTGAGGAAAGAAATGCTTAATGGATTCCATATTGCTCATGGAGGTATTACTTATTCATTGGCTGATAGTGCATTAGCATTTGCATCTAATAGTTATGGCCACAAAGCTGTATCTATAGAAACATCTATATCACATATAGAATCACTAAAAGAAGATGATATTATTCGAGCAGAAACAGAAGAACTTCATCGTTCTAATAAAATAGGTGTATATCAAATAACTGTTTATACTATGCCTAATGTGAAAAAAGTAGCTTTATTTAAGGGCACAGTTTACATTACTTCTCAAGAGTGGTAAAACCATGCATTCCAAATATCAGAAATTAAAAATCAAAATTTTATTTTTAAGTTTTCATTTTTTCACTTTGTATTCCATTTACTTCGCATTTTGATTTTGAACCTTGTGATTTATTCATGTTCGCCATTAAAGGGTCGTTTCAAAAGATAAATCTGAGGAAGGTTTTCAGTTTTTTATCTGCGTTCATACACATACAAAAATTATGTTAATGATTTGGTAAGTTAAACTTTAATTTCATTTATTTGCAAAAAAAAATATGAAAAAATTACTCATTTCATCTGCTGTTATATCTGGCATGTTGGCTTTTGCACAACAAGCACAGTTAATTGAAAAAATAGAACCACAGCCTGGTAAAATAGTGATACCTTATGAAAAGTATAAATTACCTAATGGACTTACTGTTTTATTACATGAAGATCATTCGGATCCTATTGTAAATGTAATGGTTACATATAAAGTAGGCTCTAATAGAGAAGATTTGGGTAGAAGCGGCTTTGCTCATTTTTTTGAGCATATGATGTTTCAGGGTTCTAAACATGTAGCAGATGAAGAACACTTTAAGATTATCCAATCTGCGGGAGGAACCATGAATGGTTTTACTGAGAGAGATAAGACAGTTTATTTTGAAACTGTACCCTCCAATTACCTGGAGCTTGCGCTTTGGTTAGAAGCTGATAGAATGGGCTTTTTGTTAGACTCATTATATGCTCGTAAGTTTGAAAACCAAAGAGATGCTGTAAAAAATGAAAAGTCTCAAAATGTAGAAAACCAACCTTATGCTATTGGTTTTATAGAAGAAATCAATAAGATACTATATCCCTATAAACATCCTTATTCGTGGCCAATAATTGGTTATGTAGATGAATTAAATGCGGCTACTTTGGAAGATGTAAGAAACTTTTTTTTAAGATGGTATGGGCCAAATAATGCTATATTAACTGTATCGGGAGATTTCGATAAACAACAAACACTAAAGTGGATTGAGAAATATTTTGGTACATTGAAACCTTGTCCTGAAGTTAAAAAACTAAAGGTTCCTCCTGTTATCCTACCTGAAAATAAGTATGGTGCGTATAGTGATAGGGTATATCTTCCTTTAAACTTGAGAGTGTATCCAACAGTACCACAGTATCATAAGGATGAAGCCGCTCTCGATTTATTAGCTACTATGATGGGTGGTGGTAAAAATTCAATATTCTACCAAAAGTTTGTAAAGAATGAAAAGGCTGTGCAAGCCGCTGTAGAGCATCAAAATCAAGAGTTAATAGGAGAGTTTCAAATTTATATAGTAGCTTATCCTCCAGAGGATTTAAATTATGAAAAGCTCTTTAAAGAGATAGACCAAAGAGTAAAAGAAACATTAGATGAATTTGAAAAAACAGGTATTACAGATGAGGCACTTACCAATGCAAAAAGTAAATACGAATCAAGTCTGTATGATGTATTAGATGATGTTTTTAGCAAAGCTGCCACTATCTCTGAATGGGAGAGATTGTTAGGAAAAGGTTATACGATTTCTGATGAGATAGATAGGCATAATAAAGTTACAAAAGAAGATATTATTAGGGTATTTAATAAATACATAAAAGGTAATGGAGCCGCTGTTTTGAATACTTATCCTATAATAAATCCTAAAGATTCAGTAAAAAGTGTTAATCCATACCCTGAAGTAGCTAAGAATTATAAACCCGGTCCTGAATATGCTAACCTCAAATATGAACCTAACCCAGATAATTTTGATAGGTCTATTAGGCCTGTTCCTGGCGCACCTAAAAGCGTAAAAATACCAGATACATATAAATTTAAGCTTAATAATGGTATAGAATGCATAGGAACACAATATAATGAGAGCCCGAAAGTAACTATAGAAATAGAAATAGAAGGGGGTGATATGGTACACAATGATATAAAAAAGATAGGTTTGTCAAGTATCACAGCTGAGCTAATGAATCAAAGCACTAAAAACTATACAGCAGAGCAAATGGAAGCAGAGTTAGATAAATTAGGAAGTAGCATTAATTTTTCAGCTGATAAGCAATCCACCAATATTACCATTACAGCTTTAAAGAAAAATTTAGACGCAACCTTGAAATTATTAGAAGAAAAATTATTTAACCCAGCTTTTAAAGAAGACGAATTAAAGAGAATAAAAAAACAAATACGAGAGGGTATTAAATCAGACGAAAAACGACCACAATCTATAGCCAATAAAGCATATAATTATGTACTATATGGTGAGAATATTTTTGGACTTTCTGTTTCTGTTAAAACCATAGATAATATTACATTAAACGATGTGAAAAATTATTATGAAAAATACTATTCTCCCAATGTAACAAAAGTAGTTATTGTAGGCGATATTACTGAACAGGAGGCAAAACAAAAAATAGAATTTTTAAGCAAATGGAATAATAAGGGTGTTAATATAACAAGTCCATCATTTCCTAATGAACCAAAAAATGGTCAAACTTATATTGTGAACAAGCCAGGAGCTCCTTCAAGTGTAATAATGATGGGACATACTTCATTGAAATACGATGCTTATGGAGATTATTACAAAAACAGAATTGCTAACTTTATTTTTGGCGGAAATTTTAATAGCCGGATTAATCTTAATTTAAGAGAAGAAAAAGGATATACATACGGTATTTTTTCTGGTTTTTCAGGTGATAAATATACAGGAAAGTTTACAATTTCTTCATCTGTAAAGAGACCTGCTACTGTGGCATCAATTGCTGAAGTTCTGAAAGAATTTAAAAACTATGTAGATAATGGTATCACTGATAAAGAACTTGAATTTACAAAAAATTCATTGTTGAACTCGGAAGCACTGAAATATGAATCACTTTAACAAAAAGTATCTTTACTAATAACAATGGCAAAATATAATTTAGATAAAGATTTTTCTATTAAGCAGAATGAGATTCTAAAAAATATTACTAAAGGAGAAGTGAACGCACAAATCAAAAAATACTTTTTGCCTAATAAATTAAGTACAATAATAGTAGGAGATAAAACAGTGATTGAAATGCAATTAGAGCGGCTCAATAAGGATCCTAAATATAGTTCTCTTATTAATGATTTAAAACTTAAGAAATTAAGTATTGACTAAAAATAAATATGTATATGAAAAAACTAACATTATCTGTAGGGATATTAAATATAAGCCTCGCATTGTTTGCTCAGAATTTTAATGTGCAAAATGCATCTAATTATTTAAGAAATAAAGAATACGATAAGGCAAAGGCAGCAGCAGATGCGGCAGTTGTTAACGAAAGCACTTCTAATTCTGCTAAAGCATGGGTATATAGAGGTAAAATATATTATGCTATTCTTTCTTCTAAAGACGAAAAGTATAAAAATTTAGACCAGGAAGCTGCAGAAAAAGCAGTAGAAAGTTTTGTAAGATGCTTTGAGTTAGATGAAAATAAAATATACAGAAATGAAAGCGATGTCAAAGAAGGATTTATAATATCTTCTAATAATTTAATATACAAAGCAACAGCCATATATAGACCAAATAAAGAGTTTGATAAAGTTATTAAAGCCATAGAAATTCTTGAGAAAGCAGTTCCTTTTGATCCAGATGAAGCACTCAAAAGAAATAATATTACAAAAGAAAAGTTACTTTATGAAAAGTATAAAACTTACCTTCTTTCTGAAAATATAGAGAAAGCAAAAGATTTAGCTAATCAATTGTATGATATTAAATATAAAGACCCAACTATTTATACTTCAATATCCCGGCTTGCTCTTGCCAAAAAAGATACTATTACTGCATTAGATTATATCCATAAAGGACAAACTATTTTTGATGATAATATTGATTTACTCAATATAGAAATAGACATTTTAACTAGACAAAAAAAATTAGATGCTCTTAAACAAAAATTGGAAGCAGCTGTGGAAACGAGTCCTGATAATGAAGCATACCATGCTGTATTGGGTAATTTATATGACAAACTTGGTGATAAAGAAAAAGCAGAAAAAGAATATCTGAAAGCATTAGAAATTAACCCTAAAAATGAACCTGTTTTGTTTAATGTTGGAGTGTACTATTTTAATACAGGAAATGAATGGAATAAAAAATTAAGTGATTTGCCACCTTCAGAAACAAAAAAGGCAAAAGAATATGAAGCAAAAGCCAATGAGTATTTCAAAAAAGCTGTTCAGTATTTTGAAGAATATTATGCTCTAAAACCTGACGATAAAGCCGTAAAACAAAGATTAAGACAGCTTTATCTTCGCCTCGGCGATAAAGAAAAAGCAGATAAATACAAATAATGGATGCGTATAGTATTGTAATTTTAATTTTAATAGGTGCTTTAGCAGGTAGCATAAGTGCATTCATGGGTATCGGTGGAGGGCTGATAATTATACCTTTGCTGGTTTTATTATTAAACTATTCTCAAAAAGCAGCACAAGGCACTTCATTGGCTATCCTATCGATTCCTGTAACTTTGATAGCAACAATAAACTATTACAAAACAGGATATGTGAATATATCTCATGTTTTAATTATGGCTGCTGGTTTTGTCATTGCCAGTTACTTTGCATCTAAGTACGCTTTGAGTCTTCCAGATGTATATCTAAAAAAGGTATTTGCGGTATTTTTAATTCTATATGCTATTAAATTATTATGGGAAAAGTAAAGAGGAATTTTTAGCTCAAAATTTTAGATTTTAAGGGTATAACAGATATTTCTTTCTTATCTTTTTGAACTCATCTATATCTCGTTTCCATTTTTCTCTGATTTCTTCTTCACTTAAATGAGATTTGATGTCTTCTTGTAGTTTTACATTTCCTGCATGATAGTTAAAGTTTTTATCAAAGAAATTTTTAAATTTTAATCTGGTATAAAAATGTATTAGCCATTGTAGATTTATTTTAAGTGGATGATTATATAAGTAACTATCTTCAGATAAGTCTATTCCATAACACAATAGGTTTTTGTATTTTGGATTTTTACTTATTTCATTTTGTTGAGGGGTAAAACAAAATGTTTTATTAGGATATTTAGGATGCCCTAATATTTGAAATGGTTTGTCGGTTCCTCTACCTACACTAACTATAGTTCCTTCAAATAATCCTAAAGATGGATATAAAATAACAGATTTCCATGATGATAAATTGGGTGAAGGCTTAGAGTGTAATTTTACCATCATATTATGTGAATAGTTTTTCAATGGTATTACTTTTAAGTTACAAGATATTGTTGTTGGTTTGTATTTAGGTTCGTGATTCATCATATGTGCTAATTCTCCTATGGTCATACCATAAACAATAGGTATAGGAATAATACCAATGAACGAACGTAAATTTGTATCTAATACAGGTCCATCAATATAGAATCCATTAGGATTGGGTCTGTCTAATACAATAAGAGTTTTATTATACAAGGCACAAGCTTTTATAACATAATATAAAGTAGAAATATATGTATAGAAACGCACTCCGACATCCTGTAAATCAAAAAGCACAATATCTATGTTTTTCATATCATTAGCAGTAGGTTCTTTATGTTTGCCATATAATGAGATAATAGAAATACCGGTTTTTACATCAATAAAATCGTTTACTTTTTCTCCAGCATCAGCTTTTCCACGAAAACCATGTTCAGGTGAAAATATCTTTACGATATTTATTTTATGTGATAATAGTGTATCTACTAAATGCTTATGTTTTACAGTAGACGCGGCATTGGCTACAATAGCGACTCTTTGGTTTTTTAGTAAGTACAGATATTCATTGATTTGCTCATTCCCTTTAATAATTTCACTCTCATATTTTACAATAATAGAATTATCAGAAGTTTGAGGATAAACAAATCTTACGATAATTAGCATCAATACAAAAAATCTGATATTCATATAAAGCGCAAATTAAAGCAATAAGATGAAATGTCAATGAAGTATTTTGTTGTTATATTTGCAAAATAACATGAGGGAAGCATTATACATAGCTTTAAGACTGATTAAATCAAGAGAAATAAAAGCAAATATTTCAACGCCCGCTATTAACATAGGTTCTATTGCAGTGGGATTAAGTATTTGTATTATGATTTTATCTGTTGCAGTAATTTCTGGCTTTAAACATGAAATTATATATAAGGTTAAAAGATTAACTTCTGATGTGGTAATAATGGCATATCAAAATTCTAAAGACATAACTTCTCATCCATTATATGTTAGTGAAGATACATTAAGGCTTATTAAGGGAATTTCAATAATAAAAGATGTTCAACCTACTTGTGTCAAGAATAGTATTTTGAAAATTAAAGAGGAAAATGAAGGGGTAGTATTTAAGGGAGTTACTTCAAAATATAATTGGGAGCTGTTAAAGCCTTATCTTATAGAAGGTGAATTTCCTACATATACGGATACATCACTTGATAAAAGAGTGGTTATTTCTAAAAAATTAGCAGATAAGATGCAAATATATCTTCATCAAAAAATCATAGTGTATTTTATCAATAAAATAATAGATTCAGAAACAGGTGAAGAAAAGTTAGATTATCGTTCGCGAGATTTATATGTTTCAGGGATTATTCATTTACAAATGGGAGAGCTAGATAATCAGTTATTATATGGAGACGCGAAAATTATTCAAAAAGTGAATAACTGGAACTCAAATGAGTACTCTCAAATAGAAGTGTATGGAAAAAATAATGTAAGTGGCGATGATATTATACAAAATCTTGTAGATGTGTTACCTTATAATTATCAAGTAGAATCTGCAGAGGAATTATATAGTAATATATTTAATTGGTTAGAGATGATTGATGTAAATGCAGTAATAATTATTGTATTAATGCTTATAGTAGCAGTGGTAAATACAGTGTCTGCTTTAATTATTTTGATTCTTGAAAAGGTTAGTTTAATTGGTATATTAAAAGCATTAGGTATGCGAGATATAGATATTAAAAATATATTTTTATTTATATCCTTAAAAATACTGATTAAAGGATTAATTTTTGGTAATGTTATCGCATTAGGTATTATTATTATTCAAAATTATTATCATTTATTTGTACTTAATCCTGATATTTATTATGTAGACTATATTCCTGTGAAATGGGACATTTATGAGTGGTTGCTGTTAAATGCAGGGACTATTTTTTGTGGTTTGTTGTTTATGTTCATTCCTACATTCTTAATTACTAAAATGTCACCAGCACAAATTTTAAGATGGGAATAATGGAGAGTTATTGAAAGAATAAGGGAATTATTGTTGTTTGTGCATTTCTACTAATTTTAGGCACGCAGAATCTATCATCTTGAAAACATGTTCAAAATCTTTTTCTGTACCATAATAAGGATCGGGTACTTCTATGTTGGAATGAGGATATAAAAGATTCATAAGGTAATCCACTTTACTTCTAAATAAATTTTTGTCAGGTGTTATTTTGTAAAGGTACTTATAGTGAAAGTTATCCATGATGAATATCCTATCAAAGTTCTGAAAGTCCTGTAATTGAAATTGTCTTGCTGTTAAATTGGAAATATCAATGCCATGTTTTTGTGCAATTTTGATAGCTCTGTAATCGGGTGTTTCTCCAATATGATAAGACTCAATGGCTGCAGAATCTATGTCTAAGGGAAGATTATATTGATGGGTGTAATGTAACATAATTCCTTCTGCCAGAGGGGAGCGACAGATGTTACCAAGGCAAACGAATAGTATACGAGATTTATTCATGTGCTATTTTTTTATTTTTATTTTAATTTCAAAAATAGTACCATTATTTACTTTAAATGTATAATAAGCTTCTATTTGTTCAGATAAAATTTTAATAAGTTCCATTCCTAGTGAACCTGTTTTATTTGTTTTATTAAGGTCAATACCTATACCATTGTCACTGATAGTAAGGGAGCAAGTGTTATCTTCATCACAATTAAAAATTATATCAATTCTGCCTTTGTTATCTGGAAAAGCATATTTAATAGCATTTGTAATCACTTCAGAACAAATTAGCCCTAAAGGGATGGCAACATCTAAAGGTAGTTCACAGTTCTCATTATTGTGATAAAAAGACATTTGTACTTCTTTATTATTTGAAAAGGCAGAAAATATCTGATTAGATAAATTATTTAGATATTCAATAGCATTTATCTTTAGTAAGTTTTCTTTTTTATATAACATTTGATGTGTTAATGCTATAGATTGAATGCGGGTAGATACTTCATTTAGTATGTTTTGTGTTTTATTATCGGTTTCTTTATTCATTTGTAAGCGGATGATGCTATTGATAATTTGTAGGTTATTCTTGACTCTGTGGTGTATTTCTTTAATCAGCATTTCTTTTTCTAATAATGATTTTTGAATTAATTTATTTTGTTGATAAACTGTTTTGTTCGCTTCTTTTAATTCAATTGAATGTTTTTGAACTTCTCTGTAATATTTAAATAATATAAATCCACCAATTAAAAGAATAATTATAAAAATAATCAGATATTTTTTTATGATATTGTCTTTCTCTTGTTCTATTTTTAAAATGGCTAAAGCCGAAGTTTTTTCCTTTAAGGCGTTATCTTTTTCTTGAACTTGATATGCAATAGAAGCATTGATGGCTTGTATTTCTTGTTCTATTTTGCGGGTACTATCATAGAGTTTTGTGTATAATTTTAGATAATTTAATGATTTTTGGATTTCGCCTATTTTTTCGTAGTATATTGATTGCCAATAGTATTTTTTTACCAAATTTTTTGGATAGCGAAATTCAGGGATGTCTAAAATATCTAATGTATCTAGGTATTTCTTTGCAATATCAAATTTATTGATATTGATGTATATTTCAATGAGTCCTGTATAAGCATTAAAGGCACTTTCATATTCTTTATTTTTTAAACTATTTGTGACATCAGTAAGTAAGTATGGTAGTGCCTCAGTATATCTTTTCTTTTTGATATAGTCTACAGCAAGATTAGATTTTATAAGTGACACAAAAAAATTGTAATAGTTGGTGTCTATATTATTTTTATTATATTTTTTAAGTTCATTAAGTGCTTTAAGAAAATAGACTTCTGCACTATCATATTTTTCCATTCTGTTGTAAAATACACCAATGTCATTATACAATCTTGCTGTTTCCCAATTATCATGAGAACCTTGTTCGTACTCTCTTTTTCTTTCAACAATAGCATATTTATATAGCCCTAGATAACTATAGATATTACTTTTAGGCGTTCCCATCCATAAAGCATTTGTTTTTCTATTCCAGTTATTCTCAATAATTTTTTGTATTTCCAGTGCTTTATTGTAGTCATTAATTTGTATTAAACACTCTTTTAATAATACTAAGCTCGTGATAGAGTCATTAATATTATCGCAGTGATAATGTAAAGAATTATTAATAATAGCAATGCATTTTGAAAATTGTCCATTATGCTTTGAGATTTTTGCTTCTATGATGTCAAATAAAAATTTAGCTTCATTACTTGAGGTATGAGTGTAAACATACTTTTTTATTTTTTCTAAAGTATCTTTTATTTGAGGATAAATTTCTTTTATGTCGTTGAAGTTAGTATTTGCAACCAATCTTACTTTTTCTTTGTAGTCAGCTTCCTTGAATTTATTTAAGAAAGCATTTTTATCAAAGTCAGCATAAGTATTATCAAAGAAAAAGGCAAACAGGAATATAAAGAGAATATGTTTCATATTGTTGTTTCTTGTAATCCACTTTCTTTTAGTCTTTCTGTATTTTCGGCAAATTGCAGAGCGTCAATCATTTCTTGAATATCACCATTCACAAAATCGGTAAGATTATATAATGTAAGATTGATACGGTGGTCTGTTATTCTGTTTTGAGGATAATTATAAGTTCGTATTTTGGCGCTTCTATCTCCTGTACTTACCATGGTTTTTCTTTTCTGTGCAGTTTCTTCTAATCTTTTTTGATATTCTATTTCATAAAGTTTGTTTTTTAGCATTTGCATAGCTTTTTCTCTATTGGCAAGTTGGGTTCTTTCTGTTTGACACATAACAGTAATACCTGTTGAGATATGTGTTAAGATAACTTTTGTTTCTACTTTATTTACATTTTGTCCGCCCGCTCCACCACTTCTTGCAGTTTCCATTTTTACATCTGATTCCTTGATTTCTATATCATACTCTTCAGCTTCTGGCAAAACAACTACACTTGCTGCTGAGGTATGTACTCTACCTTGAGTTTCGGTGGCAGGTATTCTTTGGACACGATGGACGCCACTTTCAAACTTTAAAGTACCATAGGCATTTGGACCCCTAACAGTGAATATAATTTCTTTATAACCGCCCATAGTACCGGGATTAGAGTCTGTTACTTCAACTTGAAATCCTTTTTTATCACAGTATCTTTTATACATTTCAAAAAGATTACCTGCAAAAATTGCTGCTTCATCACCACCAGTTCCTGCTCGGATTTCAACAATCGCATTTTTTGCATCCTCTGGGTCTTTGGGAATTAGTAAAAATTTTATTTCATCTTCAAGATGTTTTATTTTTTCTTCATTTTCTGAAAACTCAGTTTTTGCTAACTCTAATAGTTCTTTGTCTTTTTCAGTATTTAAGATGTCTTTGGCTTGTTGAATAGCATTGTACACTTTTTTATATTCTTCAAACTTATTAACTAATTCTTTTAATTGATTGTATTCTATGTTTAATTGTTTGAATTTTTTTAAGTCCTTAATAACTGAAGGATCTGAAAGTTTTAGTTCTATATCTTCAAATTTTTTTTTGAGTTCTTCGAGTTTTTCAATCATAGTTCTGAATTATTGATTTTAGTGCGAGCATTGTGAATTGCGAAGTTACATAAAGTTACTTAAATAAAATAATTCAATTTAAATAATTAAAGTTTTTCTATTATTGCAGCTGATGTTTTCAGAGGTGTTCGAATATACATAAAGAGCCTTCCAATGCAAATAGAATGAGAAGATTATCTACAATATTATTGATATCACTGTTCCAATTGGGTATTACTCAAAATTATACATATCGTGTATTGTTTATTTTTGATGATTCATATAGTATGTATGCCCCTTGGAATTCAGAACCTAAGATAGATGTGGCAAAAAGAGTAATGGGGCGAATCATGGATTCTATTCAGAATATATCTAATTTAGAAATAGCATTGCGTTGTTATGGTCATACTACATTCTTTAAACCTGTAAGAAATTGTAAGGATACCAGATTAGAAGTGCCTTTTGCACCTGCATCTATCAATGCTCCAAAAATAAAACAGTTTATAAGTAAATTAGAGCCTAAAGGTACTACGCCTATTGCTTATTCTATAGCTCAATCTGAAAATGATTTTACTCCTTGTAAAAATTGCAGAAATATTATTATCTTAATTACTGATGGGGTAGAGGAGTGCGGGGGCAATCCTTGTGAAGTCTCAGCAATGCTTCAAAAGAAGGGTATTTTTATTCGCCCTTTTGTGATAGGCGTGGGATTGGATATGAAATTTGCGGATGCACTTGGTTGTATGGGAAAGTTTATAGATGTGAGTAATGAAAACAATTTTTATCCTGCATTAAGAAGTGTATTAATAGAAGCTTTAACGCGTACAACCGTTCAGGTAAATTTATTAGATATTTACAAGAAACCTACTGAGACAGATGTGGTGATGAATTTTTATAATGCTGAGAGTCATCAGTTAATGTATAGCTATGTTCATACGATTAATAATTATGGAAAGCCTGATACATTAGTGTTAGATCCTGATATAACTTATGATATAGATGTCTTTACTATTCCAAAGCTTAGTAAAAAAGGTGTGAAGATTGAGAAAGGAAAGCATAATATAATTTCTATAGATGCCCCACAGGGATATTTAAATTTACAGATTGAAGGTGGCGCTCAAGCTTATTATCCTACAACGATTGTAAAAACAGCAGGAGATACATCTATTGTGAATATACAGGATTTTGGAAAAACAGAAAAATATATTGTTGGAAAATATGACTTAGAAATACTAACATTACCAAGAATATATTTAAAGGGAGTAGAGATTAAACAGAGTCATACTAATACTATTAAAATACCAGCATCGGGGAGTGTGTTTGTTAGTAAGCCAGCTAAGGGATATGGAAGCATTTATTTAGATGATGGAAAAAAATTAGAATGGGTATGTAACTTGGATTATAATACAGATGTAGAGAATATCTATTTACAGCCCGGAACATACAAATTAGAATTTAGATATGTTCATCAAAAACGAATGATTAAGACAATTGAAAAAAGTTTTGAAGTAAAAAGCAAGCAGAATATCAGATTGATTTTAAATTAAATTAGATTAAATTAAATAATTTTGTATATTGTCCCCAAAATGTAAAAAACAAAAATATGATGGCGATATTACCACCTATTAATTTTCTAAAATGGATTGAAGAAAATAAAGAATTCTTAAAGCCACCTGTTAATAATAGATTGGTGTATAATAACACTGAATTTATAATTATGGTAGTGGGTGGTCCAAATTCAAGAAAGGACTATCATTACAATGAAGGGGAAGAGTTTTTTTATCAAATTAAGGGAGATATTATCGTGAAAATTCAAGAAAACGGTGGAGTTCGTGAAGTGCCTATCAAAGAGGGAGAGATATTTTTATTGCCACCTAAAATTCCTCATAATCCTGTAAGATTTAAAGATACTATAGGTTTGGTTATAGAGAGAAAAAGAAGAGCGGATGAAAAAGATGGGTTGCTCTGGTTTTGTGAACAATGTAATAATAAGTTATATGAAGAGTATTTTCAATTGAGTGATATTACAAAACAATTTCAACAGATATTTCAAAAGTTTTACAATTCTTTGGAGTTAAGAACATGTAAGCAATGTGGGGGCGTGATGCAACCGCCGCCTATTATTGCATAAAATGTTTGAAATATAATCTCATGAGGAAATTATTAACTTATTTTATTCAAGGTCTTGCAGTATTAGTACCTGTATTAATTACATTATACATCATTATTAAAATAGTTTCTGTATTTATAGATTTTTTCTTATGGATTGGCATTACAGGTAATATTATTTTGGATGTTATTTTTGGATGTATGGCGGTTTTGATAGTAATAATAGGTGTAGGCATTATGGCTTCCAATTATTTTTTTAGTAAGCTAATGTATTTTTTTGAAAAGAGGTTTGAAAAATTACCTTTGATACGACACATTTATTCACCGATTAAAGATTTTACAGAAGCTTTTGTAGGTGATAAGAAGAAGTTTAAATATCCTGTTTTAGTTCAAACTTCTTTTAATATTAACTATAAAGAAATTGGTTTTATTACTCAACAGGATTTATCGAATATAGGATTGAATGAATACATTGCTGTATATCTTCCTTTTTCATATTCTTTTGCAGGTAAAATGATATTTATTAAAAAAGAATTTGTAGAAACATTTGCTCAAAATCCTACAGATACTATGAAGTTTGTCATATCGGGTGGGGTATATGAAATCGGTGAACAAAAAGATAGTAAATAATAACATAAGAGTTGGAGTCATAACTCATTATATTTTGAGTATAAACTTGAATTTTAATTATCGAAAAAATTCTTCCTTCTCAAAAATTTGCTTTCGAAAAATTGCTGACAAAAGAGTGATTTGGTGATAGTTGATAAGAATTAGTGTTTGAGATTCTCGAAGGCATTAATTCGTTAGATACGATTTTTCAAGTTAGTGGTTCTGCAGTGTTTGAGATTTTCCAAGCCACTGCAGAATATGAGCCGTTTATGTGTTCAGAAGAAATTGAATTACTGTTTAAAAAGTGATAGAGAACATTAACTAATTTGGAATATACAATAATCTGTATAGGTAATCTACAATTATATTACTCGGCGACTGCTTTTACATATTGATACTTTTCATATACTGACGCATGTGTTTTCTTGTTGTATGCTGGTCCTGAAACAATAGCATTTATTTTAAATTGGATATTATCTATATTACCATTATGAGTAGTAATATATTTAGTAATTTTATCTCTTAAGAATTCTCCTCTCATTTTTGAGAGTACAATATTAGTCATAGATGCAGGAACTTTAGAAGCACTTGCTGTAATAAATATTTTTACTTTTCCTTCCTGAGATTTTGTAATGATGTTTTGTATAAAGTTTTTCCACTCGGTAGAATTAGTGTCAATGGCATATTCTTTGTATTTGAAGTAAACTTCATATCTTGTGATATCTTTTTTAGCCTTTTTTTCAACCTTTAGATATAAAGTTTTTTTGGTGATGATATCAGGAAGTTCTGATGCGTTTATAGTCAATGGTTCTCCATAATATCCACTTTTATACGGAATAATAGTGTAGGTTAATCCTGAAGCCAACTCTAATCTATCTATATTTCCTTTTTTATCAGTTACTAACTCTAGCTGATTTCCATTGTCGCTTTTTATTATAACAGAAACATCTGAAATAGGTTTTTTATTTTTCGGATTAACAACAGAAATAGATATTTCTTTTTTATTTAATGAAGCTCCTTCTTTATTCAAGAAAAATACTTCATTTAGTGCTTCTCCTAATTGAGTTTGTGGTGTTTGAATGGCTTTTTCATCTATTGGTTTATGCATATATTCAAGAACTAATGTATAATTTTTACCTGCAGAAAGTAAGATATTATTAGCTGTTCCTGATTCGTCTGTTTTATATATCCCGTAATTTTTGGATTTTTTTTCTTCTATCACATAAATCACGGCATCTTTAACTGGCTTTTTTTCTTTAATGTCTGTAAAGCAAGATATATTTAAGATAACCGCCTTTTCTTTTACTGTAATTTTCCCAAGTACTTTTACGGGTTCCAGTTGTAATTCTTTTTGTATTTCCTGATAAGATTCTGATTTATCGGCATATATTTCATCACTAAAAAATTCCTCTCCATTGGATTGATAAGATACTTTATAGTTTGCCCCCGGCTTGAGTGTGAAAACAAAATTACCGTTTTTTTGTGGTCTGTACATACCTACAGTTTCTCCATTTTCTTTGTCAGTTAGAATAATAGTCATATCGTCGGGGAGTGCTTCTCCAAATGCAGCGAGTATTTTACCTTTGTATATTACTATTGGTTTTTCAGTAGTTTCAGGGATTGTAATCATATAAATATCTTTATCTCCATGCCCACCTTCCTGAACAGAGGCGTAATAGGCTCTTTTACCATCAGGAGAGGTAACATAAAATATGTCATCATCTGTGGTATTGATGGGATAACCTAAATTTATGGGTTCAGAAAATTTTCCTTCTTCGTCTATTACAGAATAAAAAATATCAAACCCACCCATTGTTTGGTGTCCATTAGATGAAAAGAATAATGTTTTTCCATCAGGGTGTATGAACACTCCATCTTCATCATAGGGAGTATTAATGGGATAACCAAGATTAAGGGCTTTACTCCATTTTCCATTTGGTAATTTTACTGCTCTGTAAATATCCCGACCACCAATCCCTCCCGGTCTATCTGATATAAAATAGAGGGTATTGCCATCTGGAGTAAGAGTGGCATGTGTTTCCCAATACTGTGTATTGATATCCGAACCAAAGGATTGTGGACTTGTCCATGCTTTACCATCCCATTGGGAATAATATATGTTACCCCCTTCTTCGTCTTTGTATAATATCAAAGTTTGACCATCTGGGCTTAGGTTAATAGAAGCTTCGTGTCCACAGGTATTTACATATTCGCTTAACAAGTGTGGTTTTGACCATGTTTTGTCATCTATTTTGTATGATACGACTATATCTTCATAGAAGCCTCCGTCCATTGTTCTTTCTCCACAGGGACCTCCTGGTCTACGGGTGGTATATATAAGCATTTGTTCGTCAGCAGTTAGTACTGCTCCATATTCGGGATATTCGCTATTGATGCTATCACCCATGTTAGTTATTTTTATATTGATAGGATGAGATACCAATGTTTTGGCATAATTACTTTGATTTTTTTCCATAGATACTTCTTTTTCCCATGATTTAGAGGCTTTTTTGCCTAATTGGGATAAAAATCTATCATAGTATTGAATAGCTTCGTCAAATTTATAATTGATATGTAAGGCTTGTGCATAATAATAAAGAGCTAATATCGGGGCATTTTTTTCTGATGGGTCATCAGGAATGTAATTTTTTTTGATTTTGTTTGTAGATTTAGCAAGGTATTCTTCTGCTTTGTTTTTTTCTGTTGCAGAATATAAATACGCTTTCCCCAGAAGGTAGTTGATATTCGCATTATAGGGTTCTAATTCATACGCGTGCAAATAATTTTGTAATGCTAACGAGTAGTTATTTTCTAACATTAGTTTATTGCCTTCTGTAAAATAATCCTTATACGATTGACCAGATAATACTTGAGCATGGATATAATAACAAAAAGCGAAAGAAAAACATATTAACAAATTACCTGGGCGCTTCATATTTAATGATGATTTTTGCCTGTTAAGTTATGGAATATATTTTATTAGACAAAATGAAAATTTTATTTTATTGATAATCAATTATTTATTTTGTGCTAATAAAAATAATATAAAAATATATTTTTATATTGTTTATTTTTACAACAAAAAATAAAATTATGAATACACTAGAATTAGATGTGAGGTTATTGTCCCCAAGAGAGAAGCACCCCACTATCTTCTTAAAATTTAATGCTTTGGTGAATGGGGAATCATTTATCGTTATTAATGATCATGATCCTAAGCCATTGTATTATCAAATGTTGGCAGAATTAGGAAATGATTTTCAGTGGGAGTATTTAGAGGAAGGACCGGAAGTATGGAGAGTAAGAATTACTAAACGAGAAAAAACTATAGGTGAAATAGCAGCAGAAGATATGAAGAAGGTGAAAGTATTTATGAAACATGGAATAGACTTTTGTTGCGGTGGTAAGAAAACCCTGAAAGAAGCATGCGAAGGAACAGGTTTAAGCTATGAGCAGATAAAAGAAGAGTTAAAAAATGTTGCAGAAGATAATTCCGATATAAACTTTAGTATCATGCCCTTACATCAACTTATTCAATACATAATAGAAAAACATCATAAGTATATTAAAGAGAATAAAGAAATAATATTAAATCTTTCTATTAAAGTATCAGAAAGACATGGACAAAAGCATTCTGAGTTAGTTAAAATTCGTCATTATTTTAATGAGTTAATGAATGAGCTAGCTGTGCATATGATGAAAGAGGAAAATGTATTGTTCCCACACATAGATGTGATGAGTAAGGAAGGGCAAGCATCGGCAAAATTTGGCAATACCAGTATAGAAAATCCTATAAAGATGATGCATTATGAACATGATACGGCTGGTGAACTTATTAAAATAATAAGGGAGCTTTCAAATAATTATTCTGTGCCAGAGGATGCTTGTAATTCATATAATGCATTTTACAGATTATTGAGAGAATTTGACAATGACTTAATGCATCATATACATATAGAAAATAATATTTTGTTCCCCAGAGCGATAGAAATGGAAAAAAAATTATTAAATCAATAAAATACAATGTATTTGTTTAGTTTGTATTTACATGTAATAACAGCAACATTATGGATAGGTGGGCAGTTATTTATTCCTTTAGTATTAATTCCTTCTGTGAAATCTACGATAAAAGATGAAGGAGTAAAAAAAAACTACTTATACAAGCAGGAATTGTGTTTTCTATGATAGGTAGGTGGTTGTTATTGATATTTTTAATTACAGGAATAGGTAATTATTATTTTAAGTTTCAGTCGTGGAATGTTTCTATATTAAACTCTTATTATGGTAAATTGTTATTATTCAAGTTATTTTTATTTTGTTTAATGGTATTAATAAACTTTTACCATGAGCATAAGGTAGGGATGAAAATGCTTTTAAATATGGCTGATGAAGAATATGAAAGTCTGAAAAAAAGAGCCTCTATTACAGGGCGTATGACGCTTTTCTTATCATTGTTAATTGCTTTTATAGGAATGTATTTAGCAAAATAACTGATTATGCTATCTAAACAATCACAATATGTATTAAGAGCACTAATGATACTTGCATCTAAGAATGAATTAATGGATATTAAAACGATAGCAGAAAAGGAAAATATACCTATGAGGTTTTTAGCATCTTTAATGCAAGAGTTATCAAGAAAAAAAATTATATCTTCAAAAAAAGGAAAAAAAGGAGGATTTTATTTAACTGATAAACAAATGAAAATTTCTTTGTTTGAAGTGATATCTCAATATGAAGACATTGGTAAGTTTTCGGCATGTGGAATGGGTTTTGATAAATGTTCTGAAAAATCGCCCTGTCCCTTACATTTTTTTTACAAAAAGTATAGAGATGAATTAAAAAAAATGTTTTTAAGTAAAAAAATTAAAGATTTACCAAAAAATAGTAAGATAAAACGACATTAAGGAAAATTGCGATTTTTGTTTCAGTTTTTTCAATGGTAATAGGTTTAGTACTTGGTTTGAGTAAATCAGGTTATTTAAATATGCTGAATGGTATTTCTCAGTACCATTTTTTAATAATGAGTGGGAGTTTTTTCGGAACATTGATTACATTAGAAAGGGTCGTTACAATTAAGAATAGATGGGTTCAATTCTTACCATTTATCAATGGAAGTAGTATTATATTTTTTCTTTTTCAAAAGTGTGAATTAGCAGGCATTTCGCTTTTGTTAGGTGGATTAGTTATGTTTTTTATTTATCTGTATTTCATAAAAAAGCATTATGATATAGCACATTATTTATTTACTTTATCGGCAATATGTTATTCTATGGCTGTTGTATATTTTTATTATTTTAGAGATATTCTTTTATCAGTTCGTTTTTTTGAATTGTTTTTTTTAATAACAATTGTTGCAGAAAGAATGGAGTTGATTAAGTTTATTAATGTTTCAAATAGAGTAAAAATACTGATGGTATTTATGTTGGTATTATCTGTAATTATCTCTTTTGATATTTCATTTCAGAAGATGTACGGTGTGCTAATTATTTTAATTGCGTTGTGGCTAATAATATATGATATAGCAAAAAAGAATATTAAAGCAAAAGGTCCTCATAGATTTAGAGGATGGGCACTTTTGGTAGGTTATTATTGGTTATTCTCGCATGGCTTGAGTTTTTTAGTATCATGGATAATGAGTTATGATATGCAGGTACATAGTTTTTTTCTTGGTTTTGTAATGAATATGGTATTTGCTCATGCTACAATTATATTACCGGTTGTTTTATCAATTCAATATACAGTAGATATGAAAGTACAATATATTATATGGTTTTTACTTCAAATAATTTTAATAGCTCGATTTATCAGTACATTTTCCTTCTCACAACATTTTGCAATTTTAACACTTGCCAATGTTATAATTATTTTGATATTCTTTGTAATGAACTTTTATTACCTCTACAAATCTAAACAGCGATAGATTGACTATTCTAATTCTATTTCTGATATCTTTCTCTTGTTTTTAGGTAATGAAAAAAAAACTCGTTTGTTTTCTTTAATAAAATACAGAATAAAATAAATAATAACAGGACTACCAAATGTAAAAAAAGAAAGATATATAAAATACTTTCGTATTTTAACTGAGTTAATACCTAAATACTTACCCAAAGATTCACAGACTCCGAAAGCATTTTGTTCAAACCAAAAAATAATATTTTTTATCATATGTAGCAAAGTTACAAAATTTAGAGTATAATTAGAAACCATCTGATAAAAAATGCTTACAATTGCAACAATTTATTTTATTCCATATACCTGATGATGAAAAGCATTTCAAAATTTATTCTTCAGAAAAGACTTTTTTTGACTGTATTTATTACTGTTCTTACTTTGATATTAGGTTTTTTTGCGAGAAACATAGAAATAGCATTTCAGTTTGTTAAACTCTTACCTGATAAAGACCCTACTAATATTCAATATGAAAAATTTAAAAGTTACTTTAAACAAGATGGAACTGTTTTAGTAATAGGCACTGAATTACACAATCTTTATCATCCAAAGGTCTTTAATGAATGGCATTTATTAGGAAATCACATTAAGAATATCAAAGGAATACAATCTGTTGTAGGTATTGATAGACTAATTGAAATTCAATACAATGATTCCTTAGAGAGTTTTATGATTAATACCATAAAATTACCAAATAATTTTGATTCTTTGAGTATATGCGAATATCTGGAGAAAATACAGAAACTAAAATTTTATGATGAAATTATATTTAATAAAAAGAAAGATATAGTATTAATGACTATTACTTTTAAGGAGAAAGAATTAAACTCAAAACTTCGTTTAAGTATTACAGATTCTATCCAAAAGTATACTGCTTTGTTTGAGAAAAGCACAGGTGTTATCTTACATCTTTCAGGAATGCCTTTTATTCGCACTACTATGATGCGAAAAATAGCGTCTGAAACTACACATTTTTTTGTCATTGGACTTATTGTAGTGTCAATTTTGTTATGGCTATTTTTTCGTTCACCTATTGTTATTTTATTTTCCTCTCTTGTTATAGTTTTTGGAGTGGTGTCGGCATTAGGCATCATGGTGTTATTAGGCTATCAGCTATCTATTTTATCGGGCTTATTACCTGCTTTACTTACTATTATAGGGATACCTAATTGTATATTGATTATTAATAAGTATCATCATGAATTGAGAGCAGGATATCCTGTATCAAAAGCATTAGAATTATCTGTTCGTCATGCAGGGTATTCTTTGTTTTTTGACAATGTAACTACTGCTATAGGCTTTGGTGTACTCTCTCTTATTGATAATCAAATTCTATATGAATTTGGTATTGTTGCTTCTATAAGTGTTATGCTAGTGTATTTGTATTCTATTATTTTAATTCCATCTATATTTAGTTGGTTACCTGCTCCTAAAGAGAAGCACTTAAAACATCAAGATAAAAAATGGATAAAAAAAAGTTTGAATAGTATTGCACTATGGACATCTCATTATAGAAAGCAAATTTTTATTACAATTGTAATTATTGCTGCTGCTGGATTTTATGGTTTTACTAAAATAAGAGCTTTAGGATATGTTGTAGATGATGTGCCACAAAAAGAGAAAATGATGCAGGATTTAAGGTATTTTGAAAGTAAGATAGGTGGAGTATTACCTTTTGAAATTTTAATTGATACAAAAAATAAGAGGGGTGTTTTTGCTAATAACGGTAAAGTATTATATCGTATCTATCGTGCACAAAAGATGTTGAAAGAATATCCTGAACTCAGTCGTTCTATTTCTATTGCAGATGCAGTGCGGTTTTTAAATCAGGCTTTTAATGGAAATTATAGTATGCCATCTATATCTGATTTAAAGAAAATATCTGATTTATTACAAAACAACAACAGCACAACTTCATCTTCTTCTGAAAAAATTTTAATAAATAGTTTTATTGATACTTCTTATCAAGTAACAAGGATTAGTGCTCAAATGGCTGATATTGGTTCAATAAAGATAAAAGATTTGTTAAACAGCATTCAACCTCGTTTAGATAGTATTTTTAATTATGATGAGGACAAAAAAGAATGGCTACCAAGAGATAAACAGATAGAGATAAGTATTACAGGGAACAGTATTATGTTTTTGAAGGGAAATGATTTTTTAGTAAGGAATTTAATAGAAAGTATTGTGACGGCAATTATCATTATTGCAATTTTATTATTGTTATTGTTTAGAAATCCATTTATGTTGTTAGTGGCTATTATTCCATGTTTATCTTTGTTAATCACATCAGGAATTATGGGGTATTTTGGAATACCATTAAAACCAAGTACTTTGTTAGTATTCAGCATTTCTTTTGGAATAGCTACTGATGGCAACTTGTACTTTTTAACTCGTTTTAGAAATGCTATTAAGCAACAACATAAGTCATACGAAGAAGCTATTCGCCTTACGATTAGGGAGATAGGGATGAGTATGATATACACAGGGCTTATATTGTTTTTTGGATTTGGGATGTTTATTATTTCAGATTTTGGAGGTACAAAAGCATTAGGTATGCTTACCGCTTTTACTTTGTTAGTGGCATATAATGTAGATTTAATAGTGCTTCCCGCCGTTTTGCTTACTTTTGAGAAAGTATTTAATAAGGGCCTGCAAAAATAAAGTCAGAAGTTAAAAATCCAAATGTAAAACTTAAAGAACTTAAGGTTTAGAAAAAATTAGATGAAATGCTTGTATATTGTATATTCAACTTTATCTAAAATCTATAGAGATGATTTTCTGACGGAAAACCTGGATTGAATCAACAAAAATACCCACTCATTCAATAATATAAAACGAAGTCGAAATTATTTTTATTCAATGATTATTTTTTCTACTGATTTTATATTATCATTTGAAAAGGTAAGAATATAGACTCCTTGATTTAATTGAGAAATGTCTATGTTGAGATTACCATTATATAATTTATGTTTTTGTCCATAGAGAGTTTTTCCTGTAATATCTTGTACTTTGATATCTGCTTTATCAATAAATAATGGGGCTTGAATAGTAATATTCCCGTTAGCAGGATTAGGGTAAACATTGATTTTTACCATTTGCGTATTTTCTTTTATATTAGTTAATAAACCACTTCTTGGACCTTGTAATGTTGTTATCATCCAATTTGTTTGTTCTTGTGTAAACATGTTCATACAAGTTTCAGATGAGTAGTCCATATAATTTTCTACTAAATCTGGCATATCTAATGTAGTCCAGCTTAAGTTAGTATCTAAACATGTGTTTTTTGTAGTGTCACAATCAAAATCAGATTGGTTATTAGCATTAGGTGTGTCTTGAATACCATCATCACCCTGACAGTTATTACTACCAAAAGTAGCTCCATCTCCCCATATATGCCTTAAGCCAAAATAGTGTCCTACTTCATGAGTGGGTGTGCGTCCTTTTATGGTAATAGTTTGACTTCCCATGGTGAGTACATTAGGGTTATTACTTCCAAATGCTCTGTAATCAATAACTACGCCATCTTCTCCGGGATTGGGAGCACCGGAGTTTGAAGGCCAATTAGATAAATTATTTGGTGGATATGCAAAACCCAGTATTTGTCCTAGAGTTACAGAACCAATCGTTAAAGGTTGTATTTTACACACCCATATATTTAAATAATGATTAGGATCTATGGCATTTGAACCGCCTAAGGAATCATATTTCATTTTATTAGATATACCACTTGTTAAACTTACTTTAAATAAAGTATCTGTGTGTTTTCTAATTATCTGATATAAATTAAAATGAATTCCGGCATTACCAGCTATTGGTTTAAAGATGCTTCTCAAATTACCTGTATCTGCATTTAAACGATTATAATCTTCATTTAATACTTGAATTTGATTAAAAATAATGCTATCATCCAAATTTTCTGTACTATCTTTCCACACTATATGTATTACAACATCTACTGAATACTGAGTTGTTGTGGTTTTATTATTTTTATTTTTTTCTACTTGTTCATTAATTTGCTGTAATGTTTTTTCATAACTCTCTCTAAATCCCGGGTATTGATTATTAAGTTGTTCTTTGTAAAAAGCGTCTCCACATAAAATTTTTGTTTGTTGAGATAAAGTAATTTTAGCAATGAGAATTGAACAAAAAATAAGTATAAATTTTTTCATAAATATAATTTTTGGCAAGTCTAAATATTTTCATGCACACGATTGTGCCCACTTAAAAAAAATTATTACCGCTTATATAAGTTCATTTCATCAATATACTGCCATACCTTTGGGTGTAAAAAGAAACGAATATCTTTTTTTTCTTTAATGGCATTCCTTATGAAGGTAGCAGATATATCAATAATAGGAGCCTGAGTAAAGATAACATGAGGGTGATTATCAAATATTGATGGAAGTGAATGAGGACGTGGATAAATGTACAGGTAATACATATCTAAAATGACATCATAATTTTTCCATTTATTAAATGTCACTAAATTATCTTGCCCTAAGATTAAGCCAAACTGGTGCTGTGGGTATTTTTCTTTAAGATGTGCCAATGTGTGAATAGTGTATGAAGGTTTTGGTAAATGAAACTCAATATCACTGCTTCTGAACTTGGGAAAGTCTTCTATAGCTAAGTTAACCATGTAAAGGCGATGATGTTGAGCTAATAATGATTTTTTTTCTTTCAAAGGATTATGAGGAGATATGACGAACCATATTTCCTGGAGATCAGTAAATTCAACAAAATAATTAGCAATGGCAAGATGTCCAATATGTATGGGGTTAAAAGAACCGAAAAATAAACCTATTTTTTTTTCTTTTATTTTTACCAAATGATTTTGAGTTTTTGTACTTATACTTTGCTTAAAGCATCTGACAAATCATTTAATAAATCCTGGTAATCTTCAATACCTATGCTTAATCTCAATAAATTATCTGTAACACCAACTTTTTCTCTTTCTTCTTTGGGTATAGAAGCATGTGTCATTGTAGCAGGATGATTGATAAGAGACTCTACACCGCCTAAGGACTCGGCTAATGAGAACACATGAAAGGAAGAAGCCAATTGAAAAGTTTTTTCTAAGGATGCATTGGCTAATGTGAAAGAAACCATGCCTCCAAAATCTTTCATTTGTTTTTTTGCTATATGATGATTGGGATGTGTAGGGAAACCAGGCCAATATACTTTATCTATTTTTGGGTGTTGTGATAAAAATTCTGCAATTTTTCTTCCATTAAAACAGTGTCTTTCCATTCTGAGATGTAATGTTTTAATTCCTCTTAGAACTAAAAAACAATCCATTGGTCCTGGGGTAGCTCCACAACTATTATGGATAAATGATAATTTTTCGTACAGTTCATCATTGTTTGTAACTAACGCTCCCATAACTACATCACTGTGTCCACTAAGATATTTTGTAACAGAATGCATCACAATGTCAGCGCCTAGTAGAAGAGGATTTTGCAAATAAGGTGAAGCAAAGGTGTTATCTACTGCTAAAATTAAGTGATGTTTTTTGGCAATATCGCTGTATGCTTTAATATCTATGATTTGCATTGTAGGATTGGTGGGGGTTTCAATCCATATAAGCCGAGTATTTTTATTGATATATTTCTCGATAATTTCGGATTTAGATAAGTCTATAAAATGGAATTGAATTCCTAATGGTTCAAATATCTTTGTAAACATTCTGTATGTACCGCCGTACAAATCATTTCCTGTGATTACTTCCTCTCCCGGTTTTAATAGTTTTACAAGAGCATCAATAGCTCCCATACCGCTGCTGAAACATAAGCAGTGTTTACCATTTTCTAAGGCAGCAATATTTTTTTGTAGAGCATCTCTTGTGGGGTTTTTTCCACGTGCATAAGCATAGCCTTTGTGTTTGCCAGGATATTCTTGAACATAAGTAGAGGTTTGATATATAGGGGTCATGATAGCACCGGTGGTCGGGTCAGGACTGATACCTGCGTGAATTGCTTTAGTGCCAAAACCCCATTTTATTTCTTCTGACATATTAGAATTATTTTACACGAGCTTTCACATATTGATATTTCTCAAACATCTCTTTTTTATTTTCTTGATCTTTTCTTTCAATGTTGCATGGTGGTCCTTGTACTTTACTTGTAATGTTGAATTTGAGTTTTGAGCTATTACCACCTTTTTCTTCAACTGCCTTAATAATCTTGTCTTTTAATCTTTCTCCGCGTAGTTTAGCTAATGCTGGGTTAGTCATTAGCGTAGGTACTTTGGAGGCAGAAGATTCAATGTAAATAGCTACAGATTTATTGGACTGAGATTTTGTAATTATATTATCAATGAAATTTATCCATTTTTCTTCGGTAGTATCGATTGCATATTTTAGATAAGTAAAGTAAAATTCGTATTTAGATGGTGGTAATTTTGTTGTTGAAGGTTTTTCAGAAGCAACAGCTTCCTTAGCTGTTTCTATAAACAATGTTTTTTTGAGTATTTTTTGTTTTATCTTTTTAAGATTTAAGGGGAGTATATTTGAACTTTGTCCATTTTCATCAACAGCAACAATTTCGTATACCTTGCCCTTTTCAGCATTTATTTCTGCTATACCTTTTTCATTTGTAGTACTTTCTTCTGTATTTCCCTCATTATCTCTTAACATCACTTTTGCATTAGATAGGGGTTTTTTAAGTTTTTTATTAAGTACAGAGATGTTTAAAGTGATTAGTTCGGTTTTGGAAGTCGGCTTAGATTGTATGTAAAATACTTTTGATATTACTTTTGCATCTTGTTCTTTTCCAGTAGATAATTCTTGAGTTTTAGTGGTTTCATTAGCACTTATAGTAATGGTATAATTTGTTTCATGTAATAGAGAAATATCATTTAAGATTCCCTTGTTATTTTCATTTAATGTATAATTTTTTGAGTTACCTTTGTTATCTGTGATATTAATGGTTGCTGTGGATATAGGCTTTTTTGTTTTTGGATTATCTAATATCGCAATATTGAGTTTATATGCTTTTTTCTTTACAGCCACTTTACCAAGTATTTTGATGGGTTCCAGTTCAAGTCCTTTTTGTATTTCTTTGTAAGTAGCGTCTTTTTCTGCATAAATTTCGTCTTCATAAAATTTCTCTCCATTAGCTTCATAAGAGATATTGTATTCTTTACCAGGCTTTAGAATGAATACGAAATTACCATTTTTTTGCGGTTTATATACCCCAATTATTTCATTGGTTTCTTTATCTGTAACTACAATAGATATATCATCGGGTAAACTTTCTTCTTCTGCAGGGATAAATTTTCCTTTATATAATACTACATTTTTTTCTGTTGATTCTGGGATGGTTATTAGGTAAAGGTCTTTATCCCCATAACCACCGTCTTTGAATGAGGAATAATAAGCTCTTTTTCCATCGGGTGAAGTAACATAAAATACATCATCATCAGGAGTGTTAATAGGATATCCTATATTAAATGGTTCGGAAAATTTTCCTTCTTCATCTATAATAGAAAAGAAAATATCAAAGCCTCCCATACTTTGATGTCCTTTTGATGCGAAGAATAATGTTTTTCCATCAGGGTGCATAAATACACCATCTTCATCATAAGGAGTATTGATGATAGGTCCAAGATTTAATGCTTTGCTCCATTGACCATTTGGTAATTTAACTACTCTGTAAATATCTCTACCGCCAAAGCCTCCTGGTCTGTCAGATGTAAAATAGAGTGTTTGCCCATCAAGTGATAAGCAGGCATGTGTTTCCCAATATTCTGTATTGATATCTGAGCCAAATTTTTGTAATGAACTCCATTGACGTCCATCCCATTGTGTGAAGTATAAATCACCGTTACCATTATCATCTTTATAAACGATAAGAGTTTGCCCATCAGGGGTAAGATTAATGGAGGCTTCGTGTCCGCAGGTATTGACATTTTCGCTCAATAAAGTGGGTTTAGACCAGTTTTCATTATCATCTTTATAGGATACCACAATATCTTCGAAATATGATCCATCAGGGGTTTTTTCACTACATTGTACATTTGGACGGCGAGTGGTAAATATAAGCATTCGCTCATCTGCTGTAAGAACAGGACTATAATCAGGATATGGAGTGTTGACACTATCACCCATATTGATAAGTTTCACATTGATAGGATTAGCAACGAGTTTTTTAGCGTAAGAACTTTGGTTTTTGTAATAATTGGTTTCATTTTGCCATTCTTTTATTGCAGATTTACCCACAAATTGCAGGAAATTATCGTAATTTTGAATAGCTTCATCAAATTTATAATTGATATGTAAAGCTTTTGCATAATATAAATAAGCATGAGGAGGGGCAGATTTTTCAGAGGGTTCGTTTGGAGTATATTTCTTTTTTACATTTTTAATAGCTTTTGATAGATAGTATTCAGCTTTTGACTTTTCTGTAGCAGAGTGTAAATAGCATTCTCCAATTAAGAAATTGATATTAGCATTAGAAGAATCAATTTCATATGCTTTTTTGAGATTTTGAAGTGCTGTTGAGTAGTTTTCTTCGAGTATCAAATAACTTCCCTCTGTAAAATAATCTCTATACGACTTTTTATCGTTATTATCAGATTGACTAAAAGCAAAAAAGATTGGGAATGTGAGGGCAATGCTGCTTATTAAAAGTGATTTATTTTTCATTTTTTTATTTTTGTTTGCAAGTATAATCATTTTTTTATTATAAACTTTTATTATTATATTTCATTATGTTAAGTTCAATGATAATGTAATAAAACATGAAAATAATACCGATGATAAATAAAGTAGCTGATAGGTATTTATATTCTTCTTTTTGATAAAATTCTAAAAGCATCCATGTTGCATTAGCACATATCCAAAAAAGTGTTGAAAGGTAAACATAAAATTCATTAGTTTTAAAACTTTTGATACAGAACCATAGAGCAAAACTAACGGTTGGAATAATCATGATAATCCCTAATGGTTTCCATATCATTATCCAACTTAAATCTTTAATAAGCCAGAATATAATATGAAGATTTTCGTAAAATCGTATTTTATGCATGACTGAAAAGTTTTAGATGTTGATATAATAAGTGTGTAGGTAGCCCCATGATGTTAAAATAACTACCTTCTATTTTGTAAATAGCTGCAGCACCAATCCATTCTTGAATACCATAAGCTCCGGCTTTATCAATAGGTTTGTAGCGGGTTGCGTAATAATTTATTTCATCATCGGACAGCTTTTTGAAATAAACTTTTGACTCATCTGAAAAAAGTATGGAATGAGCAGTTGTTCTTATGCATACAGCGGTATACACAAAATGCACATTATTACTTAATATTTGAAGCATCTTTTTAACTTCAAATTCATCTTTAGGTTTATTAAGCACAGTATCATTTATCCATACAGTAGTATCGGCAGTGATTAATAATTCATTTTTTTTCAAAGAATAAGTATATGATTTTTTCTCAGCTAAAAATTCTGCTATTTCACGTCCTTGAAGTTCAGACGGAAAAGATTCGTCAGCGTTCAAAGATATAACAGTAAATGGAATATCAAGTAGGTTTAATAATTCTTTTCTTCTTGGAGAACCAGAGCCAAGTATTATTTGATAATTTAATTTTAGCATAGCTTGAAAGATAGTTTAAAATATAAGATAAAAAACAATTCCAAATAACATGATGAATTTGAGAAGTAAAGATAGTATGTGAAATTGTTTAGGCTCTTGATATTTGATAAGTAATATCATTGATATTACAGTAGGAAAGACGATAAAACAAATATTATACAATACAGCATTGTATTGATGATGAACATAGTAGTAAATAATAAAAGGTAAAAGAAATATAATAAGAAGAAACAATAAGAAGAAAGTGATAATTTTTGAAGCGAGAAATCCCCATACAATAGGAATGGTCTTTCTGTTACCAATGCTATCGCCTTTTATGTCTTCAATATCTTTAATAAGTTCCCGAATGAGGGTAGTAAAAAATGCAAAAGCGGATAAGGATAGTAATGCATTGGTACTTATAATGGATATATGAAAGTATAACATTCGAGTGTAAAGATATGGTAATATAGGTAAAAGCCCTGAAAGTAAAGATATGGCAAGATTACCGAGAATAAAGATTCTTTTTAATACATTAGAGTAGAGTAGAAGCAGTGTAATAGAGATGAATTGAATAATGGATAAAGATAAATGACCTACTTTGAATGCCAAGTAAATTCCTTCTAATAAACCAATTGTTGAAAAAAATAAATGCCATAAAATACCAGCTTTTCTATGAATAATTTTTTCAAGTATGAGTTCATTAGGTTTATTAACTTTATCTATCTTCAAATCAAAATAATCATTGATAACATAACCTCCTGCTGCGATAGAAATTGTGCTGGTGATTAAAATAAGTAAGTAATAAGGAGATAAAGCAACGCCTTCTTTGCTATAAAGATAATGATTAGATACATAAAGAACCAATGCCATGAGGAACAAATTCTCAATGCGAATGAGTTTTGCAAAAGAATAAATAAGCACGTACCTATTTTTTATGTTTTTCATGAGCAATATTCTTTTGGATATAAGAGCTTAGGCATTGGTATAATTTTTTAATTTCTGGATATCGTGATAAATACAAAAGATGTTTCTCAATACTGGATTTATCAAATCTCACAGCAGGACCTGTTTGTAGATTCTTTGGATTTTTATTCCTTGCTCTTTGAATGGTTTGTAAAATAAGATTAAAATTGTTTTGATATAAATGGATATTTTTTTTACTGATTTCGTATGTAGCCTGTAATAAGGCATTGATAAAGTTGTTTCCAAATACAGCCAATAAATGTATTTGTAATTTTGTTTTATCGTTTACTTTCAATACAGAATGAGGATTTAAGTAGTTTGAGATTTTATGTATAGTATTTTTAGCAGTGGTGTTATTAGCAATAGTATAAATGGGTATATTATCCCATGTTATGTTTTCTTCTGTATGTAAAAAAGAATATAGGGGATAGATTACGCCATAATTTTTGAACATTGATAAGACAGTAGAATCTGTTGCACCTGAAGTGTGAATAAAAGTGCTTTTTTTCGTAGATATCTTGCTGTGTAATAATTGAGTTATATTTTTAATATAATGATCTTTAATGGCAATGATATACGCGTCAGCATCATTTGGAATACTATTGAAACAACTTTGCGTGGCTATATTCAAAGAAGATAATTTTTTTAGAACGGTATTTTTTTTATGATTAACAACTAACAGTTCTATTTCTTTATGCTGGTGTAGTCTTACAGATAGATGGTAAGATAAATTTCCTGCCCCAATGATGACTATTTTCATTATTTATCTTTTAAGTATTTGAATGAGATATAATAGCACTCCAAAAGACATCATTATACAGCCTAACCATAGCAAATTAATCATAGGAAAAACTATTGCATTAATCACAATGAAATTTTTGCTATTTTCTTTTTCAGTGACAGCTATTTCTATTTCTTCTGTATCAGGATGAAGTTTCCATATTGTGAAACTTAACCCTAAATGACTAAGTTTTTCAGTAGTTGGAAAAACAGTTTTATTTTTGATGATGTATTGAGGATAAATATAGGAGAATTTACCGGAAGCTTCGATAACTTTTAAGCGAATAGTAATTTCAAGCTCATCAGGATTTTCAGAGAACTCTTTGTATGTTTTATTAGCAAATATTGAATCAATTACTACAATAGCTTTGTCAGTAAAAATGGTGTCATGCAAATGTCCTCTGTAATTAGTTGGTAATGGCACATTTGAATTATTTTTTTCATCAGATAAATCAGCATAAGTGACATGTGTATAGATGTCGTATAATAAAAAATGTTTAGTATCAGGATCTGCAGCTTTACCCATAATAGGATTATCTTGTACTCTCGGATAAAGTGTAAATACTAAATTATTTTTTGATACATTTTTTGATAAATAATTTACTTTGAAATAATAGGTATATCCCTTTTTTTCCATTTTTTCATAATTCAGATAAAAATTTCCTGCTTGTACGGTATCATTTTGTATGAGTACAATACTTTTTTGTTTATCAAAATCGTCACCTAGTTTATTGGCTAATATAGATGAGGAATGTGGGGTGAGATGATACTTCTTGGAAGTAGATATAAGTGCCCCTAAAATGATTAATCCAAATCCTACATGAGAAAATAAAGAGGCTATTTTCTTTAATTGAGTTTTTGCAATGCTTACCCAATAGTGAAAGTTTCCAATGACTGTATAAATAGAAGAGATTAAAAGAAAAAAATATGATATTTTATTGGTTATTGAAATGTCTTTATCGGTGATATAGAGCAGAACAAAAATAATGAGAGACAAGATGCAGGATGATATTGCATCTGAAATTATGTATTTCTTAATAGATAAAAATATTGTTTTTCCATATTTTAAAAATTGTGCTATACCTGTTACTATGAATATAATACTTGCAATAGGTATCATCCATAAGTTATAATCTTCAGGTTTGATAGGTGCTTTATTCCAATTAAATAACTTATTGAATACTGGAATAGATGTAAAATAGATAATGATAATTCCCGCAAGAAATAATAACATAGAGCCTATAAACATCCAGAATTCTTTTGATGAGATGTCTTCCTCTTTTTCTTGGTAATACTTGATATATGAATATATCAATAGGATTGTGGTAATTAATAACCATGTAATGAGAAGAAATTTCTGATAATCTCTATGAAGCATGGCAAGGATTAAAAATATAAAGCTACTCATCCAATAAAAATTTTTTAATAACAATTCTTGTGTAAAACTCCATACAGATAATGCAATAAAGAAAAATATGAATAATAATAATTGTCCTTGCATTCCTAAGTCGGTAAAAGCATGTACGGATGCATTCCCTAAAATACCGCTTCTTGTAAGAAAAGTAGAGTATAATACCAGGATAAATACCGCAATAGAAAAGAGATGCGTTATAAAATAAGAACCTTTTTTCTTGTTATTTAAAATCATTAAGTGAGCACTAGCTACTGTGAATAACCATGGGACTAAAGAAGAGTTCTCTACCGGATCCCATGCCCAAAATCCGCCAAAGCTTAATGCTTCGTATGCCCATGCCCCTCCCATGAGAATACCCATACCTAATACTAATACAGAAAAAAATGCCCATTTAATTCCGTTTTGTTGCCATCCTTGATAGTTCTTTGTAATTAAACCATATACGGATAATGTGAATGGAACAAGCGTTGATGCGAATCCTAGAAATAGAGTAGGAGGATGAATGGTCATCCAATAATTTTCTAATAATGGATTTAATCCCCTACCATCAAGAGTTTTCAAATAGTCTGGATTTTGAAGAAATGGTAAGTTCATGAAATTAGGATGTTCTCTTAATAACAAAAAAAGACTACTTCCTATCTTTGTATCACCAATGTAAACGCCTAAAATCATAGTAGCTAAAAAAGTTTGGACTAGCATGAATATTCCCATAGGGATGGGCTGTTCGTTTGTATTCAATTGTCTTAACAAGATAATAGATAATAGAGCTTGCCATGTAATCCAAAGCAAAAAACTACCTTCTTGTCCTTCCCACAAGCAAGATAATATAAATTGTTTGTTCATTGTTTTATTGCTATGTTGCCATACATATTGATACTCAAAATAGTGATTGAAAAGCATCCATAGTATCAATGAAAAAATAGAGATAACAGAGATTATATGTAGATATAAAAAGACTTTAGCAATATTTATAAATGATTTATCTTTTAATGAATATAAAAACGAGATAGAAGAAGTCAAAGACGATGTAAATAAAAGAATAGAAAGAAAATGTCCCCATTCTCCTGCCCATAAATGTTCGTTTTGATATTGAATATCGTTCATATGGTTAGTATAGAATTATTGAGAATTTTGGATATCGTTGTATTTAGATGGGCATTTCATTAAAATGTCATTGGCTTCAAATACATCACCATTCATTTTTCCTATTACTACTATTTGTTCACTTTTATCAAAATCTTGCGGTTTACTTTTATGGAGTATTACTTTTCTTCTTTCACCTAATTGGTCTATCAGATAAAATTCAAACCTATCAGGGTCTTGTAATGGTTGATACACTTCTGCATAAGAGGTATCTCTTTTGCCCACTATGTGATATTCTTTATCTGGATTTTGTTGAGCCTCCTTGAAATTAGAATAAGTTGCTGTACTTTTTAGTGATGTTAATATAACGCCTATTCCTACTGCAACGAGTACTAATGCTATGATATATATTTTTTTCATAGTTTTATTGTTTTAAACATTAAATTTTTTAGATATTTTCGATAGGGATTTTTGCATTTTGTTTTTGATGATTTAGTTTTTCCAAAATAAAAGAGTTTTAATTTTAATGATTAATTAAAATCGCTTGCAATGTAGTTAGAATTTCAATAATAATTTTAAGATACATATCATTTTTAGCTTCTACATTTACTCTCACCTTAAGTAAGAATTTTAATGTTTCTATCGTTTGTAAGAAGTAAGTTTTGCTTTTTCTGATTTTAGGGCATAACCTTGAATAAGATATTCTTGTAGTCGTTATTTTAACCAATGGCAAAATGGTATGGTTTCTTTATCGGTTGATTTTGTATCCTACAGAAATATAACATCTTAAGATTATACAGATTCATTTTTTGCCTTTTTTTCATCTGTTATAATCTGTTTTATTTTGGAACAGGTCGTAGGTTGGTTTGATTCATTTGTTTAATAAATGTCTTTGATATGCCGACAACAGCAGGATGTTTAAATTCAAACCATGAAACAATTAAATAAGCGCCTAACCAATTGAACTTTAAATGTTTTAGTAGTATGTCGGGAAGTCTGACTCATCTCTTTTTTTTAATTTTCCTTTTCTTTATTTTTCAAAAGTTCTTCAAGCTTTTTAATTTTTTTATCTTGATAAAAAAGATAAACAATTAGAGCTACAAATATCACTGTTAGCACGGCAATCACTACATATATTTTTCCATTCTGTCTCAGCATATCAGCCATCTCTACTGTTTCGTTATTCATAAATCTTGAATTTGGTTTTTGTATTTTTTTATTTTCACTTTTAATTCAAAAAGCCATATGCTTAATAGTATCCATCCTATTACAGCAGGATAAAATACGATCCGCATATTATTATTTAAATCATATTGGTTAAAGGCTGGATTTCCGCCATTTCCGGGATGTAAAGAATCTGTTAATCTCGGCAAGATGAGTATAAATACTATTGTCATCACATAAGCAAAGATATTATATACTGCAGCAAGTTTAGCTTTTTTAACTTCATCATCTATAGAATTTCTTAAAATAAAATAAGCAGTGTAAACTAATATCGCCATAGCTACACCATTGAGTTTAGGGTCGGAAAATGTCCAATAAGTACCCCATGTTACCTTTGCCCATAACATGCCTGTTAAAATTCCCGGAATTGCAAAGAAAAAACCTATTTGAGCAGCAGCATTACTTTTTATATCGTTTTCTATTTTTTGACTACTTAGAAAATAAAGTGCATAATACAACGATATACTCATCTGAAACAATAATACAAACCACATAGGCACATGAAAATACAAATTTCTAATACTTTCGTTTAGTATTGGCAATCTAGGCACATCATTTAATAATCCGTATATGATGGAAAATAAAATCAATACTATGGAAATAAGTTTGTAGAAATTTTTCATATAGAATTTGACAAAAATACAACAATCGGTAATAATTTGGAAAAATTCAGTAACTTTAAGTTTATGATGTTTATATTTTTCTTTTTCCACTAAACAAAAACATCATATATGCCACTGCTGATGAGATTATAGCACTTATCAAAATCATTATTTTTGATGATTGGATTAAAGTTTCATTATCATTGAATGCTAGATGTGTAATGAATATAGACATAGTAAAACCTATACCTGCTAATACTCCTAGTGATAATACATTATACCAATTCACATTTTTTGGTAATTCAACAATTTTTAATTTGACAATAGTATAAATACTTAAAAAAATTCCTATAGGTTTTCCTAAACATAATCCTAAACCAATACCTAAAGAATGTTTGTCCAATAAACTATTGATGTATTCTATTTTTATGGGAATAGCAGTATTGGCTAATATAAATAAAGGTAAAATAATAAATCCCACTGGAATATGTAGTGCTTCTTGTAACTTGATAGAAGGATTTTTATCATCATTACCATTACTAAATGGTATTGCAAATGCTAACAGCACTCCTGCAATACTTGCATGAATTCCCGAATTCATCATGAAATACCACATTGGAAGCCCTAATAATAAATAAGGTGTTAAATAATATATTTTTAGCCTATTCATAATAAGTAAAATTATAAAAATACTTAATGAAATGAATAAATAAGCCCAATGAATTTCTTCCCCGTAAAATAATGCAATGACTGTGATAGCTCCTAAGTCATCAATAATGGCGAGAGATGTAAGTAATATCTTAATAGAAAAAGGGACTTTGTTAGATACTAAAGATAATATCGCTAAAGAGAATGCAATATCAGTAGCCATAGGAATTCCAAACCCTTGTATTGTAGAAAGATTGTAATTCACTATGCTATATATAATTGCAGGGGCTAACATTCCACCAATAGCTGCGACAATTGGTATAATAGCATTCTTAATAGGGTGTAATTCTCCTGCATATAACTCTCTTTCTATTTCTAATCCTACGAGTAGAAAAAAAATGGTCATTAAGCCATCATCTATCCAATGTTTTAATGGATAATTCATCTCAAAATTAACAAAAGATAAATTTAAGTTTTGATGCCAGAAGTGGATATACTTTTCTCCTAAGTTATTGTTGTTAGCAATGGTTAATGAGAAGATTGTACATATTATAAGTAATAATCCTGCACTTCTTTCACTTCTTGTAAATTCCAGAAATATATTTGTTAGAAATTGTTTCATTATTTATTGATAAGATTATGAGATGATTGTTTATTTATATTTCTCCAATAGCTTCTTTTAGAGTCTTTTCATTCACGATATGGGGAATAGTTACTATTAAATCAGGGGTTCTGTTTTGCTCTCGTATGATTGCCCATAATGCTTCTGGGTTTCTTGCCCATGCTCTGCGAGATATACCATTGTTTACATCCCAAAATAGCATATTTTTAGCTCTTTGAGCAGCTTTATCAGAACCATCTAATACTAGTCCAAAGCCGCCATTAATCACCTCACCCCAACCAACACCGCCACCATTGTGTAGACTAACCCATGTAGCACCTCTTACAGCATTGCCCACAAAAGTATGTACTGCCATATCGGCTGTATATTTGGAACCATCGTAGATATTAGAGGTTTCTCTGTATGGACTATCTGTTCCGCTGACATCATGGTGGTCTCTTCCTAATACCACAGGAGCTTTTATTTTTCTTTGTTTGATGGCATCGTTTATTTTTAGTGCTATTTTTATTCTACCTTCTGCGTCAGCATATAAAATGCGAGCTTGAGACCCTACTACTAAATTATTTTTCATGGCATCTCTTATCCATATAATGTTATCCATAATTTGTTGCTTAATTTCGTCAGGAGCTGTTTGATACATTTCTTCCATCACTTCTAAAGCTATTTCATCGGTGGTTTTCAAATCTTCTGGTGAGCCTGATGTGCATACCCATCTGTAAGGTCCAAAACCGTAATCAAAACATAATGGCCCAAGAATGTCTTGCACATAACTTTTGTATTTAAATTCACCATTTGGCAAAAGTATATCTGCACCTGCCCGGGATGATTCTAGTAAAAAGGCATTCCCATAATCAAAAAAATACATACCTCTTTCTACTAGTGTATTAATAGCTTTTACTTGTCTTCTTAGTGACTCGTGAACAGCTACTTTAAATTTTTCAGGATTTTTTACCATCATTTCATTTGCCTCTTCATAAGTATATCCAACAGGATAATACCCTCCAGCATAAGGATTATGCAAAGAAGTTTGGTCACTGCCTATATCTACTTTTATATTTTCTTTTACTAATTTTTCCCATAAATCCACTACATTTCCCAGATAACCGATGGATACGGCTTTATTTTCATCTATAGCTTTTCTTAATCTTTGTATGACAGCATTTAAATCATCGTAATATTCATCTAGCCAGCCTTGTGAATATCTTGTTTTTAAAGGTTTTTCATTGACTTCGGCAATGATAGATATAAGGTTAGCTATCTTAGCTGCTTTTGGTTGTGCGCCACTCATACCACCTAATCCCGCAGATACAAACACACGAGGTGTTATTTCTGTTTTCTTTTTTTGAATACGAGCAGCATTCATAATGGTAATTGTAGTGCCGTGGACTATTCCTTGCGGACCTATGTACATAAAAGAACCGGCTGTCATCTGTCCATATTGCGTTACTCCAAGTGCATTATATTTTTCCCAGTCTTCGGGTTTGCTATAATTTGGAACCATAAGACCATTAGTAATAATAACACGAGGAGCATCGGCATGAGATGGAAACAAGCCCATTGGATGTCCACTATATAGAACTAAAGTTTGTTCATCAGTCATAGTAGCAAGATACTTCATGGTTAATAAGTATTGAGCCCAATTTTGAAACACAGCACCATTGCCGCCATAAGTAATCAGTTCGTCAGGATGTTGAGCAACAACAGCATCCAAATTATTTGATAACATATGCATAATACAGGCCACCTGTAAAGATTTATGAGGATATTCATAAACGGGGCGGGCATATATTTTGTAATTTGGTTTAAAACGATACATGTATATTCTTCCATAAGTATGTAGTTCTTCCCAAAATTCTTTTGCTAATACTTTATGATGTTTTTCAGGAAAATATCTTAAAGCATTTTTGAGTGCTAGTATTTTTTCATCTTCTGTAAGAATTAGTCTTCTTTTTGGAGCATGATTAATCTTTTCATCTAAAGGTTTAGTTTCGGGTAATTCATCAGGAATACCTTGTAGTACTAATTTTTGAAATTCCTCTATGGAGATATCTTCATTAACTATAGCAGTCATAAGTATATTTTTTGATGTGCAAAAGTATTAAAAACCACCCATGGATAAAATAAAATTTCCTTATATCTTATTTTGCTTAACATTACTTTCGTGATAGTTTTATGCTTAATATAAAATTATTATTATTGCGCATAAAACAAAATAATGAAAGTAGCGATAGTTGGAGCTACAGGACTTGTTGGACAAGAGATGGTGAGGGTATTAGAGGAATTTAAATTTCCTGTATCTGAGTTTATTCCTGTAGCATCTGAAAAATCTGTAGGGAAAAAGATAAGTTTTAATAATAAGGGGTATACTATTGTTTCTGTTCAACATGCAATTGAGCAGAATCCTGATATTGCTCTTTTTTCAGCGGGAAGTAGCACATCTTTAAAGTATGCTTCTGCTTTTGCAGAAAAAGGTACTTATGTCATAGATAATTCATCGGCTTTTAGAATGGATAGTGATAAACCATTAATTGTGCCTGAGATTAATGCTCATATTTTAAGGAAAGAAGATAGGATTATTGCTAATCCTAATTGTTCTACTATTCAGATGTTAATGGTTTTATATCCTTTACATAGAGCTTTAAAGATAAAAAAAATCATCGTCTCTACTTATCAAGCGGTAACAGGTACAGGAGCAAAAGCACTTCAGCAATTATATGATGAGAGAAAATTTGGAAAATCAGAAAATCCTGCTTATCCATATCCAATAGATTTAAACTTAATTCCACATATAGATGTTTTTTTAGATAATGCTTTTACAAAAGAAGAAATGAAAATGCATCATGAAACGCGGAAAATTTTGAATGATTATTCTATTAATGTAAACGCTACTTGTGTGAGAGTACCTGTTATTGGTGGGCATAGTGAAAGTGTATATGTGGAATTTGAAAAAATGGTAGACATAAAAGAAATAACGGATGCTTTAAATAATGCAGAGGGAGTAATAGTTCTAGATGATGTAAAAAATAATGTGTATCCTATGCCTTTATTTGTACACAAGAAAAATGAGACCTTTGTAGGAAGAATAAGAAAAGATTTTGCTAATCCGTATGCATTGAATTTATTTATAGTGGCGGATAATCTACGAAAAGGAGCCGCAACCAATGCAGTTCAAATAGCAAAATATATTCATCAAAAATTTTTAATGTAGAATAATTTAATTTTAAAGCAATATCATATTCTATAAGTTTTTTGAGCTTCGAAAGAATAGATTATTAAAATT